>Ga0207707_10003129_pt1 | contig 14696 bp, 14 predicted proteins | sample KBSC83BmetaG_FD_184336 | JGI IMG/M metagenome (GOLD analysis project Ga0207707, IMG submission 184336) | Corn rhizosphere microbial communities from Kellogg Biological Station, Michigan, USA - KBS C8-3B metaG (SPAdes) (version 2) | ecosystem: Host-associated > Plants > Roots > Rhizosphere ...
TACAGGTCCTGGATCGACGAGCCCTTGCGCTTCAATTTGAAGTAAACGCTGCGGCCGTCCACGCCCCAGTATTCGTCCTCCACCGGCGGCCCGATCCAGTCGGGATCGGCCATGATCTGTTCGAGCGAGAGTTTCTGGGGCGCGCTCGCGGTGGCTGCGGATGTTGCATCCTGCGGCGCGGCGGCGAAGGCGCCCGCACTTACCAACAGGCAAGCCAGGCCGGCAACGGCGATGCGATTCATGGACGTGACCCCCGGACAAAAGCACGAAGCCTACCCACGCGCGATTCGCAGGCGCAAGCGCCAAAGGTCCCGGTGGTGAGATGCCCGGCCACATGGCGCGGCGCGGGCGCCAGCGTTACCCTGCATCGACTTCCGCCACCGTTCGGAGCAGTCATGTCCGGTTTTCGCATCCTGGTCGGTTTGGGTATCGGCTTGCTGTCCAGCATCGCGTGTGCGCAGACGACCGCGCCGGCAACCGGTGCCGGATGGGACCAGTCACTGATCGACACCCGCCACGCGATTCCCGCGATGCCACCACCGACCGCGAAGCACGACGTCACCGAAACCTTCTTCGGCAGCGCGGTGCACGATCCGTATCGTTGGCTGGAAGACGCCGACGCGCCTGCAGTGAAGCAGTGGATCGCGGCGCAGAACGCCTATACCGAAAAGGTGATGGATGGCTTTGCCGATGCCAAGGCCATCGCCAAACGCGTGGGCGAACTCGCGTTGACGTCGACGCAGCAGTTCGATCCGGAAATCGTCGGCGGCACCTTGTTCTACATGCGCCAGACGCCGCCGCAACCTCAGGCCGCGCTGGTGGCGCAGGCGTGGCCGAACGGCAAGGCTCGCGTGCTGGTTGATCCGAATGCGATGGCGGGTACGCCCGCGATCACGGATTTCTGGCCGTCGCCCGACGGGAAATACGTCGCCTACGGCACCGCCGAAGGCGGCAACGAGGAAACCACGATCCATTTCATTGAGGTCGCCACGGGCAAGGCGCTGCCCGACGCGCTGCCGCACGCGGGTGGTGGTACCACGCCCCAAGCGCTGGTGTGGGACGCCGACGGCAAGGGCGTGACCTACGTGCGCCTGCCATCGGGCGTGCCGTCCGATCAATCGCAATTCAATGCCGCGCTCTACCACCACGGGCTCGGCAGCGATGCGAACAACGACGCGCTGGAATTCGGCAAGGGCCTGTCGAAGGTGGCCGAGTACACGTTGCTCGGCTCCGCCGATGGCCGGCACGCCGCGGCGCTGGTGCATGCGGGCGACGGCGCGCCCGACGCGGTGTATCTGCGCATCGGCAGCGGGTCGTGGAAACGGGCGCTCGGCATCGAGGCGAACGTGCGCGCTGCATCGGAAGTGAACCAGGGCGCGGCGTGGGATGGCGATCGCCTGCTGGTGATCGCGTACCAGGACGCGCCGCGCGGCAAATTGCTGGCGCTGGATGCGATCGGCCGGTCCACGACGCTGGTACCGCAGGGCGAATGGGCGATGCATTCGGTGGCGCCGGTCAAGGGCGGATTTTTGATCACGGAAGTGCGCGGACCGGATTGGCGCGTGCAGTTCTATGACGCGGACGGCGGATTCATTCGCACGGTGGATCTACCGGAAACCGGCATCGGCATCGACACGATCGCGAGCAGCGCCAGTTCCGATCGGGCGCTGATCACCTGGTCCGGCTGGACGATTCCGACCCGATGGGTGGAGTACGACACGGCACTTGACGCCTTGAAGGTCGTCTTCGAGGTCAAACCGGCGGCCGATTATTCGAAAGTCGTGACGTATCGGCTGGATGCAACCTCGAAGGACGGCACGAAAGTGCCCGTCACCGTGATCGCGATGAAGGGCGTGACGCCGAACGACGCACGCCCGACGATCCTGTACGGCTACGGCGGCTTCGGCATCACCACCGCGCCACGCTTCCTGAGTTCCAATCTTGCGTGGCTGGAACGCGGCGGCGTGTACGCGGTGGCCAACATCCGCGGCGGCGGCGAGTTCGGCGAGGGCTGGCACGCCGACGGCATGCTCGCCAAGAAACAGAACGTGTTCGACGACTTTTATGCGGCTGCGCAAGCGCTGGTCGAACAGCATTGGACCGACACCGCGCACCTCGGCATCCTCGGCGGTTCCAACGGCGGCCTGCTGATGGGCGCCGCATTGACGCAACACCCATCGGAATACCGTGCGGTGGTGTCGCTGGTCGGCATCTACGACATGCTGCGCGTGGAGCGATGGCCGAACGGTCAATACAACATTTCGGAATACGGCACGGTGACGAAGCAGCCCGATTTCGAATGGTTGCGCGCGTACTCGCCGCTGCAGAACGTGAAACCGGATACCGCCTATCCGGCGGTGCTTCTGATCACCGGCGTCAACGACCCGCGCGTCGCGCCATGGCAGTCGCGCAAGTTCGCGGCGGCGTTGCAGGCGGCGACCACGTCGAAGGATCCGGTGCTGCTGCTGACGCGGATGAACGAGGGCCACGGCGTCACCGCATCCTTCAGCCAGCGCGTCGGCAACGCGGCAGCCACGATGGCGTTCTTCGCGCAGGAACTGGGGCTGCCATCGCAAGCGTTGGGCCAAGCGAAGTGACGTCCGAGTGCGTCGAAATCGAAACCGCGCCGAATCCGCGGCATGCGGTGATCTGGTTGCACGGCCTCGGCGCCGACGGGCATGACTTCGAGCCGATCGTGCCGCAACTGGTGCGGCCGGAATGGCCGGCGCTGCGCTTCGTATTTCCGCACGCGCCGGTGCGGCCGATCTCGCTCAACGGCGGCCTGCCGATGCGCGCGTGGTACGACATCGCGGGTTTTGATCTGTCGCAGAAACAAGATGAGCGCGGCGTCCGCGCTTCGATCGCAGCGGTCGGTGCGCTGATCGCGCGCGAAGTGGAACGCGGCGTGCCGGTCGCGAACATCGTGCTTACCGGATTCTCGCAAGGCGGCGCGATGGCGCTGGCGACGGGATTGCGGCATGCGCAAACACTCGCGGCCGTCGTCGCGCTGTCCACTTATTTGCCAATCGCCGAAGTGACGGCAGACGAACGCCATGCTGCGAACGCCGCGACGCCGATCTTCATGGGCCACGGCGCCTTTGATCCGGTCGTGCCGCGTTACCTCGGCGAACGCTCGCGCGACCAGTTGCGCGAATGGGGCTACCACGTCGATTGGCACAGCTACCCGATGGCGCACCAAGTGTGTCCACAGGAAATCGCCGATCTTGCGGACTTCCTTGGACACTGTTTCAGGTAACGATCAGACCTGGGCTGCCGCCGTGCCGTGTCCTGCGTAACGCTGCTTGCAAGGACATGGCGGGGTGGGGGCATGAGCGGAAGTTCGTTAACGCAACAGATAAACCAATTAGCGGATGTTCCACGCGCGATCATGCACGCGCTTCGTACCACCCGCGAGATCGATTGACTGCATGCACTACCGAGAGCATGACCGGCACTTCGATCAATACGCCCACCACGGTCGCCAGCGCCGCGCCCGAGCGCACGCCGAACAACCCGACTGCGGTCGCCACCGCCAGTTCGAAGAAGTTGCTGGCTCCGATCAGCGCGGAAGGGCCGGCGACGCAATATGGCACACCCAGCTTGCGGTTGAGCCAATAGGCCAAGCCTGAGTTGAAGTAGACCTGGATCAGGATCGGCACCGCGAGCATGCCGATCACGGCGGGCTGGGCCACGATCTGATTGCCCTGGAAACCGAACAGCAACACGAGCGTCGCCAGCAGTGCTGCCAAGGACATTGGTCCCAGACGCTTCAGCAGTGTCTGCAGCCGGAATTCGCCACCCCGCGATAGCAACCAGCGCCGTAGCAACAGGCTGAAGATAACCGGCACCAGGATGTAGAGCAGCACCGACAGCAGCAGTGTGTTCCATGGCACGCTGATCGAAGAGATGCCCAATAGCAGCGCGACGATCGGTGCAAAGGCAACCACCATGATGGCGTCGTTCAAGGCCACCTGGCTCAACGTGAAGTGCGGTTCGCCATTACATAGATTGCTCCACACGAACACCATCGCCGTGCAAGGTGCCGCCGCCAGCAAGATCAGGCCGGCGATGTAGGAATCGAGCTGGGCCGTTGGCAGGTACGCCACGAATACGTGTCGGATGAAGATCCAGCCCAGCAATGCCATCGAAAACGGCTTTACCGCCCAGTTGACGAACAGCGTGACGCCGATGCCCTTCCAATGCTGGCGCACGCCTGCCAGCGCGTGGAAATCGATCTTGAGCAGCATCGGCACGATCATCAGCCAGATCAGCACGGCGACCGGCAGATTGACCTGGGCCACTTCCATCCCGCCCAATGTCGCAAAGACGTCGGGGGACCGATGGCCGAGCAGCGTACCTGTGACGATGCACAGCAATACCCATACGGTCAGGTAACGTTCGAAGGTGCCTATGGGTTTGCGTTGCGATGGAGCGGCAACGGCAATCGGTGCTTCCGCAAGCGGTGCGTTCACGTGAGTGGCTCCGCGCCGACCCGTCCGATCTCCTGCAGCGCGCGACGGTTGTCGAGGCTGGCAAGACGTTCGACCGGGAGCGCCAGGAACAGCTCGATGCGCTCGCGCAGGAGCAGCCATGCCTTGCGGTACGCCGCACGGCGTGTCGCTTCGTCCCCTCCCACGCCTGCGGGGTCGGGCACGCCCCAGTGGGCCGTGACGGGCGAACCGAACCATGCCGGACACGTTTCGCCTGCGGCATTGTCGCAGACCGTGATCACGAAGTTCATGGCCGGTGCGCCCTCCTTGGCGAATTCATCCCAAGATTTGCTGCTCAGGCGTTCGGCGGGATAGCCGATGCTGCTTGCGAGTTTCGCAGCCAGCGGCTGTACCCGCCCCGCAGGATGACTGCCCGCGCTGAAGGCCTCGAAGCGGCCATGGCCGAGTACGTTCAACAACGCCTCAGCCATGATGCTGCGCGCGGAATTGCCGGTGCACAGGAACAGCACGCGGTACGGAATCGTGCGCGTCATGCTTTCGCCTCACGCAGCCTGCGTTTTCGGCCCACAGCAGGCGGATTGCGAACCACAACACGCATCGGACTTCGCGGATTCCGGGTGAGTAACGGGTGCCGAATAAGTCGTGGCTTCCCCGTGGGTGTGGAACGTTTCCCAACGCACACCTTGCGGGTCTTCCGCCCAATACTTGTCGGAGTGCGCGTAGCAGCAGGTGGTGCCTTGTTCGGCCAGAGCAACTGCATCGGCCGCAATCAGCCGCTGGCCGATGGCTTCCAGTTCGGCCCCATCCTCTGCCTGCAAGCCGAGATGATCCACGCCTGCGGTCCGGTCGCGCTGCGAAATCGCGAAGTTGACGCGTGGGTCCTCCAGCATCCACTTGGCGTAATCGGGCTTGTGTACGCTTGGCGCACTGCCGAACAGGGTGGAATAGAAACGGATGTTCGCATCCAGATCGTTGACGTTGACGTGTACGTGAAAGCGTTTCATCGCAATGGTCTCCGCTTGGGTTGGGGTGCGCACGCAGGTGCGCAGGAAGAGGTGTCGCTGCCACAGCAGTTCTCGGTCAGGAAGCTGAGCAACGCGTTCATGCGCGCGTAATCGGCGCGGCAGCGGATCGATCGGCCTTCACGCGCGTCACGCACGAGGCCAGCGTGTCGAAGCACGTTGAGATGACTGGTGAGCGTGGGGGCCGGCAGCTTGAGGCGCTCGCCCACTTCGCCCACTGCCAAGCCTCCGGGGCCGGCCTGCACCAGCAGGCGGTAGGTTGCCAGTCGGGTGTCGTGGGCCAGTGCTTTCAGGGCTTCGACGGCTGATGTTTGTTTCATAGTTTGAAAACTATAAAACTATATTCACGAAAGTCAAGCAGCAAATGCTGCGAGCCTGCCCACCCCGCCATTCAAGCGGTCCTGCCGATACGAACCCCATGTTGAGCCAGCTCGGCTGTCGGCTTTGCCAGCATGCGCCCTCCCATACGTACGACCGGGTGGGGTGGTAGTACGCGTGTGCTGGACGGGGTCGGTGACGCCCTCACGGTCAAGGTATCAGTTGGCGATGCCGATCTGAGCCGGTCGGGACGCGCACGCGCCAAGCCGTCATACTTCGCGCATGGCGGACACCCCCGGACCCCGCAAACACGACGCCGCCGCGCTGCCGAATTTCTGCAGCGCGGCGGCGGTCTTCACGCTGGTCATCGTCGCGGAGCTGGTGGTGGTGATCGATGCGCTCGCACCGGACACGCGGATGCAGTGGCGGGGTTTCGCGACTGCGACGCTATTCGTGGTGTGGCTGGCCCTGCTGGCATCGCTGCTGCTGTGCCGGCTGAAACCGTTGCTGATCCGCTGGCCGCGCGCGTTCGCGTGGCCGCTCGCATGGTGCGCGCTGGTCGCGTTGGTGGCCATAGCCAGCGCGGTGGTGGCGTGGCTGGACCACGCACTCGGCACCGCGCTGACGCCAACATCGAGCGCGCGTTTCGTCATCGGCAACACGGTGCTGGCCGCGCTGCTCGGTGCGGCGTTGCTGCGCTATTTTTACGTGCTGGCGGAATGGCGTGCGCGATTGGCCGCGGTGGCGCGCGCGCAATTCGAAGCCTTGCAGGCGCGCATCCGCCCGCACTTTTTGTACAACAGCATGAACACGGTCGCGGCGCTGGTGCGGGTCGATCCGGATGCGGCCGAGCGCACGGTCGAGGATCTTTCCGAATTGTTCCGCGCCTCGCTGGGCGCGGGCGACAAGCCGAGCACGCTGGGCGCGGAACTCGGCCTGATCGACCGTTATCTCGCGATCGAGCAACTGCGCCTGGGCGATCGCCTCAAAGTGGAACGCGACCTGGGCGATCTGCCGGCCGACATGGAAATCCCCGCGCTGTTGTTGCAGCCGCTGGTCGAGAACGCCGTCTACCACGGCATTCAACCCCGCCGTGACGGCGGCACCTTGCGCATCGCCGCCCATCGTGTCGCCGGGAGTGTCGAAATCGAAGTCGCCAATCCGTTGCCCGATACCTCGGCACCGGCGCGCAGCGGCCACGGTCTCGACAACGTGCGGCGCCGGATCGCGTACCACTTCGGCGAGCGCGGCGCGCTGGAAACCCGCAACCAAGATGGCGAGTTTCGCGTATTGGTGAGGTTGCCGTGCGCATCCTGATCGCAGACGACGAGCCGCTGGCGCGCGCGCGGCTCGCCGCGCTGCTGCGCGATTGCGAAGGTGCCGAGGTGGTGGCCAGCGTCGGCGACGGCGAGGCGGCATTGGCGGCTTGCGTGCAGCATCGCCCCGAATTGCTGCTGCTGGACATCGCGATGCCCGGCCTCGACGGCATCGGCGTCGCGCGCCGCCTTGCGGCGCTGCCCGATCCGCCGCAACTGGTGTTCTGCACCGCTTATGAAGAACATGCGCTGGCGGCCTACGAATTGCGCGCGGCCGATTATCTGTTGAAGCCGGTACGGATCGAACGCCTGCGCGAAGCGCTCACACGCGCGCAGGCCTTGCGGCGCCGCGCGCCTTCCAACACTGCAACCCTGCTGGCGCAGGTGCACGGTGCACCGCTCAAGGTCCGCCTCGACGACGTGTTGTACCTGACCGCCGACGACAAGTACGTCACGCTGCATCGCGCCGCGGGCGACCTGCTGAGCGAACAATCGCTGAAGGCGATCGAGGAAACGTTTCCCGAACGCTTCGTGCGCGTGCATCGCGCCTGCCTCATTCCGGTCGAACGCCTGCTTGGCCTGCATCGCGATCCCGATGGCACAGTGCGCGCGCTGATCGCGGGCAGCGACGCGAGTCCCGAAGTCAGCCGCCGCAATTTGTCCGCGGTGCGCCGACTGCTGCGGGGCGGCCGGGACTGACATTCCACGTGCCCGTTGACACCTTTGTCCGGGGGCGGCTAGCGTGCGAGAGCCGGTGCCGTAAGGGCGGCTTGGATCACAGGGGGGAGTGCATGCAGTCGTGGACACGGCTCGTCGCCATGCTGGTGGCGTGTATCACGCTGGCTGCGTGCCAGCGCACACCGGACCTGAGCAAACTGGGGCCGCCCGCGCAGCGGCTGGTCGGGCATTGGGCGACCAGCGACGGCGGCGAGGAATTCTTCGCGCCCGCAGGCGCGTCGGGCACCGGCGAATTCACCGCGATGCAGTCGGGCGGCAAGCCGGCGCGGCAGCGCTATCGCGTGCTGGATGAAGATCCGGTCACCCAGACCGTCCACATCGCCATGCTCGACGGGAACGACAAGGAAGGCGACCCGCGCACGATCACGCTTTCCGCGGACGGCGAATCCGCCACGGTCACGCAAGGGAATTCATCGGTCGCGCTGGCGCTCGCGCGCATGGACGATGCCGCGACACCCGCAGAATCGCGTTACGTGTTGCCGCCCCCGCCGGCCGCCACTGCGCCGTCCCGCTACGCGCGCTACACCGGAACGCGCAGTGACAATCCGCCGGTCAATCCTTCCTTCGGGCCGCCGCCCAACGCGCCGGACGGCGTGTACCGTTACGTACTGATCGGCTACGACGGCATGACGCCGCTGTACGCGTGGAAGCGCGTTTCGGATACCTCGGATCATCAGGTCGACGAAAACGCCATTGCCTATTCGCGCGGCATGGCGCGACGTCACAACTACGTGATCTGGCTGCACGCGGTCGCGTTCGCGATCCTGCTGGTCACGACCTTGCTGTTCCGCAAGAACATCGACGAGAAAGTCCTGCTGGGCGGTTGGGCCGCCGCAGTCGTGATAGGCCTGCTGGGCGTGTTCGCGTTCAACGTGCCGATCATCACCGGCCTCGTGGAAATCGCCGTCGCATTCGTGCTGTTGGTGCGCGGACTGTTTCCGAAGTCGGACATGTTGGCGTAAGGTGCCGTGCCGCAACGGTGCGGAGTCCCGGCTTTCGCTGGAAGGGCAACGTCATGGCATCAAGACGAAGTGCGTGATCGACTGTGCGACCTCGCGCGGTTTTTCCATGATCGACATGTGTCCACAGCCGGTGAGTTCGGTGACGCCGATGTTGGGCACGTGGGTGAGGCCCTTGCGAATCGCGTCCAGCGCGGACACGTCGATGATCTGGTCCTGCATGCACCAGACCGCCAGCGTCGGCGCGGTGATGTCCGGCAACTTCGTTTCCAGTGCGTCGCGTTCACCCGGTTTGGTGAGTTCGCGCATCACCTTGTCGTCGAAGGCGCGCTCGCCCTTCGACTTGTCCACGAACACGTCCTGGATGCGCGCGGGGACCGATGGCGGATGTGTGAACAGCAGCGATTCGAGGTGCTTGAATTGCGCACGGTCGTCGATGTCGAACGGGCTTTTGCCTGATTTCAGTTCGCGAACGAAGGCATTTTCCTTGAACCTGACACCGGCGCTGTCCACCAGCACCAGCGCGGCGGCCTGCTTCGGGTATTTCGCTGCGTACAGGCCCGCGATCGCGCCACCCATCGAGTGCCCGGCCAATGCGAATTCGTCGAGGTGCAGCGCGGCGATGAAGCCGTGCAACCGGTCGACCTGCGCGGCATAGCCGTAGTTCGCATTCGGCAACCGCGTGGAGGCGCCCCAGCCCGGCAGGTCCGGGATGATCACCCGGAAGTTGCCGGTGAGATAGCGCGCGGCCAGCAACCAGTCGGCGTAGGTACCGCCGTAGCCATGCAGCAGCACCAGCGGCGGTCCGTTCTCCTTGCCGCCTTCGAGGTACACCCAACGCGTGTCGCCGACCTGCACCGATTGCTGGTGCAGGCCGTCGCGCCACGTCTGCCACGCGATCGCGCCGCGCAACACGGCACCCGGCGCGATGAAATACACGCCGAGCCCGAGTACCGCCAGCGCGATCACCACGCCGCCCAGGATTTTCAGGCGCCATGCGAACCGCGCCAACAGCACGTCGCGGGTGGGACTGTTCGACATGCGTGTCAATCCTTGTTCGCGTTGCCCTTGGCTTCAGCGGCGCGGGTTTTCGCGAACAGCCGTTCCACCGCCATCTGTGTCAGCGGGTGGTAGCCATCCTTCGCCTTCGCGTACACCTTTTCGGCATAGGCGAAACCTTCCGGCGTCTGCACGAATGCCTTGTACACCGGCATCGTGAGATACAAGCGGCCGATCCGCGTCATGTGTTCGGCCGCCGCCGGCCAGACGGCCTTGTCACCGGCCGCGATCGCGTGCACGTACCAGCGCATGCCGATCTCGGCATTGGGCGTGCCGGTGAGGTGCCACGCCGCATCGAGTTGCTGCACCTTTGCGAGCGGCGGCGCGTCTGGCAGGCGATCGAGGAAGTACATCCACTCCTGTGTGTTCCAGCCCTTTGCATCCAGCTTGCCGGCGGCGAGGGTCCCATCGAGGAACGCCACGCGCTCCTTGTCGATCGCGTCGAAGCGCGGTGAGTCCGGGATCGGCGCATCCTTCGGAATGCCCGCGCCGTACACCCACTCCTTCACCTCGTCCCAACTCATCTTGCCGGGATATTTGTCGATCAGGTTGGGCTTCAGGTATGCCAGCATCTGTTCCGTTGTGATGCTGTGCCATTGGAAGTGGTCGAAGTAACCCTTCAGCCAGGTGTCGAAATGCTCGCGCCCGAACTTCTGTTCCAGCGCGCGCAGGAACCACGAACCCTTGTCGTAGGCAACGTCGGAAAGCTCGTCGTCGGCATCGATATCGCGCGGCTGCGGCGCGAGCCGCTGCGCATTTTCCGGCATCTTGCCGATGGTCTTTTCGAGGTTGCGGATCGCCAGCAGGGTTTCCTCGGTTTCCTGGCGCTGGCCGTACAGTGCCTCGGTGACGCGGCCCTGCACGTAGGTGGTGAAGCCCTCGTTCAACCAGCCGTCGCGCCACGTCGCGTTGGTCACGAGGTTGCCCGACCACGAATGCGCGAGTTCATGCGAGATCACGCTGACCAGGCTCTTGTCGCCGACGATGATCGTTGGCGTCGCGAAGGTCATGTTGGGATTTTCCATCCCGCCAAACGGGAACGACGGCGGCAGCACCAGGATGTCGTAACGGCCCCAGCGGTACGGGCCGTACAGCTTCTCGGTGGTCTCGATCATCTTTTCGGTGTCTTCGAATTCGTGCGCGGCTTTCGCGGCTACCGAAGGTTCGGCGTACACCGCGCTGCGCGGCCCGGTTTCGCGCACGTCGAGATCGCCCGCCGCGATCGCCATCAGGTACGACGGGATCGGGTGCGTCTGCTCGAAGTCGAACGAACCGTCCAGCGGGTGCTTCGGATCGTTCGGCGCGCTCATCACCACGCGCACGTCTTTGGGCGCACTGACGTGGGCCTTGTAGGTGAAGCGGATCGCGGGCGAGTCCTGCAGCGGAATCCACGAGCGCGCGTGGGTCGCTTCCGATTGCGAGAACAGGAATGGCAACTTCTTGTCCGCGGTCTGCGTGGCGGTCAGCCATTGCAGGCCGCTGGCGTCCGGCGACGTGGTGTAGGCGATGCGCACTTCGTGCGGATGCTTCGGCGCCGCGATGGTGAGTTTCGAACCCATGTTCGGCGCCGGCGCGGCCAGTTGATACTTCAGCGCGCTGGCGTGGCCCTTGCCGTCCACCGCTTCGATCGAGGCGATCTTCAGGTTCTCGGTATCCAGAACCAGGTCCTGCGCGGACGCGCTTTTCCAGTCCAGCGTGAGCGTGGCGACGCCGTCCAGTTGCTTGTGCGGAAAATCGACCTCGAGGTTCAGGTCGATGTGGTTGACGGCGACTTCCAGCGGTTGCGCATAGGAATGTCGATCGGTGGCCTGCGCGGCGACCGGCAGCACGAAGGCGCCGAGGGCGAGGGTGGATAGCAGGCGCATGGGCGCTCCCGTCGAAAAAGAAATCCCGAGTATGCCAGCGCCCCGGTGCCCGCGCCCGTGCGGAAAGAACGGGCGCAGCGCTTCCCGTGCAGGCATAAAATCCGCGTTTCGATCACGCCGGAGTCCGCCATGCCCACGCTGTATATCGCCAACAAGAATTACTCGTCATGGTCGCTGCGCCCGTGGGTGCTGTTGCGCGAACTCGGGATTCCGTTCGAGGAAAAACTGATGCCGTTCCACGGCAGTGCGTTCACCGGCTTCTCGCCCAGCGGCAAGGTGCCGTGCCTCGTGGACGGCGCCATCACGGTGTGGGATTCGCTGGCGATCACCGAATACGTCGCCGAGGCGCATCCGCAGGTGTGGCCGACCGACAAGGCCGCGCGCGCCTTCGCGCGCTGCGCCGCCGCGGAAATGCACTCGGGGTTCATGGCACTGCGCACGCAATGCGGCATGAATTGCGGCATCCGGGTCAAGCTGCATCGCGTCGACGACGCCCTGAAGAATGACCTCGGACGCTTGAACGCGCTGTGGAACGATGGGCTACAGCGTTTCGGTGGCCCGTTCCTTGCGGGCGCGAAGTTCACCGCCGCCGATGCATTCTTCGCGCCGGTCGCGTTCCGCATCCAGACCTACGCACCGCCGCTGGATGATGCAGCGAATGCCTATGCGCAACGTTTGTTGGCGTTGCCGTCGATGCGCGAGTGGTACGCCGACGCGCTCAAGGAAACCTGGCGCCACGCCGCGCACGAGAACGAAGTTGCCGAGTGGGGCGCGGTCACCGAGGATTTGCGCGCAGCCTGAAGCGCGCGCTCGGTGCCGATAATCTTTGCAGTCTGTCACATCGGGAGAGGGCGATGACGTTTCGCCGAGCGTCGTTTGGCCTCGCAGCCGTGGTCGTGCTGTGGGCGGGATTCCTGTTGCTGCCGCTGATGGTGCCCGGTTACGACTGGGTCAGGCAGACGGTCAGCGAAATCGGCCAACACGGTTCGCCGATGCGGGGTCCGTTCGCGACCATGCTGTGCGTGTTCGCGGCCTGCCTGCTCGTCTTCGCGTGGGCGTTGCGCGACGTCGCGCGCAAATTCGGCGCATCCACGGCGGTCGCCTATGTAACCGGCTTCATGGCGATCTCTTCCGTCGGCGTGGGAATCTTTGCCTACCCGCATCCGCTCCACGGCGACTTCGGCCTTTCGGAAATCGTCGGGTATCAGGCGCCTTGGGTACTCGCGCTGACGTGGCGGCGCGTGAAGCAAGTCCGCGGACTCGTGACTTTCTCATGGTTGATGGCCGTGATCGTGTGGTGCGCGATCCTCGCGAACCTCAGCGCGCTCGATTTCACCGGCTGGCTCTGGCACCTCGAACGCCCCGTGTACGGCATCGTCCAGCGTTCGCTGTTCTTCACGTGGAGCGTGTGGTTGGCGGGCACCAGCCTGGCGCTGATGAACCATCGCAACGTCGCGGATGCTCGCGAACCCGCGTCGTTGGCGGCGACCGATTGAGCGGCGCGGTCAGGGCAACTCGTCGGCCGTGTGCGGGTCCTCGCTGTACGGGTGCATCATCGCGAGAAATCCCGCTTGCGCCTGCACGCGTGCGATCCAGGCGCGGAAGTGCGGATACGGTTCCAGCGAAATGCCGGCTTCTTCCGCGCGGCTGCCGTACGCGAACACCGACATGTCGGCGATGCTGTAGCGGTTGTTGGCAAGGAATGATCGTGTCGACAACTCGCGTTCGAGGATACACAGCGTGCGCAATGCGCCCGTCCGTTTCATCTCGACCAGCGCAGGCGGGCGCTGCGCCAACTTCCCGGTAAGCGTCCAGTAACGCAGCGAGCCGATCACCGACTCCACGCGTTCCTGCTCGAAGTGCAGCCACTGCTGCACCTTGGCGCGTTCGAATGGATCGCTCGGCAGATACGGCGTGCCATCGGCGAGGTACGCGAGGATCGCGTTGGACTCCGCCAGCGTGCGGCCGTCGTCCAGACGTATCGCCGGCACTGTCCCGGTGGGATTGATCGCAAGGTATTCCTCGCTGCGGCCCGCGCCTTCGAAGATGCTCACGATCTCGGTGCGGTAAGCGCGACCGAGGTGGTTGAGCAGCAGGCGAACCTTCCAGGCGTTTTGCGAAGGCAGGTAATCGAACAGGGTCAGCATGACGTGGCTCCGTTGTCGAGAACGCGCAGTTTCCATGCGGCGGGTGGCGAGCGCCATCCGATTTCTGCGCATCGATCAGGCGAGGCGGTCCGCAAAGCGATCGGTCGCCTCGACCAATTTGTCCACGATGGCTGGATCGGATGCCGAGTGCCCCGCCAGCACGATGTGGAACTCTGCCTCCGGCCACGCCTGGTGCAGTTCGAATGCCGTCTTGACGGGACAGATGATGTCGTAGCGGCCGTGCACGATGACACCCGGAATGTGGCGGATACGATCGATGCCGCGCAGCAACTGGCCCGGTTCCAGAAACATGCCGTTGCGAAAATAGTGTGCTTCCAGCCGGGCCAGGCTCACCGCCTTGTGCGGTTCGTCGAAATCACCGGCGGCGTCGGGATCGTGGACCAACGTCGTGCTGCCGCCTTCATAGGCGCTCCAGGCATGCGCGGCGGCGAGTCGCACGACTTCGTCGTTGCTGTCCAGGCGTCGCCAGTAGGCTTCGATCATGTTGCCGCGCTCGGCCTCCGGAATGAAATCGCGAAAGCGCGCCCAGCGTTCGGGGAAAATGCAGCGCGCGCCGCCATCCATTTCGTTGAACCAGCGCAATTCCTCTTCGCGCGCGAGGAAGATGCCGCGCAACACCAGCCCGGTCACGCGCGCGGAGTGCGCTTCGGCATAGGCGAGTGCTAGCGTCGAACCCCACGAGCCGCCGAACACGAGCCAGCGTTCGATGCCGAGGTGTTCGCGGATGCGCTCGATGTCGGCAATCAGGTCCGGCGTGGTATTGGCGTCGAGGCTGGCGAACGGTGTGGATTGGCCCGCAC
>Ga0207707_10003130_pt1 | contig 14695 bp, 12 predicted proteins | sample KBSC83BmetaG_FD_184336 | JGI IMG/M metagenome (GOLD analysis project Ga0207707, IMG submission 184336) | Corn rhizosphere microbial communities from Kellogg Biological Station, Michigan, USA - KBS C8-3B metaG (SPAdes) (version 2) | ecosystem: Host-associated > Plants > Roots > Rhizosphere ...
CGCTCATCATTTCACCTTCGGGCGGCTCGATCGGTATCGGCTTTGCGGTGCCGTCGAAGACGGTGGCAAGCGTGGTGTCGCAGTTGCAGCAGTTCGGCGAACTCCGCCGCGGCTGGCTCGGCGTCCGTATCCAGCAGGTGACCGACGAGATCGCGGAAAGCCTCAACATCAAGCCCGCGCGCGGCGCCCTGGTCGCCGGCGTCGACGACAAGGGCCCGGCGAAGCCCGCCGGCGTCGAACCCGGCGACGTCATCGTCAAGTTCGACGGCAAGGACATCAAGGAGCCGAAGGATCTCTCGCGCGTCGTCGCGGACACCGCCGTCGGCAAGGAGGTCGATGTCATTCTGATCCGGAAGGGCCAGGAGGAGACCCACAAGGTCACGCTCGGCCGGCTCGAGGACAGCGACAAGGCGCAGCAGGCGGCCATCAAGAAGGACGAGCCGGCGGAGAAGCCGGTGACCCAGAAGGCGCTCGGGCTCGATCTTGCGGCCTTGAGCAAGGATCTGCGCACCAAGTACAAGATCAAGGACAGCGTCAAAGGCGTGCTGATCACCGGCGTCGACGGCACCTCGGACGCGGCCGAGAAGCGGCTCTCCGCCGGCGACGTCATCGTCGAGGTGGCCCAGGAAGCGGTCGCCAGCGCCGCCGACATCAAGAAGCGCCTCGAGCAGTTGAAGAAGGACGGCAAGAAGTCTGTCTTGCTGCTGGTCTCGAATGCCGACGGCGAATTGCGGTTCGTCGCGCTCGGCGTGCAGTAGGCACACCCGTCGTCAGGCCCGCAGCTGTCATACCCCGCGAAGGCGGGGTATCCAGTACGCCGCGCTTTCTCGATCGAACGTTGCCGTCTCTGGAGTACCGGGTCGCCCGCATGCGCGGGTGACGACGCGTGAAACTCAGTCCTCCACAAACTCCTCGCGCCGATACCCCTGCGCATAGAGCAGCGCGGTGAGGTCGCCATAATCGATCCGCGCCGCGGCGGCGGCGGCGACCGCGGGCTTGGCGTGGTAGGCGACGCCCAGTCCCGCATTCTCGATCATGCCGAGGTCGTTGGCGCCATCGCCGGCGACCATGGTGTCGATGTCGTCGAGGTCGAAACTTTCCGTCAGCTCGATCAGCGTGGCAAGCTTGGTGGCGCGGCCGAGGATCGGCTCCTTCACCTCGCCGGTGAACTTGCCGTCGCGCACCACCAGTTCGTTGGCGCGGTTCTCCTGGAAACCGATCTTCGCGGCGACCGCATTGGTGAACAGCGTGAAGCCGCCCGAGATCAGGCAGGTATAGGCGCCATGCGCGCGCATGGTCATGACCAGTTCGCGGCCGCCGGGAGTAGGCCGGATGCGTTTGGCCAGCACTTCGTCGACGACGCCGACCGGCATGCCCTTGAGCAGCGACACACGCTCGCGCAGTGCCGGCTCGAATTCGATCTCGCCGCGCATCGCGCGCTCGGTGATTTCAGCGACATGGTCCTTCAGCCCCGCGAAATCCGCGAGCTCGTCGATGCATTCCTGGCCGATCATGGTGGAATCCATGTCCGCTAGAAACAGCTTCTTGCGCCGGGTAGCGATCGGCTGCACAACGACATCGATCGGCAGGTCGCCGCGCGCCGTGCGCAGGCGATCGGAGATGGCGCGGATGTCGTCCGTGCTTCCCGCCGGGCTATCGAAGGGGATGTCGGCCGCAACCTCGTCCCAAAGCCAGTGCGCGGGGCCTGCCGCAGGCAGCACCGCGCGCGCGCCGTCGAGGATGGTGGAATCGAGCGTGGGGTTCGCAGGGTTGCAGATGAGGGTGGCGACGAGGGACATCGGTGACTTCTGAGGTGACCAGCAACAAGGCCGTGCTTATCGCAGGACCGACCGCCAGCGGCAAGTCGGCGCTGGCGCTCGAGCTCGCGCAAAGGACGGGCGGCATGGTCATCAACACGGATTCCATGCAGGTCTACCGCGACCTCCGCGTGCTGACCGCGCGGCCGACTCCGGAGGACGAGGCGCACGCATCGCACCGGCTCTACGGCCATGTCGACGCGTCCATCAATTTTTCCGCGGGCGTCTGGGTCGCCGATGCCGCGCGCGTGCTTGCCGAGGCGCGCGCGCAGAACCGCCTGCCGATTTTCGCCGGCGGCAGCGGGCTCTATTTCAAGGCACTGACGCGCGGGCTTTCGGCGGTCCCGCCGATCCCGCCAGATGTTCGCGAAAGCGTTCGCGCTCGGCTCGGTCGCGACGGCGTCGAGGCGCTGCATGCGGAGCTTGCGCGTCGCGATGGCATTTCCGCCGAGCGGCTGAAGCCACGCGACCGCACGCGCGTCGCGCGGGCGCTGGAAGTGGTGGAGGCGACGGGGCGATCGCTGACCGATTGGCATCGCGAGGGCCTGCCGCCGGTCCTGCCGCCGGGCGAGTTCACCGCGCTGTTTCTCTCGCCGGAGCGCGAGGCGCTCTATGCCCGGATCGACGCACGCTTCGACGCGATGATGAAGGCCGGCGCGTTGGAGGAAGTCGAGCGGCTTGCCGCGCGAAATCTCGATCCGCTGCTGCCGGCGATGAAGGCGCATGGCGTGCCGGCCTTGATCCGGTATCTCGCCGGCGAACTCACGCTGGAAGAGGCGGCCGCCATCGGCCGCGCTGATACCCGCCACTACGCCAAGCGCCAGTTCACCTGGTTTCGGCACCAATTGCCCGAGTTCGAGTGGGTGCCGGCGGAAGCGGTGCGGGGGTGGCTGAGTGCAAGAGCATTGTAAGATCAGAATTCGCGCAGCGACACCCGGGATCGCCTTGCGTCCCCGGATGTTGCTGCGCTCATCCGGTTACACGCAAGACTAGGAAGGGTTCGATGACCAAGAAGCTCCCAAAGCGCGGCTTGCCGCCCATGCACCCTGGCGAACTCCTGCGCGAGGAGATTTTGCCGGCGCTGAACCGCTCGAAGACAGAGATCGCGAAGCTGCTCGGCGTGTCGCGCCAGACCCTCTATGACATTCTCGACGAGAAACAGCCGGTGACACCCGGCATGGCCTTGCGGCTCGGGAAGTTGTGCGGAAATGGTCCCGACCTGTGGCTCAATTTGCAGAAGCGTTATGACTTGCTTCGTGCGGAGCAGGAACTCCGCGAGAAGATCAAGGCGATCCCGACGCTGGAAGTGGCTTGAGGCGGCCCCTGCCTCTCCCGCACTTTTTGTGCCGATGCAGCAAATTCGCACTCGCCGAACGCCGGGAACCCCGCTAAGCTGGCTAAATCGCGCAAAGACCCGCGGCTTCCCTTGACTTCTGGGGCGTGACCGCTATGTTTGCGCAACCTTTGGGAAGTCTGGCGCCCTAAATGCGTAATATTATTACCAAACTCCTTATCATCGTCGTACCCAGGCGCACCGCCGGGGATGGCTGACGGCCATCCCAATCCGGACGGTGCGCATGGGGCCTTCTGGGGCCCTTTTTTATTTTCCGAAGCAAAAGCAAGCCCAAAAACAAGCCCGAGCCAACAGCACGACCAGGACAGAGACCATGAGTGACAAAAGCCACGATCCAAACCAGATGACCGGCGCCGCGATGATCGTCCGCGCGCTCATCGATCACGGCGTGAAACACCTCTTTGGCTATCCCGGCGGCGCGGTGCTTCCGATCTATGACGAGATTTTCCAGCAAAGCGATGTCGAGCACATCCTGGTGCGGCATGAGCAGGGTGCGGGTCACGCCGCCGAAGGCTATGCGCGCTCGACCGGCCAACCGGGCGTCGTGCTGGTGACCTCGGGGCCCGGCGCCACCAACATGGTGACGCCGCTGACCGACGCGCTGATGGATTCCATTCCGCTGGTCTGCATCACCGGTCAGGTGCCGACGCATTTGATCGGCAACGACGCGTTCCAGGAATGCGACACGGTGGGCATCACGCGCCCCTGCACCAAGCACAATTGGCTGGTGCGCGACGTCAACGACCTCGCCAAGGTCCTGCATGAGGCGTTCTACGTCGCAACCACCGGTCGTCCCGGCCCGGTGCTGGTTGACGTGCCCAAGGACGTTCAGTTCGCGACCGGCACCTACCATCCGCCGCGCAAGTCCGATGTGCACGTCTCCTACGCGCCGCGGGTGAAGGGCGACGCGGCCCAGATCCGGAAAGCCGTGGCGCTGCTCGCTTCCGCCAAACGGCCGGTGATCTATTCCGGCGGCGGCGTGATCAACGCCGGCCGCGAGGCCTCGAAGCTATTGCGCGAGCTGGTCGACGTCACGGGATTCCCGATCACCTCGACATTGATGGGGCTCGGCGCCTATCCGGCCTCCGGCAAGAACTGGCTGGGCATGCTCGGCATGCACGGCACCTACGAGGCCAACATGTCGATGCATGATTGCGACGTCATGCTGTGCGTCGGTGCGCGCTTCGACGACCGCATCACCGGACGCGTCGATGCGTTCTCGCCGGGCTCGAAGAAGATCCACATCGACATCGATCCGTCCTCGATCAACAAGAACATCCACGTCGATGTGCCGATCATCGGCGATGCCGCCAATGTGCTCGGCGATCTGCTGCAGGTGTTCAAGGCGGAAGCGAAGAAGCCCGACATCAGGGCGTGGTGGCAGCAGATCGCGCAATGGCGCGCGCGGAATTCCCTTTCTTACAAAAAACACAACGATATCATCCTGCCGCAATACGCGATCCAGAAGCTGTTCGAGGCGACGCGTGGGCGTGACACCTACATCACGACCGAAGTCGGCCAGCACCAGATGTGGGCGGCGCAGTTCTACGGCTTCGAGGAGCCGCATCGCTGGATGACCTCTGGCGGGCTCGGCACCATGGGCTATGGCCTGCCATCGGCGCTCGGCGTGCAGGTCGCCCACCGCGACAGCCTGGTCATCGACATCGCGGGCGACGCCTCGGTGCAGATGACGATCCAGGAAATGTCGACCGCGGTCCAGTATGAGCTGCCGATCAAGATCTTCATCCTGAACAACCAGTACATGGGGATGGTGCGGCAGTGGCAGCAGCTCCTGCATGGCAACCGCCTGTCGCATTCCTATTCCGAGGCGCTGCCGGATTTCGTCAAGCTCGCCGACGCCTATGGCTGCGTCGGCATCCGGGCGATCAAGCCTGCCGATCTCGACGGCGCGATCAAGGAGATGATCACGGTCAAGCGGCCGGTGCTGTTCGATTGCCGCGTGGCGGCGCTGGAGAACTGCTTCCCGATGATCCCCTCGGGCAAGGCGCATAACGAGATGCTGTTGCCGGAAGAGGCAACCGATGCCGCGACCGCTTCGGCCTTTGCCGGCGGCAAGGCGCTGGTGTGAGGCGAGGTTTCGAAATGTTTGATCTGAAAGAGCTGGAACGCGCCCACGCAATCGTCGGCACCGCGGTGCCGCCGACGCCGGCGCATGCGTGGCCGCTGCTTGCGCAGCGGCTGGGCACGCATGTCGTCGTCAAGCACGAGAACCACACGCCGACCGGCGCCTTCAAGGTGCGCGGCGGGCTTGTCTATCTCGACCGTTTGAAGCGCGAGCGGGAGAATGTGCCGGGGGTCATCTCGGCGACCACAGGCAATCACGGCCAGAGTCTCGCCTTTGCGTCGCGCCGTCACGGCGTGCCCGCAGTCATCTATGTGCCCCGAGGCAATTCGGTGGAGAAGAACGCTGCGTTGCGCGCCTTCGGCGCCGAGCTGGTCGAGCATGGCAATGATTTCCAGACTGCGCGCGAGGAAGCCGTGCGCCGCGCGCAGTTCGACGGCCTGCACATGGTGCCGTCGTTCCACCCCGACCTCGTTCTCGGCGTGGCGACCTATGCCCTCGAGCTGTTGCGGACCGCGCCTGATCTCGACGTGCTCTACGTCCCGATCGGGCAGGGCTCGGGCATCTGCGCCTGCATCATGGCGCGCGACCTGCTCGGCCTGAAGACGGAGATCGTCGGCGTGCAGTCGACCGAAGCGCCGTCCTACGCGCTGTCGTTTGCGGCGGGCCGGGTCGTGACCACCGAAACCAGCAACACCAGGGCCGACGGCGTGGCGACGCGTTTTCCGGATGCCGACGCGGTCGCCATGATCGTCAAGGGCGCTTCGCGCATGGTGCAGGTGAGCGATGACGAGATCGGCGCCGCCATCCGCGCCTACTGGACCGACACGCATAACCTCGCCGAAGGCGCCGGAGCCGCGCCGCTCGCGGCTGCGCTGCAGGAAAAGAACAAGCTCGCCGGCAAGCGCGTCGGTCTGGTCCTGACCGGCGGCAACATCGATTTCGATCTGTTCCAGAAATGGGTTGGAACGGACCCTGCGGCGCGCCTGCAACGCGCGGTCGCGTGAAGAGAATGAGGGGGACGACATGAACCAGCCCGCATCCGCCTATTTCCTGGAAGAGCGCCATGTGCCGAACGAGACGCACACGCTCTCGGTGCTCGTGGCGAACGAGCCCGGCGTGCTCGCGCGCGTGATCGGCCTGTTCTCCGGCCGAGGCTACAACATCGACAGCCTCACCGTTTCGGAGACCGAGAGCCAGAAGCACCTTTCGCGGATCACCATCGTCACGACGGGGACCCCGATGGTGATCGAGCAGATCAAGCATCAGCTCGACCGCATGGTGCCGGTGTACCGCGTCGTCGACATGACCTTGACCGGCCGCTCGATGGAGCGGGAACTCGCGATGGTGAAGGTCCGTGGCGCCGGCGACAACCGGGTCGAGGCGCTGCGGCTGGCTGACGCATTCCGGGCTCGGGTGATCGACGCCACCACCGAGAGTTTTGTGTTCGAGATCACAGGCAACACCGCCAAGATCAACCAGTTTATCGACCTGATGCGCCCGCTTGGCCTGGTCGAGGTTTCGCGCACCGGTGTTGCCGCAATCGGGCGCGGGCCCGAAGGGATGTGAACCATGCTGGCACGCGACTGGTATTACAACGAACGCGGACGGATCGGGCTCGAGCCCGCGGTCGCCTCGATCTATGACCGCCACGACGACAACGACCTGCGCGCCCGCGCGGCGCTGACCATGCTCGGCGTCAAGAAGGGCTGGCGGGTCGCCGACATCGGCTGCGGCAACGGCGTGCTCGCGACCGAAGCGGCGCTGATGGGGGCCGAGGTCGACGCGATCGATATTTCGCCGGCGATGATCGCGCTCGCCGAAGTCTATGCCCGCGACCGCCGCGCGCCGGTGCGCACGCAATCGGCGGGGCTGTTGAGCTTCGCCTATCAGCCCAATTCCTACGATCTTATCGTCAGCGAATTCACGCTCCACCATCTGCCGGATTTCTGGAAGGCGGTGGCGATGGCGCGGATCTTTGCAGCCCTCAAGCCCGGTGCGAACTTTTATCTGCGCGACATCGTGTTCGTCAGCATGCCGGACGGTTGCGAGCGCAGCGTCGAGCAGTGGGCCGACTTCAACATCAAGAACCATGATTTCGCCCGCGACAGCGTCGTCACCCACATGCGCGACGAATATTCCACCTTCGGCTGGGTCATGGAGCGCATGCTGACCGAGGTCGGTTTCAATCTCATTTCGGCGGACTATCACGCGCCGTTGCACGGCACTTACCTTCTGCAGAAGCCTGACAAGCAGGGTTGATGTTGCGTTCCGCCGTCATTGCGAGCAGCGAAGCGACGAAGCAATCCGGGAGGCGTGCGCGGGCGCTGCCGAGGGCCGCAGGAGCCTGACCATGTCGCTTCTGTTCGCCTTTATGGTGTTCGCGACCGTGATGTTCTTCACCCCGGGGCCGAACAACATCATGCTGCTATCGTCGGGGCTGACCTACGGCTTCCGCCCGACGGTGCCGCATATTCTGGGGATCACCTTCGGCTTCGCCTTCATGGTCGGCGCGGTCGGCGTCGGCCTTGGCACCATCTTCCTCGCTTATCCGATCCTGCAGACCATCCTGAAATGGGGCGGGGTGGCCTATCTGGTCTATCTCGCCGCCGCGATCGCAACGGCCGACCCGGTCAAGCCGGACGAGGATGGCCGCCGAAAGGGCCCGATGACCTTCATGGGCGCGGCGATGTTCCAGTGGATCAACGCCAAAGGCTGGGTGATGGTGATCTCGACCATCACCGCCTATGCCGCTATCGCCGCCTTTCCCTGGAACATCGCAATCCAGGTCGGCATCAGCCTGATGCTGGGCGCGGTCTCCTGCTCGGCCTGGGCGCTGTTCGGCAGCGCGCTGCGGCCACTGCTCTCCTCCCACCGCGCCGTGCGGACCTTCAACATCATCATGGCGGTCCTGCTGCTTGCCTCCCTCATTCCGGTCTTCATGGAGGCATGAATGTCGCAGCGCGTTATGCGAGAAGAGGGTTTCCACAGCTCGCGAAAATGTTCTAGACAGCCCCGGAAAGTTCCAGGGCGCCTGCCTTCCACCCAGCTAAAAGCCTGATTAACCGGCCGATTTGGCCATCGATTAAGGAAACGACCATGCGTGTTTATTACGATCGCGACGCCGACCTGAACCTGATCAAGGGCAAGAAGGTCGCCATCGTCGGCTATGGCAGCCAGGGCCACGCCCATGCGCTCAACCTGAAGGATTCCGCGTCAAGGAAGTGTCGATTGCGCTGCGCAAGGGTTCGGCCTCGGCCAGGAAGGCCGAAGCCGCCGGCTTCAAGGTGCTGGAAGTGGCGGAAGCCGCCAAATGGGCCGACCTCGTGATGATGCTGACCCCGGACGAGCTGCAGGGCGACATTTACCGTGAGCATCTCCACGACAACATGAAGAAGGGCGCCGCGCTGGTCTTCGCCCACGGCCTCAACGTGCATTTCAACCTGCTCGACCCGCGCGCGGACCTCGACGTGCTGATGATCGCGCCGAAGGGCCCCGGCCACACCGTGCGCTCGGAATATCAGCGCGGCGGCGGCGTGCCTTGCCTGATCGCGATCGCCAAGGATTCCTCCGGCAACGCCCATGACCTCGGCTTGAGCTACGCCTCGGCGATCGGCGGCGGCCGGGCCGGCATCATCGAGACCTCCTTCAAGGAGGAATGCGAGACCGACCTGTTCGGCGAGCAGGTGGTGCTCTGCGGCGGCCTGGTCGAGCTGATCAAGGGCGGCTACGAGACCCTGGTCGAGGCCGGCTACGCCCCCGAGATGGCCTATTTCGAATGCCTGCACGAGGTGAAGCTGATCGTCGACCTGATCTATGAGGGCGGCATCGCCAACATGAACTACTCGATCTCCAACACCGCCGAGTATGGCGAGTACGTCACCGGCCCGCGCATCGTGACCGACGAGACCAAGAAGGAGATGCGGAAAGTTCTGGCCGACATCCAGTCCGGCAAGTTCGCCCGCGACTGGATGCTGGAGAACAAGGTCAACCAGACCTCGTTCAAGGCGACCCGCGCCAAGCTCGCGCAGCACCCGATCGAGCAGGTCGGCGAGAAGCTCCGCGACATGATGCCCTGGATCAAGAAGGGCGCGCTGGTGGACAAGTCCAGGAATTGATCTTGGCAGCTGCGACATGAAGAATTAAGCGCTGGCCTGTAGAGGAAAGCGAGATCGCGAAAACGCGGTCTCGCTTTTTAGTTCGACCGATTAGTTCGACCGAAGCATTGTTCTTGCATTCGTATTCTTCAGGGCCTCGACCGCAGCATCTGCGGCGAAGCACTGAGCGGCGGATCACATTCTTGATGTGAGGGACTTCGCGCCGGCTCTCACGTTGAAAAAGCTGTGGCGTTTCAGATTCAAGGCGCCGATCTCTCATCCCTGTTCTCGCCTTTCGCAGAGCCCGGACGAGTCACTTGAAACACTTCAACCTCACAAGGTTTGACCTTTAAAGCGCGTTCTTGCGCCGCCATGCTCAGGGACGCGCGACCGCGAACACCTCGACCTCCGCCTTCCGTCCGCGCAGCTGCGTGTGTCCCAGCGGCTCGACGGCAAGATTCTTGCCGGGATCCACCAGACGCAAGAGCTCGCCGGAGACGAGCAGGTTGCGTCCGGCTTCCTTGCAGCGCTCCTGTAACCGGGCGGTCACATTCATGGTGTCGCCGAAATAGGCGACCTGCGGTCGGGAGTCGCCGCATTCGCTGATCACGACCGGACCGGCATGCAGGCCGGCGCGAAAGTTCGGCACCAGCCCGAACTCGCTGGCGTAGCGATCGGCGAGCTCCGTGATCCGGTCCTGGATCGCAAAGACGCAGTCGATCGGGCGCCGCCGGCTGGCGGCGGCGACCGGCCAGGTCACGATGACCTCGTCCCCGACATAGGCGTGCACCTCGCCGCCATGGGCCACGATCGCCTCGTCGATGTCATAGAAGAAGCGGGTCAGCAATTCCTGCACCCTCAGCTCCCCCAATTGCTCGGCGAGCGTGGTCGAACCGACCAGGTCGAGGAACAGCATCACGCGCTCCTCGCGGGTCGCGTGCCGGTAGCGCCCGAGGATGACGTTGAGCAGGGCGCGGCCGCCGACCAGCCGCACCAGCTCGTACACCGCGCCGAACAGCATGGAGCCCGAGAAAGCGAGCCCGACAATCTTGGGATAGTCGTTCAGGAGCCAGTGCCGGTCGATCCTGTGGGCATAGATGACGACCTCCAGGACGGCTGCGACGGTGGCGACCACGAGCGCCATGAGAAGGGAGCGGACCACCAGTTCGACGAGCAGCGGCCAGCGTCTGATCCAGGCGCTGCTGCGGGAGGTGAAGTAGAGGTGGACGGCCCAGCCGGCGAGCGTGATGAGCGCGCCGTGCAGGCTGGAGCGCAGGTAGTTGGCGATATTGGCTTCGTCGACGGGGTTGAAGACGTAGCGGAACAGGGCGCCGAACGACAGTCCGAGCACCGCCACGACAATGGTGGAAACCCAGACCCGCCGCATCGCTCCTCCCGCTACCGCAATTGCAATAGCCGGAGCATATCAACCTGACCAGCCCGATCGCGCCGGGGCCACCAGGTCACCCCTTGATGACGGTCAGGGCCGCTAGTCGATGCCGGCAGCAGCAAAGCCGTCGTCGATTGCGGCGATCCGCTTGTCGATTTCGGGCTGCGGGAGATTGCGGAACAGTGACCTTGCCGCCAGGGCGACGCCGCGATGGCTGGCGGCAAAGGTCGATTGCGGCGAAAGCTGCTGCGTGAGCGCGATATAGAACATGGCGGCAAGCTCCTCCGCCTTGAACAGGAACGCGCCGTTGCTTTGCGCGGCGATGACGTTGAACGCCGCGAAATTGTGAATGCCGCTATTGGTGTGCACTCCGCCATGGTCGGCGCCGGTATCCACAAAATCGCTCATCAGTTTCGGCTGGTTGAAGCGGGTGGGATCGCGCATGTCGCGCAGGGCTTCGAGACCCGTGGACAGCCCGTCGCCGATCAGGAAATCCCATTTGGAAATATCGGGTTCGTTGAAATTGGAGACAATGATGCCGAAGATGTCGGAATAGGACTCGTTGAGGGCGCCGCTTTCATCCTGGTAGACCAGCCGCGAGGTGGCCCCGGTGACGCCATGAAACAGCTCGTGGGCCACGACGCTGAGGGATGCGGACAGCGATTGAAGCCTGCCGTTGAACTTGGCCTGGCCGTAGATCATCTGCACCGCCTGGCCGTCCCAGAAGGCGTTCAGCCAGATATTGCTGCCCGGCGGCCGCTCGTCCCGCTTCAGGAGGCAGTTCACGCTCGAGATCATGCGTCCGCCCTGATTGTCGATGTTGTTTCGCTTCAATACGTCGCGCAGGAATGTCGCCACGCGACTGGCGTTGACATGGGCGCTGACGGCGGCAGGGCTGAACGGGGCGGCCACCAGATTGCCCGGCAGTCTGCCGGCCTGGACCTGCGGATCGGCGAAACGGAAATCAAAGGTCTCGATATTCAGGGTAGGGTCGCGCATGACCTTCCTGCCGCCGTCCATGTCGATGGTAAAGGTTTGCGGATTCCCCTGTTCATCGTTTGCGGTTTCCCTCGCCGTGGGCGTGCGCGGCAGCTCCGCGACCGTCGAGCCGCTGAGAGCGTCGATGACGTAGTCATAGACCAGCGGGGTGTCGCCGGCCGTCCGGGTTTTCTGGAGGCTCCGTACGTCCTCGATCATGTAAGCGAGATGCCATTTGCCCCTGGCATCCAGAAAGAGGTTCAGCTTGGGGGTGCTGTCGGGGAGTTGGCGCCCGTAGCCGGCCTCGCCCGCCACTTTCTTGAGCGCCTCCTGCGGCGAGATCCTGGCGACATAGGAAGCAACGTCGGGCCTGGCGATGTTCGAGTTCAGTGACACCATTTCATTGTTGTCGCCGAGCTCGACGCTGATCAGGGACCCGTAGACCGGTATCCCCTTTACCTGCTGGCGGAATTTGACGACCTTGGTGCCGGTCAGGGGCACGGTCTCGACGCCGAGGCTCTTGAAGGTGCTCTCGTCGCCGTCCACCTTGGGGGCGGTGAGGGAAGGCATCGTATCGCTGGCAAGCGCATGCTCGAGGATGCGTTTGGCGGCGCTTTCGGGATCCAGGTTCTGCGGCTGGGCTTCTGTCAGCGAGAAAGCGCTCGTCGTCGGCCGCTCGGCCTTGAGTTCCGCGAAAGTGCGCCGGCCGGCTTCCTCGGTGATATGCATCGAAAACGCCTTGAAGGCGTTCTCCCGCGCCGCCCGCGCATCGCCGGCGCGCTTCGCCACCGTCCTTGCCTTTTTTGCGGTTGCCTTTTTCGCGCTTGATTTCTTCGCGCCCGCTCGCTTGGCCATGAAATCTCTCCAGAAAATGCAATCGGAAATGGGCTTGTGAAAGCGCTCACGCTATCCAGTCTGCTGCCGAATGCAGGGATTTAACCATGCACGTAGAGGTAGTCCGTGTGAAACCGGCCACAGTGCGTGCGCGACAAATCGTCCCCGAAGATTTGCGCAGCGGTTGCATTGCTTTCGGTCATCGCGCTGCTATCGTTCCGGCCACGAAGAAAAAAGCCTTGAGGAAACTGCCGATCTAGAAATCACGCCTTGCCCAGAGGGGGAAGCTCATGAAGCGCCGCGCGAAACCGTTCGTCTGGACCCATTTCATCCCGCTGCATTTCCTTGGAAAGCTTGCGCTTTCGGCGCTGCTCCTCGGCTTCGCCTCAATCCCTTCGCTGGCGCAAAAGAAGTACGACACCGGCGTCACCGATACCGAGATCAAGATCGGCAACATCATGCCCTATAGCGGGCCGGCGTCCGCCTACGGGATCATCGGCAAGACGATGAGCGCCTATTTCCGCATGATCAACGACAATGGCGGGGTCAACGGGCGCAAGATCAACTTCATCTCCTACGACGACGCCTACAGCCCGCCCAAGACGGTGGAGCAGGCGCGCAAGCTGGTCGAGAGCGACGAGGTGTTCCTGATCTTCGCCTCGCTCGGTACCGCCCCCAACGCGGCGATCCAGAAATACATGAACAACATGAAGGTGCCGCAGCTCTTCGTCGCCACCGGCGCCTCGCGCTGGGGCGATCCCGAGCATTTCCCCTGGACCATCGGCTGGCAGCCGAACTACCGCGCCGAGGCGAGGGTGTATGCCACCTACATCCTGCAGCACCATCCTGGCGCAAAGCTCGGCGTGCTCTACCAGAACGACGATTTCGGCAAGGACTATGTGCTCGGCCTGAAGGACGTGCTGGGCGACAAATACGACAAGATGGTCGTCAGCGAGATTTCCTACGAGATCGCGATGCCGACCGTCGACTCCCAGGTCGTCGCAATCAAGACCTCCAACCCGGACATCTTCATCAACATCGCCACGCCGAAATTCGCGGCGCAGGCGATCAAGAAGATCGCCGAGCTCGGCTGGCACCCGATCCACATCATGACCAATGTCTCGCAGTCGGTGGGCGCGGTGCTCCGGCCCGCCGGCCTCGACAATTCAAAGGGAATATTGACTGCCCAATACCAGATGGACGTCACCGATCCGCAGTGGGACAGCTATCCCGGCATGAAGCGCTTCCGCACCTTCATGGCGAAATATTATCCGGAGGCCGACAAGTCCGAGAGCGGGCCGCTGAACGCCTGGAACACGTCCACGGCGCTGGTCGAGGTGCTCAAGCGCTGCGGCGACAACCTTACGCGGGCGAACGTGATGAAGATCGTCGCCAACATGGATTTCGAGATCGACACCTATATTCCTGGCATCCGCATCAAGACCACGTCGACCGATTTCTATCCGCTCGAGCAGGTGCAGATGGCGCGCTTCACCGGCGAGAAATGGGAGCTGTTCGGCCCGATCATCGACGGCCACGCGGAATAGGGCCTTCTCCTTTTTCCGACGCGGCTGAATTTGAAACGGAGATCTATCGCAAGCGCAACCAAAACATCGGCACAAGCCGGGCTGGCCAAGTGAAGTCAATCCTGAAGTATTCCCCGGGGAGGAAACTATGGACCGCACGCTCGAGCGCTCGACCATGCGCAAGGTCTATCTGCGCCTGCTGCCATTCGCCATGCTCTGTTACATTCTCGCCTATATCGACCGCATCAATGTCAGCTTCGCCGGACTTACCATGCGCGACGACATCGGCATGTCCGCTGCCACCTTCGGCTTCGCCGTCGGCATGTTCTATTGGGGCTACTTCATTTTCGAAGTGCCGAGCAATGTGATCCTGGAAAAGATCGGCGCTCGAATCTGGATCGCCCGGATCATGGTCACCTGGGGAATCCTCGCGGCGGCGACCGCCTTCGTGAAGGATTCGACGAGCTTCGGAATCGTGAGATTCCTGCTCGGCGTCGCCGAAGCCGGTTTCTTCCCCGGCATCATCCTCTACTTCACCTATTGGTTTCCATCGAACCATCACGCCAGGATCGTCGCGGGCTTCCTGGTCGGCCTGCCCGTCGCGGTCGCCCTCGGC
>Ga0207707_10003134_pt1 | contig 14682 bp, 6 predicted proteins | sample KBSC83BmetaG_FD_184336 | JGI IMG/M metagenome (GOLD analysis project Ga0207707, IMG submission 184336) | Corn rhizosphere microbial communities from Kellogg Biological Station, Michigan, USA - KBS C8-3B metaG (SPAdes) (version 2) | ecosystem: Host-associated > Plants > Roots > Rhizosphere ...
GCCAGCCCGCCTTCTCGGCGCTCGTCGTCGCCGTGCTCGGCGTCGGCCTCGGCTGCACGATCTTCATGCTCGTCATGATCAATACGTTCGTGCTGCGGCCGCTGCCATTTCCGGCGCCGGATCAGCTCCTCAGCGCGGGATACACGACGCCGCACTCGGGCGACGACGTCCAGGACGTCACCACGCACGACCTGATCGCGCTGCGCCGCGCGCTCGACGGCAAGGCCGACGTCGGCGGATTCACGCGCTCGACGGTGACGCTGAGCGACATGGACAACGCCGAGCGGTTCGACGGCGCGAGCGTGACGGCGAACTTCTGGCGCGTGCTCGGCGTCACGCCGATGCTCGGCCGCGATTTCTCCGCGGACGACGAGCGTCCCGGTGCCGCTGCCGTGGCGATGCTGTCGTGGGACATCTGGCAGCAGCGCTACAACGGCGATCCCGCGATCATCGGTCGCAGCGTGCGCGTCAACTCAGCGCCAGCCACCGTGGTCGGCGTGATGCCGCCGCGCTTCACGTATCCGTACAAGGAAATGATCTGGTTGCCGGCGCAGCTCGCCGAGTCGCCCGCGCCCGATGACGACGGCTATGTCGTCGTGATGCGCCGACATGCCGGCATCGCCGATGCGGCCGTGCGCACCGCGATCGACGCCTGGTTCGCCGACACGATGCGCGCGGAGCCCGATCGCCTGCGCGGCTTCGCCATCCGCGTCGATCCTCTGGAGTACCTGACGATCAGCCGCGGAACCCGCGCGATCCTCGGCATCATGCTCGCCGCGGTCGTGCTCGTGCTGCTGGTCGCCTGCGCGAACGCCGCAAATCTCCTGCTCACGCGCACGATCGGCCGCCGGCAGGAGCTCGCGGTGCGCGTCGCGCTCGGCGCGAGCCGCCTGCGGCTCGTCGTGCACCTGCTCGCGCAGAGCCTGCTGCTCAGCGTCATCGCGACCGCCGTCGCGCTGCCGCTCGCGCTCGCGCTCGCCGCGTACCAGGAGCAATCGTTTCTCGTCGCCGACAACGGGCCGCCGCACTGGCTGCGCTTCGATGTCGACGGATCCGTCATCGCGATGGCGCTCGGCGCGGCGCTCGTCACTGCGCTCGCGACCGGCATCCTGCCTGCGCTGCGCGCGGCCGGCTCCGCGCCGGCCGGCGCGTTGCGCGACGGCACGCGCAGCGTCGCGGGCGGCGCGTTCGCGCGCGTCAGCCGCGTGCTCGTCGTCGGCGAGATCGCGCTGTCGTGCCTCCTCCTCATCAGCGTCGGCACGATGGTGCGCGGGGTCGCGGCGCTCGACCGGCTCGATCTCGGCATCGACACGAATCACCTCCTCACCGCGCGCGTCGCGCTCTTTCCGAGCCGGTATCCGACCAGCGCCGGCCAGGAGCGGCTCTTCCAGAAACTCGTCGATCGCATCCGCATGGACCCCGGCGTCGCGGCCGTCGGCGCCGGCACGGTGCTGCCGGGACGCATCAGCGACATGCACGATGTCATCGCCAGCGGCACGGCGCCGCCGACGGACCACGCAGCACCGGCCGCGTCGTACGGCGCCGTCGACGACGGCTTCCTCGCCGCCTACGGCATCGTGCTGCAGGAAGGACGCTTCTTCGATACGCGCGACACTGCCGATGGCGATCGCGTCGCCGTCGTCGATCGCCGTTTCGCCGACGAGTTCGGCGACGGTGCCTCGGTCGTCGGCAAGCGCTTTCGCCTCGATCCGAACGATCCGAAGGGTGCAACCGTCACCGTCGTCGGCGTGATCGGCCGCCTCGTGCTGAACCAGCCATCCGACACGCCCGCGCCGACGATGCTGGTGCCGCTGCGGCAGGAGCCCAGCCGGATCGTCAGCCTTGCAGTCCGCACGCGCGGCGCGCCGGGCGCGTTCGCGCCGCGGCTCGCCGAGATCATGCGCGAAGTCGACGCGGACACGCCCCTTTACTGGGTGCGCGACTACCGCACGATCATCGAAGGCGTCACCTACGGCGAGCGCGTCATCGCGAGCTGGTTCGGCGCGTTCGGCCTCGTCGCGCTGCTGCTCGCCGGCGCGGGGCTCTACGGCGTCATGGCCTTCAGCGTCGGCCAGCGCATCCGCGAGATCGGCGTGCGCCGCGCGCTCGGCGCGCCCGATACGCGCGTGCTGCGGAGTCTTTTCGCGCGCAGCATCGTGCAACTCGTCACCGGGCTCGCGATCGGCCTCGCGCTCGGCATTCCTTTCACGAACGCGCTGACCGGCTGGCTGACCAGCATCCAGCGCGAGAACACCGGCGTCGTCATCGCCGCGCTCGCCGTGCTGGTCGGGGCGGCGCTGCTGGCGACGCTGATCCCGGCGCGGCGCGCGCTTCGCGTCGATCCGATGGTTGCATTGCGTTACGAGTGACGTTTCGATTTTCGCGACCGAGTCGCGTGCGCGCGGGGACGCACTCGATCCAAGGAGGATCCATGTTCGACAGTTTGTTCCAGGACCTGCGCTACGGCATCCGCTCGCTGACAGCGCGCCCCGCCTTCACGATCGCCGCCCTGCTGACGCTCGCGCTCGCGATCGGCGCGAACACGCTCGTGTTCAGCCTGATCGACGGCATCTACCTCACGCCGCTGCCGTATCGCGACGACGCAAGGCTCGTCGACGTCGAGAACCGCTACCCGAGCATGGGCCTCGACACGACCGGCGCGTCGATCCCCGACTATCTCGACCGCCGCGCCGGCGTGCCGGCGCTCTCCGAAAGCGCGCTTTACACCAACGAGAATTACAATCTCGCGATCGACGGCGCGCCCGAGCGCGTGCACGGCATCCGCGCGACGCCGACGCTGTTCGCGACGCTCGGCGTCGGCCCGTCGCTCGGCCGCGCGTTCAACGACGACGAAGCGCAGACCGGCGCCGACCGCGTCGTCGTGCTCGGCGACACGATGTGGCGCAACCGCTACAACGCCGATCCCGGCATCGTCGGCCGCGACATCCGCCTCAACGGCGAGAGCTACAAGGTCATCGGCGTGATGCCGGCCGGCTTCATGTTCCCGAATCGCGAGACCGAGCTCTACGTCCCGTTCGCGTTCACGCCCAAGCAGAAATCCGACCTCGAGCGCGGCTACGAGTTTTCGACCAGCGTCGCGCGCCTCGCGCCGGGAGCGACGCTGGCCGACGTCAAGCAACAGGCCGACCTCATCATCCATCGCAACCTCGATCGCATCGGCGCGATGGGCGGCGACGGCGCATCGTTCGCGCAGTTCATCAAGTCGGCCGGATTCACGGTCAATGTGCGGCCGCTGCGCACGCTGCTCGCCGGCGAGCATTCGCGCATGCTGTTCCTGCTGCAGCTCGCCGTCGGGCTCGTGCTGCTGATCGCCTGCGCGAACATCGCCAATCTGCTGCTGACGCGACTTTCGGCGCGGCAGAAGGAGCTCTCGGTGCGCACCGCGCTCGGTGCGAGCCGCGCACGCGTCGCGCGCCAGCTGCTCATCGAAGCCGTGCTGCTCGCCGTCACCGGCGCCGCGCTTGGCGTCGGCTTCGCCGCGATCGGCCAGCGCCTCGTCGGCATGAGCGGCCTCCTGCCCGACTGGGTCTCGCTCGGCCTCGATCTTCGCGTGCTGATGTTCACGCTCGCGGTCGCGATCGGCGCCGGGCTCCTGTTCGGCCTCGCGCCGGTGCTGTCGACCGGCCTCGGCCAACCGCAGCAGGTGCTGCGCGAATCGGGCCGGCTCGGCGGCGGCGGACGCCAGGCGCGCGCCGTGCGCTCGACGCTGGTCGTCGTGCAGATCGCGCTCGCGGTCGCACTGCTCGCGAGCGCAGGCCTCCTCGTGCGGAGTTTCGAGAAGGTCGTGCGTGAAAGCCCGGGCTTCGAGAGCAACGGCGTGCTGACGGCCGCCATCTCGCTGCCGAAAGCGAAGTATCCCGACGATCCCTCGCGCGCCGCGGTCATGGCGCGCTTCCTCGACGCGGCGCGCAACCTGCCCGGCGTGGTCGCGGCCGGACTCGCCGATGCGCAGCCGATCTCCGACAACAACGCAGGTTCGAGCTATCGCATCGACGGACGCCCGAGCAACGGCGCGACGCCGCATGCGTTCACGCGAACCGCCGACGCCGACTACTTCAAGGCCATGGGCATCCCGCTCAAGCAGGGCCGCTGGTTCGAGCCGGGCGACTGGACCAGCCCCAACAAGGTCGCCGTCATCGACGAGCTGTTCGCGAAGAAGCGCTTCCCGAACGGCGATGCGGTCGGCCAGGTGCTCGATCTCGAGCGCCCCGGCGTCACCGACCGCAAGTTCACCATCGTCGGCATCGTCGGCACGGTCAAGAACGGCGATCTCGGCGAGGATGTCACCCAGGAAACGTATTACCTCAACTATGGCCAGGTGCCGACCGACACGGTCGCGCTGATCCTGCGCACCTCGGGCCCGCCGGCCGCACTCTCGCAGCCGCTGCGCGAGGCGATCCACAACGTCGATCCGGACCAGCCGCTGTTCGATCTCATGACGCTCGATCAGCGCGTGCAGCTCTCGCTGACCGGCCGTCGCGTGCCGATGCAGCTGATCGGCGTGTTCGCAGCGCTCGCCCTGGTTCTCGCGGCGATCGGCATCTACGGCGTGCTCGCGTTCGCGGTCGCGCAGCGCACCGGCGAGTTCGGCGTGCGCATGGCGATCGGCGCCGACACCGCGCGCATCCGCCGGCACGTGCTCGGCGACGGCGCGAAGCTGGTCGGCATCGGGCTCGGCATCGGCGTCGTCGGCGCGATCGCGCTCGGCTTCGTGCTGCGCAGCCAGCTCTTCGGCGTCGGCGCGATCGATCCCGCCAGCCTCGTCGCGGTCGTTGCGGTGCTCGCCGCGACATCGCTCGTCGCGTGCTGGCTGCCGGCGCACCGTGCCGCGCGAACGGCGCCGCTCGAGGCGTTGCGCTACGAGTGACCGAGGCGACGACGATGCTCGCGGACTTCCTGACCGACCTGCGCTACGCGGCACGGCGCATCACGGCGCGGCCCGGCTTCACGCTCGCGGTCGTGGCGACGCTCGCGGTCGGCATCGGCGCGAACGTGCTCGTCTCGAACCTGATCGACGGCGTCTATTTCCGCGGCCTGCCGTATCGCGACGACGCCTCGCTCGTCTACATCGAGGACAGCAACACCAAGCAGGGTCCGAACGCCGACGGCGGCATGGAGTCGATTCCGGATTACCTCGACCGCCGGCGCGACGTCGCCGCCCTTTCCGACAGCGCGCTGTTCCTGACGGTCGACCTCAACCTGCTCGGCATCGGCACGCCGGAGCGCCTGCGCGCGCTCAAGGTGACGCCATCGCTGTTCTCGACGCTCGGCGTCGGCGCCGCGCTCGGCCGCACGTTCACCGACGAGGAAGGCACCGTCGGCAACGACCGCGTCGCCGTGCTGAGCAACGCGCTCTGGCTCAACCGGTTCAACGCCGACCCGAACATCGTCGGCCGCGACCTTCGCCTCAGCGGCGACACCTATCGCGTCGTCGGCGTGATGCCGCCGGCGTTCCTGTTCCCGACCGCGGACACCGAGATCTTCGTGCCGTTCGCATTCGGCAACGACGACATCACCGACGACAGGCGCTTCACCGGCTTCTCGCAAGGCATCGGCCGCCTCGCGCCGGGCGCGACGCCGGCCGACGTCAAGGCGCAATCGGACCTCATCGTCCGCCGCAACATGCAGCGCCTCAGCGCGAGCGGAGCCGACGGCGCCTGGTACGCCGACATCGTCGAATCGAACGGCTACACGATCAAGGCGACGCCGCTGCGCGAATATTTCGCGGGCTCGACGACGCGCGAGCTCGCGCTGATCCAGGTCGCGGTCGCACTCGTGCTGCTGATCGTCTGCGCGAACGTCGCGAACCTGATGCTCGTGCGCTGGTCCGCGCGGCAGAAGGAGCTTGCCGTGCGCGCCGTGCTCGGCGCGAACCGGGCGCGCATCGCGCGGCAGCTTCTCGTCGAGGCGATGCTGCTCGCGCTCCTCGGCGGCGCGCTCGGACTCGGGCTTGCGTTCGCCGGCGGCCAGCTCGTCGCGGCCTCGGGCCTTCTGCCGGACTGGGTCAGCACGAAACCGACGCCGTCGATGCTCGCGACGGCGCTCGCGCTGTCGCTGTTCGCCGGCACGCTGTTCGGCGCGCTGCCCGTCCTCTCGCGCGCAGGCCCGCAGGCGCACGGCAGCACGCTGCGCGAGAGCGGCCGTCTCGCCAGCGGCGGCCGCGGCGCGCGCCTGACGCGAAACGCGCTCGTCATGATCCAGCTCGCGCTCGCCGTCGCGCTGCTCGCGAGCGCGGGCCTCCTGCTGCGGAGCTTCGCGAAGATCGTCGGGCAGAGTCCCGGCTTCGACGCCGCCGGCGTGCTCACCGCGACGATTTCGCTGCCCGAAGCGAAATACGCCGACGAAGCCGCGCAGGCGCGCGTGTTCCGGCGCATGCTCGACGAAGTGAAGGCGCTCCCCGGCGTGACCGCGGCCGGCCTCACGACGACGCTGCCGTTCTCGGGCACGAACGCGGGCCAGATGTTCCGCATCGTCGGCCGCCCGGCCGAAGGCGTGAACCTGCACGCGGCGCTGCGCCGCGTCGACGAAGGCTATTTCGCCGCGATGGGCATTCCGCTGCGGCAGGGCCGCACGTTCACGGCCGGCGACTGGAATGCGGGCTCGCGCGACGTCGTCGTCGACGAGCTCTTCGCGAAGAAGCATTTCCCGAACGGCGACGCGGTCGGCAGCACGCTCTACATGGGCTCGGCGGGGGATTCGGACATCTACACGATCATCGGCGTCGTCGGCAACGTCACGCACGGCAATCTCGCCGCGACCGCGACGAAGGAGACGTTCTACTTCGATTTCGGCGCGCGGCCGAATCCGTGGGGCTGGCTTGCCGTGCGCACGAACGGCCCGACCGCAAGCCTGATCGAGCCGATCCGGAGCGCGATCCGCTCGGTCGATCCGGACCAGCCGATGTTCAACGTCGCGACGCTCGATCAGCGCGTGCACCAGTCGCTGACCGGCCGCCGCGTGCCGCTCGAGCTGATCGTCCTCTTCGCCGCGCTCGCGCTCGTGCTCGCGGCGATCGGCATCTACGGCGTGCTCGCGTTCGCCGTCGCCGAGCGCACCGGCGAGTTCGGCGTGCGCATGGCGATCGGCGCACACGCCTCGCACATCCGGCGCCAGGTGCTCGGCGACGGCGCGCGCATCGCGGGCGCGGGGCTCGCCATCGGCATCGTCTGCGCGCTGGCGCTCGGATTCGCATTGCGCAGCCAGCTGTTCGGCATCGGCGTCGTCGATCCGCCGAGCCTAGCCGCGGTCGTCATCGTGCTCGCCGCGACGGCGTTCGTCGCATGCTGGCTGCCCGCACGCCGCGCATCGCGCACGGCGCCGATCGAAGCGCTTCGCTACGAATAGGGAGACACGATGACCGCCCTCCTCCACGATCTGCGCGATGCGCTGCGCTCGACACTGAAGAATCCCGGCTTCGCCGCGCTCGTCGTCGGCGTGCTCGGCGCCGGCCTCTCGTGCGTGATCTTCATGGCGACGCTGCTCGACGGCTTCATCCTGCGGCCGCTGCCGTTCGCAGAGCCCGACCGGCTCGTGCAGGCCGGCTTCTTCGGCGACGGCGGGCTCGGCGACGTGTTCCCGGTCGACAGCCGCGACCTCGCGCAGATGCAGCGTTATGCCGCGCCGAAAGGCGACGTCGCCGCCGCAGCACGCTCGACGATCAACCTCAGCGACATCGACCGGCCCGAGCGCTATCGCGGCGGCCACGTCACGGCAAACCTGTTCCGCGTGCTCGGCGTCGCGCCGCTCCTCGGCCGCGATTTTTCCGACGACGACGCGAAGCCCGGCGCGACGCCGACGGCGATGCTGTCGTATTCGCTCTGGCAATCGCGCTACGGCGGCGATCGCGCCATCGTCGGCCGCACGATCCGCGTGGACGGCCGGCCGACGGCCGTCATCGGCGTCATGCCCGACGGCTTCAGCTATCCGCGCAACGAGGACCTCTGGGTGCCGTCGACGACGATCGCCGATGCGCTGCCGGTCGATCCGTTCGCCTACTGGGTCATCGCGCGTCGCCACGCCGACGCGAGCGATGCGGACCTCGCCGCCGCGTTCGACCGCTGGTTCGCCGACGCGGCCCGCGCCGATCCCGAGCGCTTGCGCGGCCGCAGCTTCCACGTCGAGCCGCTCGCGCGCATGGCCGCCGACCGCACCACCCGCGGCACGCTCGGCGCGATGCTCGCCGCAGTCGTCATGGTGCTGCTGATCGCGTGTGCGAACGCGGCGAACCTCCTCCTGACGCGCACGCTCGGCCGCTCGCACGACCTCGCCGTGCGCGTCGCGCTCGGCGCGAGCCGGCGCCGGCTGATCGGGCGCATCCTCATCGAGAGCCTGCTGCTGACGACGCTCGCGACCGCGCTCGCGTTCGTCCTCGCGCGCGCCGGGGTCGCCTGGCAGCGCGGCGTCATGCGCGACACCGAGTTCTTCCCGCTGTGGCTGCGCTTCGACGTCGACGGCCGCATCGTGCTGCTCGCGTTCGCGGCCGCGACGTTCACCGCGATCGCGGCCGGGCTGCTGCCCGCGCTCCGCGCCGGCGGCATGGCGGTCGGCGGCGACATCCGGCAAGGCGGCCGCGGCATGGCCGGCGGCTCGTTCGCGCGCACGAGCCGCGTGCTGGTCGTCGGCGAGATCGCGCTGTCGTGCGCGCTGCTGATCTCGGTCGGCACGCTCGTGCGCGGCATCGGCGCGCTCGACCGCGCCGATCTCGGCATCGATCAGGATCACCTGCTGACCGCGCGCATCGCGCTGTCGAGATCGGTGCATCCGGCCCCGGCCGGGCAGGTACAGGTCTACGAGCGCATCGCCGGGCGACTGCGCGACGATGCCGGCGTCGTCGATGCGACGGTCGGCACTGCGCTACCCGGCACGTTCTACAACGGCTTCCATTTCGTGCTGCCGGAAGGTACCGCACCCGGCGATGCCGATCCGCCGACGTTCTACTCCGGCGCGGTCGACGCGCACTTCCTCGGCGCGTATGGCGTCAAACTCGAGCAAGGCCGCTTCTTCGACGAACGCGATCGCGCCGACAGCGAGCGCGTCGCCGTCGTCGACCGCAAGTTCGCCGACCGCTTCGGCAACGGCGCATCGATCGTCGGCCGCCGCTTTCGCATCGATCCGCGCGATCCCGACGGGCCGACCGTGACCGTGGTCGGCGTCGTCGACGCGCTGACGCTCGACGTGCCCGGCAACACGCCGGCACCGGCGCTGCTGCGGCCGCTGAGCCAGGATCCGTTCTACATCGCGACGATCGCGGTGCGCACGCGCGGCGATGCGCTCGCGTTCGCGCCGCGCCTCAACGCGATCGTACACGCGGTCGACGCCGACGCGCCGCTCTACTGGGTGCGCGACTACGCCGCGGTCATCCGCGCGTCGACGATCGGCGAGCGCGTGATCGCGAAGAGCTTCGCCGCATTCGGCGCGATCGCGCTGCTGCTCGCCGGCGCCGGCCTCTACGGCGTGATGGCGTTCGCGGTCGCGCAACGCACGCGCGAGATCGGCGTGCGGCGCGCGCTCGGCGCGCCGGCGCGGTACGTGCTCGGCGACGTGTTCGGGCGCGGCTTCATCGAGCTCGGCGTCGGGCTCGCGATCGGTTCCGTCGCCGGCATCGCGCTTGCGCGCCTGCTGACGCAATCGCTCGCGAACATCGAGGCGGTCGGCGTCGCGGCGATCGGCGCGGCGCTCGCGGTGCTCATCGTCGCCGTCGCGCTGGCGGTCAGCGTGCCGGTGCGGCGTGCGCTCGGCGTCGATCCGGCGGTTGCGTTGAGGCACGAATGAATCCGCAATCGGGACGCCACGTCGAATGAACATCGCTTCCGCCCTGCGCCACCCGGCGCGCGCACCGGGGTTCGCGCTGATCGTGTTCGTGCTGACGGCCGCGGTCGTCGCGGTCAACGCGACGGCCATCGGCGCGATCCATGCGCTGCGCTGGCGCGCGATGCCCTATTCGGACGCCACGCAGCTCGTCGATCTCGGCGCGAAGCTCACGAACTTCGGCATGGAGATCGGCCTCAGCACCTCGCTTCGGGACGCCGTGCGGGACGATCGCACGCACTTCGAGGGCGCGCTCGGCTTCGTCGAGACCAACGAAAACGAGAGCGGCCGCGCCTGGCACGTGACGCGCGTGACGCCGGATTTCGCCTCGTTCCTCGGCGCTGCGCCGGCGCTCGGCCGCGCATTCGTCGATGCGGACGCGCAGGCGGGCGCCGACGCGCAGCTCGTGCTGAGCGACGCGACATGGCGGACCCGCTATGGCGCCGATCCCGCGATCGTCGGCCGCGCGATCCGCTTCGGCGAGAAGACCTACACGATCATCGGCGTCATGCCGCCCGGTTTTGCGTTTCCGGACAAGGCGACCGATGCGTGGCGTCCATACGTCGAAAGCGCATCCGAGCGCGAGCAGGCGAGCCAGGGCATCATCGGCGTCGTGCAGGTGCTCGCGCGACGCGCACGCGGCGTATCTATCGATGAGGCGCGTACGGCACTCGAGGCGATCCTGACGCACGACACGACGGTGGCCGGTCTTCGCAGCAGCGCGGGCCTCGTCGCCGACGCGACGCCGTGGCGCGACCGCTTCACGGCAGAACACGAACACGCGCTGATGCTGTTCCAGCTGGCCGCGCTGATCCTGCTCGCGGTCGTGCTCTCGAATCTCGTCAACATCGAGCTCGATCGCCTGATCGCGCGCCGGCGCGAGCTCGACGTGCGCCGCGCGCTCGGCGCGACCGACAACGCGCTGCGGCGCGGGCTCGTCGCCGAGCTGCTGCCGCCGGTCGTCGCGGGCCTTGCGCTCGGGCTCGCGGTCACGCCGTTCGCGCTGCACCTCGCCGTCGCGACCGATCTGTTGCCAGCGTCGGCTCCGCAAGGCGCGGGCTTCGGCTGGCCGTCGCTCGCAGCCGGCCTCGTCGTCGCGTGCGTCACGCTCGCCGTTCCGCTCGTCGCACTCTCGACGACGCACGGCGGTCCGCTCAACCGCGCCGGCGTCGGCGGCCTCGGCCGGCTGCGCTCCGCGCTGCTCGTCGCGCAGATCACGCTGACGACGGCGCTGCTCGGCACGACGGCGCTGCTGCTGCAGAGCGCGCTCCGCGTCGTGTCGGCCGATCCCGGCTTCGATCCGCGCGGCGTCGTGCTGACCCACGTCGACATCGCCGGCGTGACGCTCGGCGAGCGGCATTTCGATCCGGCCGATGCGAAGCGGTATCGCCCGCTCGTCGAGGTGATCCGCAATGACGTTGCCGCCCTGCCCGGCGTCGACTACGCGGCAGTCGCCTCGGCACCGCCGTTCTCGAAGAGCGAGACCGTCTCGACCCTGCGCGTGCCCGGACACGCCGACGAGTTGCAGGCGCGCATGCGCGAGATCGGCTCGGGCTACTTCGATGCGTTCGGCATCCGCCGCGTCGTCGGACGCGACTTCACGTCCGCCGATGCCGGCGAGGCCGGTCCGGTCATCGTCGACGAAGCCTATCGCGACCGGTACCTGCGCGGTGTCGATCCGCTGACCCAGTACGTCGAGCTTCCGAACCCCGACGGCAAGACATTCCACCGCGCGGCGATCGTCGGCGTCGTGCGCACGGTCAAGCAGCACACGCTCGACGAGAGGCCCAAACTCTCGACGATCTACACATACGATGCGGCGCCGACGCCGACGTTCTGGCTCGTCACGCGCACGCGCGGCGATGCGCGCGCGCTCGCGGATGTCGTACGCCGGCGCATCCTCGAGCGCTCGCCCGACGCGACGATCGTGGTGAACGCGGCGCTGTCCGATCGCATCGCGGCGACGCTCGAAAACCGCGAATCACTGCTCGGCGCGCTCGGCGCCTTCGCCGCGGCGACGCTCGCGCTCTCGATGATCGGCCTCGCCGCCGTGCTGAGCTCGGCGATCCGCCGGCGCACGGCCGAAATCGGCATCCGCATCGCGCTCGGTGCGACGCCGTCGCGCGTGCGCAATCTCGTGCTTCGCCAGGGCACGCGACTCGTCGGCATCGGCATCGCGCTCGGCCTCGGCGCCGGGCTCGCGTTCGCGCGCGTGCTCGCCGATCGGCTGTTCGGCATCGCATTCACCGACTCGGCAAGCTGGCTCGCGACGCTCGCGCTCGTCGCGCTCGTCGCGCTGCTCGCGTGCTGGTTGCCGGCGCGGCGCGCGTCGGCGATCGACCCGGTCGACGCATTGCGCAGCGAATGACTCCAGGAATCGAAACCATGCGAACCGCTACCGAATCCACTATCCATCGCGATGCTTCTGCGCCGACGCCGATCGTGCGCCTCGCGGGAATCGAACGCTCGTATCCGATCGCGAGCGGCAACGTCTGGGTGCTGCGCAACATCGACCTCGAGATCCGTCCCGGCGAGTTCGTCAGCGTCATGGGCCCGAGCGGCGCCGGCAAGAGCTCGCTGCTCAACGTGCTCGGCCTGATGGACAGCGAATGGCGCGGCCGCTACGAGCTCGATGGCGTCGCGGTCGAGAAGCTCGACGCGAAGCACCGCCAGGCATTGCAGCGCGACAAGATCGCGTTCATCTTCCAGCACTACCACCTGATCGACGATCTCAAGGTCTGGGAGAATCTCGACCTGCCGCTGCAGTACCGCAACGTGCCGGCGAAGGAACGGCAGGCGCAGGTCGGCGATCTGCTCGACCGCTTCTCGATCGTCGGCAAGAAGGATCTCTACCCGAGCCAGCTTTCGGGCGGCCAGCAGCAGCTCGTCGCGGTCGCGCGCGCGGTGATTACGCGGCCGAAGCTGCTGCTCGCCGACGAGCCGACCGGCGCGCTGCATTCGAGCCAGGCGCGCATGATCATGGACCTCCTGCACGAGCTCAACCGCGAAGGGATGACGATCGTGCAGGTCACGCACAACGAGGATTTCGCGCGCGAGGCGCAGCGGATCCTGCGTCTGTCGGACGGCTGGCTCGAGAAGCCCGCGCCGCAAACGGGCTAGACTCCCGACATGGCAGTCAATCGAACACGCATCCTCGTTGCCGACGATCAGCGCGAAGTCCGCGAGGCGCTGCGTCTCCTGTTCAAGGCCGAAGGCATCGACGCCGCGAGCGTCGACAGCCCGCGCGCGGCGCTCGATGCGTTGAAGAAAGAGCGCTTCGACGCGGCGCTGATCGACCTCAACTACGCGCGCGACACGACGTCCGGCGCCGAAGGCATGGAGCTCCTGCGCGACATCCGCAAGGTCGAAGCCGACCTTCCGGTCGTCGTCATGACCGCATGGGGCACGATCGATCTCGCGGTCGAGGCGATGCGCCTTGGCGCCGGCGATTTCATCGAGAAGCCGTGGGACAACCAGCGGCTCATGAGCGTGATCCGCAACCAGCTCGCGCTGGCCGATTCGCGCGGCGAGGCGGCGCGCCTCAAGCGCGAGAACGAGATCCTGCGCGGTGACGGCGACGAGCCGTTCATCGCCGAGTCGGCGTCCATGAAGAGCGTGCTCATGCAGCTCGACCGCGTCGCGCCGACCGACGCGAACGTGCTGATCCTCGGCGAGAACGGCACCGGCAAGGGCGTCGTCGCGCGGCGCCTGCACGCGCGCTCGCAGCGCGCGGGCAAGCCGCTCGTCAAGGTCAACATGGGCGGCATCCCGGAATCGGTGTTCGAGGCCGAGATGTTCGGCCACGTGCGCGGCGCGTTCACCGACGCGAAGAGCGACCGCATCGGCCGCTTCGAGCTCGCCGATGGCGGCAGCCTCTTCATGGACGAGATCGCGAATATCCCGCTCGCGCAGCAGCCGAAATTGCTGCGCGTGCTCGAGGATGGCGAGCTCGAGCGGGTCGGCTCGTCGCGCACGCTGAAGGTCGACGTTAGGCTGATCTCGGCGACGAACGCCGACCTCACCGCCGAGATCGCGCGCGGCGCGTTCCGCCGCGATCTCCTGTTCCGGCTCAACACGGTCGAGCTGAAGCTGCCGCCGCTGCGCGAGCGCGACGAGGACATCGCGCTCCTCGCCGAATCGTTCCTCGCGCATTTCCGCAAGCGCTATCAGCGCGAGGCGCTGCACTTCGCGCCGTCCGCCTTGCAGGCGTTGCGAAGCTACGCGTGGCCCGGCAACGTGCGCGAGCTCTCGCACGTCATCGAGCGCGCCGTGCTGATGCTCGACGGCGACACGGTCGACGACGCCGCGCTGAACCTCAAACCGGAGGCGACGCACGCGCTGTCCGGCGCGGCCGCGCTCGCGGCGAGCGGCTCGATGACCGTCGACGAAGCCGAAGAACGCCTCGTGCGCCAGGCGCTCGAGCAGACCGGCGGCAACATCCAGCGCGCGGCGACGCTGCTCGGCCTGAGCCGGCCGTCGCTGTACCGGCGCATGGAGAAGTACGGCATCGAGTAGCGCGATTCCCGCTACCATGCCCGCGATGCGCGGCGATCCCTCCCGCTGGAACTACGAGACGCGGCTCTTTTTCGGCACGCTGGTCGCGTCGTCGCCGGCGCTGCTCGCGCTCGCGATCGCGCTCTGGTTCGCGACCGGCGACGTCTGGCGCGCGCTCTGGGTCTGGGTCGCGATCGCGCTCGTCACGCTGGCGCTGATCTTCGAGGCGCGGCGTCGCGCGGTGTATCCGCTCAACACGCTCTCGAACCTGCTCGAAGCGCTGCGCGAAGGCGACTACAGCCTGCGCGGGTCGCGCGCGCAGCGCGGCGATGCGATCGGCGAAGTCGTCATCGAGATCAA
>Ga0207707_10003135_pt1 | contig 14682 bp, 10 predicted proteins | sample KBSC83BmetaG_FD_184336 | JGI IMG/M metagenome (GOLD analysis project Ga0207707, IMG submission 184336) | Corn rhizosphere microbial communities from Kellogg Biological Station, Michigan, USA - KBS C8-3B metaG (SPAdes) (version 2) | ecosystem: Host-associated > Plants > Roots > Rhizosphere ...
CGCGCATCGTCGCGTTGCCAGCCCTTCGTATCCTCCGGCCCCCAGCGACGGACTTCCATGTACAGCAGCGTGATGGCTGCTCCGTTGCCGCCCACGAGCAGGTCGCCGATCGGGCTGTCGATCATCGAATAGTACATCTCGCTCGCCACGGCTACACCTCCGGTCAGCGCGGTGTTCCGGGGTTCTCCTGCGCGGAGATTGCGCGCCGGGACCCGTTTCGCCGCGCGAACATATCCACGAACAAGGTACGAGTGGGCTTGCCGGCCGAGTCCGTCCCGGCGACGACTCCGCGAGCGAGTGCCACGTTGCCGTAGAGGCGGACTGACAGACTCCCGAAGCGTGAGGGCGCATGCGACCGCGGGTGCAGTCGCATGGAGAGACATGTCAGTGTCCGGCTGGTGACACCCCCATCATGTCCCACTGTGCTGCCGAATGCCAGATCCGCGTAGCGCCGGCATCACGCGTGGCACGTAGCGCATTCGCCTCGCAGCCACGCCATCGCTCCCCTCATCCAGCATCGCGTCGATCACCGCCCGCTCCGGGCTCTTTACGCACACGGGATCGGCGTTCCGCGCGTCACCCGTGAGCGCGAACGCCTGACACCGGCAGCCGCCGAAGTCCACGTGCTTGCGCGGGCAGCTCCGGCACGGCTCGAGCATCCAGCCGTCGCCGCGGAACGCGCGAAACGCCTCCGACTGCTCCCAGATCCATTCCAGCGACCGCTCGCGCACAGTGTCGAACGTCAGCGTGGTGATCTGCGATGCCGCGTGACAGGGCAGCACGCGCCCATCCGGCGATACCACGATGTAGAAATTTCCCCACCCTCCCTGGCAGGGCTTGGGGTAGTCGCTGTAGTAGTCGGGCAGCACGTAGATGATCTGCATCGTCCCCCGATACTTCTCCGTCGCCCGATCGGCAATCTCCGCCGACCGCTCGATCTGCGCGCGCGTCGGCATCAACGCGGCCCGATTCACCACAGCCCACCCGTAGTACTGCGTGTTGGCAAGCTCCAGCCGATCCGCGCCCAGCGCGGCTGCCATGTCAATGATCGCCTCGAGGCGATCGAGGTTCGCGCGATGCAGTACGACGTTCACGGAGAAGGCGAAGCCCATGGCGCGCACGTACCCCGCCGCCTCGTGCTTCATCTCCCAGCTCTTCGTCCCCGCGATGCGCTCCGCGCTCTCGCGCTCTGAATCCTGGAAGGAGATCTGGACGTGATCCACGCCCGCTGCCCGCAACCGCTCGGCGCGCTCGCGCGTCAGACCGAGCGCGGACGTCACCAGCGTCTGGTACAGGCCGAGTTCGTGCGCATGCGCCGCCAGCTCCTCGAGATCACGGCGTACGAGCGGTTCACCACCGGATAGCCCGAGTTGCAGCACGCCGAGCGTGCGCGCTTCCGTCAGCACGCGCTTCCATTCGATGGTGGAGAGTTCCGAGCTCGACCGCGCCAGCTCCACCGGGTTCGAGCAGTACGGGCAGTGGAGCGGACAGCGGTGCGTCAGCTCAGCCAGCAGCGTCGTGGGCCGGTGCTCCATCATTCGCCCTCTGCCGCGCGCTCCGTGTGGTACGCGTTGTGGACCGTGTCGATGAACACCCAGAGCATCTCGATCTTGAACTTCAGGGCGTGGAATGCGCGATACTGTGATTCGACCGTGGTGCAGTACGTCGTCACGATCTCGAGTCCGTGCTCGCTGTCGCGCGGCGCCTGCACGAGGCGGCTCTTGAAGTACTCGTACGCCTCCGCTGGAATCCACGGATAGTGGCGCGGCAGCGCCTCGAGCCGGCGCCGCATGATGCCGGGCGCGAACAGTTCCGTGAGCGACGACGCGCACCCTTCCACCCACGAGTGCGTCCGGCAGAAATTCAGATACGCGTCGCACGCGAACCGCACGCCCGGCAGCACGTGCCGCTCATCGTCCATTTCCTCGCGCGTCAGGCCGAGTCCTTCGCCCAGACGGATCCACATCTCGATTCCGCCGTTCGAGTCCGTGGTACCGTCATGGTCGATGATGCGCTGGATCCACTTGCGCCGCACCGCGGGGACGGGACAGTTGGAGATGATCGCGCCGTCCTTTCGCGGGATCGTGCGCTGGTACGCCAGCCGGTTCGCCACCCACCCCTGCAGCTCGCGACGCGTGAGCGTGCCGTCGTGCATGTGATGATGGAATGGGTGCTCGATGTAGTACGACGAGTGGAACGCGCGCAGGGCCGCAACGAGCCGGGCGGGCGCGAGCGGACCGTCGAGCACCGGAATCGGCGGCGCCGGCGGCATGGCCCTCGTCGGCGCGGACAGGGGGAGCGATGAGTCCCCCCTCCCGCCGTGGGCAGTCGCGACGGCGGGCGCAGGGGCGGTTGCTTCGGTCATGATGCGCTGAAGTGGAACGGAGCCCCTGTGCACCGGGCTCCGTTCGTCACCGGGGCGTGGTTAGCGCCGAGCGACGTAGGCGGTCACTTCCATCGTGACCTCCACGACCTCGAATTCGGGTTTGGTCCAGGACATTGAGCATCCTCCGGACGGTAGTGATGGCGTGATCCGGAATCGGATCAAAGCGCCAGACGTAGGTGAAATCACCCAGCCGAACCGGGGGTTCGGTCCGACGACTCACCAAGGAATGCACCGGACGTACCACGCGGGACTCTCCCGGTATGCGTCCGTGCATCTCGTTGCCAGTCATGGACAACGCTGTCACGCACACGGACGAGCCTCCGGCGGACGCGCACGCGCGGTGGGGAATTTCACCCAGCGAGGGTCAAATCACCCAGGCCGAACGCTACTCCCTGATTCCGAATTTCTTGAGACGATAGCGCAGCGTGTCGCGGCTGATGCCCAGTCGCTGCGCGGCTCTGGTCTGATTCCCGCCAGCTTCGCGCAGCGCACGCTCGATCATCGACCGTTCCCATTGCGGAAGATCGAGGTCACTCTCGGCGAGCGGCGTCGCTCCGGCAGTGGACGGTGCCCTCGTCTCGCTCGCGCCCTCTTCCCGGACGCCTTCCCCGCGCCAGTCCGGCGCCGGCGACGAGCTGGTGAGCGACAGATGCTCCGCGGCCAGAGCTGGCCCACGGCTCCACAGCACTCCGCGCTCGATCACGTGGCTCAGCTCGCGCACGTTGCCGGGCCAGGGATACGCCAGCAGCAGCTCTCGCGCCGCCGGGTCAATATGGCGAATCGTCCGTCCATACTTCGCGCTGAACTGCGCGAGGAAGCGATCGGCCAGAAGCAGGATGTCCTGCCCGCGCTCGCGTAGCGGAGGCAGACGGAGCAGGATCACCGCGAGGCGAAAGTAGAGGTCCTTCCGGAAGGTCCCGCGCTGTGCCTCGTGCTCGAGGTCGCGATTCGTGGCCGCGAGAATGCGCACATCGATCTTTCGATCACGCAGCCCGCCTACGCGTCGCACGGTGCGCTCCTCGATGGCGCGAAGCAGCTTGCCTTGCAGCGCGAGCTCGATGTCGCCCACCTCGTCCAGGAAGAGAAAGCCGCCCTGTGCCGCTTCGTACAGGCCGATCTTCGACGACTTGGCGTCGGTGAATGCACCGCGCTCGTAGCCGAACAGCTCGGCCTCCATGAGCGTCGCGGGGAGCGCCGTGCAGTTGATTTCGATGAAGGGCTTGGAGGCCCGCGACCCCGATGCGTGGATCGTGCGCGCCACGAGTCCCTTCCCCGTTCCCGTCTCGCCCGTGATGAGCACCGGCGGCGTCTCCTCGAGCGTGGCAATCTGGCGCGCCTGATCCATGACGCGTCGCATCACCGGCGACTCGCCCACGATATCGGAGAACGGCACGTCGCGCGCCGCGCGCTGGCGGTAGTACGACAGCTCCTGCCGGAGCAGCACGCTCTCGCGCGCGCGGTCCGCCAGCATGCGCAGCGCTTCCAGGTCAATTGGCTTGGTGAGATAGTCGAAGGCCCCCAGCTTCACCGCTTCCACCGCGCCTTCGATCGTGCCGTACGCCGTCATCATGATGACCTGCGTGGCAGGGTCGAACTCGCGGATGCGACGCAGCAGCTCCATTCCGCTGCCGCTTGCGCCGGGGAGGCGCACGTCGGCAACGACCACGTCCGGCCGCAGTCGCTCCAGCATCTCGAGCGCGGTGTCGGTGTCTTCCGCGGACTCCGCCTCGTAGCCGGACTCGATGAGATACGCCTTGATCGAGCGCGCGAGCGTACGCTCGTCATCCACGATGAGCACCGTGCCGCCGCTCATGTACTCCTCGTTGCGTGACCGGCGGCATCCGCCGGGGCAGCAGCCCCGTGGTCGACGGTACCGGCGACGTCGCCTCCGCCATGTGCGGCGGTGTCGGCGGCATCACGGTCGGGGTCGTTGCGCGACAGGGCGGGAAACGTCATGCGGACCGTCGTGCCCTCATTCGTGCGACTCGTGATGCTGAACGTGCCGCCATTCTGCTCGACGTACCGCTTCGCGATGGCGAGCCCGAGCCCCGTGCCATCAGCCCGCGTCGTGAAGAATGGCTCGCACACCGAAGCCAGGATGTCAGCCGCGATGCCGGTACCCGTGTCGGCGATCTCGATGACCACCGCGGCATCCGGCGTCGCCGCGGAGTCCACGCGCGTCGCGAGCCGCAACCGGCCGCCACCGGGCATGGCGTCCAGTGCGTTGGAGATGACCTCGAGCAGCGCCTGCTCCATCTGCATGGGATCCATCTGCGTGTCGGGAAGCGCCGGCGCAAGCAGCACGTCGAGCTCGACGCCGCGCTCTGCGGTCAGCTTCCGGAGCGGCGGCAGCAGTCCGTCGAGGAGCTGGCTCGCATTCTCTCGCAAGGGATGGAAGGGTGCCGGGCGGGAAAAGTCGAGGAAGTGCGTGATACGCCGGTCGAGCCGGTCCACCTCGCCGATCATCTCCCCCAGGTTCTCCTGCGCGGCCGGTGATCCCGGATGGCGCAGCGCGAGTTGCGCCACCGCGCGCAGACTCGCGAGCGGATTGCGCAGCCCGTGCGCCACGGCCGCCGCCGTCTGGCCAATGGACGCCAGCCGCTCCGACTGGACGAGCTGTGTCTGCGTCTGCTGCAGCTGCTCGATCTTCGCTTCCAGCTCCCTGTTCAGCCGCACCAGGTCCGAGCGCGACTCGCGCAGCTTGTCCGTCATCGTCGCGAAGGCGCGTGCGAGGTCGCCGACTTCGCCGGACGGCTGCGTATTGATGGGGTGATCGAGATTCCCTGCCCCCACTACCGACATTGCCGTTCGCAGCTCGGTGATCGGACGGGCGAGACTTTCGGCGATGAGCCATGAGCCCACGAGTCCGGCCGCCAGCGCGAGCACGACAATCGCGAGGAGCAGGCGGCTTTCGGTCCTGAGAATCTGCTCCAGGCGCGAGTACGCGCCCTGCACCGGCGACTCGCGCGCCCGGCGATAAATGTAGCGATTGAGGGCCGTGAGTTGCGGCAGCAACCCGTCGCGCAGCCGATCGCGCGCGAGCACGTACGCCGCTTCGTGCTGGCCGGAGTCGTACAGCGAGAACACATGGAGCGCGACCGCATGGATCTGCGACTGGATATCCTGCACGCTGTCCGCCAGGCCCCGCTCATTCGGCGCCAGCACGCCGCGCCAGCGCTGTTGCCAGTAGCCAATGACCTCGCCGGTCACGTCGAACTCCTTGCGCGCAGAGGGATCCATGCCGCTCAGGAAGCGCCACACGATCTCGCTCTGATTGAACATGGCCGTTTCGAGCTCGGCGTAAATGCGCGTGCGCGCCATGCTGGCGCCCAGCTCTTCGAGCGCGCGACGCTGCGCGTACGTGCTGCGAATGGCCTCCGCTCCCACCAGCAGCGCAGGGATGACCATGAGCAGGAAGCCGAGCTGGAGCTTGCGGCGGAAGGTCATGGGGCGGGGAGAGCGGTCACTGGTGGCTACCAGCTATTAGCTAACAGCCGGACGCGCGAGGCGGCAAGGGAAATGCGCGATCGTGCCCCGGAGCACCGTTGCCGTCGCCCCGCCGTCGCTGTACTCTCCGGCACCTTTACCGGGAGCATCATGAGCCATCTCCGCCCGTCGCTCGCGCGCTGTCTCCGCGCCGCCGCCTGCACCGTGAGCCTCGCGCTCGCCGGCGGCTGTGCGTCACAGAGTGGCGCGTCCGCCGCATCGGACTCGGCCGCCGCGCGGGGATCGCAGGTCGCAGCGCGGCTCCCGCCTGTCCACCACGTCTTCATCGTCGTGCTCGAGAACAAGAATTTCGACCAGACGTTCGGCAAGGGCTCCGAGACGCCATACCTCGCCGACACGCTCGTGAGGCAGGGCGCGCTGCTCACGCAGTACTACGGCGTCGGGCATTACAGCCTCGACAACTACATCGCGATGACCAGCGGCCAGGCGCCCAACAAGCAGACCCAGGGCGACTGCGGCCGCTTCGAGGACTTCGTGGAAACCGGCATGGCGCCGCACGATCAGGTGGCTGGTCAGGGGTGTGTCTTCCCCGCGCACGTACTCAACATCGCGAACCAGTTCGAGCAGAAGGGACTTCGCTGGAAGGGCTACATGGAGGACATGGGCAACGATCCCGCGCGCGAACCAGCCACCTGTGGGCACCCGCGGATCGGGGACCCGGATCGCACGCAAGGCGCACAGAAGGAGAGCGCGGGTCACCCGCTCGACCAGTACGCCACGAAACATGATCCGTTCATGTATTTCCATTCGATCATCGATGCGCCGTCGTGCGACAGCAACGTCGTCTCGTTCGCCACGCTCGAGTCGGATCTCGCGAGTGCCACGCCGATGGCCAACTATGTGTTCATCACGCCGAATCTGTGCAGCGATGGCCATGACTCGCACTGTGTGAGCGGCAGGACCGGCGGCCTCCCCGCGATCAACGAGTTCCTTCGCGCGTGGGTGCCTCGCATTCTTGCGTCGCCGTCATTCAAGGACGGCCTGCTCATCATCACGTTCGACGAGGCGCAGGCGATCGACGCGAGCGCGTGTTGCAACGAGCAGCCCGGCCCCAATTCGGCGCGCCCCGGTGTCATTGGTCCGGGCGGCGGCCGGATCGGCGCCGTACTGCTGTCGCCATTCATCGCGCCGGGAACGGTGTCCAACGTGCCGTACAACCACTACTCCATGCTGCGCAGCGTGGAAGACCTTTTCGGCCTCACGCCGCATCTGGGCTTCGCGGCGCAGGAGGGACTGCGGACCTTCGGGTCGGACGTCTACACGGCACTGGGGTCAGACTCGAATTGACGGGGCAATGGGGTCAGACGTCGGAAGGTTGACCGGAACGCTCGCGTCATCGCACTATGTATTCCGGCGCCACGCCCTTCCGTCATCCTCGCCACTCTGCTGTGACGACTGAACTCGACGCACTCATCCATCGGGCAGACCAGGCCGACACCGAATCAGCAGACAGGCTCTTTGCGCTGCTCTACTCCGAGCTGCACCGACTGGCCGAGTATGCGCTGCGCCGCTCCAGCGCCTCCATCACGCTGGGAGCAACGACGCTCGTGCACGAGGCCTATCTCGACATGGCCGGGCGCGACGATCTCTCCTTCGCCGACAAGTCACGTTTCTTCGCGTACGCCGCACGCGCCATGCGCGGCCTCATTATTGATTATGCCCGCCAGCGACGCGCGTTGAAGCGCGGACATCAGTTCGAGATCACGCTTCCTGACGACGAGACGCCATCCACCGCCATGCTGCAGACCTCAGTCGATCTGGCGACGCTCGGCGATGCGCTGAACGAGCTGCACGCGCTCGATCCCGCGCTGGCGGAACTGGTGGACCAGCACTTCTTCTGCGGTTTCTCCTTCGGCGAGATCGCCGGCTTTCGGGGCGTGTCGGAGCGCACCGTGCAGCGCGACTGGCGCAAGGCGCGCATCCTCCTGCGACACGCCTTGCTCGACGACGACACCAGCGGCGCTCAGGCCGACGCGAACTCCTGAAGCCGCGTCTCCGATACACTCACGGTGCTGCGGGATCCCGGCGCGATAGCGCCGCGAGCAACTCATCCGCCTGACGCACACGAGGATCAAGCAGTCCGGCACCAACGGACATGGCGTCGCGGCCACGCTGCAGCTCGACCCGCGCCGAGTCCGAATCCCCCTGCGCGAGCAGCACGCGCGCTCGCAGGATTCGCGCCTCGCCCACGTATGCACTCCGAACACTCGTGAGCGAATCCCGGGAGGCAGCCCGGCGTGCATCAGTCGCAAAGTGCAGTGCGGCCGCGTTTTCCCCCAGTGCAAGCGCGCTCCGCGCGGCCAGCACGAGCGCCGCACGAGACACAACCGCCAGCTTGCCCTTGTGGTATTCCTTTTCGCGCAGCAGATCGGTGAGATACCCGAGCGCCGCAGTCGTATCGCGCCGCGCAAGCGCAGCCACGGCCTCCAGATACCGGTAGTCAGTCAGCTGGTCATCCGAATTGACCAGGCTGGGATTGTCGCTCAAGGCGCGAAAGCGCTCCATGCTTCGTCGGGCCTGCGTCACCTGCCCAAGCGCGAACTGCGCCTGAGTGAGTCCGAACAGCCCGCGCGCCTCCCAGAACGCGCTGTGGCTCGCGACGCCCTGCGCCGCCAGCTTCGCGAAGTACTTTGCCGCGGAATCCGCATGACCCTGATACAGTGCGATGTGGGCATAGTGAATGAGCGGCTGTGCCGGCATCCGACCGGTTGGATCGCTCCGTGCGATCCGGTTCATCACATCATGCAGCAGCCGCTCCGCCTCCGCGGTCTCACCCAGCTCGGCGATCGTCACAGCCATGTCGTGCTCGGTCACGGCAGTGGCAATGAGATTGCCCATCCCGCTGCTGTCGCTCATTGCAAGCGTGCGCCGATAGGCATCGATGGACGCGCGATACTGACGGTCATGATCGAGCGCCGTGGCGAGTGTAGCGTACAGCCCGACATAGAAGACGTCGTGCGTCTGTCCGAGGCTGTCGCGAATGGCGATGGCCCGCTCGACGTCGGGAACAACGCTCCCGGGCTGGTGCGTCTCCGAAGCCAGCTCCGCCTGCGCCTGAAGACAGACGCTCTCCACTTCCGGGTCCGGCGTGGTGCGCAGCGCTGCCTGCGCTTCCCGCAACAGGGCGTGCGCCAGGTCGTAACGGCCCATCGTCCGGTAATTGTCCCCCATGTCGCAGTGGATCTCGGCGAGTTGGGACGCATCCCGACTGGCCACGCCGAGCGACTCGGCTCGCGCCAGCAACGCGCCGCGATACTTGCTGTCTCCCAGCTCGCCGTAGCGATCTGACAGTTGTGTCAGCAGCATGGCAAGGATGCGCGGATCGGCGGCATGCTCGCGCTCCAGCACGACGCGTCCGCGCGCAAGAATCTCGGCCATGCTCACCGGCTTGTCGCCCACCTCCGACATTAGCAGTGTCTGGAACTCCGCCTGCGCATCGGCCTTGCGCCGCTCGAACACCGCGCTGTCGCGTTCCTGCCGAGCCTTGCGCATCTGGACAACGGAGAACACGGTAGCCGCCAGGAGCCCGGCGATCGCGATGCCGGCAGCCGCCATTCCCGCACGATTACGCCGGACGAACTTCCGTATCCGGTACCGCACGGATGGCGGACGTGCACTTACCGGATCGTGGCGGAGGAAGCGCCGCAGATCATCAGCGAATTCGCCCACCGACTGATAGCGCTCGCGCGGCTCCTTGCGGAGCGTCCTGGCGAGGATGGCATCCAGGTCACCCAATCCTGTGCGCGCCGGATCGACTTCGAGCAGGGACCGGATGATCTCGGCCGGCGTGCGCGCGCCCTGGCCGGTGGGATGCCGCCCCGCCACGAGCACGTAGAGCAGCACGCCAAGCGCGTACACATCGGTTGCCGTGGTGATCGCGTCACCCCGCGCCTGCTCCGGCGCCGCGTAATCCGGCGTGAATGCCCGCGTCGCCTGCGCCGTGAGCGCGGTGTGCACGCCCGATGTACCAGGATCCAGCAGCTTGGCGATGCCGAAATCCAGCAGCTTCACCACTCCGTCCGGCGTCACCAGAATGTTGGAGGGCTTGATGTCGCGATGCACGATGAGGTTCGCGTGCGCGTGCCCCACTGCGGCCAGAACATCGAGGAACAGCGTGACCCGCGATTCCAGCGTCAGCGCCCGCCGTCGCACATACTCGTCAATCGACTCGCCCTCCACGTACTCGAGAATCAGATATGGCTGACCGCTCGGCGCGACGCCGGCATCGAGCAGACGCGCGATTCCCGGGTGTGACAGCCGGGAGAGCACCGATCCCTCGCGGTGGAAGCGTGCAAGCCCGGCTGTGCTCAGGAGCGAGAGATTCAACAGCTTCACGGCTGCCTGTCCCTCGTACTGGCCATCCACGCGCCGGGCACGCCACACCGAACCCATTCCGCCCTGCCCGAGCGGATGCTCCAGCACATAGGCGCCAAGGCGCAGCCCTTCGAGCCCCGCGCCGAGCGGCATCGCGAGGAATCCGGCGCGGTCCGCGGCCTGCTCCGACGCCAGCAGCGCCGTGAGCTCCGCTTCGAGCGCAGGTGATTCCTCACGCAATTGGCGCAACCATGTCTCACGATTCTCATCCGAGAGATCGAGAGCCCGCTCGAGCAGCGGCTCCAGCACCTGCCAGCGATCGTGATCCAGGATGGCCATGCCCGCACCCCCGAAAGTTGAAATCAGAATAGGCCCGGAGGGTGCGCGACGCCAGCACACACGCATGCGAGAGCCCGTGTCGGGTTCCTGGCCGCAATTGCGATCATCTCAATGGTGTGCCGCGCCACCAGGACCCGGTGGGCGGCAGCAGGTTCGGGATCGTACCCTCGCGGAGGTATTCATGGCGCGCAGATCCGTGTTCACGTTGCTGGCTCTCGCGATGTCGGCGGCAGCGGCCGCTGCCTGCGCCGATCAGCCGACGGCTCCGGCCACAGTCGCCTCGGCACTGCGCGACAGACAAGCGCCGCCGGACCCTGCCGAGATCCGCCAGGTGCGACAGCTCGCGGCGCAACACGGCATCGGTCCGCTTCCGGCCGCACCACACGTGAGCGAACCTCTGGCCCGGCTCGGACAGGCGCTGATGTTCGACCGCATACTGAGCGGCAATCGAGACATGGCATGTTCGACCTGCCATCTTCCCGAGTATGGGACGAGCGATGGACGCAGCCTGCCCATCGGGGCCGATGGCATCGGCTTCGGACCATCGCGCATGCTGGGTCAGGGTTCGGTGATTCCGCGCAACTCGCCTGCCGTGCTCGACATCGCATCCTTGCGCCACATGTTCTTGGACGGTCGCGTGGAGGTCGACGCGAACGGCCGGTTTCACACGCCTGCCGGGGCGCAGCTCACGCCGGCAATGACCCGTGTCTTGCAGTTTGGCGCGCTCTCCGCCCAGCCCATGTTTCCGCCGACAAGCACCGCGGAAATGCGCGGCCATCCTGCGCCGGGGAACGAGCTCGCGCGGATTCCGGATGACAGCCTCGATGCCATCTGGGCCGCCATCATGAAGCGGCTCATGGCCATTCCGCAGTATCGCGCGATGTTCAGAGCCGCATATCCCGGAACGCCCCTCACGCAGTTGACGTTCGCGCACGCATCCAACGCGATTGCCGGGTTCATCGCGACGCGCTTCCACTTCGCCAATTCGCCCTGGGACCGCTTCCTCGCCGGCGACGACCGGGCACTCACCCAGCAGCAGCTCGACGGCGCGCAAACGTTCCTTACCATCAAGTGCGTGCAGTGCCACAACGGTCCCACCCTGAGCGACGACCAGTTTCACAACGTGGCCGTCGCGCAGATCGGGCCGGGTGAAGGGAATGGCCCCAGCCTGCACGATGACTTCGGCCGCATGAATGTCACTGGAGATCCGGCTGACCTGTACCGCTTCCGGACTTCGCCGCTGCGCAACGTGGAGCTCACAGCTCCCTATGGTCACGACGGCGCCATTATTTCGCTGCGCGCGTTCATCGAGCACTACAGTCAGTCCGACCAGCAGTTGCTCAACTATGATCCGTCGCAGCTTCCCGCCGAGTTGCAGGGTACCGTGCTGGACAACCAGGCCGCGATCCTGGCGAACCGCGACACGGTAATCGTTGGCGTGGTACTGACACCCGACGTGGTGGACAAGCTCATGGCATACATGCAGGCGCTTACGGATCCCGCCGCACGCAATCTGTCGTCAGCCATTCCGCGACGGGTCCCGAGTGGACTGCCCGTGGACAGGCCATAGGGACCGGGAACGGCGAGCGAAGCGGGAAGCGGCGCTCGAAAGGCGCCGCTACCCCCCGATGTACGACATCTCGACTTTCTTCCCGGGGAGCTGTGTCAGTTCGCTCCGGGCTTCGGAGTAATTGTCGGTGCGCGCCCGCCAGATGCGCGCCATCGCAGCCGCCAACTCCTCGTCCGAACATCCGCCCCGCATCAGGGCTTTCAGGTCATGTCCCGCCGTGGCAAACAGGCACGTGTACAACACGCCCTCCGTCGAGATGCGCGCCCGCGTACACGAATGGCAGAATGCCTGCGTCACACTCGAGATCACACCGATCTCACCACCGCCATCCCGGTAGCGCCAGCGCTCCGACGTTTCACCGCTGTAGTTGGGCGCGACTTCCTCCAGCGGCAGCTCGGCGCTGATCCGGCGAACCACCTCCGCCGAGGGCACCACCTCATCCATCTTCCAGCCGTTGGTCGTCCCGACATCCATGAATTCAATGAAGCGCAGAATATATGGAGTCCCTTTGAAGTAGCGCGCCATGGGCACGATGTCCTGATCGTTCCGGCCGCGCTTCACCACCATGTTGATCTTGATCGGATCGAGCCCCGCGTCGTGCGCCACGTCAATCGCGTGCAGCACCTTCGCGACGGGAAAATCCACGTCGTTCATTCCCCGGAACGTCGCGTCATCCAGCGAATCGAGCGACACGGTCACGCGGTGCAGGCCGGCATCTCGGAGCGCGCGCGCCTTCTGCGCGAGCGATGACCCGTTGGTGGTGAGCGCAATGTCGGGCGCGCGACCATCCGGCGTCCGGAGCGCGCCGAGCATGGCGATCAGCTCCTCGATGCCCTTGCGCAGCAGCGGCTCTCCTCCCGTGAGCCGGATCTTCTCGACGCCGTGCGCCACCGCAACGCGCGCGAGTCGCGTGATTTCCTCGAATGTGAGCAGTGCCTCGCGCGGGAGGAACGCGTAGTCCCTGCCGAACACCTCCTTCGGCATGCAGTACACACAGCGGAAGTTGCACCGGTCCGTGACCGAGATGCGCAGGTCGCGCAGCGCGCGGCCCCGGGTGTCACGCACCGGCTCCGAGGCGCTGTCGTGCACCTTTCGCATGATCAGCGACCCGCACCCGCGGCCCATGCCGCGCCTGCCGCGAGTCCAAGGATGAACAGCCAGCCGAACGCGCGGTTGTGCACCAGACACACGCGGTGGTACCACAGCGGCCAGCCGACGTAGCCCGGCGGCGGTTCGGCAGGCGCCGGTTGCGCCATGACGTGAATGGCGCGCCATGCGCGCGGCGCGGCAAGGAGGACCACCAGCGCGAACGGGGTGAGCATCCGTGTAACGACCGCGATCATGATCACGACATACATGACAACCAGCGCCGCGCGATTCAGCACGCGCGCTCGTCGTTCGCCGAGCACTACAGGCAACGTCCGCTGCGCCTGCGAGGCGTCGAATCCCCGCTGGTCGATGTGCTTCCCGATGAGAATCGAGGCAACGCCAAGCCCGTACGGCACCGCGGCAATGAAGGCCGCGCCCGACCACTGCCCCGTGATGACGAAGTAGCCGCCACCGATCATCAGCGGACCCCACACGACGAATGCGGCCAGCTCACCCAGCCCGAGCTCCTTGAGTGCGCGTGGCGCCGCGTCATACGAATACAGAAGCAGCGCCCCGGCTGCCGCCAGCGCCACCGCCGGCCACCCGCGCAGCGCGATGAAATACACGCCAATGGCGACAGCAATGGCCGCGAGCACGATCAGTCCCGTCGCCAGCAGCCGCGGCGTGACCGCGCCACTGGCAATCGGATGCAGCGTGTACCGCCGTCGGGGCGAGTCCGGCGTGTCGTGGCCGCGCCGATAGCCGAAATAATCGTTCGACAGATTGCTGATCGCGTGCAGCACCACGTATCCCACGAGCACCAGCAGGAACGGCACGACGGCGAAGCGCCGGCGCGCGGCTGCGAGCAGCCCCGCGATCACGGCCGCCTGCGCCGAGATCACGAGGATCACGCTGCGCGACGCATACAGGAAGCGCGTGACCGGATCCAGGTCCGCGAATTCGGCGGCCTGTGCCGGATAGAATCCCGTGAATGCCCGGGCCCAGGCGAACGGTCCGCCCGTGGGGCGTGCGCCGAGCGCGGGTTGTGCTCCAGCCATGCGGTCTCGCTCCTCGCCGGTCTGTGACAGGGTGATACCCGAAAAGTACAGTATCGCACGCAGCCCGGAGAAGGTTCTTCCCGCTCAGCGCGTGTCAGGCACCGCCCAATTCCACAGATGCATCGTCGCATAACTCCGCCACGGCCGCCATGCCTGCGACATGGCTTCTGCTCGCGACGCACTCACGCCGCCGAGCCGCTTCCGCAGGACGATGTCCTCCCTGGGAAAGGCGTCGGGCCAGCGTAGCGCACGCATCGCGATGTAGTGCGCGGTCCACGCGCCAATCCCCGGCAGCGCCACGAGCTGCGCCATCGTCTCGTCCGCCGCGGCGCCGGCCTCGAGGCGCAGCCGCCCCGACGCGACCTCCTCGGCCAGCCTGATGATGCTCCGCGCACGCGTCCGGATGATCCCCAGTGCCA
>Ga0207707_10003136_pt1 | contig 14679 bp, 18 predicted proteins | sample KBSC83BmetaG_FD_184336 | JGI IMG/M metagenome (GOLD analysis project Ga0207707, IMG submission 184336) | Corn rhizosphere microbial communities from Kellogg Biological Station, Michigan, USA - KBS C8-3B metaG (SPAdes) (version 2) | ecosystem: Host-associated > Plants > Roots > Rhizosphere ...
GCGAAATCGACATCGAGCATCATGATCACGAACAGGAACAGGACGGCGACCGCGCCGACATAGACCACGATCAGGATCATCGCCAGGAACTCGGCGCCCATCAGCACGAACAGGCCGGACGCATTGACGAAGGCCAGGATCAGGTACAGCACGGAGTGCACGGGGTTCCGCGACACCACCACCATCACGGCGGAGGCGACGCAGACGCCGGCAAAAAGATAGAAGAACAGCGCGGGAAGGATCATGCTGCCCTCACCTCACCGGTACGGCGCGTCGAGTTCGATCGCTTTCGCGATCTCGCGCTCCCAGCGGTCGCCATTGGCGAGCAGCCTGGCCTTGTCATAATAAAGCTCCTCGCGCGTCTCGGTCGCGAATTCGAAATTCGGGCCTTCGACGATGGCGTCGACCGGGCAGGCCTCCTGGCAGAGCCCGCAATAGATGCACTTCACCATGTCGATGTCGTAGCGCACGGCGCGGCGGGTGCCGTCGTTGCGGCGCGGACCGGCCTCGATGGTGATCGCCTGCGCCGGGCAGATCGCCTCGCAGAGCTTGCAGGCGATGCAGCGCTCCTCGCCATTGGGATAGCGGCGCAAGGCGTGCTCGCCGCGGAAGCGCGGCGAGATCGGCCCCTTCTCGAAGGGATAGTTCAGTGTCGGCTTTGGCTGGAAGAAATAGCGCATGGTGAGGAAGAACGCCGATACGAATTCGGACAGCAAGAGCGAGCGTGCGGTGGCGTTGATGTTGATACCCATGGTGACCCTCACTTCGGCGCGATGTCGGCGAAATGCAGCACGCCGGCGACGATGATCACCATCGCCAGCGACAGCGGCAAAAACACCTTCCAGCCGAGTCGCATCAGTTGGTCGTAGCGGTAGCGCGGCACGATCGCCTTCGCCATCGCGAACAGGAAGAACATGAAGAACAGTTTCAGCGCGAACCAGATCACGCCGGGAATCCAGTTGAACGGCGGCAGGTCCACCGGCGGCAGCCAGCCGCCCAGGAACAGGATCGTCGCCATCGCGCACATGGTGGCGATCGCGACATATTCGCCGAGCATGAACAGCAGATACGGTGTCGAGCCGTATTCGACCATGAAGCCCGCGACCAGCTCGGATTCGGCTTCGACGAGATCGAACGGCGGCCGGTTGGTTTCCGCCAGCGCCGAGACGTAGAAGATCACGAACATCGGGAACAGCGGCCAGACATACCAGTTCAGGATGGTCAGCTTCGGCAGGCCGATCAGGCTGGCAAAGCCGTGGGCCTGCTGCGCCGCCACTATGCCCGAGAGGTTGAGGGTGCCGGCGCACAACAGAACCGTGATGATGACGAAGCCGATCGAGACTTCGTAGGACACCATCTGTGCGGCCGAGCGGAGCGCGGCGAGAAACGGGTACTTCGAATTCGACGACCAGCCGGCCATGATGATGCCGTAGATCGACAGCGAGGAGATCGCGAAAATGTAAAGGATGCCGACGTTGATGTCGGAGATCACCCAGCCGAGATTGGTCGGGATTACCGCCCAGGCCGCGAGCGCGAGCACGCACGATACGAGAGGAGCAAGGAGAAACACGCCCTTGTTGGCGCCGGCCGGAATGGTCGGCTCCTTCAATACGAATTTCAGCAGGTCGGCGAAGGATTGCAGCAGGCCCCAGGGGCCGACGACGTTCGGGCCGCGCCGGATCTGCACCGCCGCCCAGATCTTGCGGTCGGCAAGCAGGATGTAGGCGATCGCGATCAGGAGCACGACGAGCATCAACACGCTCTCCGCGACCATGACGATCAGCGGCCAGAGAAAGCCGGTCCAGAACGAGCTTGCGAAGAAGTCAGCCATCAGGTCACGCTCATTCCGCTGCCGTCAGCATCCGCCCCGAGGCCAGACGCGAACATTCCGCCATGACCGCCGACGCGCGTGCGATCGGGTTGGTCAGATAAAAATCCTCCACCGACGACTTGAACGGCGTCTTCTCGACGCTGCCGCCCTTCCCGGCCAGGGTCTTGATGTCGGCCGTATTGCCAGCCTCGATCTGGTCGACGCGCATCAGATGCGGCACGACCTTGAAGATCGCCTGCCGCAACGCGTGCTGGGAGTCGTAGGGCAACTTCCTGCCCAGGACTTCCGACAGCGCGCGGATGATCGCCCAGTCCTCGCGCGCCTCACCGGGCGGGAACGACGCGCGGCCTGCGATCTGCACCCTGCCCTCGGTGTTGACGTAGATTGCGGATTTTTCGGTGTAGGCCGCGCCCGGCAGGATCACGTCGGCGCGGTGCGCGCCCTTGTCGCCATGGGTGCCGATGTAGACCACGAAGGTGCCGTCCGGCACCTTGGTCTCGTCGGCGCCGAGCAGGAACAGCACATCGAGCGTGCCGAAGGTCGTCATCTGCGCAGCGCTCAAGCTGCCCGCGCCCGGAGCAAAGCCGATATCGAGCGCGCCGACCCGCGACGCCGTGTCGTGCAGGACCGCAAAGCCATTCCAGCCGTCCTTGATTGCCCCGACATCGGCCGCAAGTTTCGCGGCGAGCGCCAGCACCGCTGCGCCGTCATGGCGTGCGGTGGCACCGGTGCCGACCAGCACGATCGGATGCTGGGCGTTCTTCAGCACGTCGGCAAAGGCGCCCTTTCCGCCCGCGAGTTGGCTGAGCGAGTCCGTGCCTGCGCCGATATAATCGTAGTCATAGGTGAGGTCGGCCCTGGCGCCTATCACGCCGACCTTGAGCTGGCCGGTGCGCCAGCGCTTGCGGATGCGCGCGTTGAGGACGGCGGCCTCCTTGCGCGGGTTCGAGCCGATAATCAGAAGCGCATCGGCCTGGTCGATGCCGGCGATTGTCGGGTTGAAGATGTAGGAGGCCCGGCCCGCCTTGGCGTCGAAGGCGTCGCCGCCCTGCACCGCGAAATTGGCCGAGCCGCACTTCGCAAGCAGCTCCTTCAGCGCGAACATCTCTTCCACGCCTGCGAGATCGCCGGCAATGGCGCCGATGCGCTTGCCGTCGATGCGGCCGGCCTTGGCCGCAATCGCGCTGAACGCCTCACTCCAGGACGCCGCGCGGAGCTTGCCGTTCTCGCGGAGATAGGGCCGGTCGAGGCGCTGCGTACGCAGGCCATCGACGACATGCCGGGTCTTGTCGGAAATCCATTCCTCGTTCACGGCCTCGTTGAGGCGCGGCAGAATGCGCATGACCTCGCGGCCGCGGGTATCAACGCGGATCGCCGAGCCGACGCCATCCATCACGTCGACCGACTGGGTCTTGCCGAGCTCCCAGGGGCGCGCCGCAAAGGCATACGGCTTCGAGGTCAGCGCGCCAACGGGGCAGATGTCGACGAGATTGCCCTGCAGCTCGGAGGTGAGCGCATGCTCGAGATAGGTCGTGATCTCCATGTCCTCGCCGCGGCCGGTCGCGCCCATTTCGGGGACGCCGGCGACTTCGGCGGAGAAACGGACGCAGCGCGTGCACTGGATGCAGCGGTTCATCGAGGTCTTGATCAGTGCCCCCAGATATTTGTCCTCGACCGCGCGCTTGTTCTCGGCGAAGCGGCTGGTGTCCACGCCATAGCCCATCGCCTGGTCCTGCAGGTCGCATTCGCCGCCCTGGTCGCAGATCGGGCAGTCGAGCGGATGGTTGATCAGCAGGAATTCCATTACGCCTTCGCGCGCCTTCTTCACCATCGGCGAGCGCGTGGAGATTTCCGGCGGCTCGCCCTTGGGGCCGGGACGGCAATCGCGCACGCCCCAGGCGCAGCTTGCGACCGGCTTCGGGCCGCCCTTCACCTCGACCAGGCACATCCGGCAATTGCCGGCGATCGACAGCCGCTCGTGGTAGCAGAAGCGCGGAATCTCGGCGCCCGCGGCCTCGCACGCCTGCAACAGCGTGTACTCCGGCGGCACATCGATCTCTTTGCCATCGACGATGATCTTGGTCATTGCCTCAGGTCTTTCTCAATGGGTTCCGTCTGAGAGCTCGAGGCGCTTCTCGATGCGCTCGACCCGAACTTCCGGACGATCCAGCCTTCGGTTCACGCCGGCCAATTCCTCTTCGACGGCCGTAACACGAACCTTTATGTCCTGCAGATATTCAGCCATCCGCTCGGTACGCGGATCGATCTTGCGCAGCATCAAAAGCACAACGTTATCAAGTTCGTCTGCCATTGCCCTACTCCGCCGCGACCATGTGAGCGGGATCGCGGATGCCCTGATCGTCGAGATCCGCCTTGTGCGAATATTCGTCGATGCGGGCTTCGATCTCGTGACGGAAATGCGCGATCAGGCCCTGGATCGGCCAGGCCGCGGCATCGCCGAGCGCGCAGATGGTGTGGCCTTCGACCTGCCTCGTGACCTCGAGCAGCATGTCGATCTCGCGCTTGTGCGCGCGGCCTTCGGCCATGCGCGTCAAGACGCGCCACATCCAGCCCGTGCCCTCGCGGCACGGCGTGCATTGGCCGCAGCTCTCGTGCTTGTAGAAGTAAGAGATGCGCGCGATCGCCCGGATCAGGTCGGTCGACTTGTCCATCACGATCACGGCGGCGGTCCCAAGACCGGAACGCAGCTTGCCGAGGCTGTCGAAATCCATCGGCGTGTCGATGATCTGCTCGGCCGGCACCATGCGCACCGACGAGCCGCCGGGAATGACCGCCTTCAGATTGTTCCAGCCGCCGCGGATGCCGCCGCAATGCTTCTCGATCAGCTCGCGGAACGGAATCCCCATCGCCTCCTCGACGTTGCAGGGCCGCTCGACGTGGCCGGAGACGCAGAACAGTTTCGTTCCGACATTGTTGGGCCGGCCGATCGCCGAAAACCATGCCGCGCCGCGCCGCAGGATGTCCGGCGCGACCGCGATCGACTCGACATTGTTGACCGTGGTCGGGCAGCCATAGAGGCCGACATTCGCCGGAAACGGCGGCTTCAGCCGCGGCTGGCCCTTCTTGCCTTCGAGGCTTTCGAGCAGCGCGGTCTCCTCGCCGCAGATATAGGCGCCGGCGCCGTGGGTGACGTAGAGGTCGAACGGCCAGCCGTTGACGTTGTCCTTGCCGATCAGGTTCGCCTCATAGGCCTGATCGACCGCGGCCTGCAGATGCTCGCGCTCGCGGATGAACTCGCCGCGCACATAGATGTAGCAGGCATGCGCGCCCATCGCGAAGCTCGCGAGCAGGCAGCCTTCGACAAGGAGATGCGGATCGTGCCGCATGATCTCGCGGTCCTTGCAGGTGCCGGGCTCGGACTCGTCGGCATTGACCACGAGATAGCTCGGCCGGCCGTCCTTGGATTCCTTCGGCATGAACGACCATTTCATGCCGGTCGGGAAGCCCGCCCCGCCGCGGCCGCGCAGGCCCGACGCCTTCATCTCGTTGATGATCCAGTCGCGGCCCTTGTCGATGATCGCCTTGGTGCCGTCCCAGGCGCCGCGCTTGCGCGCGCCTTCGAGGCCCCAGTCATGGAGACCATAGAGGTTCTTGAAGATGCGATCCTTGTCGTCGAGCATGACTAAACAGCTTCTCCAATCAGCGGTGGCGTTTCGTGCAAGCCCGCATCAGGTGACTTCCTTGAGCGTGGTCGGCCCGGTGATGGGCGCGGAAAACTGGCGGCCGTTCTGCGGACCGGGCTTGGGCGGATTGCCGGAGGCAAAGCCATCCAGCACCTTGCCAAAGTTCTCCTTGTTCAGGTCCTCGTAGGTGTCTTTCCAGATCAGGACCATCGGCGCATTCACGCAGGCGCCGAGGCACTCGACCTCCTCCCAGCTGAAATTGCCGTCTTTCGAGAGATGGAAGGGATCGTGGTGGATACGGCTCTGGCAGACCTCGATGATATCGCCGGCGCCGCGCAGCCGGCACGGCGTGGTGCCACAGACCTGGACATGCGCCTTCTTGCCGACCGGCGAGAGCTGGAACATCGTGTAGAAGGTCGCGATCTCCAGCATGCGGATGTAGGGCAATTCCACGAGATCGGCGACGGCGCGGATCGCGGCCTCCGACACCCAGCCTTCATGCTGCTCCTGCACCCGCCACAGGATCGCAATCGCGGCCGAGGCCTGGCGGCCCGGCGGATATTTGGCCATTTCCTTCTTCGCCCAGGCGAGATTCTCGGCCGTGAACTTGAAGCTCGCGGGCTGCAATTCCTTCGGGGCAAGGCGGCGAACGGACATCGTGCTCTAGTCTTTCATTGCATGTGGCGCGCGGCATTCGCATTAAGCGCCTTGATCCGGTTTTGCCAGAACGGGCTTGCGGTGCCGAACACATTGTAGCCGACGTGGGTTGAAACCTTGATGCGGTCGAGGATCGAGAGATCCGTGACGGTTTCCAGCCGATTGGAGACGGGATCGTGGACCATCAGGGTGAGCGGCGTCTTTTCCAGGATGTAGCGCGACACCGTGTGCGCGCGGTCGTTGCCGTGCTCCTCGCACAACACCACGCTGTCGCCCTGCAGGAGCCGCGAGCCGCCCTTGATCGCCTCGATCTCGACACCCTCGACGTCGAGCTTGATCAGGTATTTGCCGGTGGCAGAAACCTTGCCGTCGTCGATGAGGTTGTCGAGCGCAATAACCGGCACTTCCTCGCCGCCGGACTGGTCGCCTGCGATGCTGAAGGCCTCGTGCTTGGTGCCCGACAGACGCGCGGTCCCGCGGCTCGAGCCGATCGCGCATTTCATGGCCTCGAAGCGATTGGCGTTGACGCGCGAATTGTTGGCGAGCTTCGGAAAATTCTGCCCCGATGGCTCGATCGCGATCGCCTTGTGCGCGCCGAACGGCTTGCTCGAGACCAGCACCGACCAGTAGCCGTAATTGGCGCCGCAATCGATGAAAGTGTAGTCGACATCGACGGAGTCGCGGAACAACAGCTCCAGCTCGTCCTCATACGAATAGGAACGGTTGAGCAGCTTGCTCCAATAGCCGTCGCCATACGGGAATTCGAACACCGCATCCGGGTTGAGCTTGATCGCGATGTTGCGCGCGGGCAGCGTCTTGCGCAGCAGATTGGCGCAAGAATTATAGCCGCGATGTGAAAAATACGACGAGATCTTCGAACCCGTCGCCAGCGCCAGCGCAGCCGTCCGCTCCCACAGGTTGGCGCCCTCCAGGGCCCCCGAGGCGCGGTCGAACTGGATGGGCGCCTGCGCCATCACCGGTCGACCTCACCAAACACGATGTCGAGCGAACCCAGGATCGCCGAGACGTCGGCGAGCAGATGGCCCCTGCAGATGAAGTCCATCGACTGCAGATGCGCAAAGCCGGGCGCGCGGATCTTGCATTTGTAGGGCCTGTTGGTGCCGTCGGCGACGAGATAGACGCCGAACTCGCCCTTCGGGGCCTCGACCGCCACGTAGACTTCGCCGGCCGGCACGCGCACGCCCTCGGTGTAAAGCTTGAAATGATGGATCAGCGCTTCCATCGAGCGCTTCATCTCGCCCCGGCGCGGCGGCGCGATCTTGTTGTCGGCGACGACGACGGGGCCCTGCCCGTCCGGCCCGCGCAGTTTCTGGATGCACTGCTTCATGATGCGCACGGACTGCCGCATCTCCTCCATGCGGATGCAGTAACGATCGTAGCAGTCACCGTTCTTGCCGATCGGAATGTCGAAATCCATCTCGGCATAGCATTCGTAGGGCTGCGCCTTGCGCAGATCCCAGGCCGCGCCCGAGCCGCGCACCATGACGCCAGAGAAGCCCCACTCCCAGGCCTGCTGCAGCGAGACCACCCCGATGTCGACGTTGCGCTGCTTGAAGATGCGGTTGCCGGTAAGCAGCACTTCGAGATCGTCGACCACTCCCAGGAAGGGATCACAGAACGCCTCGATGTCGTCGATCAGTTTTGGCGGCAGGTCCTGGTGTACGCCGCCGATACGGAAATAGGCCGCGTGCATGCGCGAGCCGGAAGCGCGCTCGTAGAACACCATCAGCTTTTCGCGCTCCTCAAAGCCCCACAGCGGAGGCGTCAGCGCGCCGACGTCCATCGCCTGCGTCGTGACGTTGAGGAGATGCGACAAGAGCCGCCCGATCTCGCAATAGAGCACGCGGATCAACTGGCCACGGCGCGGCACCTCGATGCCGAGCAGTTTTTCGGCCGCGAGACAGAAGGCGTGCTCCTGGTTCATCGGCGCGACGTAGTCGAGCCGGTCGAAATAAGGGATCGCCTGCAAGTAAGTCTTCTGCTCGATCAGCTTCTCGGTGCCGCGATGCAGGAGGCCGATATGCGGATCGACGCGCGCCACCACTTCGCCGTCGAGCTCGAGCACCAGGCGCAACACGCCATGCGCGGCCGGATGCTGGGGCCCGAAATTGATGGTGAAGTTGCGCAGGTTTTGCGGTTGCTCGTTCATGATGCAGCTCCCGCTGCAGGGCGAATGGCGAATAGCGAATAGCGAATGGTCATTTCCTGGATTTGTCCTGCAGAGACCGTATCAGCGCGCGAACCATTTTGCCCAAGCCCTCGCACCGCTGCATTACCATCTCCAGGTCGGCAGCGGCGAGGATTCCTACGCGTTCGGCCAACAGCAGGTGCGTTTCCAATTCTTTCAGCGAACCTTGGGACACACGAAGCGATTGCACGAAGCTGCCGGTGTTTTCCCGCCCATGCCCCTCCGCGATGTTGGCCGGAATCGAGGCGGCGGCGCGCCTGACCTGGGACGTTAGCCCAAACAGCTCGTCGCGCGGAAAGCGGCTCGCCAACCGATAGCAGGACTCTGCCAAGGTCATGGCGTCTTGCCATACCCTCAGATCCCGATACGATTTGATCGACTGGTCGTCCAATCATCATCCCTATTCGCCACTCGCCATTCGCTATTCGCCACTTCGCTTTTCATCGCCAGGGAGCACCGGATAGTCAGCTCCCTCCCACGGCGAGAGAAAATCGAATTTGCGGAACTCCTGATTGAGACGGACGGGTTCGTACAGCACCCGCTTCTCCTGGTCGTCGTAGCGCACCTCGACGAAGCCGGTCAGCGGGAAATCCTTGCGCAGCGGATGACCTTCGAACCCATAGTCGGTCAGGAGGCGGCGCATGTCGGGATGGCCGGTGAAGATCACACCATAGAGGTCGTAGGTTTCGCGCTCGAACCAGTCTGCGCCCGGAAAGACGTCGATGATCGAAGGCACCTGCGTGGTCTCGTCGGCCTCGGCGCGAATGCGGATGCGCGCGTTCAACGTCGGCGACAGCAGGTGATAGACGACGTCGAAACGCTTCTCGCGGCCGGGATAGTCGACCGCGGTGACGTCGGTGATGTTGACGAAGCGCAACGACGGCTCGTCGCGCAGATACTTTACGACGTCCACGATCTTCTCGGCCTGCACCGTCACGGTGAGCTGGTCGAAGGCGACGGAATGTCCCATCGCACTGCCGGCAAGGCCGCCGACGATCTTCTCTCCGAGGGTGTTCAGTGTTTCGCTCATCGCCATCCATCAATCCACAATAAACAGGCGCGCGCCCCTGTCGGTGCGCGAGCGATGCGCTTCGGCGCCGTCGGCGACCTGGTAGCTCATGCCCGGCGTCAGCGTGAACGAACGGCCGTCGGCAAGGTCGGTCCCGAGCTCGCCATCCACGCAGAACAGGATGTGGCCCTTCTGGCACCAGTGGTCGGCGACATAGCCCGGCGAATACTCGACCAGCCGCACGCGGATGTCGCCGAACTGCCGGGTCCGCCAGCTCGCAACACCGCTGTCGCCCTTGTGCAGCGTGGGCTCAATACTCGTCCAGTCGGTGGTCCCGAACGGGATGTCGCTCATCTTCATGGCGTTATCGTTCGATCGTGCCGGTGCGACGAATCTTCTTCTGCAGCAGCAGCACGCCGTAGAGCAGCGCCTCCGCCGTGGGCGGGCAGCCGGGCACGTAGATGTCGATCGGAACGATGCGATCGCAGCCGCGCACCACCGAATAGGAATAGTGGTAGTAGCCGCCGCCATTGGCGCAGGAGCCCATCGAGATCACGTAGCGCGGCTCCGGCATCTGGTCGTAGACCCTGCGCAGCGCCGGCGCCATCTTGTTGGTCAGCGTGCCGGCGACGATCATCACGTCGGACTGGCGCGGCGAGGCCCGCGGCGCAAAGCCGAAGCGCTCGACATCGTAGCGCGGCATCGACACCTGCATCATCTCGACCGCGCAGCACGCCAGGCCAAACGTCATCCACATCAGGGAGCCCGTGCGCGCCCAGGTGATGAGGTCATCGGCGGCGGCAACAAAGAAACCCTTGTCGGAGAGCTCGTGGTTGACCTCGAGGAAATACGGATCATGGGCGCCGACCGGCCGACCGGTGGCGGGATCCAGAATGCCCCTCGGCGCCGGCGCGATCGCCGGCCCTGATGTCGTCGGGCTCAATCCCATTCGAGCGCGCCTTTCTTCCATTCATACGCAAATCCGACCGTGAGCACGGCCAGGAACACCACCATCGACCAGAAGCCGGTCGCCCCGAGCTTGCCGAACGCCACTGCCCACGGGAACAGGAACGCCACTTCGAGGTCGAAAATGATGAAAAGGATCGCGACCAGATAGAATCGCACGTCGAACTTCATGCGGGCATCGTCGAAGGCGTTGAAACCGCACTCATAGGCCGACAGTTTTTCCGGGTCGGGCTGCTGGAACGCGACCAGGAACGGGGCGATCAGCAGCACCAGGCCGATCAAGCCCGCCACGCCGATAAACACCACAAGGGGAAGATAATTTTGCAGGATGCCCGTCATCGGCACTACCTTTGTCCGCGGTTTCGGAAGGGGCCGCAGATTCGTCGATTTGGAATTGTTCTGAGGCTTAGCGCAGCGCAACAGAGCGCGCAAGACAACCTATTTTGACGCCGTCCGCAGCACTGGAAAACCCGTTTGGGCCCTACGTTCGGCGTGCCGCTGCAAGCATCCGGTCCGTCGTTGGAGGCCGCGCCGCCTCACCCCTTCAGCTAAGTCAGCTGAGTTCTTTTTCAACCGCCAGCATCTTTTCCGCCTTGCGCGTCAGGCGCTCGATATGGGCGAGAAGCATCGACACCTCGTCCGCATCCAGTTGTTCCAGCAAGCGTTGATTGCGCTCCTGTGCCCCTGCCACAATGGCGTCATGAGCGGCAAGTCCCGTCCGGGTCAGCGAAACCAGGACCTCCCGGTTGTCCCGCGGGTTGACCGCCCTGGCGACCAATTTACGCGACACCAGCTCTGCCAGCGCCCGGCTGATCTGGCCCTTGTCCATGCCGACGGCTTCCGCAAGGCGGATGACGCTCATCGGCGGCCTGCGGCCGAGCGAGGCCACCAGGCCGAATTCCACCGAGGATAGTCCGGCAAGGCGCTTGTAACGGAGGATTGCGCCACGCTTGAGCAAATTGGCGAGCACCATGAGCCGCGAGGACATCATGGCGGTGATCGGCGCCAATTCCGCGCCGGTCGAATCGATTTGCACGCCAGGCGGTTCGGCTCGTTGCAATTTCCGGCTCATCCAAAACCTTTGCCAACAAAGCCCGCCGCTGCCAAGCCGAATCGTTGACATTGTCATCGATCTACCCTTTGCTTGCCCAAAACAAGCCGACAAAGCAGCCGGGAGGAAACGGCAATGAACATCACCCAGCGGAATCGCGATCTCGGTACGGCCTATGCCATGAAACCCCCGGCCACGCGGACCGAGCTCACTTCGGTGGCCCGCGGCACGCCCATGGGCGAATTGCTGCGCCGTTACTGGCACCCGGTCGGCCTGGTTTCCGACGCCACCGATATCCCCAGGAAAGTGAGGGCGTTAGGCGAGGACCTCATCCTGTTTCGCGACCGGCTCGGCCGTCCCGGCCTGCTTCACGCGCGCTGCTGTCACCGCGGCACCACGCTCTATTACGGCAAGGTCGAGGAGGACGGCATCCGCTGCTGCTACCACGGCTGGAAATTCGATACCGAAGGCCATTGCCTCGAACAGCCCTGCGAGCCCGACGGCGGCGCGTTCAAGGACAAGGTACGCCAGCCCTGGTACCCCGTTCAGGAGCTGTACGGCCTGATCTTCGCGTACATGGGTCCGGTCGACAAAAAGCCGGTGCTGCCGCGCTACGAGTGCCTCGAGAACATGGACGAAGGAGAGCTCGTCGAGGCCGACGATACCTCGATCGGCGGCGGCGGCCCGGCCGTCATCCCCTGCAACTGGCTGCAGCATTTCGAGAACGTCGTCGACCCCTACCACGTGCCGGTACTGCACGGCTCGTTCAGCGGGCCGCAATTCACCAACATGATGGCCTCCATGCCCGAGGTGAAGTTCGAGATGTCGGAGCGCGGCGTCACCGTGCGTTCGATCCGCAGGCAGGACGACGGCAAGATCTTCTACCGGGTGACGGAAGCCGCCCTCCCCACCCTTCGCGTCGTGCCGAACCCGCGCGTGGCGCAATTTGCCCGCGTCGAGTCGATCGGCTGGACGCTGCCGATCGACGATACGTCGTTCCGCATCTACGTCGCCGGCCGCGTCAAGAAATCGGGCGACATCTCCCGCATGCGCTCCAAATTCAACGGCAAGTTCTGGTGGGACATGACCGAGCAGGAGCACCAGCGCTTCCCCGGCGATTACGAGGCGCAGGTCGGCCAGGGCGCGGTGACGCTGCATTCCGAAGAGCATTTCGGCCAGAGCGACCGCGGCATCCTGATGGTGCGGCGCATGCTGAGCGAACAGCTCGAGGCGCTGGCGGCCGGGCGCGATCCCGTCAGCGTTTGCTTCGATCCGGATGCGAAACCGGTCGAATTCGAGGCGGGGAATTTCATCCGCGAGGCGTGAAGCCTCCTTCGTCCAGTAAACAATCGGGGAAAACCATGGTCGATCTCGCGCCGCAGGCGGCCGCGCCAGCGCAAGCGGAAACCGCGCCCTCCGCCCGCCGCTACTACGTGCTCGGCATATTGACCGTCGTCTATGCCCTGAACTTCCTCGACCGCACGATATCTTCAACGTCCTGATCGAGCCGATCAAAAAGGAATTCACGCTCAGCGACACCACCATGGGCCTGCTCGCGGGCTTTGGTTTCGTGCTGTTCTATTCGCTGCTCGGTATCCCGATTGCACGCATAGCCGACTGGCTGAACCGCCGCAACATCGTCGCCATTGCGTTTGCGTTCTGGAGCGCGATGACGTTTCTCTGCGGCATGGCCACGAGCGTGACGTCGCTCGCGCTGGCGCGGATCGGTGTCGGCATCGGCGAGTCCGCGGGGACCCCGGCGTCGCAATCGCTGGTCGCCGACCTCTTCAACAAGAACGAACGCCCGCGCGCGCTCGGCATTTACGCCATCGGCACCTATCTCGGCGTGTTCATGGGCTATTTCATCGGCGGCTGGGTCAACCAGCACTATGGCTGGCGGATGGCGTTCTTCTCGGCGGGACTACCCGGCATCGCGCTCGCCGCCGTGCTGTGGTTGACGATCTCCGAACCCAGGCGCGGGGCGATGGCGGAAAGCTTCATACCCGAGCCGCTCGGCCCGACGCTGCGCTTTCTCGTGACCCAGCCGAGCTTCGTGATCGTGCTGATCGGCTTTTGCCTCACGACCTACACCAATTACGCAACCGCCGCCTGGATCCCGCCATTCCTCGCGCGCGTGCATCATCTGACGAGCGCCGAGATCGGCACCTATGCCGGCACCTTCAAGGGCCTTGCCGGCATGGCCGGCACGCTGGTCGGCGGCATGCTGGTCGCCGAGATCAGCAAGCGCGACGACCGCTGGAAATTGTGGGCGCCCGCGATCATGTCCGGCCTTGCCGGGCCGGTGTTTGCGGTCTGCATGCTGACGCAGGATTTCGCGACCATGGTCGCGATGCTGGCGCTGACCTCCTTCATGGTCGGCTTCCACCTCGGCCCGATCTTTGCGATCGCGCAGACGGTGGCGCGGCCGAGCATGCGGGCGCTCGCCTCCGCTTTCATCCTCTTGACCGCAACCTGCTTCGGCCAGGGCGTCGGGCCGCTCGCCGTCGGCGTGGTCAACGATGCGCTGAAGGCCACCTACGGCAACGATGCCGTGCGCTATTCGCTGCTGTCGGCCGCGGTGACGACCACGTTCGGCGCACTGCTGTTCGTGTGGGCGGCAAGGTACATTCGCGCCGACATCAAGCGGGCGGCTTAGGTCAAGGGCCTCTCCAACGCGGAGCATGCCCGAGCAGGCTCTGGCGGGTTATATTCGTTGATTTCACTATTGTTTTTCTCCCAGGCGCAATTTGCGCCCGGGTCAGTTTCCGCCGAATGGGGCCTGCCCCGCAAGCTCCGCCGGGAAATCAACAAACACTACCGACGAAACCATTTCGCGGAACCGACGAAACCAATCTGAAACAGATGGGGCGTAGTTCTACGGCCAACGAAGGGCGTCACAGGCGCCGGGAGGCTTAAGATGAACCACTCCATTCATTCCGCTGATCGTGCGACTCACCTGAAGATCGTGGTGGTGGCACTGGTGGCCGGCATCTCGGTGGCCGCATTCGGTATCGCAGCCCGCAGCAATGTCGACTACAGCCAGACCGCCCACGTCGTGAAAGCCGGCAAGCCGGTAGCGTTGACGAGCTCCGGCAGCTCGGTCGTCCGCTAAGCCGATCTCTCAGGAGATTTGCATGAAAATGGCCGCCTACGGGCGGCCTTTTTGCGTTTTGAGCGCATTTTGACTTTCGACAACGTGGCGCGAGAGACGGGGCTCGAACCCGCGACCTCCGGCGTGACAGGCCGGCGCTCTAACCAACTGAGCTACTCCCGCGTGTCGAAAGGTTTGGCAGAGAGGTGGGACTTAAAGGG
>Ga0207707_10003137_pt1 | contig 14672 bp, 12 predicted proteins | sample KBSC83BmetaG_FD_184336 | JGI IMG/M metagenome (GOLD analysis project Ga0207707, IMG submission 184336) | Corn rhizosphere microbial communities from Kellogg Biological Station, Michigan, USA - KBS C8-3B metaG (SPAdes) (version 2) | ecosystem: Host-associated > Plants > Roots > Rhizosphere ...
GCGCGTCGAAGATGCGAGCGGCCACGTGATCTTCCAGGCGAACCCGCAGCGCTACGTCGTCCTCTCGCCCGAGGAAGCGTGGCTCATGGTCGACATGATGAAGGATGTGGTGCGCCGCGGTACGGCGGCAACGATCTGGGCATCCGGCTTCCACATTCCTGCCGGCGGCAAGACGGGGACGACCAACGACTACTCCGACGTCTGGTTCATCGGCTTCACGCCCGACCTCGTGGCCGGCGTGTGGATGGGCTTCGACCGCCCGCAGAAAATCATGTCCGATGCTCAGGGCGGACGCCTCGCCGCGCCGGCCTGGCTCGGATTCATGAACGAAGTCTATGCGCGGCGTCCCGATCCGCCCGACTGGCCGCGCCCCGAGGACATCATCGCGCGCGACATCGACTGGACGACGGGTTTGCTGCGCAATCCGTTCTGTCCCGACAGCGACGTGATCACCGAGTACTTCATCCCGGGCACCGAGCCGACCCGCGAGTGCGACGTGCACTCGCCGCTCACGGCACAGCCCACCCCGATGTCGCACCCGTGAGCTGGCAGCCGCTCGACTGCCACGCCCACACCACGATGTCCGACGGCGCGCTCGATGTGGCGGAGCTCGTGACCGCGGTGCGCGCCCGCGGCGTTAGGCCGAGCGTCGCCGATCACATCTCGCGCGACGTGACGGGCGCCATCGCGAGCGTGGAAGGCGTCCGCGAATATCTCGACACGCTCGACCAGTTTCCCGTGGCGCGCGGCGGCGAGTTCTGCTGGCACGATTCGCTGTGGCGCGAGATTCCGCCCGATCTTGCCGCGCGATTCACGCACCACGTGGGCTCGCTACATGCCGTGTATCTGCCCGGCGTCGAGCGGCCGCTCAACATGTTCTCGCGCCGGTTCCCCGAGGGGCTGGACCCGGATACGTACATGGACACGCACGTCGCGTCGCTCGAGCGGTTCGCGCGCGAGATGCCGGTGGACATCCTCGCGCATCCGACGCTGCTGCCGCTCTCGCTCCGCCACCATCCGCTCGAGGATCTGTGGACCGAGGCGCGAGAAGACCGCGCCGTGGAGGCGCTGCACCGTGCCGGCATCGCGTTCGAGGTGTCGTCGCGCTATCGGCCGCACGTGCGCTTCGTGCGGCGCGCGTTCGAGCGCGGCGTTCGTCTCTCGCTCGGTTCGGACGGACACCAGCCGGATCAGGTGGGCGACATTTCGTTCTCCATCGCGCTCACGCGATCGATCGGCGTGCCGGACGACCAGCTCTACGATCCCGCGGTACACGGCTCGCGTCCGTGGCGCGTCTGATGCCTAACGCACGCCGATGAAGCGCTACCACGCGCGGTGGGTCGTGCCGATCACCGCGCCCTCGATTCACGACGGCACCGTCGTCGTTCACCAGGGCCGCATTGCGTACGTCGGTGCGCGGGCGTCGGCGCCGCCCGGCGACGACGTCGACCTCGAGGACGCCGTCCTGTTGCCGGGGCTCGTCAACGCGCACACGCATCTCGAGCTCACGGCGTTCCGCGGCCTCATGCCCGATGTCCCGTTCCGCGAATGGATCGTGCGGCTGCAGATGGCCAAGGTCACCGTCATGACGCCCGACCGCTACCTCGATGCCGCCCGGTTAGGCATCGCCGAAGGGGTGCGGGCCGGCGTCACCACGTACGCGGACACGTGTGACTCGGGCGTCGCGCTCGCAGCCATGTGCGAGATGGGCGTCCGCGGCATCATGTATCAGGAAGTCTTCTGTCCGTCGGCCGAGGAGGCGCGCGTCGCCGATACCGTCGCCGTGCTGCACCGGCGCCTAACGGAGCTCGAGCCGCGACAAACGCCGCTCGTGCGGCTGGGCATCTCGCCGCACGCACCGTACACGGTGAGCGATCCGCTGTTCGCGTTCGCGGCGCGCGCCGGCTATCCGCTCGCGGTGCACATCGCCGAGAGCGAGGCCGAAACGCGCTTCGTGCGCGACGGCGAGGGCCCGTTCGCCGAAGGGTTGCGCAATCGCGGCATCCCCGTCGCGCCGCGCGCGCGGTCGCCGATCGCACTCCTCGGCGCACTCGGCGTGCTCGACGCGCGGCCGCTGCTCATCCACGCCGTGCGCATCGACGATGCGGACATCGCTGCCATCGCCGCGTCGGGTGCGACGGTCGCACACTGTCCGGTGTCCAACGCGAAACTGGGACACGGTATCGCGCCGCTCGACCGGCTCCTCGCCGCGAACGTGGCGGTCGGGTTGGGATCGGACTCGATGGCCGCCAACGATCGCATGGATCTGCTCGAGGAAGCACGCGTGGCGTCGCTCGCCCAACGGACGCGCACGGGGCGCCACGATGCGCTCGCGCCGCGCGATGCCCTCGCGCTCGCTACGGTGTGCGGGGCCCGTGCGCTCGGGTTGGCCGACCGCATTGGATCGCTCGAGGTCGGCAAGGACGCGGACCTCGCCGCGTTCCCGCTGCCGGCCGGATTCGGCGACGCGAACCCCGAAGCCGCCGCGGTCTTTGCGTTAGGCGGCACGCCGGCACGGCTCGTCACGGTGGCCGGCGTGCTGCGCGCGGTCGACGGCCGCGTCCTCACCGGCGACCGCGACGTTCCCGGCCGCGTGCGCGACACCGCGTCGCGGTTGGCCGAACACCTCGTGTCCCGCGCCCCGGTGCCCGCCTAACGCAGTTACTGGCCCGCGCGCTTCGTCCAGATCACAACGACGCCGCACGCCGCCGACCCCGCCGCGTACTCCGGCGGAATCCTGGATGCGCCGTCGTACACTTCGATGGCGAGAATGTCGTCCGGGTGCAGGTGCTCGTCCGGACTGTTGTCCATGCTGAACGGCCACCAGGAAGATGCCCGACACCAGGAGCGGCCACGTGGCCAGCACTTGGGCCACGGCTTCATCGCTGCGCCTCGCACGACGTCAGCTGTGAATTGCATCGGAACGACACAAGCCGCAAGGTGATCGCCGCCCACGCCTCTTTCAGGCGTGTTGGCGGGTCTCCACGCAAAGCGTTCAAAGGATAACACAAGGGATAGCAACAGGGACGCAGAAGATTGCCTCGTCGCGAGGCGCCGTCCGTTGCCTAACGCGCGAGGACTGGCCTCTACATGTTGCACTTACCGATTGAACCAGCCAAGGATAACAACAGTGAAACCGAAGGATAACAAAAGTGATCGTTCTGCGCACCGGGAAGTGTGTTGCCTAACGGTTAGAAAGAGCATTGTGGTTTTTTTCTTGTTCCCACCAATGCGCGAACGCGCTTGCCGCCGCGCAGAACGATCACTTTTGTCATCCTTCAGTTTCACTCTTGTTATCCTTCGAGCCCTTTGCGTGGAGACTTTCCACCACTGACCCGTTCGAGGGCAGCTACTTGCGAAGGACCCTCGGCCATGAGGACTGGTGTCAGCGTGGGCCGGATGGGAGCACTACTCGGCGCGGTGTTCGTTTCTACAGAGGCACAAGCCCACCGCCGGGATGCGGCATTCAAACTGACCCACCACCCCTCGCGCTACCCTATTCCCCGGCCCCGTGGCCACGCATTATCATAGTGTATTGTTGACTTTCTCTCACCAGCCCTTTCGATGGCCGACAGCAGCATCAACGGACGCACCACCAAGATATGGCGGGATGGCCAGTTAGTCCCTTGGGATGACGCCACGATCCACGTGATGAGCCACGTGGTCCATTACGGGTCGTGCGTGTTCGAGGGCGTCCGCTGTTACGACACACCCGCTGGCCCGGCCGTGTTCCGGCTGCCGGATCACATGCGCCGCCTGCACGACTCGTGTCGCATCTACCGGATGCCGATGCGGCACAGCGTCGATGCGCTGGTCCAAGCGTGCCTCGACACGGTGTCGGCCAACGAAGTGCGCGCCTGCTATCTCCGCCCCGTGGTCATTCGCACCGGCGAGCAGATGGGCGTATACCCGGTGGATGTCCCGGTCGAGACGTTCATCATCGCGTGGCACTGGGGCAACTACCTGGGCGATGACGCGTTGGCTAACGGAGTGGATGTCTGCGTGTCGAGCTGGAGGCGAGCCGCGCCGGATACGTTCCCGGCGTTGGCCAAGGCCGGCGGCAACTATCTCAGCTCGCAGTTGTCAAAGACAGAAGCCCGCATGGACAAGTACGCCGAGGGTATCATGCTCGACTCCTTCGGGTACGTGGCCGAGGGCAGCGGCGAGAATTTGTTCCTTGTGCGTGACGGCGTGGTGTACACGTCGGGATTGGCGTCGGGTATCCTGAGCGGGATCACACGCGATTCGGTGATGCGCATCGCGCAGGACCTGGGGTACGAAGTGCGGGAGCAGACGCTGCCGCGAGAAATGCTCTACATTGCGGACGAGATCTTTTTCTCCGGCACCGCGGCCGAGCTCACGCCGATCCGATCGGTCGATCGCATCCAGGTCGGAAGCGGAAAGCCGGGTCCGATCACGCGCGCGATTCAGGAGCAGTTCATGGGTATGGCGACCGGTCGTATCGAAGACCGGTATGGTTGGTTGACACCGTTGCCAGTGGCGGCGGAGGCCGAGCGTTAGTGCGACGGCTCGGGCTGGTATCGGTGTCGATGACACGGTTGGAGAGTGCGGGGTTACGGCACTTTATCGGTCTCGTCAGTGTAACAGAGGGCGTATGCGCCGCGAAATCGCGGCGCAGTGCGACTCGCGGCGTGTCACGCTAAAGGACCCGCTCCCGCCCTGACGACCGTGGCGGGAGTTTTTCGTAGGTAACGGAGGGTTCCGTGGTCGTCGGTTGTCTGGCGCTCAATGCCTCGTTCGAGCCACTCACGATGGTTCCGATGCGGCGCGCCCTGCGACTCGTCCTCGACGGCAAGGCGGAAATCATCGAGGCCGATTCGGGTCGCTTCGTGCACTCGGAGCGCCTCACGTTGCCGCGCCCGGCGGTCATCCGGTTGGTCCGGTTCATCCACGTTCCGCGCCGGTTCCGCCGTCAGGTGACAAACACGTTCCTGTTCGCCCGCGATCGCTATCGCTGCCAGTACTGCGGTCGCACCGCGGCCGAGCTGCGTCCGCGGGAGTCGCTCACGCGCGACCACCTGATTCCGATGTCGCGGGGCGGCACGAACGACTGGACGAACGTCGTCACCGCCTGCTCGCCGTGCAACACGCGCAAGGGCAACCGCATGCCCGAGGAGATCGGCATGCATCCGCTCAGCGCGCCGGTCGAGCCGCACTTCGTGCACCTGAGTTGGGCCGTGCGCCGCCTCACCCCGGCGCAGTCGAAGTACATCAAGTTGTTCTACGGAGAGGACACGCTCCACCAGTTGGAGCTGCTCGAGTCGGGCCATCCGATCCGACGGTCGCGGACGTTGTTAGCCTGACGCGTCACGGCCGATACTCCTTCGTCCTCGCGTCGTAGTGTCGTTGTTTGCCGCCAAGGACGCGCGTGATCAGTGTCGTCACGCCGCGTCCTAACGCGGTCCCCGGATTGCGGTCGCCATGAACCGCCGGCGTCAGTTCGCCGTGCAGCCACCGCTCCACTTCGTCGAGATCGTTCACCGACAGCATCTCGACGTCGAGCGTGCAGATCCAGTAGTAGCGGTCGCGCCCTCCGGCCTTCGGCGCGGCGATCGTCGGCGTGAAGGGTTTGGCCAACGCGGCATTCACGTCCTTCATCGCGCCTAACGATCCGAGCGACGTCGCGCGATCACCCTCGATGCGCGTCGCGCTGTAACGGCGCTCGAGCGGATTGTACCGCACGATCACGTCCCATTCGGTGTGCCGCTGCAGGTTGTCGAACAAGCCGCCGGCCGTCCACAGCTCGAGACGGTAGTGCAGGCGCGCCGGAAATCCGCTGTGCAACAGCTCGTCCAGGCTGCGATCGTTCAACACGTTCACGGCGCTCACTTCCGGCGCCATCGCGTCGGTCCCGGTCTTCGGCAGTGCGACGACCAGGCGCGCATCGCGCTGCGCCGCGAGCGGCGCCGCGATCGAGAGCATGAGAGCGGTCAGCCACGCGAGCCGCACGTGTCAGAAGCGGTGCCGGAGGCGGACAACCACGTTGATCGGATTCGCCCAGTCGGTCAGCGACTTGGCGACGAAGATGCCGAGGACTTCGGCGTCCAGTCCAACGCCGACGTCCGCTTTGTAACTGCCGACCGGGAACGCCCTCGCGTCCTGGATGCCGCCCGGCGCCGCCTCGTGCAGCAGCCATCCTCGGCCCGCATCCGTGAACGCCACCCACTGCAGCGGATGATAGAAGGTCCAGCTCCAGCCGCCGCCTCCGCCGCCGAACAGGTGGAGGTGCAGATCGCCGCGATACTCGGCCTGCGCGAGGAGCACGCGGTCGCACTGCGCCGGCGTACCGGGGATGTTCTGCCCTGCGCTGCAGGACATGACGTCCTGTTCGCCGGCCAACGGCTGGCGGAAGTCGTAGCCGGGCAGGGACCCGGGTCCGCCTAACGAAAACCGCCGCTCCAGGGGCAGGGGATTTCCGCCTAACCAGCCGCCGGCGAACAGCCGCAGGTTGAGCTGCGATTCCGGCGACAGGCGGTTGTAGCGTCGCAGATCGAGCACGCCGCGCGTGTACGCCACGGGCACCGGCTGACCGTCGGCCGACGGCGGCCGCGCGACCAACGACGCCGGCCCGAGCACCACGTGGTCGCTGAACCCGTGCTCGAGCTCGGCCGTGACGAGCCAACCCGTCCACGGGTTGTCCCGATCGTTGCGCGTGTCGTAGCGCACCTGCGCCGTCGCCAGCGTGAACGTGCCCGCGTCGAGCACCGGGTTGAGCCGCCAGGCGGCGTCGCCGCGGAAGAGCGTCCACGGATCTCGCGTCGCGCGTGGCTGCCACCGCTCGCGCCCCAGGCCTAACGTGAGCGACAGCGTGGGCCCGTCGCGGAGCGCCACGTAGCCGCGCGCGCCTTTCCGATTGTAGTAGTCGCGGTAGTCGCGCCGGAGCAGGAAAGACGCCAGCCCGATTTCGCTGTCCCGTAGTTGCCACGTTTCCACCGGCGCGACCTCGTCCAGCGCTTCCGCCCCGAACGCCACGCCGCGCGTGTAGCCGAGCTGCATCTCGGCCTGGACGTCGTAGCCGAGGTTGTCCGCCTTCCACGCGAAGTGGTCGGCCGAGCGGTAAGTGCCTAACGCTTGAATGCTGAACGGGCCGAGCGACGAGTTCTGCCGGATCGTCGGACCCAGAATCACCGGCAGCCCTTCGACGCGGTTGTACGTGCCGCTGCGCAGCACCACGCGGTTGTGCGTCCGCAGGTGCCGCCGCGTCCATTGACGGAACCAATTGGCGAGGCCCTGCGACTCGTCGCGGAGCGCCACCACCTGGTCGCCTTCCAAACGATAGGGGAGACGCGGTCCGTACACCCTGATCGCGCCGCCCACCGTCGTGCTGTCGGCGCCGTCCACCGAGCCGCCGGTCACGACGAGCTCGCTGTCGACGCGCGCGCCGTGGAGAAGCGTCACATCGCCGTTGATCACGACGACGCGACCAGTCACGTGTCCGCCGATCACGAGCGGTGCATCGAGCGCGGCGACGTTCCCCGCGACCGTTTGATCCTGCGCGATGGTGGTCGCCTTCGTCGCGCGCAGCGCGGCCGGTTGGTTGTAGAGGAACGCGACCGCCGACGCGTCGTCGTACGAGAGCGAGTCGATGCGCTGCACCGTGTCGGCCGCCTGCGCGGCGATGCGGGCGCCCGTGAGTGCGCACGCGAGCGCGCAGGCGCCGGCGATCAGCCGCCGCGGCCTCACGATGCGCCGCCCCAGTCGACGCCTAACCGTCGCATCCGGCGATAGAGATTCGGCCGGTCGGTCTGCAGCCGTCGCGCGGCGTCGGTCACGTTCCCGTTGGTCATGGACAGCGCGCGCTGGATGAGCAGGCGCTCGTATTCGTCGAGCGCATCGTTCAGCGGACGATCGAGCTGCGCCGCGTCCGGCGGTGCGTTAGGCGACGGCGGGGTGTCGGGCTCGACGCGCAGCACCTCCGCCACGTCGGCCGCACGCACGTCGGTGCCGGCGTGGAAGATCGCCAGCCGCTCCACGATGTTCGCCAGCTCGCGCACATTGCCGGGCCACCGGTGACGCTGCAGCAGCGCCAGCGCCTCCTCGGTCCACCGCGGTGCGGGCCGGCCACTGCGCGCCCGATACACCGCCGAGAAGTGCAGCACCAGCGGTGTGATGTCCGCGGGACGCTCGCGCAGTGGCGGCAGCGCCAGCGGAATGACGTTGAGCCGGAAGTAGAGATCTTCGCGGAATGTGCTCTCGCGCGACGCGCGCTCCAGGTCGCGGTGTGTGGCCGCGATGATGCGCACGTCCACTGGAATGGGTTTCACGCCGCCGACGCGCTCGATCTCGCGCGCTTCGATCGCGCGCAGCAGCTTGGCCTGCGCTTCGGCGCCCAGATCACCCACTTCGTCGAGCAGCAGCGTGCCCGTATCCGCGAGCTCGAACCGTCCGATGCGCCGCTCGAGCGCGCCCGTGAACGCGCCACGCTCGTGGCCGAACATCTCGCTCTCGATGAGGTCGCGCGGAATCGCGGCGCTGTTCACGCGGACGAACGGTCGCGCGTGACGCGGACTCAATCGGTGAATCGCGGCCGCCACCAGCTCCTTGCCCGTCCCCGACTCGCCGGTGATCAACACGCGCGAGTCCGACGGCGCCACGCGCTCGATGAGCTCGCGCACGCGCGCCATCGCCGGACTCGTCCCCACCATCTCGCTCGTTAGGCCGATGTCCTCACGCAGCGCGCGCGCCTCGCGTCGCGCGTGGCGAAGCTCGAGCGCCGACCGGAGCGTGAGTAGCACGCTCTCGGGCGTCAGCGGCTTTTCGAGAAAGTGAAAGGCGCCCAACTTCGTCGCTTTCACGGCATCGGCGAGCCCGGCGCGACCGCTCATCATCACCACCGGCACGTCGGGGAGCTGCTCGCGCAGTCGCCTGAGCGTCGCCATCCCGTCGAGCTCGCCGGGCATCATGAGGTCGAGCAGAATTGCGTCCGGCTCGCGCTCGGCCGCCAACCCCGCGCCCTGGACGCCGGAGCTGGCGTCGCGTGTCGTATATCCTTCGCCGACGAGCAGCGCCGACACCATCCGGCGCAGGTTGGGCTCATCGTCGATGATGAGAATCTCCCCCAGTGGCGTCATCTCGGCGCGTTACCGCGCGTCGCTGCTGCCCGGCGCGCGCGACGGCACGCTGCCCGGTACCCCGCGCTGCGCGTTCGCGGGAAGCGCCTCTGGCGCGCGCTCGGACAACAGCTTGGTGGTGAACCGCTGTCCCTCCGAGATGCGCTCGACCTCCACCGCCACCGACTCGATGGCCTGCTCCATCCGGGTCAACCGTTCCGTTAGATCGTTAGGCAACGCCTTCGGGTCGACGCCGCGCTCCATGCGCTTGGCGTGCGCGCGGGCCAGCGGAAACCCGACCACGATCGCGACGACCATGAGCATCCCGCAGATTGGCACGAGGACATCAGGACCCACGAATCGTTTCCTCCAGCGCCGGTTCGGCCGGCAACTCGTTGATGGGGAGCACGAAGCGGATCTCCGTGCCTTCGCCGGGACGGCTTGTCGCATCCACCGTCCCGCCATGTGCCAGCACCGTCTGACGCGCGATCGCCAACCCCAACCCCGTGCCGCCCGACTTCTCCGTGACGTACGGATCCCAAATCCGCGCGAGTTGTTCCGGCGCGATCCCACATCCGGTGTCGCGCACGCTGAGCTCCACCGCGTTGTGTACGGCGCCGCCGCCGTTCGAGTGGCCACGCCCCACCCGCACCTCCACGTCGCCGCCGTCGCGACACGCATCCACCGCGTTCATCAACACGTTCGACAACGCCCGAGCAAGCGCGTCGTAGTGCCCGGTCACGAGCGGGACGTGATCATCGACGTGCACGTGCACCGCCACACGATCGGTCGCGATCGCGCGCGCCGCGTATCGCGCCAACTCACCCACGTCCACCGAGGCCGGCGGACCCTCCGGCAAACGGCCGAACTGCGCAAAGTTGCGAGCCATCTCTTCCAGCCGCCGCGACTCCGTCTCCAACACATCCACTACGTCGGCAAGCCTCGGATCGGCGTCACGCTTGAGGCGCGCAACCGCCAATCGAATCGGCGTGAGCGGATTCTTGAGCTCGTGTGCCACGCGGCGCGCCGTCTCGCGGAACGCCTCGAGCCGGCTCGCTTCGCGGTCGCGCTCGCGCGCCGCCTCGAGGTCTTGCGCCATCGCACGCATGCGTTGCCGTAACAGTTCGAACTCCGGCGCACCACGCCGCGGCGGACCCGCCGGCAACGGCTCACCTCGTGCAATGTGGTCCGCCCATGCCACAATTTCGCCGAGCGGTCTGCTCAACTGCCGGCTCAGGTGTCCAGCCACGCGCGACGCCAAAAGCGCGACGAGCAACGACCCGATCAACGCCGTAACGATCACCAGTACGACGACGCGCGACGTCAAATACCCGACGCGTTTCGCCTGTACCAGCGACGCGGCCAGCTCGCGCTCGTGCGCATCGACGGCCGCGCGCTGCGAGCTCGTGAGTGGCGCCGCTCGCGCCGCTTCGATGGCGCGCCGCCCCGTGTTCGCGACGTTGTCCCACGCTTTGCTCGCGCTCAACACCGGCAACGTGCGACTCACCGCGATCGCCCCGCCCACCATCAACAGCGTGGACGGGACCACCGCGAACAGCACCAAGTACAGGAGTACGCGCGTGCGAAAAGTGAAGCGACTCACGGTCTCCTCTTCGAGCCGCAAACTTGGACAACTCGCATCCGACCAAGAGGAAATTAACCGCCGGAGGCTCGTCGCTCGATGCCGACACCCACGATTCGCCTGCGCCGCCGCCGCGCGGCCTGCGTCTACCCGCCTCCGGTAACTAGCTATAGATTAACGCAATCGTGATCCGCCCCTTAGTCGCAGACTGATGTCGTCCTCGTGGACCCTCGCACGCACGTTTGCAGCGCGCGCTGAGGAGCACCCCGATCGCGCCATGTTGATAGCGGCCGGTCGCACGTGGTCCTACGGGCAAGTGGACGCGAAAGCCACGGCGCTCGCCGCGGCGTTGGGCGAGCTGGGCATCGAGGCCGACGACCGCATCGCGATCGTCATGCCCAACTGGCCCGAGTGGGTGATCACCTTGCTCGCTGCCGCCAAACTCGGCGTGACGGTCGTCCCGCTCAACGCTCGACTCAGCTACCATGAGCTCAAGTACCAACTGCGGCACGCCGAGGTGTCCGCGGTGTTCGCGGCGGAACGACACGGCGGCATCGACTACCTCCAGATCTTCGAGGACATCATCGCCGAGTTGCCGGACCTGCTGTACCTCGTCACCGTCGGCGACGAGGAGTTGTGGTACGACGACAGGATCTTCCGCTTCGAGGATCTCTTGTCGAGTGGGGAAGGCCGCGCGCTCCCACCGCGCGTGGAGGTCGATGACGATTCCGACCTCGCCCTGTTGTACACGTCGGGCACCATGGGGAAACCGAAAGGCGTGCGGCTGTCTCACCGAAATCTTCTCGAAACCGCACTGCGCACCGGTGAGGCACTCGAGATGGATCCCGCCGATCGCGTGCTCGTCTCGGTTCCGTTGTTCACGATCTTCGGATTCAGCATCGTAGTTGGTACGCTCGCTGCGGGCGCGACGGTGGTCCTGGCTGACACCTTCGACGCCGAGCGCGCGATCGAGTTGCTGCGACGCGAAGACGTGACCGTGATGCACGGCGTGCCCACGATCTACCACCTCATCATGCGCTCGCCCGGGTTCGATCCGGGCGCGTTCCCGCATCTCCGCACCGGTGTCGTTGCCGGCGGTCCGGTGCACGAAGATCTCGTGCGACGCATTCGGCGGTGGTGCGATGTGCAGGTGGCCTATGGCCTCACCGAGACGGGGCCGACGGTGACGATCACCCGCTTCAACGATCCCGACGACAAGCGCCTAACGACGGTGGGTCGCCCGTTGCCGGGAGTCGAAATCAAAGCGGTGGACTTCGTCACCGGTGCGCTGCACGGGCCCGAAGCCGTCGGCGAGATCGCCGTGCGGGGCCCGAACGTGATGCAAGGCTACGCCCGCATGCCCGCGGAGACCGCCCGGTCGTTCTCCCCGGAAGGCTTCTTCCTCACCGGTGATCTCGGCATCATCGACGAAGAAGGCTACCTGCGGATTGTTGGGCGCACCAAGGAGACCATTGTGCGAGGTGGATATCAGATCTACCCGCGCGAAGTCGAAGATCTCTTGCGTGCGCACCCTGCAGTCGACGACGTCTGCGTGATCGGTGTCCCCCATGATGTCATGGGCGAGCTGGTCTGCGCGTGCGTCGTGCCAGTTGAAGGCGCGGTCATCACCGGCGACGAATTGAAGGATTTCGCCCGCGACACGATGGCCGACTTCAAACTCCCTGATCTCGTCCGCTTCTTCGATACTTTCCCCATGACCGGGAGCGGGAAGGTGAAGCGGCGAGAGCTCGAGCGTACTGTGTCGCTCGAATACACTGCCACGATAGGAAGCTCATGAACTCACGCAACCTGCGATCGGGACCATCCCGGGGACCGGTCACTCCTGTGCATCGGGGACCGCAAGCGATGGCGGCGCAATCGTTCGGCGCGCCGCCGTTCGTGCATGCGCCTAACGCTGCACTCCTCATCGATTTCGACAACGTCACGATGGGGATTCGCTCCGATCTCGGACACGAGCTGCGCAACCTGCTCTCGTCGGACATCATCAAGGGCAAGGTCGCGGTGCAGCGCGCGTACGCCGACTGGCGGCGCTATCCGCAGTACGTCGTTCCGCTCACCGAAGCGTCGATCGATCTGATCTGGGCGCCCGCGTACGGCTCGTCGAAAAAGAACGCGACCGACATCCGGCTGGCCATCGATGCCCTCGAGCTCGTGTTCACGCGGCCGGAGATCGGGACGGTCATACTGCTTTCGGGCGACTCGGACTTCTCGAGCCTCGTCATCAAGCTCAAGGAATACGGCAAGTACGTGATCGGCGTCGGCATTCGCGAGTCGTCGAGCGACCTGCTCGTCATGAACTGCGACGAGTACTACAGCTACAACGCGCTCGCCGGTCTCGTGAAGTCGGGTGAAGACGAACAGGTCTCGCGCGACCCATGGGAGCTGGTGGTCGAAGCGGTGTCGCGCATGAAGCGGAACGGCGACGTGATGCGCGCCGACCGGCTCAAGCAGGTCATGCAGGACATCGACAATTCGTTCGACGAGAAGAACCTCGGCATGGCGAAGTTCTCGCGGTTCGTCACCGAGGCGGCCCAACGGGGGCTGCTCAAGCTGACGAAGCTCGAGAACGGGCAGATGGAAGTGGACGCAGCGGGCGAGGGCGCGGCCGGCGCGGCGCCGCCGGCGCCGCACGCGGCCGCGCCCTCGGGCCTGACAGAAGAGCGGGCGAACGGCACCGAGGAAACCGCGCGCCGCAGCCGCCGCGGCCGCGGTCGCGGACGCGACCGCAACCGCGGCGCCCCGGCGGCCGGCGCCGCGCGCGATGGGCACGCCGCGCCGCCCGCGGCCGAAGCGCCCTCTCCGGCCACCCCGCCCGCCGGCGAGATGACGGGCGAGCGCCTCACGCGCGAGGAAGCGCTCGACCTCGTGCATCGCGCCGTCGAGCACCTCGGTGCCACGGCCGCCGAGCCCGCCCCCGCCGCATCCGTTAGGCGCACCGCGCGCGAGCTGCTGGGCCGCGACTCGGAATCGCTCAACGAACGGTTCTTCCACCGCATCCTGCGCGATGCGCACGATGCGGAGCGAATCGACCTCCGCCACCATGGCGAGGAATACGAGGTGGCGCCCGGCTCGGCCCGCGCGGCTGCCGCCGCGCCGGCCAAGCCGGCCGCCCCCGCTGCGTCGGCCGACGTCGCGGCCGACGCCAGCCAGGCCCAACGGAGCGCCGCCAACGCCGCATCCCTCCGTCGCGGCATGCGGCACCGCGGACTCCGCACGAGCCGCGGCGGCGAGCTCCCGCCCGACTTGCTCTCCGTCGGTGTCGTCGGCCTGACGCCGACTACCCCGGTGGCCGAGCCCGAGCCGGTCTCGATATCCGAACCCGTGACGGAAGCGGAACCGGCGACCGCCGAAGCGCCGGCGCCTCGCTCGCGCGGCCGCCGCGGCGGCAAGTCGAGCGCACGCGGCCGCACCAGCAAAGCCACCGCCGCTGCGGCCGCCGCGTCCGAAGCACCGGCCCCCAAGCCTCGCCGCCCCCGCGGCGGAGGCCGCGCCAAAAAGAAAGCGGCCGCGCCGGCGCCGCCGTCCGTGGGAGGCGAGGGATGACCGAGAACGCCGCGCGGACTGCGCGGCGTTCTCGCATCGCGGCGCGCCAGCGTCCGTTGCCGCGGTCGTTCTACGACCGCGACACGGAGCTGGTGGCCCGCGAGTTGTTAGGCGCCATCCTCTGGTGCGCATCACCCGATGGCGTGGCCGCGGGCCGCATCGTCGAGACGGAGGCGTACCTGGGCGAACACGACGGCGCCTGCCACGCCGTCGCAGGCCTAACGCAACGCACGCGCTGGCTCTATGGGCCGCCCGGCATCGCGTACGTCTATTTCGTCTATGGCGTCCACTGGTGCTTCAACGCCGTGACGCGCCGCGAGGGACTGCCCAGCGCGGTGCTCGTGCGCGCACTCGAGCCGGTGGATGGTCTGCCGCTCATGCGCCGCCGCCGCGGCGACCCGGCGCACGATCGCAACCTGACCAACGGACCCGGGAAGCTCTGCTCCGCGCTTGCC
>Ga0207707_10003139_pt1 | contig 14667 bp, 6 predicted proteins | sample KBSC83BmetaG_FD_184336 | JGI IMG/M metagenome (GOLD analysis project Ga0207707, IMG submission 184336) | Corn rhizosphere microbial communities from Kellogg Biological Station, Michigan, USA - KBS C8-3B metaG (SPAdes) (version 2) | ecosystem: Host-associated > Plants > Roots > Rhizosphere ...
GATCACTCCGCGAGTGGCAACTATTTTCCTTGCCTGTTCGGCCTGTTGTTTAGCAAATTCCGGATCAGGCGCCTCGTCGTCGTCACTCAACGTCTCCGCGTCCATTCCGACTATTTCGAAACCCTCAGCCCTATGTTTTTCATACAGCTCCTTGAGCTTTGGGATATCTGCCAGGCACGGCTTGCACCACGTTGCCCAAAAATCTATCAGCACGAACTTACCGCGAAATTCGGATATCTTTCGAGATTTGCCCGTAAAGTCCACAAAGTCATAATCAACGGCATCGGAAACTGGAGATCTGGTCACGTTTGCTCTAGCGAGTGCGGCATCACCAGCCCCTTTATCCCTAATTTGGATTTGAACCGACAACGGAATTCTCTTGGGAGGATAACACTGGCGGTGGTCACATGCCTGGATCCGCAAAACTCCACCGAGAGCCAATTGTCCAACTTTTGTATCCAGCGCAATGTTTGCCGGGATCGTGATCTCAGCCCCGTCTTCGAACACCGAGAGCGGATTTACAGAATACGTCTCGACGGCTTTTGTCGGTTCGGGGTATTTTGCCGGACCCCATGCGACGCCATCGATCTTATTTGGCGTAAAAACGGTAGGTATCAGCAATGGATCATCCGGCGCGTTAGAATTAGCATGAACGCCTTCATCGAGCTTGAGCTTGATCTCGAGCGTCAATTTACCGCCGGGCGAAACTGACGCAGGAGATGCCGTCAACTCTGCGCCGACCAGATCGTCCTGAATCGTAGTATTTGGTGCCGCAGCGTTTGCCCCAGAGACAAAAAGCAGAATGCAGAGCAGAAAAAATACCTTTCGTTTTCCAAACATTAAACCTCTAAAACTTCTCGTAACTATTGCTTTTGCGCCAACGCCATTTCGATGAGAAGCTGAACTTCCTCCATTCTGTCCTGATAAACGACGCCTATATCGAATATTTTTCGGCCCTGTTTATCGATCAAATAATTGGTCGGAAAACCTCGCGCACCATACTCTTTGGTCGCCCACTCCTCATCAGGGACCTTGAGCGGGATAAAATCAAACTTCGTGCTCTGAAAGTATGGGATCACAAGGCTGTCCTCTTTAGGATGAACGCTCGGCGAAAGAATGACAAAATCATCCTTACCATATTTCTTTAAAAGTTTTTCAAGATATGGTGCCTCGCCATGACACGGGCCGCACATCGGGTACCAAAAATTAAGAAGTACGACCTTGCCTCGATAGTCTGCCAATGAAACGTTCTTGTTGCTATCGAACCTTGCCAGCGAGAAATCTTTGATCGGCTTGGTTTGGGCCGCTATCTTGGCTTGCAGATCGGCCTCTATCTGGGGCTTGTCTTTGCCCAGTTTTTTTCCTTCCGAGTTCATTTCGAGGAGCATTTCGGCACTAGGCCGTTTTACGGCGTTGTCGATCAATAGGTGATATGCAGCATCGGTCTGTCCGGAAGCATCCAGGGCTTTCGCTCTTAATATATAAAATGGACTTGTCGTGGAAAAGTAACGTGGAATTTTTAATTTATCCAAAAGCGCTGTCGCTTCGGCCGGCTTGTTATTCCTGATCAACGCTGTCGCGTGATCTATAGCCGATTGGTAATCGACATACGGCTCCCACTCTTTCTTCAACGCGGGCGAGGTTGCTGCGTTCAGCATCTCTGTCGCGAGCGCCAGAGCCTTGTCTGGAGCACTCAGAGCATAAATGCCAAAGAGAGTGCCCATGCCGCTGTCCGACCAACTGAACTTTGCGGGTGGATAGTTATGTTTTAGCTCTTCTAAATAGACTATGCGTTCGGACTCATTTTCACTATTTGCGGCGAGCCAGTAGAGCGTCTGAGCGGCGCGGTCGGTATTCGGAAAGCGTTTAATAAATTCACGCGATTTTTCTTTATAGGTCGTCTTATCAATATCCTTATAAAGGAACGCAAAGAGAAATGCGGCGTCTTCATCTGCCGGCTTCTGATTTACAACTTTCTTGTAGTATTCAACTGCCTTTCGGTTATCGCCACGGGCTGATTCAAACGACGCCAGATCACTCAAAACCTCCAGATCATTAGGTTCGAGGCGATAAGCTCGTTCCAGGTAATCCCGCCTCTTGACCGGTTCGTAGATATTCAAATTCGCCAAAATTAGCTTAAAGACTACCTTGTCGGGATTTTTTGCTTCGAGTGCCTGATATTTAGCGATCAATTGGTCTTGCTCGCCTTTGAGTTTTTTCCCGACCTCCTTCAAAGCATTTTCATCGGTGTTCACTTCGCCGTTAGCAAATATCTGATTCCTGATCTGACTTTCCGATGCTTCGACGTACCCGGAGTGGGCCTCGTAGCTAAATGGATCCAGTTCAATGGCACGTTCGTAACCGCCAATCGCCGCGGGAAAGTCTTTTTTGTCGAGCGCGCTCTTCGCAGTTTCAAGCACGATTTTGACCTGCGAGTCGCCACCCTGCTTGCCCTGGTTGATCGCCGATCCGGCGACTTCGATCTCCGTTTCCACCTTCACACTTCTTGGCGGTAAACATGTTTTGTCGTTGCAGGTCTGATAGAAGAAGCTTACAGCAAGAGCGTCCTTGCCGGTCGAAGCGCTGGGCAAAACAGCTATAGGAAGAACGAACGTTGCCTCACCCTCGTAGATCTGCGTTTCGAGATTGAAATTGGGATCAAAAACGACTTGCGGTACTGGGTTTTCAATATCTCCTGCAAGGTGGAAATTCTTGTTCTCAGGTACTGAAATGCGTGTCGGGATAGGTCCGCCCGCGGGCTGTTCCGGCGAGTACAAATGCCAACCTGGATCAATGAAAGCGACTATAGAAACGCTAAATTTATCGCCTTGTTTGATGGACTGATTTGCATCATCTCTTTTGATCGTCAGGTGAACGGGGTTGGTGTCTTGAGCGGCCGCAGCTGCCGACAAGACACAAATAGCCACTGATAGGACCGCAATTCCAAAGCTTAAGTGTTTCATCTGACTCTATTTTGATGCAAGATTTACAAACGATGACTGAAGGATCTTTTTCGTTTTGTTGTCTTGCAAAAATGCTACGACCGACAACTGCTTGGCGTCGATCTGATTCTCCTTGTAATTAAAGCCAAAACTGATATTCATCCCTTCCGGCATTTTCCCGCCCATTCTGCCCAGAAACTCCTTCATCATTTCCGACTGTTTTGCGTCGTAATAGGCCAGGTTTTGTGCCTCGATTTTATCCACGTCGAAAACATACTCGAACTTGTTGGCTTTCGTGGGATCGACCTTAAATCCAAACACTCTCTTATCATTGTTGCCTGCTAGAGCCCGAACGACCATAGGGTGAAACCGCAAGCCATTTTCGCCGCTGTATGCAGTTTCGTTCTGTACCAACGCAAGATGCAGAGTTACGTCGTCGGACACATTCTTAAATCCGCCGGCTTCGACGTTGACGGTTACCTTTCGACCGTCCTGCTTGGCATGCAGTTCGAGCTTTGCTTCGGCGGGAATTTCGAGGTCGCTATTAAGCTCCTTAAATACAGAATCTGCGACCGGCTGGATCTCGCTCTTCTCGTCTTCGCTGCCGTTGTAATCGTCTTCGCCTTCGAATTTCTTTCCGTCGATAAAGACATTCGGCGCGCCATGCAGATCGTAGTAATTGTAGCGGGCATCCGAAGAATTATTACCGAGCGGATCCATCGTCGGAGCGTGCGTATCATATACAACGAAGGCTACGTCCCTCCGCGAATAATCCTCCAAAGCTCTCTCAAAAGTGTAATCGTATAGAATGCACGGGATGCAACCAGCACCCGTAACAAATTCCACCAGAACGGTCCGGTCGCTCCGGTTTGCCAACCTTTCATATTTTTTGCCTGTTACGGGATTATGGTAGGTCTTTCTAAATTCGGCATTGAGATATTCTTCGACGTCGTCGGTTTTCCCTTTGTGTTGTTTGGCGTAGACCGAATAAAAATAATTCATCTCGTCCGGGACTAATTTTCCCGTGAGCGCGGCGACAGTCGCATATTTCAACGCGTCGCCATCCTTGCCGTTTTTTTCTGCGGCTTTAGCAATGCCTAATGCAGACTCTTTAGTTACTTTTACCGCAAGGGAATCACGATAGGCTTTTTCCGCGTCTACAAATTTCCCCTGCTCCCAGAGGCTCTTTCCGAGCGTGTTGTAGGCCGTAGTTTTTAATCCGATAAAATCGACCCTAGCTCGCGCCAGACCAAATTCCGGCGGTTTGCGGGGCGTTTTCAGCATTTCCTCATAACGCTTCTTAAGCTCCGGGTTATTCTTCATTGCCTCCTGCATCTGTTTCTCACGACGCTTCAGGGCATCCTCCGAATAACTCTCGTCAAACTGTTTTCGTTTGAAATCGATATATTGCGACTCGTCAAGCAAATCAATGTTTTTTTGAGACAGATCCGCGGCATCCGCGTAAAGCTTGTTGCTATACAAAACATTAGCGCTGTAGCGATAAATGTCAGCCTTCAGAGGCGCAGGGACCTGCCCGGTATTTTTAACAAGTTGGTCAATCAGACTTCGCACCTTCTGAGGATCTTTTTCATATTTCATCGAGCTCGTAAGTGAATAGAGGTAAGATACTCCTTGCTCGTCGTAGGGATATTTATTGAGAAGCTCGGCAAGCACGGCCGTAAACTCCGCCGGATTCTTCATTGAGCTCCGCAATTTGCTCGTTAACTCTTCCTTTGGCGAAAGAGTCTTCTCGGCCGCCGGAGCTTTAGTCGTAGCGGTTGTCCCGGTTCCCTGCGCAGTGACGGTGATCACAAGGCCGATCACGATCAAACTTACGACTAAAGCCGATCTTTTCGTATGTTTGGAAATTCTTTTGATCACAACAACTCTCCCTTTTATCAGAACTAGCGTGCCCTTCTGAGATGTCGAGCGGCACAATTTTCATTTCACGTCCGCTAGAACGTGAACCTCGCCGCAAACTGCATCGAGCGCGGCCCACCATTTTGAAATAGCGGACTAAACCCGCCTGTATTGCCGCCACCGCCAAATCCCCTTGCCGCGCTCTGTGTAATGATTCCAAAGTCCGGCGGAATGGTAAGGGTTCCGAATATGTTTTCCCCTGTCGCGAGCGTTGGGTAAAGAAAGTTCGGATGGTTGAATATGTTAAAGACTTCCCATCTTAGCTCCATCTTCAACCTTTCAAACAAGCTAAAGGTCCGGTGAATGCCGGTGTCGAGCTGCCAGAAACCGGGTCCCCGGAACGTGTTGCGCCCGAGAGTTCCCATACGCCCAGCCGGCAGAATGAAATTGAACGCGTTCGGGTTCAGCCTTCTGCCGGTTGCCACGGTCGGATCGTCGATGTAGAGGGGCTGTCCAGTGAGATCGGGACGGCGATAGGAGCCAAACGAGCCAAAGGGCGTGACCTCGGTGATCGTCACTGTATAAGGCAATCCTGTTCGCACGGAAAATACGGTGTTAAGCGACCAGCCTCCCAAAACGGCGGACGCGAATTTGTTCCCTTTCGGGGCTGGAATATTGTAGGTTAGCGCACTGCTAAAATTGTGCCGCACGTCGAAATCAGAATCACCGCGGTAAGCGTCCTGCGGAAATACAAAGCCCGGCGAGGTGAACGGCTGATCAGTCGATGCGTTATCGATCGAGTGCGACCATGTGTAGCTGGCGATCGCTTGTAAACCACGGGAGAGGCGCCGGGTGAACTGGACCTGCAGTGAGTGGTAATCCGATTTGGCGCCGTTATCAATTAAAGTAACGGCCGAAATATTCGGGCTGAAATATGCTCCTGGGAATTGACCGGGTAGACCGATATTGACAGTCCGGACACGCTCAAGATCTCGACCCATTGCGCCAACGTAACCGACCGAGATCGTTTGATCCTTGCCAAGCGATTGCTCTCCGGTCAGGTTCCACTCGTACGTGCGCGGCAACGTGAAGTCGGCCGCAGCCGCCGTGACCGAAGCGCGGTTCGTCGGCCCGAGCGTTAGACTTCGCTCCGGAATAACGATCCGCGATGCCGGCACGGGAAGAGGAACGCCGAACAGGAATACGGTGTTTGAATACGGAAACCCAGCGTTGCCGAAACCGACCTGTCCCAGATCGTAAAATATTCCGATTCCCCCGCGCACGACGAGTTCTCGTCCCGATTTCTGACTGACCTGGTATGCGAAACCAAAGCGCGGTGAGAACTTCGTAAAATCGGTCTTGTAATAAGGCGTGCCAACAGGGGCCAGCGCGAGGGAGGATTGATCCTGTTGGCTCAAGTCAGGCGGCGCAACCAGCGTAAAAGGTACTTTTCCGCCGGTTCCGGTCGGCGATGGATTAATATTCCAGCCCGTTCCATAGGTCAGGGTCAGACGCTTGTTGGCCCTCCATGTGTCTTGGCCGTAGAAGTATAAGGTATTGAACAGTGCCGTATAACGAATCGAGCGGAAGGCCAAAACGGTCGGTACAATATTGTTGTAAACATTCTGGAGACTGCCGATAATGATGGACATTATCAGGTCATTCGCGCCCACCGTCGGCGTCAAACGACGATAGTCCCCGCCGAATTTCAGCTGGTGCGAGCCAACGTGATAAGAAAGATTGTCAATGATCTGCCATTGGCTGCTTTCGTTTTTCACGATATCGCCATTTGTGTATGTGCCAAATACATTAGTGACCGGAAAGAAGCTGTACCGTCGCTGTATGCCTAATCCATCCGGAAGAAAAATGGAACTCGGCGGAAGCACGCCGCCGCCAAGACCGTCAAAACCGTCATCGGCGGTTCCATCCTGTCGGCTGTAATTTGCCCGGATCTCATTTACCACATCGGCGCCGAAGACCTGGGTCGAGCCAATTGTCAACATTTTCGTTGTCTGCGTATTGAGGGTAAACGCGGAAGGATTGCTCGTCGAGCCCGTGGCGCGGTCTTGTGCATTCGAAGGCGAGTAGTTGAACCGGCCAAACAGCGTTATATTCTTGCCAAAGTTGTGGTCTATCCGCACGCTCCAGGCGTCTGAGTTTTGCGGGTTTGAAAAAACCGTCGTATAAAGGGCGCCACCTGTCAGGTTTCCTGAAGTATCCCTGATCTCAGGTCCGTTCGGCAGCGGATAGGCATTTAAGATCGCTCTTGCCACGTCGTTTGCAGGAGCTCCGGTGAATATGTTCGTCTGACGCGCGGTCAGCGAAGGAACGGTTGTCGTAACAGCCGGCTGCGGCAGCACGAATCGCTGGCCTTCATAGGAGAAGAAAAAGAACGTATTGTCGGTTCCCTTCCACAAAGGCGACCCTCCTTCACCAAATCGAGGAAGGACAACCGGGCCGCTGAACGTTCCGCCAAAATTGTTAAATCTGAGCGGCGGTTTGAACGGATCAAAGAAGTCGCGGGCATCAAACGCGTCATTGCGAAAATATTCAAATAACGACCCGTGAAATTTGTTTTCGCCGGGACGTGTAACGAGCGAGACCTGGGCTCCTGGGCCACGGCCGAATTCCGGAGCGAAACTTGAAGTCTGAATGGTAAACTCCTGAAGCGCATCCACTGAAACGAGATTTGAAAAGCCACCCTGGATATTCACAGCCGGGATCGAACCACTCGCGTTTTGCCCGAAATTTTCAAAGTTCGTTACGCTGAAATTTCCGCTAATGCCGTCAACCGTCACATAATTCGAGTTGGCACGTTGCCCATTGACCGAGAATTGACCCTGACTGCCACCGTTCGGCGCAACCGGGACTGCTACCACCCCGGGCGATAACGCGATCAATGTTTGGATGCTTCGCCCATTCAGCGGCAGATTGTTGACAAATGTCCGGTCAATGGTGGTGCTGACCGCTGGGCTTTCATCTATCAGTGATGCGTCGCTCGTCACGTTAACGGTTTCCCCTACTTGTCCTACCTGAAGCTGGATGTTAACCGTCCGCTGATCGTTGGCGTTTAGAACCACTTCGGAAATTTCAAAAGGCGCGAATCCTTGCCGCTCGATGGTCACGCGATAGGTACTGGGAGGAAGCAGAGGTACTACGAAAGAGCCGTTCTGGCTGCTGCTGACCGTGCGTTCGAAACCGGCAGCCGTGTTCGTTACCTTGATCGTTGCACCGGGGACAACGCTGCCTTTTTCGTCGATCACGGTACCGCTAAACGTTGCGGTGGGGGACTGCGCGCGTATCGTGACACATGCAGCAACAAATACAAGAAGGAGCAATCCAAGAAATCGCTTTACTGACGTGGATCCTGACATTTTCGGTTACCTCCGGACCTTGCTAGAGATCTCGAGACTTAAATTAAAATATGGCTTAAAGGCGACTATCTGCGTTCTTCAAGACCGCAGACAATTTTGGCCGTTTCGAGCAAACTTTTATTTGATCGACTGTAATTTCATCGCAAGCGTTTCGGCCGTCTTTAATGACTGCCAGAACTGCGCCGTTTTTATTGCCGAGAACCCCATTCCGCTTGACGAAACCGCGAACGCCGAGCGAACTATCTGATCGTTCGTTGATGCTGTTGTCAGCAGGAGTTCGATAGTCCGTGGAAGCGCCGAGATATCGTCAACATTGGGCGTTTCTGCAGCCCCGGTCTTTATTGTTCCAAAAACCGGCCGTAATTCGCGCTCCAAGGTTTCACACTGTTCATGAAATGCGGTGGCGTGCGCGCGGACCAGTGTGAGCAGCTTAGACCGACCGTCTGGCGATAGGTCGCGCAGATCTTTCGTGCTTAGCTGATCCACCAAGCGTTTCAACGCGTAAGCCCTGTTCATCGCTTGATTGGAATGGTCGATCATGTCACCGCCAAAGCGTCTTGCAGCTTCCTCGGATTTGAAGTACGACAACAGTTCGCTGTCGGTGGCGGCGGTCGAACTATGGCTTTCCACGGTTTCCGTGGTTCCGGATCGGTTCGGAACGCTCTTTTGTTCGGAAACAGCCTCGTCGACGGTTTTGATCTCTATCCTTACCGCCGGATTGTTCTGTACCGCCGCAAGGTTTTGTAAAATTTCATTTTTTCGATTCGCTGTATCTACGAGACCCCGAACACTAAGTCTTCCATCCGGATCGCGGCTAACCGTGATCTGTTCACCAAGGTCGGCTTTCGCCTTGTTAAGCAAAGTGAAGATCTCTATTTCCAAATCTGCCGACGCGGGCGCAAACGCAACCGGCGCTGCCTTCTCAGCGGTATTTGGGTTGCTGGCGGTCGCGGGGTTGGCTTCGGGCGGTTTTTGTGGTGCTGGACTGGAGACAGCGGCTGTTTGCGGAATAACCGGCTCAGGAAAAAAGTCGGATGCAAATGAACTCAAACTCGTTACGCTATAATCGAGCTCGGTAAATTCGTAGATTTGGATCCCGTCAGGGCTGTTGACTTTGAGAGCCTCCCCAACCGGATGGAAATCGTTCGCACGCAATGACAATGTCGCCTCGCTGATCTGTCCCGGGTTTTTCGAGTTCTGATCGACTGTGTGCAAAACAAGGATCTCATCGCCATCCGGCTCCTTCGCTCTCTCTATGTTATCGCTCTTCTTGATCAGGCCTTTTCGCCACCTGGCAAATGTCGTGGCCGATAACGGCTGCTCCGCATCAAAACCATTAAGCCGCAGGACATTAAGGAGCTCCTGGTCAAACGCAGCGTTGACGCCAGTGGTGATACGTTGGCGAAAGCGTGAGCGTGTCGTGTCCCGCCATACTTCCCAATTGATCTCCGAGACATTATTTCGCCTGACGCGCAATTTTTGGTAAACGACGGCCTGATCCACGCGGCCCATCTGCTCCGCCTGCATTTGAAGCGAGCGGTCAAGCAACTCACTCGCAGAGATCGGTGACACGACGACGAGCTGCCAGATCAAAACGGCAACTAACAACACCGCTAGCGTCCCAAAGGCAGTCTGTCTCTGGCCGATCGATAGTGAGCGAAAGACAGCATGGAAATTAAAATGTCTTCCGATCTTACTTAGGTATTTCGACCACCTCGAGATGGGAGTTGTGATCGTAAAACTATTGAGCTTGCGGTTAAAGTCGTTCCAGTTTCTCGGCGGAGCCTCGGTCAGCGGGAGCTGAATTTGCTGTCTGAACTCAACAAAGGCAGATATCGTCTCTTGGATCTTTTCGAGACCCAACCGACAGGACCAACACGTTTCGAGATGAGAGCGGACGCGACCGGATTCTCTCGACGAGAGCTCGCCATCGACGTACCGAAGAAACATCTCCTCGGACGGATGTATATCTTCTGCCTTTGAATTTTTGAACCAGTCTTTAATCACCGTATCGCTCCGATAATTTCTTAATTCCACGCCGCAAAAACTCACCAACGGTCGGCGTCGCAATGCCCATGATCTCCGCGATCTCGCGATAACGGAAACCTTCGGCTCGCAAATATAAAGCCTGCCTTTCATGAAGCGAAAGGCGTCTGAGGCCTAGATAAAGGCGTTCGTGCTTTTCGCGCATTAAGACTGTTTGCTCGGGGTTGAGGCCGCTATCCGGCAACATGCTCTCGATCACGTCCCATGAGTTTGCGTCTAGCGGTGCGACAAATTGGTTGTGTTTTTGTCGGTTGATCGCCAGGTTGTGGACGACCCGAAAGATCCAAAACCGAACATTTCGTATTGTTTGACCGCCTTTGACGACTTTGTACAATTGAATGAAAGCGTCCTGCGTCAGGTCTTCCGCCTCGTCAGCGTTCCCGAATACGGACATGAGGTACAGGTAAACAGGCTGCCGGAGCGTTTCAAAGAGGTGTGTGACCTGTTGTTCAAGATTCTCGACATCCGTCATTGCATACGTCGACTCCATCTCCGGCAACACGCCGGTTCCTGATTGTTCGTTGAACCATCTATTCACAACTCGCAATGCCATATCTTTTCCGGGCGGTTCCGGCCGATGCCGAGTCGCCGGGCATCGCCTCCGACCGAGGAGGAGCATGAAACTTAATTGCGTCCGAAGCCTTTAGAAAACACGACCTTTTGTTAATAAAGACAACTGACATTCGAATTTGATGACAAGAAATTTGCCTGAATGGGTTTTTAGATGTTCTCGGTTAGCGACACGCCGGGCCAATTACTCAGGGTGAGCAGCAACTCGTCGAGCTAGATGCAAGTTAACAGCGGCCTGTCGCCGTTACGCGCCATCCAAAGGCAGCGAGCAACGGGTTCGCGGCGTCCGAGCGCTGTGTCAGCTATCGTGACGGCGTCAAATTGGTTTCAGGCGAGTAGTTAGGGAGATGTGCGTGATTCCCTGAGAACCCGTCGATCTATGGGCCGGTAACTAATACTTGCGATTCTCAATTTGTCCGCGAGCGGAATTGCCTTACCTTGTCCCGGGAATGAATATCCTGTCAGCCGCTAACCTATTTCTTTTCACCAAGTACTTTTTCAACTATGCCCACCAGGTCATCGTTTTCGGTGATACGAGCGATCATCTTCCCGTCTCTATCAAGCAGGATCTTTGTCGGAAGGGCCTTAACGGCAAATACCTTTTTCGCTATTGGCACCGCTGTTTCGGCGGTTGCCTGCGTCCAGATCACTCCGCGAGTGGCAACTATTTTCCTTGCCTGTTCGGCCTGTTGTTTAGCAAATTCCGGATCAGGCGCCTCGTCGTCGTCACTCAACGTCTCCGCGTCCATTCCGACTATTTCGAAACCCTCCACCCTATGTTTTTCATACAGATCCTTCAGCTTTGGGATATCTGCCAAGCACGGCTTGCACCATGTAGCCCAAAAATCTATTAGCACGAATTTGCCACGAAATTCGGATATCTTTCTCGGCTTCCCGGCGAAATCGACAAAATTAAAGTCTATGCCATCCGCTGCGGAAGTTTCTGCCGCCGCAATGTTGGTATCGGTCGAGATGTTGATCGGAACAAAGAGATGTGTCGTGTGAGGAGGTAGGCATGTCGATTCGTTGCAGGTTTGATATAAGACATTGATGGCGATCTTTTGATTGCCCGGAGGAGCGTTCCTAACGACCAAGACCGGTATTTCAAAATTTATTTTATCTTCGTACGTCTCCGTTTCGAGGTTAAAGTTTGGATCGAACGACGTATTCGGCTTTGGGGACTTCAACGCGCCGTCCTGATGAAATAATTGACTGACAGGCAATGAAATGACGGAGGTCGTCGGTCCTCCGGGCACCTGCGACACGGAGTAGATATGCCACCCTTCTTCGATCTCCGCATTCAACTTAATGTTGAAATGTCCGCCGGCCTTTCCTGTGGCGGGTCCGCTGGCCGTCCACCGTACGATGTCTTCGGGTGATTGCCCCGGTGTTTTTCCTGGTGTTGCTCCCATCAGGAGAAATGCGGCAATCGCAACTATCCACCGGCCCATAAATTCTTAATATCCTTCCTACGCTCAATAAAAGAGATGACGCGACGATTCGCCGCCATTGGCTCGTCGTCTGCTTTTACTTAATTCTTGGAATTGCTTAGGGCCTTCTCCAGTACACTCGATAGAAGTTGTTCGGTCTTAGACTCCCAGTCTACCCCGACGTACCGTACGATCCCTTTTCGATCGACAATGACAAATTGGGGGATCCCTTGGGAAAAATAGGATCGTGAGTTTTTGTCCCATCCCGGCGTTCGAGCCTCTCGCTGTTCGGGGGCCTTGACCGCGACTTCGAACGGCAGCTTCCACTCGTCTGTGAAATATTTCTTATCGTCAGCAAATTCTTGATCGGGTGTCAGGTTCCGATCTTTCCCGAAATAGCCGTAAAGCGAGGTCGCGAACAGCACCTGTACGCCGCGGTCGGCATATTTCTGGTTCAGTCTCTTCATAGCCGGATAGGTCTCCCGGCATGGAACGCACCAATGCGCGGTGAACTCGATCAGAGTCACCTTACCGGTCAGATCCAGCGGTTGGCCGTCAGACTGGCGATTGATCCAGTAATCCGCTTCGATCGGCGCCGCCTTCTGCCCCGGCAGCTCGAAACGGCCGAAGTCATACTTGAGGATGCTGAGCGTCGAAGCGGCGTCCCGGTCGAGGGAGAGCAGATATGTTCCCTCCTGAAATGCCGCCTTGGCACGGTCGTTTTCACCGCGGTCGCCATATATTTTTGCGAGATTCGTGTATGCCTTATACACACCGAACCGGAGATTAGCGGAATGATCGGCGGGAGAAAGCTTTTTGTAAAGCTCGACGTATCGGTTCGAGGCCTTCTCAAGCCTGTCGTTATCGCGGCTGTAAACGATAGCGGCCGAACGATATGCGGTTATCTGCTGTCGCACGTAACCGTTGCCCATTGCATCCAGCCGCCTGAGTGAATCGTCGACAAGCGGGAGGATTTTTTTGCGAGTCTCCGGATCATTGCCCGTCAACGCGACCTCGATCGATTCCGCCAGCAAATCGGCCCTTTGCGTGTCACTCAAACTCGAATCGGACAAGCGCCTTGCTACCGCCCCGCGTGCCTTATCAGGTTGGCCGGCTTCCATATAGAGCCGCGCCAGATTCATTAGATCGGAATTCGGCGTTTTGTCGAGCGGAAACAGCAACGTATGCTCTCTCGCCCGCCCGATCACTTTTTGACCGACCATTTTGGCAAAGTCATCAGAATCTCGCATCGCATCGTGATTCTCGCGCAAAAGTGCATCGCGGTACTCCTTGACCGCGTCCAAGCTCTCAGCGACGGTTTTTGGTTCATTCGGTAGTGATGACTTTTCGGCTGTCGGCGACTTTGCCTGCTTCAGCAAAGCCTCTACCTGTAGTTCAAACTCGCGCAGCGTTGCAGGACGGACCTGGCTCGGCATTGGATATATACGACCGTCGGGTCCATACAGAAAGTTCGATGGAAATCCGCGTACCTTATAAGCCTTGATGATGTCCTCGGTTCCTTTCAGCGGCTTGAATCCGAGCTTCCAACCTTTGATCAGCGGCATTACCCATCCGTCCTCCGGTGGATGACCGTTGATGGCAAGGATCTCAAATCCCTGACTCTTATATTTTTCGAGTGCCATCTGAAGATAAGGAAATTCACCGCGGCACGGCCCGCATTTCGGATACCAGAAGTTCACCAGAACTACACTGCCCTTGTAATCATCAAGCGAAACCGGCTTGCCGGTCGCATAATTTACTAGCGAGAACGGGATACCTGGTTTGGCGCTCGCCGAACGTTGGGTCCGAATGTCTGCTTCAACCTGTCCCGCGTCCTTTTCCAGCTTCTTTCCATACGAGAACATCGGGGCTCGTGTCTCATCGCTTGGAGTGCCAGCGAAAACCTTTATCAAGCCGCTGTATGCTTGTTCAGTTTGCCCGCCGGCATCAAGCGCCTTTGCCTTTGTCAGTTCCAGGATGCGACGGTCCGCACCGTAGCTGGGCAGCTTGAGCTTGTCGAGAGCGGCAATGACATCAGCTGCTTTACCTTGGGCGATCATGTCGTCGGCGGCATCGACCGTCTGCGCATAATCTTTCAGAACCGGCCATTCCTTGCTCTTCGGCTCGCTCTTAACGCGTTCCTCCGCCAGAGCAAGAGCCTTTGCTGGATCGGTCTTAAGGTAAATATTAAAGAGAGGCATGAGCGCGTAACCGGTAGCCGCAGCCGGAAATCTTTGTCGGATCGTCTCATACATCTCGCGGGCCTTTGCTTCGTCGGTCGTGCGCCCAGCAACGTAACCCAGCATTGAAGTGCCGTCGGCGGGAAATTTCTCTGTCATTTGCAAAGCAATTTCCCAAGATTTATCAAGATCGGCATCGACCCATGAACCCATGTAGTGTCGCCAGAAGGTCACGTTATTGGGCCAAGATTCATGTGCTTTGCGC
>Ga0207707_10003144_pt1 | contig 14654 bp, 10 predicted proteins | sample KBSC83BmetaG_FD_184336 | JGI IMG/M metagenome (GOLD analysis project Ga0207707, IMG submission 184336) | Corn rhizosphere microbial communities from Kellogg Biological Station, Michigan, USA - KBS C8-3B metaG (SPAdes) (version 2) | ecosystem: Host-associated > Plants > Roots > Rhizosphere ...
CGGAAAGGGATGGCGCCCGACCATCTCTTCGGGCAGGCCCAACTCCCTGCCCACCTGGCGGACTTCGTCCTTGAACAGCTCGCGCAGCGGCTCGATCAGCTTGAACGACATGCCCGGCTTGAGGCCGCCCACGTTGTGGTGCGTCTTGATCGTCACCGACGGACCGCCGCGCGGCGAGATCGATTCGATCACGTCCGGATAGAGCGTGCCTTGTACCAGGTACTCGACATCCTCGCCGACGTGTGCCGCTGCGTCCTCGAACACGTCGATGAACGTGTGGCCGATCCGGCGACGCTTCTCTTCCGGGTCCTCGACGCCCGAGAGCTCCGTGAGGAATCGGTCGGCGGCGTCCACGGTCACCAGGTCTATCCCCAGGTTCGCGCGGAACGTGCGCTCCACCTGCTCGCGCTCGTGGAGACGCAAGAGGCCGTGATCGACGAAGATGCACGTGAGGCGGTCGCCGATGGCGCGGTGCACGAGTGCAGCGGCGACAGACGAATCGACGCCGCCCGAGAGGCCGCAGATCGCCCGCGCCGAGCCGACACGCTCACGGATCCGCGCGACTTCTTCCTCGATGAAAGCGCCCGTGGTCCAGCCGGGCTCGGCCTTACACTCGTTGAACAGGAAGTTCGCAATGATCTCGCCGCCGCGCGGCGTGTGCTGCACCTCGGGGTGAAACAGCACGCCCGAGATGGGACGCGACCGATGCCGAATGCCCGCGATCGGCGCGTTGGCGCTGCGCCCGATCACCTCGAAGTTAGGCGGCGGCGTCTCCACGTAATCGCCGTGGCTCGCCCAGACTGTGATGCATTCTCCGGGCGTGAATCCCGCAAACACACCCTCCGGCTTTACGATCTCGAGCTCGGCGCGGCCGTACTCGCGGCGGCCGGCGCGCCGCACGGCGCCGCCTTCCAGTTGGGCGATGAGCATCATGCCGTAGCAGATGCCCAACACGGGCGCAATGTCGAGCAGCGCCGGATCGGCTGTGGGCACGTCATCGCCGTACACCGAGTTCGGGCCGCCGCTCAGGATGATGCCCGTCGGGTGCCAGTCTCGGATCCACTGCAGCGTGCGGGTGGGCGGGTGGATCTCGCTGTACACGCGCGCCTCGCGGATGCGGCGGGCGATGAGCTGCGTGAATTGCGACCCGTAGTCGAGGATCAGGATGCGCGAAGCGCCCGACTGCGTCATGGCCTAACGGAAGGGGTTACCACCGCCACTGCTCGCCCTCGAGCGTGATGAACGTCACGTCCTTGGTGTCCAGGTCGAGGAGCGCCGCTCCCGGTGTGCCGTACAACCAGCCGCAGGCCTCGCCGGGGTTCAGTAGCAGCGTGTCGCCGGTGACATCGCGACGGCACTTGTGCGTGTAGCCGTGGATCACCACGGCGTGCCCGCTCACGGAGCGGTCGCCGACGTCGCCGATGTCGTGCACGAGCAGAATGCGCGCGCCGTTTACCTCGACGCTGTGCGGGCCCTCGTAGATCTCGGTGCCCATCCCCTTCGCGGCTTCGGCTCGCAGGCCTTCGCGGTCCCCGTCGTTGCGGCCGTACACACCGGCTAGTGCCAGGTTGGCCGCGATGATGGGACGGAGCGACCACGACGCACAGAAGTCGCCGGCGTGGAGCACGAGGCCCACGCCGGCCTCACGAAACCGCTTGGTGAATTCGGCGATCGCCGGCAGGCGATCGTGCGTGTCCGCCAGCACGCCGACGAGCATCAGACTGTCCTCCACGAAGGGTGGGCCGTCTCGTGCCGAACCAGGTCCTCGTACTGCTCGCGCGCCGTGACCACCGCAAACCGGTCGCCGTCCACCAGCACCTCGGCCGCCCGCGGCCGCGTGTTGTAGTTGGACGACATCGCGAATCCGTATGCGCCGGCGGAGCGGATGGCGAGGAGGTCGCCGGGCCGCACGTCGTCCACCTCGCGGCCCAACGCGAAGAAATCGCCGCTCTCGCACACGGGCCCGACGATGTCGGCCCGGGTCCGGCCGCCGCGCGGCCTAACGGAATCGATGCGATGGTACGCGTTGTAGTGCGACGGACGCAACAGGTCGTTCATGCCCGCGTCCGTGATCACGAACTCGCGTCCCCCGCCCTCCTTGCGATACAACACGCGCGTGAGCAGGACGCCGGCGTTGCCCACCAGGTAGCGGCCCGGCTCGACGAGCAGCTTGAGCCCCGACGCCGCCGCGTGCGGCAGCACGGTGGCAGCGTACGAGTCGAGATCGATCGGATCCTCGCTGTCGTAGGTGACCGCGAGCCCGCCGCCGATGTCGAGATACCGCAGGTCGGGCGCGCCCGCGGCGCGCAGATCGTCGATCAACTCGAGCAGCCGCAGCATGCCATCGCGGTACGGGTCCACGCTCGACACCTGCGACCCGATGTGCATGTCGAGGCCGAGCAGCCGCGTGTGGTGGAGCGAGAAGGCGAGTCGCCCCACGGCGAGCGCATCGCCGTACGGCACGCCGAACTTGTCGCCGCGCTCGCCGGTGCGCGTGTAGTGGTGCGGCGTGTCCACCGAGACCTCGGGGTTCACGCGCAGCGCGACGGGCGCGGTCGCGTGCATTTCGCCCGCGACGCGGTCGAGCAGGCGGAGCTCGCCCTCCGACTCGACGTTGAACAGCAGGATCCCGGCAGCCAGCGCCTCGCGCAGCTCGCGCTCGGTCTTGCCGACGCCGCTGAACACGATGTCCGGTCCCGTTAGGCCGGCCATCCGTGCGCGGTACAGCTCGCCGCCGGACACGATGTCGACGCCCGCGCCTAACGAGTGCAGGAGCGCGAGCACGGCGACGTTCGAGTTGGCCTTGACGCTGTAGTGTATACGGTGCGGCACCGGCGCGAGCGCGCGGTCGAGCCGCGCGTATGCGTCGCGGATCGCGCCCGCGCTGTACACGAACACCGGCGTCCCCACCTCGCGCGCGATGGTCTCGAGCGACACGCCCTCGCAGGCCAGCGCGCCGTCGGCCGGCGCGAACCCCGCAGTCAGTACGCCTTCGCCCACACGGCCTCGCTGGTAGACGGACGCCCGCACTTGAGACACGTGCGCGGCGCTTCGGGTGATCGAAACTCCTCGTCCGGCAGAACGCGGATCGTTGCCTTCGTTTCTTCCTTGATCGACGCTTCGCACGCGCCATCGCCGCACCAGCCGGCGTACACGAACGCGCCCTCACCGTCCATGATCTCGCGGAACGTGTCGTAGGTGATGCCGCCGCGTATCGAGTGCGCCTCGCGGCGCGTGCGCGCGGCGGCGAGCATGTCGTCTTGGATGGTGACCAACAGCGTCTCGAGCTCGGCGGCGACATGGTCTAACGCAACCGGCTGCTTGGCTTTCGTGTCGCGGCGGACGAGCACCGCTTGCGATTTCTCCAGGTCTCGGGGCCCGAGCTCGATGCGCACAGGCACGCCGCGCATTTCCCACTCGTAGTACTTGGCGCCGGGCTTCATCGTGTCGCGCGCATCCACGTGGACGCGCACGCGGCCGGCGAGCTCCGTGCGCAATGCGTGCGCGGCGCCGAGGACACGCGATTTTTCCTCGTCCGAGCGCCAGATCGGAACCACCACGGCTTCCGTGGTTGCGAGCTTGGGCGGCACGCGCAGCCCCGCGTCATCGCCGTGCGTCATGACGAGTCCGCCGATGAGGCGTGTCGACGCGCCCCAGCTCGTGTTCCAGGCGAAGTCGGTGCCGCCGCTCTCCGTCTGGAACTTGAGGTCGAACACCCGGGCGAAGTTCTGCCCGAGATTGTGCGACGTGGAGGCTTGCAGCGCCTTGTTGTCCTGCATCATCGCCTCGCACGCGTACGTGCGCAGGGCGCCCGCGAAGCGCTCGGCGTCGGTCTTCTGGCCGGTGACGACCGGCATCGCCATGAACGATTCCATGAACCGCCGGTAGATGCCTAACATCTGGCGTGCTTCGGCTTCCGCCTCATCGTGCGTGGCGTGCGCCGTGTGCCCTTCCTGCCAGAGAAACTCGAGCGTGCGCAGGAAGAGCCGCGTGCGCATCTCCCAGCGCACGACGTTGCACCACTGGTTGATGAGCAGCGGCAGATCGCGATAGCTCTGCACCCACTTGGCGAACATCGCGTAGATGATCGTTTCGGACGTTGGGCGAACGACCAACGGCTCCTCCAGTTCCTTGCCGCCGCCGCGCGTCACCACCGCGGTCTCCGGCGCGAAGCCCTCGACGTGTTGGGCCTCGCGGCGGAGAAAGCTCTCCGGGATAAAGAGCGGGAAGTACGCGTTGCGATGGCCCGTGGCCTTGAACATGTCATCCAGGGCGCGCTGCATGCGCTCCCAGATGCCGTAGCCTTCGGGGCGGATGACCATGCATCCGCGCACCGGCGAGTAGTCGGCGAGCTCGGCCCGCAGCACGACGTCGTTGTACCAGGCGCTGAAGTCTACGGCGCGGGGTGTGAGCTTTTTGTCGTCGGACATTTACGAGTGTGTTGATGAAGGGCCCCCGCCAGGCGGCCCGGCTTCGTCGATCCAGTCATCGAGGCGCACACGGCGCTCTTCGCCGTCGTCCAGCCGGCGAACCGTCGCCTCGCCCAACCCTGTGTTAGGCGCGCCCAGGATCACGGCTTCGCGCGCGCCGGCCGCACCGGCCGCCCTGAGCTGCCGCGACAGCTGCTGACCGCCTAACGCATACTCGGCGCTGCGGCCGCGCGCACGGAGGCGCGACGTCACGCGCATGGCATCGTCGACCGTCGCTGCGTCGCCGAACGCGACCCACACGTCCACGCCCGTGGCCGCCGCCGGCATGATGGCCCGCGCGCGCAGCAGCTCGCCCAACACCACGTCGCCCATGCCGAAGCCTAACGCAGGCAGGTCGGGTCCGCCGCTCTGCGCGAGCAGGTTGTCGTAGCGCCCGCCGCCGCAGATCGCCCGCAGCTCGCCTGTCGCGTCGAATAACTCGAACACGATCCCCGTGTAGTACGCGAGCCCGCGCACGATCGACAGATCCGGCTGCAGGTACGCGCCGCCGCCCAACGCACCGACATACGATGCAAAACGCGAGAACTCGCCAACGACCTTCTCGCCGCCTTGCACCCGCAGCGACTGGATCGCCTCGAGACTGGTGTGCTCCGGGATCGCCATCACCGCCGACACCGCGTTGCCGTCGAGGCCCAATGCCCTGAGCTTGTCCTCGGACACGTTGCGCGGCTGGCGATCGATCTTGTCGACCACGGTGAGCACGGCTGCGAACGCTGCATCGGGCACTCCCGCCGCGAGCAAATACCCGTGCAGGATGCGCCTGTCACTCACGCGCGCGCGCACGTCGTCGGGACCCAGACCCAGCAGGCGCATGATGTCGATCGCGGCCGCGAGCAGCTCGGCGTCGGCCGTCACGTCGGACTCGCCCACGATGTCCATGTTGAGCTGAAAGTGCTCGCGCAACCGGCCTCGCTGCTGGCGCTCGTAGCGAAACAGCTGCGGGATCGAATACCAGCGCACGGGCTTCCGCAGGGCGTTCGCGCGCGCCGCTACCATGCGCGCGAGCGTCGGCGTCATCTCGGGACGCAGGGCCACGTCGCGTCCACCTTTGTCGACGAAGTTGTACAATTGGCCGACGATTTCGTCTCCGCTCTTCTTCGTGTACAACTCGAGCGGCTCGAGCGGCGGCCCATCGTACTCGACGAACCCGAACCGGCGCGCGACCTCACGCCATGTGGCAAAGATGTGCGAGCGTTCCGCGAGCTCGGCGGGATAGAAGTCGCGGAATCCGGGTAAGGCGCCCAAGGCCATCCATGTAATTTATCCGGCGAGCAGAGACACCTGCAAGCGCGACATCGCATCGCCGACTGTGTGGAACGAGCCCGTGATGAGTGTCGTCGCCGCTCCGGAGCGCGCGGTGTCGAGTGCACGATCGAAATCGGCGTCCGCGTCGGCCGACCAACCGTGTGCGCGCGCGAATTCCACTGCCTCGGACAACACCCACGCGCGGTCCGACGGCACACTCCGCGGCGCTGTCAACACGAATCGGTCGACGTGCGCAGCGAGCGTCGTCATCATGGACCGCCAATCCTTGTCGCGCAGCACCGTCAGCAGACACACGACCGGTCGCGGCGGACTGAGCGTCGAGAGCGTCTCGCACAACACCAGGGTGCCGGCGGGATTGTGTGCGACATCGAAGATCACGTCGCCGCACCACTGAAAGCGTCCGGGGATCGCAACGTTTGCGAGGGTCGCGTCGGCTGCAGCCGCGGCTTCCGCGTAGCGACCACCGGCCAACTCGAGCATCGCGATCGCCGTCGCCGTGTTGGACGCCTGATATCGCCCAACGAGCGGCGTGTGCAACCGGCGCTGCCTTCCATGCGCGCCGAGCGTGAACGACGTACCGCCGGCATCCACGTCGATCGCGTCGAGCGTCCACTCATCGTGGATGACCAACACGCGCGGCGAGCCGGCCGCCGTCGCGAGCGACGCGAGCTGCGCGCGAATCACGGGATCCGGTTCGCCGATCACCGACGGCACACCGCGCTTGAAGATGCCCGCTTTCTCGATCGCGATCGCGGCGGTCGTGTCACCCAGGTACTGCTGGTGGTCGAGACCGATCGACGTGACACCGGCCGCATCGGGCATGACGACGTTAGTCGCGTCGAGCCGGCCGCCGAGTCCCACCTCGAGCACGGCGACATCCACTTGCGCACGCGCAAAATGGTCGAGCGCCATGCACGTCGTGGCCTCGAAGAACGTCGCGCCCAACCGTTCGACCTCGGGCGTCCAGCGGGCGATGAAATCCATCACTGCATCTTCACCGATCGGTACGCCGTCGACGACGATGCGCTCGCGAAAATCGATGAGATGCGGCGAGGTATATCGGCCGACTCTGAGGCCCTGCGCACGCAAGAGCGCGTCGAGGATGGAGACGACACTTCCCTTCCCGTTAGTCCCGGCCACATGCAGCACGGGCAGCCCATCCTGCGGGTCGCCCAAGGAACCAAGGAGCGCGCGCGTCGTGTCGAGGCCGAGTTTCCACCCGCCGCTAACGCGGGCGAAGAGTGTGTCGAGTGCCTCGCGGTACGTCGCGGGATGGGTCAGGCCGATGTCCACCCTGCCGCCGCGGGCTGACCGCTCATGTGGCGCAGCAATTGGCCGACCGTGCTCTTCAAGTCGCGCCGATGCGCCACTACGTCGAGCATTCCGTGATCGAGCAGGAACTCGGCGGTCTGAAATCCCTCCGGCAGGTCCTGGCCGATCGTCTGCTTGATCACGCGCGGACCGGCGAAGCCGATCACGGCACCGGGCTCCGCAATGATCGCGTCGCCCAACATGGCGAAGCTGGCGCTCACGCCACCCATCGTCGGATTCGTGAGGATGGACACGTACGGAATGCGGCGCTCGGCGAGTTGCGCGAGGAGCGCCGACGTCTTCGCCATCTGCACGAGCGACAGGATGCCTTCCTGCATGCGCGCGCCGCCCGACGCCGACACGAGGACGAGCGGATACTTGCGCTCGAGCGACCGTTGGCCGAGTCGCGCGATTTTCTCGCCGACCACTGAGCCCATGGAGCCGCCCATGAACGCGAAGTCGAGCACACCGAGGCTGATCGGCATATCGCCGAGGGTCCCACCCACGGTGACAATGGCATCGCCATCGCCGGCCTTGGCGAGCGCTTTTTTGAGGCGGGCGGGATAGTCGGGGAACCCCAGCGGGTCGACCGAGCGGAGATCGACGTCCAATTCCTCCCAAGACCCGTCATCCATGAGGATGTTGACGTAGTCGCTGGCGCGAACGCGCCGGTGGTAGTCGCATTGCGGGCACACGTTGAGGTTGCGGACGAACTTCTCCCGCAGGTCGGTGTGACCGCATGCTTCGCACTTTTCCCAAGCGTCCGCCGGGATTTCAAGCTTTTCCCGCCGCGGCTGCCGGGGTTTGCGCTCCTTTCTGAACCAGACCATAGGGGAAATGTGCGCGACTGTGGCGCGGTTTGGAAGACGGGAAGCGGGCGCCCGCGACCGGTTTCCCCTGGAGCGCTACCGCAAGCGAGCGCTTCCCACTTTCCTGAAGTGGCGCCACCTTTTGAGCCGCTCTCGTGTCGCAATAGCGTCCTCGTCATCGAGCCCCTTTATGATCTGGTTCCTTCGCGACCTGCGGTTTGGCGCGCGCGCTTATGTGCGGCGGCCGATCTTCACGCTCATCGTCGTGGCGACGATCGCGCTCGGCGTCGGGGCGAACGCGGCGATTTTCAGCGTGGTGAGCGGGATATTGCTACGGCCGCTGCCGTACCCGCACGCGGAGCAGCTCTTCTCGTTCGGGCACGAGGCGCCGCAGTGGCTCACATCGGAGCCCGATTTTCTGGATTATCGCCGACAGATGCAGTCGCTCGACGGATTGTCGGCCTACACGCGGACGGAGGCCACGCTGACCAACGGAGACAATCCGCAGCGCGTCCGCCTGGTCCGTGCCAGCGAAGGGTTCTTTCGTGTGTTAGGCGTGCATGCCGTGCTGGGCCGGACGTTTCAGGCCGACGAACACGTGCCGCGCCCCGCGCAGGTCGCGGTGATCAGCACTGCACTGTGGCGGCGGAGCTTCGGCGCCGATCCGTCCATTGTCGGCCGCACGATTCGTGTGGAGGGCATCGCGCGAGTCGTCGTGGGCGTCATGCCGGCACAGTTCGACTATCCCGAAGCGCGCACCGACCTCTGGATGCCGTTGCCTAACTTCAACCCGGACAGCCTGGGCGACCGCAGCAACCACTACCTGTTCATGGTCGGGCGGCTCAAGCCCGGGGTGACGCTGGCGCATGCGCGCGCCGAAGCGGCGGCGATCGCACAGCGCATCATGCGCGACAATCCGCAGAACTTCGATCCGTCACGCCCGCTGGTGCCGCACCTCTCGGCGGTGTCCGACGATCTCGTGGGCAAGACGCGACCGTACCTCTTCGCGCTGCTCGGCGCGGTGAGTTTCGTGCTGATGATCGCGTGCGCCAACGTCGTCAACTTGCTCCTCGTGCGTGGCGAGGGGCGGCAGAAGGAAATGGCGCTGCGGAGCGCGATCGGGGCGTCGCGGTCGCGGTTGGCCTGGCAACTACTCGCCGAGAGCAGCCTGCTGGCGACCGGCGGCGCTGCGTTAGGACTGGCCCTTGCGTGGGCCGGCGGGCGCGGGCTCCATGCGGTGGCGCCGTCCTCGATTCCGCGACTCGATGCGATCGGCATCGATTGGCGTGTCGTGGCGTTCACGGCCTTCGTTGCGTGCGTGACCGCGCTGCTCACCGGCGTGCTCCCGGCGCTGCGTGCATCGCGCGTGCGGGCCGGCGAGGCGCTCAAGGACGCGGGGCGCGTCGTGGGCGCGCACGGCGGCGGCCGCCCCGTTAGGCGCGCGCTCGTGACGGCCGAAGTGGCGCTGGCGGTCGTGGCCGTGGGCGGGGCGGGCATGCTGCTGCGCAGCTTGTGGAACCTGCAGGCGCATCGACTCGGCTTCGAGCCGCACAACGTGCTCACAGCCGGCGTGTCGATCGCGCGCACCGACTACGACGACGCGCACGCGGCCGTGTTCTTCGAGCAGCTGGTGTCGCGCATCCGGGCGCTGCCTGGTGTCCGCGACGTGGGCGCAGTCCGCTGGCTGCCGGTCGTCGATGAAGGCGGCCTGTGGGGCTATCGCGTGGAGGACGCGGACTACACGGTCTCGCGGTGGCCCGATGCCGTGCCGCAGCAGATCACACCCGGCGCGTTGTCCGCGATGGGGATTCCCCTGCTCGCCGGCCGCGACTTCAGCGACGCCGACGGCGCCGGCGGCGCCCTGGTCGCCATCGTCAGCCGCGCATTCGCGGACGCGAGCTGGCCGGGCCGCGATCCGTTAGGCAAGCGCTTCCGCCTCGGCGGCGACTCGCCGTTCATGACGGTGGTCGGCGTGGCCGGCGACTTCCGTTCGCGCGGTTTCGACGACACGCCCGAGCCGACGATGTACTTCCCGTATGCGCAGAGCGGAATCACCGCCTACGGCGAGCCGCGCCAGATGAAACTCGTGATTCGTGTCGACCGGGACCCGGGCGCCAAGGCTGCGGCCGTGCGCGGCATTCTTCGGTCGCTCGACCCGGCCGCCCCGTTGTCCGAGGTGCGCACGCTCGACGACGTGGTTGGTACGTCCGTCTCCAACCGTCGTTTCACGACCGCGCTCCTTGCCGGGTTCGCCGTGCTCGCGTTAGCACTCGCCGGCATCGGCACGTACGGCGTCGTGTCCTACGGCGTCGAGCAGCGCCGCTTCGAGATCGGTGTGCGCAAGGCCCTGGGCGCCGGCGACCGGGCGGTGATGATTCTCATCATGTCGGAAGCGATGCGCCTGGCGCTCGTTGGCATCGGCGTGGGTCTGATCGCGATGGCCGGCGTCGGCCGCGCAATTCGCTCGATGCTCGTGGACGTTCCGGCGGTCGATCCGGTGACGCTCACCGGTACGGCACTCCTGCTCGCGTTGGTCGCGGCGCTCGCCGCGATGCTGCCGGCGAAGCGGGCGTTAGGCGTCAGTGCCGCCGAGGCGATGAAAGCGTGAAACAAGCGCAGCGCTTCCCTCAGCGCGCGCAAGCGCGCGCTTCCCTCGCCTCAGATCGCCAGCTCTCCCACTCGTGCTCCGCGTCCCTCACGCGAGATGCGCGACAACAGGCCAATCGCCAGCCAGCACGCGAGCATGAACGATCCGCCGTACGAGAAGAACGGCAGCGGGATGCCCGTGATCGGCATCAGGTTCAACGTCATGCCGACGTTGACGATGATGTGCACCAGCCAGCTCGACGCGAGCCCCATCGCGACGAGGCTGCTGAACGAGTCGTTGGAGCGCTCCGCGATGCGCACGGCGCGGAGGAGCAGGAACAGGAACAGCATCAGCGCCACCGTCACCCCGATGAAGCCCAGCTCTTCGCCTAACACGGCGAAGATGAAGTCGGTGTGCTGCTCCGGCAGAAACGCGAGGCGCTTCTGTGTGCCCATCAAAAAACCCTTGCCTAACCAGCCGCCCGAGCCGATGGCGACCTGCGACTGGATCACGTGCCAGCCGGACCGGCGCGGGTCGATGGACGGATCGAGAAACACCAGCAGCCGGTGGCGCTGATAGGGCGCCATTCGCTCCCACAGCACCGGCGCCACCACGCCCGCGACGACGTTGGCCAACATCAGGCCGACGCCCTCGAGCATGAAGGGCTTGTACCAGAGTACGAGTGCCAGCAGCAGCAGGAACCACGCGCCCCAGAGACTCGTGTTGAATGCGAGAATGAGGCTCACCGCGGGCGACGCGACCAGCACGAGCAGCGGGAACGGCACTCCGGACCAGTAGAGCATCGCGAAGAAGATGCCGATGAACACCAGGCCCGTGCCCAGGTCCGGCTGCATCATGATCAACGCCCACGGCAGGAATGCCACGAGCGCCGGTTGCCACAGGTCGAGCAGCGACTTGGGCGGCTCACGCCGCGCGGCGAGCACGCGCGCCAGCATGAGCACCACCGTCACCTTGGCCAGCTCCGACGGCTGGCCTAACCGAACGCCGCCGATGGCGATCCAGCTCTTGTGGCTCGCGGCGGTGCCGGCGCCCTTGCCGATCACGAGCAGCAGGGCCAGCAGCGCGAGCGACATGAGGTACGTCGGCAGCGCCGCCCACTCGAAGAAGCGCACCGACGCTCGGCTCACCGCGTACGCCGCCACGATGCCGAAGATGAGCCAGCGGATCTGCGACGCCCACGCGTGGGTCGCCGAGGTCGGCACGTCGGTCTGCCCCGCCGAATACACCATGGCAATGCCGTACGCCGACAACAGCAGCGCCGTGATGACGAGCGGGATGTCCACGACCACGCGGCGGGACGGCATCATCCCTCGGTGTTGATGTGCTGCGTCGGCGCGACCTTCAGATACGACTGAATGATCTCCGATGCGATGCGCGCGGCGCGCGCCCCGTGTCCGCCGAATTCGATCAGAACAGCGACCACGATTTTCGGATCATCCGCCGGCGCGAAGCCGACGAACCATGCATGGTCGCGCGTCCGATCCTGCGAGTTCTGCGCGCTACCCGTTTTCCCGGCGAGCACGGTGCCCTGGATCTGCGCACTGCGCGCCGTACCGGACGACACGACGCCGGCCAGCGCCGCGCGCAACCCTTGGAGTTGGTCCTCGCTCAGCGTGAAGACGCGCGTGCGATCGGGCTTGTGCCGGGCGATTTCGGGGCGCGATTCGGTGCCGTCGGTGGCCAGCGCGGTGTAGAAGCGCGCCATGTTGGCCACGGTCTGCGCATTCTCGCCCTGACCGATTGCCAGGTTGAGGAGCACCGCCTGACTCCATCCGCGCTTCCCGTATTTGCGATCGTAGTACTCTTCCGCGTCGGCGTACGGAAAGAGCGGACGCGACTCGTCGGGGAGGTCGATGCCCGAGCGTTCGCGTCCACCGAAGCGGATGCCGCCGGCCACGAGCCGCGTTAGGCCCACCTTGAGGCCTAACTGATAGAAGTAGACGTCGCACGACTGCTCGATCGCTTGTGCCAGCGTCAGGTCGCCGTGCCCTTTGTGATTCCAGCACTTGAAGTACCGGTTGCCGAACTGGAAGCCGCCCGTGCACGGCTCGGGCATGCGGTCGTCGAGGGTCGCGATGCCGCTCTCGAGCGCGATGGCCGCCGTGGCCAGCTTCCACGTCGAGCCGGGCGGATACCGGCCCTGAATCACCTTGTTGTACAGCGGATGGTTCGGATCGTCGTTGAGCGATTTCCAGAGATCCTGCGGAATGCCGCCGATGAATCGATTGGGGTCGAACGACGGCGCGCTGTAGAGCGCGAGCACGCCGCCGGTGCGCGGGTCGAGCGCGATCGCGCCGCCCTGGAGCGAATCGGCGAACAACGAGGCGATGTACTTCTGGAGCTCGAGGTCGATGTTCGTGTAGAGCGGCGGCCCCGTCTGCGGCAACAGATCCTGTCGCGCGCCGGCCTCGCGCACCACGCGCCCGCGTGCGTCCACTTCCACAAATCGCACGCCCTCGCGGCCGCGCAGCGAGTCCTCGTACTCTTTTTCCAGGCCGCCCTTCCCCACCTGCTGCCCCGTTTTGTATCCGCGATACTGCGGCGTCGCGAGCTCCGACTCGGTGATTTCGCCCACGTACCCCATGAACGACGCCACCGCGGGTCCGTTGGGATAGTAGCGTTTGGGTGCCGACTGGATGATCAACCCGGGAAACTCGATGCGCCGCTCCTCGAGCACCGACACCACATCGAAGGACGCGTCAGCGAGCACGACCGTGGGCCGGTACGGCGCCCGGCGATAGCGCCTAACGGAGAGGTCGATCTCGTCGGAGCTCAGCGGGATGATCGCGGCCAACCGCTGGAGCGACGCGCGCAGCGAGTCCGCGCTCGGGCTCAACAGCGAGACCGAGTACCCCGGCACATTCTCGGCCAGCACTTCGTTGTGCCGGTCGAAGATGATGCCGCGCGGGGCCGGGAGCGGCACCTCGCGCAGCCGGTTCTCCTCGGACTGCAACGCGTAGCGCGAGTTTTCGACGATCTGCGTGCGGAAGAACGCGCCCAACAAGAGCACGAACAACACGGCCAGCGCCGCCGACACGAGCCGCGCACGGCGCGCGACTTCGTTGGGATGGAAACTCACGTCGCGGGCGCGCGCAAAATCGGGCGCAGAATGAGCAGCGTCAACAAGCCGAAGAGCGCCGTGACCACGCCTTTGAGCGGGGACCACACCAGGAGCTCCACCAGCAGCGCGCCGCCCGCCATCTGATGCGCCGCGAGCAGGACGATCACGTCGAACGCCCACTTGCCGCAGAAGAAGAACAACGCGTTGAGCACCACGTCATCGGCGAAGAACACCGCTTTGAGCCACGAAGCGCCGAAGCCCACCAGGCACATGCCTAACGCACCGGCGCCGAATGCGTGCGGCTCGAGCGAGTCGGCGACCACGCCCATGATCAGGCCCAGGAGCGCCGCGTTGCCCGGCCGGATGCGGATGGCGACGAGCAGGAGCGCGATGAGCAGAAAGTCCGGACTGGCGTGCCAGCCAAGCATCGGCCGCAGCGTGTAGTGCAGGAGCACCAGCACCACGAACGCCAGACCCGTGCGCGCGAGATCCGTCGGCCTCATGGCGAGCGCCTCGTGCCGCTGTCCGACAGCGTGTGCGGCAGGGTGTCGCGCCGAACGCGGTGCACGGTGTCGCGCCGCGCGGGCGCGGACACGAACGATCGGCTCGTCGTATCGGCGCGCGCCGTGTCGGCATGGGCGAGCCGGGCGGCACGCTCGAGCGAATCCCCCGCTGCGACGATGGCCTTGACCGCGGCGTCCGTCCCCCGGCCGCTCTGCCACACGCCGTCGACGCCGGCGACAACCCGCTGGGGCTGGAGGATCATCACGGTCGACATGTCCTGCGGCATCACGGCGGGGCGCAGGAGATACGTGCGCGCCCACAGCTCCGACGTCTTGAGCTCGCCTAACACAGTGCCCACCGGGATCCCGCGCGGAAACGTGCTGCCCAGGCCCGAGCTCACGATCAGCGTCCCGGGCTTGAGCGTGCTCCGCACCGGGACGCCGCGCATCTCGAGCAGGTAGCGCTCGGGATCGCTGCCCTCGTGGGCCGCCACGATGCCGAACGCGCTGCCGTCCTCCGCCATCGCGCTCACGCGAAAATCGGGATGCGCCCACACGATCGCGATGCTCATCGTCGGGTCGACCGTTTTCACCATGCCGGCCAAT
>Ga0207707_10003146_pt1 | contig 14652 bp, 15 predicted proteins | sample KBSC83BmetaG_FD_184336 | JGI IMG/M metagenome (GOLD analysis project Ga0207707, IMG submission 184336) | Corn rhizosphere microbial communities from Kellogg Biological Station, Michigan, USA - KBS C8-3B metaG (SPAdes) (version 2) | ecosystem: Host-associated > Plants > Roots > Rhizosphere ...
GGCCGGCTCCCCGCCCGTTGGGTGGGGGTGCGGTCCGGACCCGGCCGCAAAGGACAAGAGCGGCACTGCAGGCGGAGGGCGCGTGAGAGTCCACCAGCCCGGCAGCCATCTGCTGCAGGAGCGCGGCGTCCGCGTGCGGGACTGGTCGTGGAAGCAGACCGGGCGGCGCTTCTCGACCCTCGGACGGCTCGTCGCGCCGTACCGCGGCAGGGCGATCCTCTCTCTGCTCACGCTTCTCCTGGCGACGGCGATTGCGCTCGCGCCGCCGTTCCTGGCCAAGTTCGCGCTCGACGACGCCGTCAACGGCGATGCCGGCGGAAAGCTCTACCTGATCGTCGGGCTCTTCCTCTTCGCCGGGCTCGCGAACTGGGGAATGACGTACGCGCAGACCTACCTGACCGGCTGGGTCGGCGAGCGCATGCTCGCCGACCTGCGCACGACGCTGTTCGACCACCTCCAGGACCTGTCCCTCGGCTTCTACGAGCGGAACCGCGCGGGCGTGATCATCAGCCGGCTGACGAACGACGTCGAGGCGCTCGACCAGCTCGTCACCGACGGGATCTCGACGCTCGTCCAGAGCACGCTCACGCTGGTCGGGACCGCGATCCTGCTGTTCATCCTCGACTGGCGGCTCGCACTCGCGACGCTGGCCGTGATCCCGGTGATGAGCGTCGGCACGGTGCTGTTCCGCCGCTACTCGACCCGTGCCTACCGGGCAGTGCGGGAGCGCCTCGGGCTCGTCACCGCGACGCTGGCCGAGGACATCGCCGGGATGCGCGTCGTCCAGGCGTTCACCCGCGAGCAGGTCAACATCCGGAACTTCCGGGAGGTCAGCGAGCGCTACCGCCAGGCGAACCAGCAGACCGTGGTGCTGAGCGGCTGGTACTTCCCCTTCGTCGACCTTCTCTCGACGGTCGCGCTCGCGATCGTGCTCGGGTACGGCGGCCACCTGTACTTCCAGGGCGCCGTCCAGATCGGGACGCTCTTCGCGTTCATGCTCTACGTCCAGAACTTCTTCGACCCGGTCCAGCAGCTCTCGCAGCTCTACGGGACGTTCCTCTCCGCCACCGCCGCGCTGGACAAGATCAACGATCTGCTCGACGAGGAGCCGCAGATCGTGGACGAGCCCGGCGCGCGGGACCTGGGCCACCTCGCCGGCGAGGTCCGGTTCGAGGGCGTCCGCTTCTCTTATGGACGCGGTGACGAGGTGCTGCACGGGATCGACCTCGACGTTCCCGCCGGCACGACGGTCGCCCTCGTCGGGCACACGGGTGCGGGCAAGTCGACGATCGCGAAGCTGCTCGCCCGCTTCTACGACCCGACGCACGGCCGGATCACGCTCGACGGCGCCGACCTGCGGCACGTCACGCAGGCGTCGCTGCGCCGGCAGCTCGGCGTCGTCCCGCAGGAGGGGTTCCTGTTCGCCGGCTCGGTCCGGGAGAACATCGCCTTCGGGCGGCCCGACGCGAGCGACGACCAGGTGGTCGCCGCCGCGACGGCCGTCGGCGCCCACGACTTCGTCACGGAGCTCGAGGACGGCTACGACACCGAGCTGGGCGAGCGGGGCTCCCGCCTGTCGGTCGGGCAGCGCCAGCTGGTCGCGTTTGCGCGGGCGCTGCTCGCCGACCCGCGGATCCTCGTCCTCGACGAGGCGACCTCGTCCGTGGACATCGGCACCGAGCGCCGCATCGAGGTCGCGCTGCGCAAGCTCCTCGCCGGCCGGACGGCGTTCATCATCGCGCATCGACTCTCGACCATTCGTGAAGCGGACCTGATCGTCGTGCTCGAGCACGGCCGCATCGTCGAGCAGGGCTCGCACGACGAGCTGCTCGCCCGCCGCGGGCTGTACACCAGCCTGTACGGCGACTGGGCGGCCGACGTCGCGTGACCGATCGCGTCAGCGAACGCGATCGTTCAGATCGACGACTGCCGATCCGGCCATCTTGTCGTGCCACGTCTGCTTTTCGGAATCCCAGAGCATCCAGAAGTACCCGAGAAAGAGAGGGATTGCCGATACGATGCTCCCGAGCCAGCGGATGAAGGCCCGCCCGTAGCCGATCGGTCGACCGGTGCCGTCACGCAGGTCGACGACCTTGATCGAGAGCGCCATGTCGCCGGGCGTCTGTCCTGTCGAGCCGTGGAAGTAGGTGAAGTAGGCGATGTCGGTCAGCAGGCCGAGCCCGATGCTGCCTGCGTCGCCGATGAACACCCGCAGGATTGCCTGGACGATCGAGAGCAGGATGCCGTCGACCAGCGCCGACAAGAAACGACGCCACCACCCGGCGCGCCTGATTCGAAGCAGATAGGCATCATCGTCCGCCCGATCCACCACGGGCAGGCTACTCACCCGAGTCTGCCCCGGTCTCGACCCGGCATGGCCGTCAGCGCCCGACCGCGTGGCGGTAGCGCGCGACCGCGGCGAACCCGAAGCCCAACGTGATCGCCAGCGACCAGACGACGGCGAGCCAGATCTGGTTCCCCGCGGGCGTGCCGACGAACAACGCCCGCACGGCGTTGACCATGTTCGTGAACGGGTTGTGCTCCGCGATCGGCTGCAGCCAGTCGGGCATCGACTCCGGCGGTACGAATGCGGACGAGACGAACGTGAGCGGGAAGAGGATCGTGAAGCCGTACGCGTTCGCCGCCTCGGGCGAGGACGCGGTCAGACCGATGAACGCGAACACCCACGAGAAGGCGTAGCCGATCAGCAGGCACAGCGCGATGCCGGCGATCACCTCCGGCGCGCCGGTGGAGAAGCGGAAGCCGACCGCGAACCCCACGGCGAGCATCACCACCAGCTGCACCACATTGGTCGCCCCGTCGGCGAGAGTCCGGCCGGTGAGCACCGCCGCCCGTGACATCGGCAACGACCGGAACCGGTCGATCAGCCCCTTCTTCAGGTCCTCGGACAGCCCCAGCGCGGTGACGAAGCCGCCGAAGGTCATCGACTGGACGATGATCCCGGGGATCAGGAAATCGACGTAGTCGAGGCCCGGCGTCGAGATCGCGCCGCCGAACACGTACACGAACAGCAGCACGAACATGATCGGCTGGATGGTGAAGCCGACCAGCAGGTCGGGCTGGCGCGGGATCCGGAGCAGGCTCCGCTTCGCCAGGACGAGCGTGTCGGAGACCGTGTACCCGAGGCTGCTCATGCGGCCTCCTCCTCGTCCTCCGCGCCGTGGCCGGTGAGCTGCAGGAAGACGTCGTCGAGGGTCGGGCTCAGGATGGCGAGGTCGTCGACCGCGACGCCTGCCGCGTCCAGCCGGCGGACCGCGTCGGCGATCGCACCCTTCCGCTCGCGCAGCGGCACGCGCACGGTCGAGTCCTGAAGCGACGGGCTCGCACACGCCAGCGCAGAGAGCGCCTCGAGTGCCCGCTCGCCCTGGGAGCCGTCCGCGAGCCGGACCTCCAGCTGGTCGCTGCCTGCATTCTCCTTCAGCTCGCTCGACGTGCCCTCTGCGATCACGCGTCCGTGGTCGATGACCACGATCCGGTCGGCGAGGCGTTCGGCCTCGTCCAGGTACTGCGTCGTCAGGAGGACAGTCGACCCACCCGAGACGAGGCTCTCGATCGTGTCCCAGAGCGCGAGCCGGCTGCGCGGGTCGAGACCCGTCGTCGGCTCGTCCAGGAACAGCACCGGCGGACGGGCCACCAGCGCCGCCGCCAGGTCGAGGCGGCGGCGCATGCCGCCCGAATAGGTTCGCACCAGCCTGCCGCCGGCGTCGGAGAGGTCGAACTCCGCGAGCAGCTCCCGCGCGCGGGCGCGCGAATCGTGTCGGCCCATGTGGTACAGGCGTCCGACCATCTCCAGGTTCTCGAAGCCCGTCAGGTTCTCGTCCACCGCGGCGTACTGGCCGGCGAGGCCCACGTGCTCACGGAGCCGAGCGGCCTCGCGGAGGACGTCGATGCCGGCCACCCGCGCCGTTCCCTCGTCCGGAAGGAGCAGCGTCGTCAGGATCCGCACCGCCGTCGTCTTCCCGGCGCCGTTCGGGCCGAGCAGCCCGAGGACGATCCCCGTCTCCGCGGCGAGGTCGACGCCGTCCAGCGCGACCACGCTCCCGTAGCGCTTGCGCAGACCGGACGCCTCGATCGCGAGCTCGCGCGTCACCCCTTGCACGCTATCCAAGCGGGGTCGGCAGCCGTCTGCGCGCCCGGAGTAGAGTCCGCCTGATGGCGCTCGACAAGCGGACGGAGGAGCGGATCGAGCAGCCGGTCTCCGAGCAGGCCGAGGAGGAGACCCGTCTCGCCCCGGCCGAGGCGGTCGATCACATGCGCATCCACGCCCCGGTGCGCGCCAACCGCAAGCTCCGCACGCTCCTCGAGCGCGTCAACGCCGACCGGCGGCTGAAGGGCTGGTGGCACGTCGCGAACGTGAACGCGACCGTGCGCATGGAGATCAACGACCACTCCTGGGTGCACATCCAGATCGTCACCAACATCGGGCTGAAACTCCTGCGCCAGCTGACGAAGCACCACATCGAGCCGTCGGTCGTCCGCGACTTCAACATGACGAACGACGACGCCGAGGTCGTGGTCGTGCTCGGCGCGTTGCTCCACGACGTCGGCATGTCCATCCACCGCGAGGGGCACGAGGAGTTCAGCCTCTTCCTGGTCGAACCGGAGATCCGCAAGCTGCTGGAGGGGATCTACGACGAGCCCGAGCTGACCGTGATCACCTCCGAGGTGCTCCAGGCGATCATCTCGCACCGCTCCGGCGGCGAGCCCTTCTCGCTCGAAGCAGGCGTCGTCCGAGTCGCCGACGCGCTCGACATGGCGCAGGGACGCTCGCGGATCCCGTTCGAGAAGGGTCGCGTCTCGATGCACTCCCTCTCGGCCGCTGCGATCGACGACGTGAACATCTCCGACGGCGAGGAGAAGCCGATCAAGATCGAGATCGTGATGAACAACTCCGCCGGCCTCTACCAGGTCGACGGCCTGCTGAAAGCGAAGCTCCAGGGCTCCGGGCTCGAGCCGTACGTCGAGGTGATCGCGCACATCGACACCGAGGCGGAGAAGCGCCTCGTCCCGATCTACCGGCTCGAGACCTAGCAGCCGGCCGCGGCTACAATTGCCGGCGGCCCGTTGCGGGGTCGTCTAATGGTAGGACGCTCGGCTCTGGACCGAGAAGTTGGGGTTCGAATCCCTGCCCCGCAGCCTCTCGACTCCTCCGCGCATCGCCGGCAATCCGACTCGGCAGAGCCCCGGTAAGCCTTTCGAGAACGTTCCGGCAAACCAAGGGGGGCAGGATGACACGCATCGCGATCGTCGCCGCGCTGGCGGCGGCGGGAGCAGCACTTGCGCTGACCGCGGTGGCAGGCGGTCGGACGAACGCGACCACGCTCCGGGCGACGGTCGGCCCGGGCTTCACGATCACGCTGACCAAGAACGGCCGCCGGGTGACGAGGGTCGCTCCCGGCCTGTACCGGATCGTCGTGTCGGACCGATCGGCGATCCACAACTTCAAGCTGGAGAAGTCCGGCGGCGCCTTCGAGCGGACCATGACCACGGTCGGCTTCAAAGGCATCCGCACCCAGACGGTGCGACTCACGGCCGGCCGCTGGGAGTACTACTGCGCGCCGCACGAGCGCACGATGAAGGGTCACTTCACCGTCGGTACCGGGCCCGCCGCGACCACGACCGACGACCACGGCAACGACGGCTGATCAGCTCGCCTACAGGGACAGACCCCGGCCGGGGTCTGTCCCTTCAGGATCGGCAGATGAGCTCGGCGCCACCGACGCGAACGCAGGCTCGACCCGGCGGCGGCCGGGCCACCAGCTCGCTTCGCCGAACGCGGCGAGCAGCGCCGGGATCATCAGCGTCCGGACTACGAAGGCGTCGATCAGCGTGCCCACGCACACGGCGAAGGCGAACGACCAGAACGGCGCGATGGGAACGATCGCCAGCATGGCGAAGGACGCCGCCAACGCCAGTGCAGCGATCGAGATCGCGCGCCCCGCGCGGGGGACGGCGGCACGGATCGCCGAGCCGATGTCGCGGCCTTCGGCCTCCTGCCAGATTCGCCCGACGACGAACAGGTTGTAGTCGGTGCCGAGCGAGAGCAGCAGCACGCCGACGGCCAGCGGCACGTAGTAGGTGACGTCGGGCTCGCCGAGCACGAAGCGGGTGAAGTAGGCGGTCAGGCCGAGCGTCGCCGCGATTCCGAGCAGGCTCGTCGCCACGATCAGGAGCGGTGCGACCAGCGAGCGGAGGAAGAGCGCGAGCAGGACGAAGTTGACCAGCGTGGCGGCGAGCCCGACCACGAGCAGGTCGTGGCCGATCAGGTCGATCGTCTCCCCGGCCATCGCCGTGTCGCCCGCGTAGCTCGCCGTCGTCCCACCCAGTCCGGCCGAGGCCAGCAGCCGCGGCACCGCCGCCTGGAGCCGACGCAGGTCGCCCACCCCCGCCGAGCCGTACGGGTGGTGGTCGAAGGCGACGAAGTAGCGCACCGCGCCTCCGTCAGGCGTCCGGAAGGCCGTCCGTGCCCGGCGCGGCAGGTTCGGAAGCGCCGCTCCGATCACGGCGCCGACGCCGGGCTGCGCATACAGGCTGCGCCCGAAACGCTGGAGGGCTTTCCGCCTGAAGCCGACGCCGTGCCCTCTCACGACCAGCTCGGTCGGCGCGACGACCCCGGGGGCGAATCCGCGCGCCGCCTCGCGATCGGCCGCCGCCGCAGGTGCGTCGCGGGCGAGCCCGCGGATCGGCGTCAGCGCGAGCGTCAACCGGGCAAGACCGGTTGCGGCGAGGACGAGCGCGATCACCGCAACGGCCAGCAGCGGCACGGCGCCGAGCCTCCTGCTCGTCCCGGCAGCCATCGTGCCGCGCACGCGGGCTCCGATCCGGGTCAGCAGCGGGTCGAGCCGGTCCTTGGACAGCCCGGGCCAGAACGTCGCCCGCCCCAGCAGCCCCATCGCGGCGGGGACGAACAGGATCGAGACGGCCAGGCTGACGAGCACGACGATCGCCATCGCCGGGCCGAGGGCGCGGACGAAGCCGATGCCGGCGAGCCGCAGCGTCGCCAGCCCGGCGGCGACGAGCAGGCCCGCGGTGACGACGATCGGCAGGATCTCGGCGGTCGCATGCCGGGCGGCCGGTCGCGGGTCCTCCCCCGCGCGCAGCCGGGCACGCATGCCGGAGAGGAAGAACACGGAGTAGTCGGTGACGGCCGCGAGCAGGAGCACGACGACGATCGGCTCGACCTCGTGCTCGACGTGGAGGCCCGACACCTCGGCCAGGTAGGCCATCACGTGGATGGCGATCAGGTACGCGAGACCTGCCGCGGCCAGCGCAATCAGAGGCGCGACGAGCGACCGCAGGTAGAGCCCGAGGATCAGCGCGACGACGAGGATCGCCGCGACCTCGACCCAGACGAGCCCGTCGTCGATCGCGTTCGACTGGGCGATCGACCCCGGGATGAAGCCGGTCGCTGCCGCAGACGCCCCGGGCACCGAGACGACGCGCGCGTACTTCCGGGCCAGCTCGTCCTGCTGGTTGGGCGTGAGCTCCGAGGGGAACCCGAGATAGGTGATAGCGGTCGTGCCCCGCTCGCGCGAGCCGGGGGCAACGCCGAGCACGTTCACGTAGGGAAGCGCCCGCGATCCGGCGGGGAAGCCGGGCAGCCGGCCGCGGTCGAGTCGAACGGCGAACCCGACGATCCGCCGCTGCTGGACGAGCGACAGACCGTCCGGGTTCCGCTGCACGACGGCGATCCGCGGCAGCAAGGCCGAGCCGAACAGGCGGTCGGCCTCGAGCTCAGCCTTCTCCGCCGATGTCTCCTTCGGGAGCAGCGCCTGCACGCCGGAGGTGGGCAGCGTCGAGATCCCCGGCAGTCCCTTCCAGGCCGCGAATGCAGCCACGCACAGAGCGGGCACCACGAGCCAGCCCAGCGTCACCACCAGCCACGCGAACGCTCGGCTCGGGCGGCCCGTCCTTACGGGCTCAGGGGCGGCGGTCGCCGCAGTCTCGCGTTGCACGACGCTCCGGTGTTCCCGAAACGGCGCTTCGTGTCACTCTCGGGCGGTTCGCCTAGGTGCCGAGGCCGCCGAGCACGGCGAAGGGGCTCGGCTTCACCGCCTGCCAGACCAGCGCCCCGCTCGGCTCGACCTTCAGCTCGGCACCGGGAGGCAGCGCGTCGCGGACCGCCTCGGCGATCTCGTTCGCCTGGTCATCGTTGTCGGCCCCGATCAGGAGGTAGCGCCAGTGGCGGACGACCGAGACCGTGTAGCCCGCGAGGAGGTCGTCCGCCTCCGACTCGATCCGGTCGGCCATCGCGACCGCGTCGCGGTGCGAGCCGAACTCGATCCGCACCTCCCAGAGCGCCTCGCCGAGCTCCTCCGACTCCGCGGCCTCGTCCTCCTCGAGCCGCTCGTGCTCGACCTCGTGCTGGGCCTCGGTCGAAGGCAGCGCAGTTTGCGCCGGCTCCCACCGCTCCTCCTCCGGATGCCAGCGGTCGATCGCGTACTCGGCCTCGAGCGCGTGCTCGTCGACGAGGCGCCGGACGACGGTCGCGGCCTCGCGCGCCGCCTCCGGTGAGCCGGTGTACAGGTAGACGACGCCGGGGTCCTCTCCGCCGCCGACGACGACGCGATCGCCGAGCGCGGCGCGCGCGTCGTCCTCGACCGCGGTCTCGGCCAGTGACGCGGCGAGCTTGCCGGAATGCTCCTCCGCGGGGAGGGTGACGGTCACACGCCAGTCGTCCTGGGCCACGGGGTGAACGCTACCGCGTCGGGCTACCCTCATCACCGTGGGGAAGGTCATCGATGCGGCGGGCACGTTCTTCCACCACCTCGCCGACGTCCACTGGGTCGCGCTCGCGATCGCCCTCGGCTTCAACGCACTCCGCCTGTTCGCGCGGATCCCCGCCTGGCGGAACATCATCCGCGCCTCCTACCCGGAGCTGAGGGTGCCGCGCCGATCGGTCGCAGGCGCCTACCTGTCCGGCGTGGGCGTCAACGCGATCATCCCGGCTCGCGCCGGCGACGTGCTCAAGCTCTACCTCGTCCACGACCGGGTGCCCGGCACGACCTACCCGACGCTCGGCGCGACCCTGATCGTCGAGACGCTGCTCGACATGGTGGTCGCGGGCGCGATCCTCGCCTGGGCGCTGACGATCGGCGTCCTGCCCGGCCTCGACGTGCTCCCCCATCTCCCCCAGGTCGACTGGAGCTGGCCGCTGAACCACAAGCGCGAGGCGGCGATCATCGCTGCGGTCTGGATCGCCGTGCTGGCGATGCTCGCCGTGATCGGTATCCGCCGCGCGCGCGAGTTCAAGGCACGCGTCCGGCAGGGCTTCGCGATCTTCCGGACGCGCTGGGCGTACCTGACGCAGGTGGCGAGCTGGCAGCTGCTCTCCTGGGGCTTCCGCATCACCTCCGTCTACTTCTTCCTGCAGGCCTTCAGGGTGCCGGCGACGCTACACAACGCGCTGCTCGTCCTCGCCGTCCAGAGTCTGTCGACCCTGCTTCCCTTCACGCCGGGCGGCGTCGGGACCCAGCAGGGGCTCCTGGTCTACGTCTTCAACCGCGCCGGGACGGGCATCGCCGGAACGCTGCTGCTCAGCTTCAGCGTCGGCATGTACATCGCCGTCACGATCGAGAACCTCGTCATCGGATTCATCGCGCTCTTCCTCATGCTCGGAACGCTCCGCTGGAAACGAGTGATTCCGGACGAGGAAGAGGCGTATGCTCGGGGCCCATGATGCAGCCGCACCCGGTCCGCATCGTCGTCACCGACGACCTCGTCCGGTCGCGCCTGACCGTCTTCTTCCGGGCGATCCTGGCGATCCCGCACTACCTCTGGGCGTTCCTGCTCGGAATGGTGGTCGCGCTGCTCGTCTTCGTGAACTGGTTCATCCTCCTGGTCAAGGCGCGGACGCCTGACGGCATCCACGGGTTCGTCGCCGGCTACATCAGGTACCTGACGCACCTGGAGGCGTACTTCCTGATCGCCGCGAACCCCTACCCGGCCTTCTACCTGATCGGCAACGATCCGTACCCGGTCGACCTCGAGATCGACCCGCCGCAGGTGCAGAACCGATGGAAGACGGGGTTCCGGATCTTCCTGGCCGTGCCGGCGCTCCTGGTCGCGAGCACGTTGTTCTGGGGCGGGGCGCGCGGGGGCGGCTACTACGCGGGCGGGCTTGCGTTCGCCGTCGCCTTCCTGGCCTGGTGGGTCGGGCTCTTCCGCGCGCGCGTCCCGCGGGGCATGCGCGACCTGCTCGTCTACTGCCTCGGCTACAGCGCGCAGGTCTCGGCGTATGTCTTCCTTCTCACGGACCGGTATCCGTTCGCGAGCCCGAGCGTGTTCGTGGGCCGGCCGGGCCCGGACGAGGCGACCGACGACGCCTTGGAGGTCGCTGCGACGCCGCAGCACCCGGTCTCGGTCGCCGTGACCGACGACCTCCGCCGGTCGCGCCTGCTCGTCTTCTTCCGGCTGCTGCTGGCGATCCCGCACCTGATCTGGCTCCTGCTCTGGTCGATCGTCGCGGTCGTGGTCGCCTTCCTGACGTGGATCTGGGCCCTCGTCACCGGGACGCCGCCGCAACCGTTTCACCGGTTCCTGTCGCGCTACGTGCGCTATGTGAACCACGTCTATGCCTTCCTCTTCCTCGTCGGCAACCCGTTCCCGGGCTTCGTCGGCAAGCCCGGCTCGTATCCGATCGAGCTGGAGCTCCCCCCGCTCGAGCGGCAGAACCGGTGGGTGACCGGGTTCCGCGGCCTGCTCGCCGTGCCGGCGTTCCTGATCGGCGGAGGCCTCGCGGGAGCACTCCTCGTCGCCGCCTTCCTCGGCTGGTTCGTCGGGCTCGTCCTCGGCCGGATGCCACAGGGCCTGCGCGACCTCGGCGCCTACGCGCTCCGCTACCAGGGCCAGACCAACGCCTACCTGTACTTCATCACCGAGCGCTATCCGGACTCGGGCCCGCGCCCGGATCCCGCTTCTCCCTAGCGCGGGCCGCCCGCTACACTGGTCGCCGCCCCGGCGCATTCGTCTAGTGGCCTAGGACACCGCCCTCTCACGGCGGCGGCACGGGTTCGAATCCCGTATGCGCCTTTCCACCCCTTCTAGGCAAGCCGACTTCGCTCAACCATGCGGGTCGGCAGTGTCAGCAGAGACGGAAATGCTCGCCTCGTGGTGCCTGGGTGGTGCCTCGGAGGTCGGCCCGGCGGGCGGTGTCGCCCTGGTCGGAAACGTGTCCGTCCCCGAGCCTGTCAGGACGCGAGCGATGCCGCTTGAGAGTCGCTCTTTGGGCCATGGCTGCGAGCGTCGATAGACGGCGGGATGGAAAGGGGCAAGGTCGGTGGCGTTACCCTTTAACCATGAGCCACCTGTTGAAGCGGATGCGGGAGCGGGTGCGGATGATGTTCGAGCCACGCGTGCGTCAGCCGGGCGATCCCAAAGATCCCCGTGAGAGTCGGATCGACGCGACCTCGAAGATGAACGTCGATGCGCCGACGACCTACGTCGAGCCGTACGACGAGAACCGCCCTCAGAAATAGCCGATCACCGGGGTCGCTGCGGCTCTCAGCCGCACCAGATCCAAGAGGTTGTCCGCTCTGCCTAACGTAGACCGGTCCGCTGCCCCAGTCGCTTTTTCGGGGCAAGGCCACCGCCGAGCCTGTCCTCGGTTGGACCGCTAGGGGGTCAGCATGCGGAGCGGCCCTTGGTCGTCGGTGAAGTTCCTGGTGCTGAGCACCTGGGTGCCGGCATTGTGGTCTCCGTTGAATGGGGTCACAGAGCCTGCGCAGCCAGCCTTGACCGCGTCCGCGGGATCGTTGAACCACAGACCCAGATGGAAAGTATGCACCGGGTTCATCGCTGGATTTAGGCTCGCATCGGGGAACGGCCCGTTGTGGACGACCGGAGCGGGCGCGGAGCCCGGGCCGACGATGAATGTCTCGGTGTTGAAGCGCCCGATGAAGCGTCCGTGACCGCGGCCGCTAGCGGTGGTCTCGATGTCGCCCTGGTACCAAGAAAGCCCAAATGGCGAATTTGGAACCTGGATCACGAAGAAGTCGAACTCCGTTTTCGCCGGCAGCCCCTCGACCTTCACATTCATGACCTCGACGGGCCCCTGCGATTTGACAGTGACATCCGCTGCGGCGTTAGGCAGACAGCCAATCGCCGCCGCCCCGGCCGAGCGCACCATCTGGAACGAGATCCCGTTGCTCTTGTTGGCGCCTCCGCTCGCAGCGGAGACCACGAAGATCGCGACCACGATGCAGATGGCGAGAGTGGATCCCGCCATGACCGAGTTCCTGCGCACGTGACTCATCAGGTGCTCTCCCTTCCGTAGCTCGTATCGAAAGTAACTCCGTCCGCTCCGGCTCGTCAACGGCCTTCACCCACACCACGCCGAGCGTCGCGACAGCTCGGTCAGCAGCTTTGCCGCCCGCTCGTGCTCGCGGCCTCGAAGCTCCCCCAACGCTGCGAGCGCGAGCTGCGCCTTCAGCAGCGACACCCCCGTTCCCTCGTCGAGGAAGCGACCGAACCAGCGCAAAGCGGCACGCTCGAGCTTCGCCGGCTCATACGCGCGTACGCGCGTAGAGAAGCACGACCGGGAGGGCTTCCTCAAGTTGAGTGCGAACTCCCGCGCAGTCGTGTCCGCGATCAGCACGTTGCCACGCTCGATCGCTCGCTTGAAGATGACTCTTGGACTGCCCTGCGCTGTCAACGGCCCTCCCGGTGCGGCCGGACGGCGGGGGCCAGCCTAACCCAAAGCGGCGGCAGGCCAGGGTAGGCTCCTGGCCGGCGTGGCGATGCTTGCGTATACCTTCGGTACTGGGTTTGCCGCCGTCGCGGTCGTCTTATGGATCGTCGTCTGGCTGGTCGTCGCCGTCAGAATCGTCCGCCGCCGCGATCTCGGACTCGTCGGCAAGTTGCTCTGGCTCGTCTTCATCCTCGTCGTCCCACTCGTCGGACTGTTCATCTACTTCCTATGGGACGCGGCGAGGCCGGCCCGAACCTGACCCGGTAACTGCCTCGCAGGCGGCTCGACCGTCACCGCCGCCGGCGCTCCTTCTTCAAGAGTTCCGAGACCGGGTTCGACCCGCCGTCGCGGCAGGACCGCCGCCGACAAGCAGACTCGGGCGCCCAGGCGGCCGCTAGCCGCTGCCAACCTCGAGCACGACCTTGCCCCGCTTCCCGGGGGCCGCAACCCGCTCGAACGCCGCGCGGGCCTCCGTGAGCGGGAAGACCGAGTCGACTTCCGGGCGAAGATCGCCTGCGTCCACCAACGCGCCCAACTCGAGCAGTTGCTCGTGGTCGGGCTCGACGACGAAGTAGGTCGCGCCCGGCACCTCCTCCACGATCGAGACCACGCGCTCGCCCACTGGTATCTCGCCGCCACGAGTGTCGAAGACCAGATCGACCGGACCGCTCTCCACGACCGCCGCGCCGGCGTGTCGCGCAAGCTGAACGGCGATATGCCCTACTCCGCCCGACGCGCCCGTGACCAGCACCCGCTCGCCGCGGGCGAGCAGACCGTGCACGAACAACGCTTGCCAGGCGGTCAGCCCGCCCATCGGCAGCGCTGCCGCCTCGACGTGGCTCAGTCGCGCCGGCTTCGGCGCAAGCACCCGCGCCGGAACAAGGGCGTACTCGGCGGCCACGCCGTCGCGATCGAACGGCGTCAGCGCATAAACCTCATCACCGCTGTCGACGAGCACGCCCGAAAGCTCGTACGACGGAATCGCCGGCAGCCGATCGACCGGCCACTCCAACTCGCCACGCGTAATCGCCGCCGCATGTACGCGCACCAGAACCTCGCCCGGACGAGGCGACGGCGCCTCGATCTCCTCGACGTTCAAGCCGTCTCGGTGCAGGCGTACCGCTAGCACTGGCGTTCTCGCTCGTACAGCAGTTGGACTTCGGTTCTCATGAGACTTCGCGCTGCGACGTCCAACGTTGTTGCACCTGACTCAACGCCATAAACACCTTATTGACGGGTTGCGACCGCGATCTCTCGGATGCGCGAGTGTTCGGGAATATCCCTGAGCGGGGCGGCGAGCTTCGCTACGGCGCGAGGTCCCGGATCAATCTGAGAGTTGCCAGCTCTCATCGCGGATCAGGGGCACGGCGCTGCCGTCGGTGAGCAATGCGTCGATCTCGAGTTCGGGCCCGCCGACCATGAAGTCGGTGTGGACCGCGGAGACGTTCATTTCCTCGCCTGCAACGCCTTCAAGAGCTTCCGGGATTCCCATGCCGTAGGCAATATGAGCGGTGGCGTTCTCGTCGAAGAGCGTGTTGCAGAACGTGACCCCTGTGCGTCCGACGCGCGAGTCTTTGGTGACGAGGGCGAGCTCCCCGAGCCGAACGGCTCCTTCGTCGGTCGCGAGCTCGCCTCGGATCACGTCGGCTCCCTGATCGGCTTCGACGCCGACGATGCGACCCCCGTCGAGTGTCAGCTGTAGCCCGCGGACGATCTGGCCGCGGAGCGCGAGCGGTTTCGTCGACCGGAGCGTGCCGTCCGCGCGGTTCCGGTCGGGGGTCGTGAATATCTCTTCGGTGGGCATGTTCGCGACATACTCGATTCCCGCCGAGGTGCGCACTGGGTCGCTGACCCACAGGGCGTCGCGGAGCAGTCCGACCGTGAGATTCGTGCCGGGGCCGCGGTAAACCAGCGCATCTGGCCGAAGCTCGTTCAGCGACGAG
>Ga0207707_10003150_pt1 | contig 14636 bp, 7 predicted proteins | sample KBSC83BmetaG_FD_184336 | JGI IMG/M metagenome (GOLD analysis project Ga0207707, IMG submission 184336) | Corn rhizosphere microbial communities from Kellogg Biological Station, Michigan, USA - KBS C8-3B metaG (SPAdes) (version 2) | ecosystem: Host-associated > Plants > Roots > Rhizosphere ...
TGGCTATACTGCGAGCCATGAACACGTCCGGCTGTCGTTTCGCCCACCGCCTGCTCCCGGTCTCCGTTGCCATCACGGCGTTCATGCTGATGTCTGCCTGCTCGCAACAGGCGCCGACACCGCCCGCTGAGCCATCGGCCTCCGCGCAAGCCGCCGAGAATGACGCCGCCGCCACCAAGGAACTGAAGCTTTACCAGGACATGCTGGCCCAGAAAGCCGAGAGCTTGGCCGCGCCGGTGGGCAAGGACATCCTGGAGAAGTATCCGGGCACGCCTGCCGCCGCCGAGGTCCGGAAAACGCTTGCGCAGGTCGAGGCCACGGCCAAGTCGAAGACCGAGCACGCGCGGCTCGCGAGCCTCTGGTACTACCAGACGGCAAACGTCGATGGCAATCAATCCACCGCCAGCACCTATTCCGAGCCGCGCAGCACCAACAGCGTGCGGTTGGTACTGCGTCGGCACGTGAAGTGGGGCTTGAGCGTTTACCTGTTCGCGCCGGACGGCAGCAAGGGTTTCGTGTGCAAGGATCTCTGCGATGTCGTGACGCGCTTCGACGGCAAGCGCGAAACCTGGAAGGCGTATCTGCCCAAGACGGGTGAACCCGCGATGTTCATCAAGGACGACCAGCGCTTCATCGCGGCGATGCAAAAGGCCAAGGTGATCGAAATGGACGTCACGACGCGCGACCAGGGCAAGGAAACCCTGAAGTTCGAGGTTGGCGGTTACGACCCGTCCAGGTTCGCGCCGTTGCCGAAAAAATGATTCGTTGAATCGCGCCGCTGCCGGGCGCAATATCGCCACCGAGGTCGGACGCCGCATCGCGTCCGGGGGAGCCGGGGATGGATGAGAAAATCTGCGTCTTCGAAGACGTCTACAACGACGTCTCGGCGCGCGCGCAGGCCGAGCACGAAAAGGCCGGTGCATTCGGGATGTTGGCGCGCATGAAGTTGTGGGACCGGCCCAAGGAAACCGACATCGCGCTGGCCAACACCGAGAAGCGCTACGAGCCTTTCTGGATGGCCAAGGCCAGCCGCCGCACGCTGTACACGCGCCGGACCAGCTATCACGTGAAGATCGAGCACCCCCACGTGACCGCGGTGGAACTGCTGGGGCAGAAACTCGCCGTCGATGCGCGGCGCGAGTTGCAACTCACCGCGATCGAGGATTGCGAGAGCGTCACCGCGCTGGCGCACTACGTCGACGCGCTGGGCCACGAAACGCCGGAGAAAACGCTGGTCGATTACGCCGGCCGTTACGCCTTTCATGAAATCACCGACAGCAGCGAACCGCACTTCATCGTGCCGACCGTCACCGCCGCCTCGGTGCTGCAGCAGGTCAAATCGCGCCTGTCCGCGGCGGTCGAGGCCGACGCGATCGCCAGTGACGAAATCGACATCGCCTCGCTGACGCTGTTCTACCGGCCGGTGTACGCCTTCCAGTTCGCCTGGAAGGACAAGCAGGGCGTGATCGAGATCGACGGCCTCTCGGGCCGCGTCAACAAGGAAGGCAACATGCTGGGCGGCGCGGTGCGCAAGCTCGGCAACCGCGATGCGTTGTTCGACCTCGGCGCCGACTTTGCGGGCATGGTGGTGCCGGGCGGCACCATTGTCGTGAAGCTGATCGACAAGCTTTCGAAGAAACACTCCGCCTGACGGAGAACGCCGCGGCGGCTTCCCTGCCACCACGGCCGGTTCCGGCCGTCACGCGCGCTAGCGCTTGCGTCCCAGCGCGCCGCTGGCACTCTTCACGTCAGCGTCGAGGCTGGCGACGGCCTTGTTCGCCTCACCCACGAATTCATCCGCGACCTGCACCATCGCCGGCGTGGGCTTGACGAACTGCTCGCCCAGCGCCTCGGAGATGTACGACAGCCACGCGCGCAGGCGCGGCGGATAAACGAGCGCGCCTTCGCTCGACTGGATGTCGAGGTTCACGAAACGGTCGATGTCGCCGTTCAACGCAGCCAGCGCCTGCTGCGACGCATCGGTCGTGACCTTCTTGTCGGTCACCGCTTTCTGCAGCGCGTCGCGTGCGTCGATCGCATTGTTCAAGCTCGTGTCGAGCTTGTTCATCGTGTCGTGTACCCGCATCAACAAGTCGAAGCGCTCCTTCAGTTCCGCGGATGTGGTGGTGAGGCGCGGATCGAGCTTCACCGTGAACGGTTGCTTGAGCGTGGTGCCGCGATAGCTCAGTGCCGCGTAGTAAGTGCCGGGCAATATTTCCGGACCCACCGGCTCGGACGCCGCGAATCCGGAATGGAAGATACCCTTCACGTCCGTCGCATCGGCGTAATGCATGTCCCACTGGAAGCGGTTCATGCCGGGATGCAGGGGCTCCGGCTTCTTGGGTTTCTCACCGAACCCCGACTTGGTCTTCTTGGGTTTCAGCGGCAGCGTGAAGCTGCGGACGAGTTTGCCATTCGCGTCCGTGAAGCTGAGCTTCACCGGCGCCTTGCCGTCGTAGTTCTGCGGCAGGTGGAAGAACACCGTCGCGCCCGGCGGCAGGTTCTCGGCAGCGTTGCCGGTCCGCGTGCTGGATCCGAATCCGCCGACGCGCCTCTTGACCAGCCAGGTCTGCTGCGGCTTGAAGAGGTAAGGCGTGTTGTCCGCGACCCTCGCCGACGCCAGTTGCTCGAGGAACTGCACGTTGTCGAGCACCCAATAGGCGCGCCCGAACGTGGAAATCACCAGCGCATGCTGCCGGGGCTGGAAGTGGAGGTCCGTCACTTCCACCACCGGCAGGTTGAGCGTCAGCGGTTGCCAATGGCTGCCGCCATCCAGGCTCATGTAAACCGTCGAACGTGTGGCGACCAGCAACAGGTTGGCCTGGTCCGGATCCTGGCGCACGCTGAGCAGGTATTGATCCTGCGGCAGGCCCTTGGAGATATCGGTCCAGTGCTTGCCGTAATCCGTGGTCTTGTACACGTACGGCCGGTAGTCGTCCCACATGTAACGGCTGGCCGACACGAACGCGGTGCCGGGATCGGTGTGCGAAGGTTCGACGGCGGTGATGGTGGACCATGTGGGCAACGACGGCGGACGCACCTCGTTCCAGTGCGCACCGCCATCGGTGGTCACATTGACCAGGCCATCATCGGAACCGGCCCAGATCACGTTCTTGTCGAGCGGCGAAACGCCGATCGCGGAGATCGTGTCGTACATCTCCTCGCTGGTCACGTCGGCGCTGATCGGGCCGCCGGGACGCTGTTGCTTGCTCTTGTCGTTGCGGGTCAGGTCGGGGCTCAGCTCTTTCCAGTGGATGCCCTCGTCCCGCGTTTCCAGCAATACGTTGGCGCCCAGCAGGTATTGCTTGGGATCCTGCGTCGAGAAGAAGCCCATCGGGTAATGGATCCAGCCGAAGCGGTAGCGCACCGCCTTGCCGGCCAGCCCGAACTTCCATTCCGGCCATGGGCTGACGTTGGTGGTGATGCCTTGGCGCCGGTTCTGCCGCCAGATCTTGCCGTAATAACTGGCCCCATAGCTGACCCACGGCCGATCGGGCGTCGGCACCACCCAGGTTTCCTCGCCGCCCACGATCTCCTGCCACTCACCCGGGATGCCGCCCGCATCCACGGCGGTCGGTGATTCCACCGACCCGCGGTCCTGCTGCGCGCCGTAGATGTGGAACGGGAACTGATCGTCCAGGTTCACGTGGTAGAACTGTCCTGTCGGCTGGTTCTCTTCGGTGCTCCAGCTCTCGCCCGCGTTGAACGACACGGTTGCGCCGCCGTCGTTGCCCTCGATCAGGGTCTGCGGGTTCGTCGGGTTGATCCACAACGCGTGGTTGTCGCCGTGCGGCGGATGCAGCCGCTTGAGGGTCTTGCCGCCGTCGTGTGAAACGAACAGCCCGACATTGGGCAGATAGATGGTGTTGGCGTCCTTCGGATCCGGATACACGCGCATGTAATAGAACGCGCGCTGCGTGACCTCCTCGTCGTCGCTCATCAGCTTCCAGGTGACGCCACTATCTTCCGAACGAAACAGACCGCCGGGCTTGTCCTTGTACTTGGCCTGGATCAGCGCGTACACGATCTTCGGATTGCTGGGCGCGACCGCGATGCCGACCTTGCCGAAAATGCCGGTGGGAAGGCCCTTGTTGTGGGTGATGTTGCTCCAGTGCGCGCCGCCGTCCGTGGTCTTGTAGATGCCGCTGCCGGGACCACCGCTGGAATACGTCCACGGGCGCCGATACGTTTCCCACATGGTTGCATACAGCACCTGCGGATTCGACGGATCCATCGCCAGCGCGATCGCGCCGGTCTTGTCATTGACGAACAGGACCTTTTCCCAGTGCTTGCCGCCATCGACGGTCTTGTATACGCCGCGTTCGGGATTGGGCGCCCACACGTGGCCGAGCGCCGCGGCATAAACAACGTCGGGATCGTGCGGATCGATCGCTATCCAGCTGATGACGTGTGTCTTTTCCAGCCCGATGTGGCTCCAGGTCTTGCCGCCATCCGCAGACTTGTACATCCCGTTGCCGGTGAGGAAGGTGTTGCGGATGGCCGGATCTCCGGTGCCGGCGTAGATGACTTTCGGGTTCGACGGTGCCACCGCGATCGCACCGATGTTGCCGGTGGTGAAGTGCTTGTCCGAGATCGGCTTCCAGTGCACGCCGTAGTCGGTGGTCTCCCAGATCCCGCCACCCGCGTAGGCCGCGTAGAAGCGGTACGGCTCGCTGGCGACGCCGGCCACGCTGGTGACGCGTCCGCCGTAGAACGGCCCGACGTTCCGCCAGTGCAAGGCGGAGGTCAATTGCGCTGCGGTTGCCCGCGCGGCGTGCGCAACCGGTATCCCCAACGGGAGGCTTGCCGCCGCAGCCAACCCGACCATCAGCCCGAAACTCCCCACACGACGCGCCATCTTCATTGCCCATCCCTCCTCATGCCAGCACGTACTGCCACCCTTGCTCTTCGAAACTAACACAATGGATTTGCCAACCTGCATATGACCAACGGCACCCCCGGGGCGACATGTGACGAACAACACGTCACGAGCAGCGTGCCGATGAAGCCGGGGCTAGCCGGTATCCGCCGACATCGGCACCCTCGTTTTGGAAACAGACGGACAAGCTTTCGAGGTGACCTTCCGCCTGAAGACGCCGCGGTGGCACCAATCCGCTTGCCCCCTTTGCGGGATCGCCACCCGCGCGCGATTGTCACCAGGGGTCGCATCGATCAATGCGTCAAACGGATCGATGCCGAACCGCGCTGGCGATTACCAGCGGCGCATTGCGCGCTACACCGGCGCGCACACCAGGCTGTGCCACCCCGGGACCGGTCTTCTCCAGCACGCCGATCGCCGCGAAAGGCAGCACGATCAGCCAGCAGGCCGGTCGCGCCAACTGTTGCCGCAATTCGAAGCGGAGGACTTCGCGAAACATGGCCGCGCTACTGCACGGTCACCGGCGCGCGATTGTCGTCACTCACGCGATCGACCAGTTCGTTGAATGGATCGATGCCGGCTTCGTACGGCTTGCCATCCACGTTCACGGTGAGGGTGCTGTCGCCGTCTTTCACCGGCACCTTTGCGAGATACAGCGGTTTCCAGTCCTGCTCCTCGCCGTCCTTCGCCTGTGCGAACACGCCGATTTCGACAGGAATGTCGAGCTTCGCGCGCGTCTCCTTGCCCTTGCCGTCGGCGTAGTATTTCGCGGCGTGCAGGTGCAGCGTGACTTCGTATTTGCCGTCGGCACGTTTTTTCGCCGTCGCGGAAATCATGCGGTCATCGAACAGGGTGATCTTGTCGAAGAAGTCGGTAATCAGGTTCTGGTATTGCGGACCCGCCTGCCCGCGGAGATCCGCGATCAATTCACGCGTGTCGGTGTAGGGCGGCTGCTGGAATTTCACCTTGTCCAGCCACGTGCGCAGCGCGGCATTCACCTTGTCCTCGCCGATGTAGTCGGCCAGTGCGTAGAAGATCACCGACGCCTTGCGGTAGTGGATGTACGGCTGGTTCTCGACCAGCGCCAGCGGCTCTTCTTCCACGCGCTCGCCCGCGCGCCCGCGCAGATAGCGATCAAGTTCGTATTTCAGGAACTTCCGCATCTTCGTCGGGCCGTACAGGTGCTTCATCACCATCAGCGCCGAATACTGCGCCAGTGATTCGTCCAGCATCGTCACGCCCTGCACGCTGGCACCGATGGCTTGGTGCGCCCACCACTGGTGGCCGATTTCGTGCGCGGTTACATACGTGACGTAGTCGATGTCGGAAGGCTTGCGCAGGTCGGCGATGAAACCGATCGCCTCCGAGAACGGCACGGTGTTGGCAAACGATTGCGCGAACGAGGCGTAGTCCGGGAATTCGAGGATGCGCAACTGGCGGAACTGGTATGGCCCGAAGTGCTTGTCGTAGTAGTCGAGCGACAACTTCATCGCCTTGAACATCCGTTCGACGTTGTACGGATGCTGCGGGTCGTAATAGACCTCGAGGTTCACGTCATGCCACTTGTCGCGCGCCACCTTGTAGCGCGCCGACTGGAACGAGAAGAAATCCAGGATCGGCGTGTCCTGCACGTAGTGGAAATAACGGCGGCCATCCTTGATCCACTCCTTCTGCAGATAGCCCGGCGCCAGCGCGATCTGGTCGGCACTGGTGGAAAGCGTGGCCTGGAAGTGCACCCAGTCGGCATCGCAGGAAATCAGGTTGTTGCCATGCGCCGCGGCGTCATCGCGCTTCGGCAAGCGCTGCGCCGGACCCAACCCGTACTTGCGGCGATCGTTGTTGTCGGTGAGCTGGCGGTTTTCGTCATAGCAGAAATGCGGGAATGCAAAGCTGTTGATGAAGGTGCCGTTGTGGACGATCTGCTCGCCGACCGGCTCGTTGGCGAAGCCCTCGTAGGCCACGTGCATCCGGAAACCGAAATCCATCGACGCCCCCGGCGCCAGCGGCTGCGCGAGCTTGTAGAGGTAGAAGCCCTGTTGCTTGTCCGCAAGCGCGACGGTATGCGCGGGGAAATCCAGGTCGATCGTATAATCGCGGGTGGGGAACGTCGGCAATTGCACCAGCAATGTATCGATCGGCTTGCCGTGCTTGTTGACCAGCACGTAATGCCCATCGACGTCGATGCGCCGTTCGGCGGGATGCATCGCCACGTCGACGTTGACATCCGTGATCCGCGGCTGGGCCATCCCCATGTACTTCCGGTAATCCTTTTCGTATTGCGCCTGCAGGCGCTCCTGCCGGTCGTGGGTCTGGTAGCGATACAACCCGTGGGTGTTGTGGAACAGGAACACGCCGATCGCGGCGAAGCCGATCAGTGAAAGTGCCAACACGATCCGCGAAGGCGCACGGAACCGTTGCAGCGCGATCCGGCCCCGCGCACGCCAGCCGCCGGTCGTGCCACGCACCCAGTAAAGCGCGGCGCTCACCAGCAGTGCGATCGCGAGGCAATACCAGTACGCACGGAACCACAGGTTGCCGATCCAGAACGAACCGAATCCGTTCATGTCGGAATACGGCGTATCCGGCGCGCTGCCGTAGCGGTACAGGTGATCGGACAAATGGAACTGCGCCAGCGCGATCATCGCCAGGAAGAACGCCACGATCAACGCGTAGCCGACGAACTTGTTGTTGGACCATACCTGCAACACCACCGCGAGGATGGCGAACAACAGGAACGAAAGCAGGTCGAGACCGATGTACTGCAGGTACAGCAGCAGCTGCAGATCGGAGTATCCACGCAGCAACTGGTACGCCATGCAGAACAGTGAACCCGCTGCGAGGAACAGCACCGCCACCACCACGAGCGCGAAAACCTTCGACAGCAGCGGAATCCAGTCCGGCGTCGGGAATGCGTCGATCACCTCGCTCACGCGCCGATCGCGTTCACGCCACACCAGCTCGCCGGCGTAGAACCCCAGCACGAACAGCAACAGCCACTTGTAACTGCCGTCCATGGATTGGGCCATCAGATGCGTGACCGGCCATACGCTGGTGCCGTAGATTTCGTCGCTGAAGGCGAGGTTGCCGCCCAGGTTCGCCAGCCCGAACGCCAGCATCACCAGGAACGGCACGCCCCGCAGCACGCCGCGGGTGTCGAACCACGCAAGTTTCTGGAACTGCCGGGTGCGTGCGCCGAAATCGGTACGCAGCGTCACCATCGGCAAAACGATCGGCGTGGCGCGGATGGCGGCAGGCGCTTCGGGCGCCGCCGTCACACGCTTGCGCCGGCGGAACAGCCGCAAGCCCTCGCGATCGGGCTTGAACAGCACGAATGTCGCGGCGAGCAGCCCGATGCCTGTCGCCAACCACAGGCCGCGGTTGCCCAGCAGCATGCCGGCCAGCGCCGGGATGCGCACGTTCTGATCGGATGGCGTCCAGTAACGCGTCGCCAGGTCCAGCGCGCCCAGCCCGAAGGGGTCGATGATCGCGCCCAGCGTCTGGTGCTCGATGTTGCCGTTGCCAAGCGTGACCAGCGCGATCTGCCACAGCACGAAGAACGCGATCACGCCGATGTAGGTGCCCAGCATCGAGCGCGTCAGCGTCGCCAGCAGGAACAGCAGTGCACCGATGAAAAACAGGTTCGGCAGTACCACGATCGCGAAGGCCCAGCCATAGGCGTGCCAGGAGGTCGGCCCCAGCCGTGCCGGGTCCAGCCACGGCATCTGCGAACCCAGCCACATGCCGAACGCGACCGCGACCAGCGCCAACACGCTGACCAGCCAGCCGGCCGCAAAGCGTCCGCCCAGATAGGCAAAACGCGACATCGGCGTCGCGAACACGAGTTCGGCAGTGTTGTTGCCGAAATCACGCAGCGCCGCGCCGGCCACGAAGATCGTGATCAGGAACAAACCGATCACCGAGAAGAATCCCAGCATCGAGATCACGACCACCGGCGCATTGCGGTGCACGTTGCCGACGCCACCGCCGATCGTGACGCTGTCGGAGCACGCCGCCGCGAAGGCCAATCCCGCGAGCGCGAACGCGATCAGCCAGAACAGCGGGTTCCTGAGCTGCTGGCGCAACTCGAACCGGAAAATCTCCCGCAACACGTCAGGCCGCCTTGTTCGAGGCGGCGTGATGCAATTGTCCGAAGTAGACGTCCTCGAGATCCGGCGGCACGCTCTCGAAGCCATCCTCCGGTTTCGCATCGGCCAGCACATGGATCAGCGTCGCGCCGCCCGCCAACCGGGTGGACAGCACCGTCATGCGTTCGCGGTACTGCGGCAGCGCGGCCTTGTCGATCGCGCGGCGCCACACGCGTCCCTCCAGCGCGCGGATGGTTTCGCGCGGCTCGCCGGTCAGCCGCACTTGTCCTTGCGCGATGATCGCCATGCGCGGGCACAGTTCGGTCACGTCCTCGACGATGTGGGTGGACAGGATCACCACCACGCGCTCGCCGATTTCCGCGAGCAGGTTGAGGAAGCGCTGGCGTTCCTCCGGATCGAGCCCCGCCGTGGGCTCGTCCACGATCACCAGTTTCGGATCACCAATCAGCGCCTGCGCGATACCGAAGCGCTGGCGCATGCCGCCCGAAAAACCGCCGAGCTTGCGCTTGCGCACGTCCCACAGGTTCACCTGTTTCAACAAGGCATCGACCAGGTCGCGGCGTTCGCCACGGCGGGTGACGCCCTTCAACACCGCGAAGTGATCCAGCATCGCCTCCGCGCTGACCTTGGGATACACGCCGAACTCCTGCGGCAGGTAACCCAGCACGCGCCGTGTCGCGGGTTTGTCGGCCAGCACGTCGATGTAGCCGAGCCTGATGCTGCCTTCGTCCGGGTCCTGCAGGGTCGCGATCGTGCGCATCAGCGTCGACTTTCCCGCGCCGTTCGGGCCGAGCAATCCGAACATCCCGTTCGGGATGTCCAGCGATACACCGTTGAGCGCACGCACACCGTTCGGATAGGTCTTGGAAAGATTGCGGATGGTCAACATCGCTGGCTCCAAGGCTGCGGATATTGGGGCCAGTCTGCCGACGAAAACACCGTTTGCCATCCGCCACTGGTCACTGTGACTTTCGGGTCAGGCTGCTCCGTACATGACGAGAGCGGCCAAATGCGCGAAACTGGGCGTCTTGCAGCTTTTCCGGAATCGAAGGAAGCGACATGGCAGACGTGCGCGAGGCGAAGGTACCCGACATCGGTGATTTCGACGGGGTGCCTGTGATCGAGGTGATGGTCAAGCCGGGCGACCATGTGGACAAGGACCAGGGCCTCGTGACGCTGGAGTCGGCCAAGGCGACCATGGAAGTACCGGCGCCGTTCGCGGGCACGGTCAAGGAAATGAAGGTCAAGGTCGGCGACGAGGTTTCCGAGGGCAGTGTGATCGCGACGATCGAAGCCGATGAAGGCGGCGCGGCGGCGAAACCAGAAGAACCAGCGAAGTCACAACCGGCGCCAGCAGAAAAGCTCCCCTCTCCCTCCGGGAGAGGGGCTGGGGGTGAGGGTCTGAAAACTGCGCAAACTTCCAAAGCAGAATCAGCAACACGCGAAACCGAACCCTCACCCGCTGCTGCGCAGCACCCTCTCCCGGAGGGAGAAGGAAAAGCCGAACGCCACGCCCCGCCGATTCCGTTCGATGCCGATTCCATCATGCCGGACAAGGTGCCTTATGCCACACCCGCGGTGCGCGCGTTCGCGCGCGAGCTCGGCGTGGACCTTGCGCGCGTGACCGGCAGCGAACGCGGCGGCCGCATCACCAAGGAAGACGTGCAGAAGTTCGTGAAGGCGGCAATGAGCGGCGGCGTTCCCGCAGCCACGGGCGGTGGCAACGGTCTCAACCTGCTGCCGTGGCCGCAGATCGATTTCAGCAAGTTCGGTGCGATCGAAACGCAGCCGCTGTCCCGCATCAAGAAACTTTCCGGCGCCAACCTCGCGCGCAACTGGGCGATAATCCCGCATGTCACGCAATTCGAGGACGCCGACATCACCGATCTCGAGGCACTGCGCGGCACGCTCAACAAGGAAAACGAAAAGGCCGGCACCAAGGTCACGATGCTGGCGTTCCTGATCAAGGCCTCGGTCGCCGCCCTGCAGAAATTCCCCGACTTCAATGCATCGCTGGATGCGTCGGGTGAAAACCTGATCGTGAAGAAGTACTTCAACATCGGTTTCGCCGCCGATACGCCGAACGGGCTCGTCGTGCCGGTGATCCGCGATTGCGACAGGAAGGGCGTGCTCGAAATCGCGCAGGAAATGTCTGCGCTGGCGAAGAAGGCGCGCGAGGGCAAGTTGACGCCGGGCGAGATGTCGGGCGGATGCTTCTCGATCTCGTCGCTGGGCGGCATCGGCGGCACCATGTTCACGCCGATCATCAACGCGCCCGAAGTCGCGATCCTCGGCGTTTCGCGCTCGTCGATGAAGCCGGTGTGGAATGGCAAGGAATTCGCACCGCGGCTGATCCTGCCCTTGTCGCTCAGCTACGACCATCGGGTGATCGACGGCGCCGCCGCCGCGCGCTTCGCGGTGTATCTCGCGCAGCTGCTCGCCGACATGCGGCGGGCGCTGTTGTAAGGCCGCATGGCCGCGCCGGTCGCCCCGCCTGCATCGCCCGCCGCGGCTGGCTCGCCGCTGCACGACGCCATCAACGCGATCAATCACTTCCTCGGCATCAGCCTGAAGGTCGGCGGCGTTTCGCTCAACCTCGGATCGCTGCTGGTCGCCGTGGTGGTGGTGTTGGTGGCCATCCTGGTTTCGCGGCTCGTGCAGACCGGACTCGCGCGTTACGGCCAGCGGCACCAGACCAGCCAATCGACGCTGTATGCGCTGTCACGCGTCCTGCACTACATCGTGCTGGCGATCGGCGTGCTCTGGGCGTTGTCGGTCGCGGGCATACCGCTCACCGAGTTCACGTTCTTCGCGGGCGCGCTGGGCGTCGGCCTCGGCTTCGGACTGCAAGCGATATTTTCCAACTTCATTTCCGGGCTCATCATCCTGTTCGACCGCAGCCTGAAGGTCGGTGATTTCGTGGAGCTGGCGAACGGCGTGCATGGCCGGGTCAGCGACATCCACATCCGCGCCACGCGCATCACCACCAACGACAACATCGACATCCTGGTGCCCAACTCGCGATTCATCACCGACAACGTGGTGAACCTGACCTGGCGCGACGTGTCGCGGCGCTCGCACATCCCGTTCCGCGTGCCCTACGGCGCCGACAAGGACAAGGTGCGCCAGGCCGCGCTGGAAGCGGCCGCCGAAGTGCCGTTCACGCTGACCGAAGATGAGTCGCGCCAGCCGCAGGTGTGGCTGACCGGCTTCGGCGAATCCGCGATGGATTTCGCGCTGGTGGTGTGGCTCAACGCCGGCGCGGCGCGGCGCTACCGCGGTGTGACGGCGGCCTACAACTGGGCGCTGCACAATGCGTTGGAAAAACATCACCTGGAAATGCCGTTCCCGCAGCGCGACCTGCACGTGAAGTCGTGGCTGGGGCTCGCCGGCGCGGAAGGCCGCCGCGCGATGGCTGCCGGAGAATCGCCGCCAGCGGCGACGCGCGAACGACCGCATGCCGTGCACGCGCCCGCGGACAACGACGCCGCGCGCTCGGTCAGCAGTGACATCGCAAAAGATGAAGCCGGTGCGATGAAGAGCGCCGACGTCGGCGACCAAGGCAAGCCCGTCACCGGCATTCGTGAGCGCGCCGCTTCCGACCACGACGGTGACACCGCCGATGCAAACGCGAAGCCCGCGGCACATACAAAACCCAAAGGACAGCAAACGCATGAGCAAGACGATTGAACTGAAGGTGCCGGACATCGGCGATTTCCACGACGTTCCGGTCATCGAGGTATTGGTGAAGGCCGGCGATCGCGTGGAAAAAGACCAGAGCCTCGTCACGCTGGAATCGGCCAAGGCCACGATGGAGGTGCCCGCGAGCGCAGCGGGCGTGATCAAGGAAGTCAAGGTCAAGGTCGGCGACAACGTCGAACAGGGTGCGGTGATCGCGGTCGTTGAAGCGGAGGGCACAGCAGATGCGGGTGCTGCGCTCCCCAGAGGGACTGGGGGTGAGGGTACGGGTCCTGCCCAACCTTCAACCGGCACATCACCTGCTCCGACGAAATCCGGACCCTCACCCGGCGCTGCGCGCCACCCCCTCCCGGAGGGAGAGGGGAAAAGCGCGGCGCCTTCGGCTGCGAAAGAAACCGGCCGCAAGGCCGACATGGAATGCGCGATGTTGGTGCTGGGCTCCGGCCCCGGCGGTTACAGCGCGGCCTTCCGCGCCGCCGACCTCGGCCTCGACACGGTCCTGGTCGAACGTTACGGCACGCTGGGTGGCGTGTGCCTCAACGTCGGCTGCATCCCGTCCAAGGCGCTGCTGCACGCGGCCGAAGTGATCGACGCGGCCGAATTGATGGGCACGCACGGCATCGAGTTCGGCAAACCGAAGATCGATCTCGACAAGCTGCGCGACTTCAAGGACAAGACCGTCGGCAAGCTCACTGGCGGCTTGACCACGATGGCGAAGCAGCGCAAGGTGCACGCGGTGCAAGGCACCGGTACGTTCGTTTCGCCGCACGAACTGGAAGTCGTGAATGGTGACGACAGGAAACTGATCCGTTTCGAGCAGGCGATCATTGCGGCCGGCTCGCAGGCGGTGCGCCTGCCGATGTTCCCGTGGGACGACGAGCGCGTGATGGATTCCACCGGCGCGCTGCAACTGCGCGACGTGCCAAAGTCGCTACTGGTGGTCGGCGGCGGCATCATCGGCCTGGAAATGGCGACGGTCTACCGCGCGCTCGGCAGCAACGTGACGGTGGTCGAGTTCATGGACCAGTTGATGCCGGGTGCGGATGCCGACTTGGTGCGCCCGCTCGCCGCGCGCCTCAAGAACCAGGGTGTCGCAGTGCATCTGAAAACCAAGGTCACCGCCGCCAAGGCGCAGAAGAGCGGCGTCACTTGCGAGTTCGAGGGCGACAGCATTCCGGAGAAAAAGACGTTCGACCGCGTGCTGGTGTCGGTCGGCCGCAGCGCCAACGGCAACAGGATTGGTGCCGACAAGGCCGGCGTCAGCGTCACCGAGCGCGGATTGATTCCGGTGGACACGCAAATGCGCACCAACGTGCCGCACATCTTCGCGATCGGCGACCTGGTCGGCCAGCCGATGCTGGCGCACAAGGCCGTGCACGAAGCACACGCTGCCGCCGAAGCCGCGGCCGGCCGGAAGCGGCATTTCGATGCGCGCGTGGTGCCGTCGGTGGCGTTCACCGATCCGGAAATCGCGTGGGTCGGCGTCACCGAGCGCGAAGCGAAGGAAAAGAATCTCGAAGTCGGCGTCGGCAAGTTTCCGTGGGCCGCCTCGGGCCGCGCGCTGGGCATGGACCGCGCGGAGGGCTTCACCAAGCTGATCTACGAGAAGGCCAGCCATCGCGTGATCGGCGGCGGTATCGTCGGCGTGCACGCGGGCGATTTGATTTCCGAAATCGCGCTGGCGATCGAGATGGGCGCCGAGATCGGCGACATCGCGCTGACCATCCATCCGCATCCGACGCTCGGCGAATCGATCGGCATGGCGGCGGAAGTCGCCGAAGGCACCATCACGGATTTGTACATTCCGAAAAAGAAGCCCTGAGACTTCCCGTTCGCATCCAGCGCAAGTCTTCACTCAGAATGCGATCTGCGCGCGCAGTTCCACGATGCGTGGGTTCACGATGAGACTTCTGCGATCGCTGAAAGCACGAATGTAGTTCGCCTGCAGTTTC
>Ga0207707_10003151_pt1 | contig 14635 bp, 13 predicted proteins | sample KBSC83BmetaG_FD_184336 | JGI IMG/M metagenome (GOLD analysis project Ga0207707, IMG submission 184336) | Corn rhizosphere microbial communities from Kellogg Biological Station, Michigan, USA - KBS C8-3B metaG (SPAdes) (version 2) | ecosystem: Host-associated > Plants > Roots > Rhizosphere ...
TGTCGGGCGTGCCGAAGCTGCTGGCCGAGGTGCTGGCGCCACTACACGACATGCCGTGGCTGTTCCTGATGGCGACGGCGTTCATAACGATGATGTTCGGCATGGTGCTCGAGGGCCTGCCGGCCGCGGTGGTGCTGATCCCCGTCGTCTTCCCGATCGCCGAGAAGATGGGAATCGATCCCATCCACTTCAACATCGTCACGACCGCCTCGGTCGGCATCGGCCTGTTCCTGCCGCCGATGGGCGTCGGGCTGCTGATGGCGCTGAAGTTCGCCGACCTCACGGTCAGCGAGCACTGGCGGACCTACATGCCTTACCTCGCCGCGCTGCTGATCGGCCTGATGCTGATCATCCTGTTCCCGCAGCTCTCGCTGTTCCTGCCCAAGGCTGCGGGCCTGATCAAATAGCCGTCACGGCGCGGCGGGCCTTTCGACCTTCAGCACCGTGAGCGCGTGGCGCCGGCCGTCGCGCGCGGTCCATTGGATCGCCTGGCCTTCCGCGAGGCCGATGAGGGCCGCGCCGATCGGCGTCATGATCGACACCTTCGACAGGGCGATATTCTCTTCGGCCGGATAGACCAGGGTAATGCGCCGCTTGGCTCCGCCATCGGGCTGGAAGGTGACGGCCGATCCCATGCGTACGACGTTCGCCGGCACGGCGGGCGCGCCGACGACCTCCGCCCGCTCCATCTCGGCCAGCAATTCCCCGGCGGTCTCGGGCAGGCGCTCAAGGGCGGCGGTGGCGAGGCCGGTCAGTCGTTCGTGGTCGCTTTCGCTCACCACGATCGGCGGCAAGGGGCGATTGGTTTGATCTTCACGCATGGCGATATCCTAATCTGTCGGTCGACGGCGCGGCCCACGACGAGTCGTGGCCGAACGGCCGCCTGACGGGAAAAGCTGAGGTTTGATGAGCGCCCGCTTGTGGGCTGCGCACGATCTTGCCCGGCAAGATCGGCGTGAACGTCCGCCCCCGGCGCTCGGGGGCGCAATAGGCCGAGCCGGGGGCTACGCTTCAGCGATCGGATGTTTCCGACGGAAGGTGCACAGGATGTTGGCCGCGTTGCTCATCCTATAGACGTAGGAACGACCAGGCCGGGTGTCAACCCGGCGCGACCTACCGCGCGGGCTTGCCGATGCCGCCGCGCGAGCGGCGATAGAGGTAGACCTGCAGGTGGGCGTAGGCCAGGCGCAGGTTGGGCGTGGCGATGCCCGCCTTCCTGGCGCGCGCGATCATGTCGCCCACGATATGGTCGGCCTCGACCATCGCGCCGTTCTCGAGATCGTGCAGCATGGATGCGGCGAACATCGACTTCTCGCGCGTCAGGAAGGAGCGCACGGTCTCCATGCCCCTGGCGCCGGGATCGTAACCCGCTGCCGTCGCCACCTTGTGGCACTCCTCGACCGTCTCGAGGACGATGGCCTTGCCTTCGCCGGCTTCGAGGATGTCACCCGACGTGCCGCGCATCAGGCAGCAGGTCGAGGCCAGCGAGCACAGCATGATCCACTTGTCCCACAGGTCCTGGACGATGTTGGCGTGCAGGCCGCCGTCGACGCCGGACTTCTTGATGGCGGCATCGAACGCGACCAGCGCCGCACGCGGCGACTTGCCGTCACGCTCGCCGAAGGAGATCGCGGCGAACGGGCTGGTGTGGTGGATCGTGCCGTCCGGGCCCATGGCGACGCCGACGCGGGCGAGGCCGCCCACGATCTTCCCGGCACCAAACTTCGCCGATAGCACGTCGATATGGCGCATGCCGTTCAGCAGCGGCACGACCGTCGTGTTGGCGCCGATCGCTGGCGCCACGGCGTCGATCGCCGAATCGAGATCGTAGGCCTTGGGCGTCAGCATGACGATGTCGTAGGGACCGCCTTCGCCGGCGCCGAGCACCGTCTTCACCTTCTGGGTGATGTCGCCCTTGGTGCTCTTGATGACGAGCCCGTCGCGCTCGATCGCCTGCCGGCGCGCCGGCCGCACGAGGAAGGTCACGTCGGTGCCGGTCTGGTGCAGGCGTCCGCCGACATAGCCGCCGATCGCGCCGGCGCCGAGGATCAGGATCTTCACGTTCGTCTCCTTGCTTACTTGGTCGCGCCGCCGGTACGGGCGCGGCGCGCCTCGTAGGCCTGCAGATGGGCGTAGGCGAAGCGCAGGTTGGGCGCGGCGATGCCGTGCTTGCGCGCCCGGCCCAGCATGTCACCCACGATCTGCGCACCCTCGACGGCACCGCCCTTCTCCATGTCGCCCAGGATCGAGGCGACAGCCTTCGAGCCCGGCGTGGTCAGGCCGGCGCGGATGGCACCGACGGTCTTGTCGCTGGGCGGGAATCCTTCGGCGGTCGCCACCTTGCGGCATTCCTCGAGGATCTCGGCCATGATCGCAGCACCGTCCTCGGTGGCTGCGATGTCGCCCACGGTGCCGCGCATCGCCGAGCACATCGAGGCGATCGAGCCCAGCATGATCCACTTGTCCCAGAGATCCTGGTTGATGTTGGGGTTGAGGCCACCCTCGATGCCGGCTTTCTTGCAGGCGGCGTCGAGCGCAACCAGCGACGCGCGCGCGGGCTTACCGTCGCGCTCGCCGAACGACACGCCATTGGCGCCCGAGTGCAGGATCTCGCCGTTCGGACCCAGCATGCCCGAGATGCGGGCGAGGCCGCCCGCCACTTTCTCCGCACCGAACTTCTTGTCGAGGGCGGCGAAGTGGGCGTGGCCGTTCAGCATCGGCACGATCGTGCTGTCGGGGCCGATGGCGGGCGCGATCGACTCCATCGCCGAGTCGAGGTCGTAGGCCTTGCAGGCCAGCACCACGACGTCATACGGGCCGCCGTCTCCACCCTTGGTGATGACCTTGACCGGCACGATGGCGTCGCCCTTCGGACTCTTCACCACCAGGCCCTCGGCCTTCACCTTGGCGGCGCGCTTCTCGCGCAGCAGGAAGGTGGTGTCGATGCCGGCCTGGGTGAGGCGCGCGCCCCAGTAGCCACCGACGGCGCCGGCGCCGAGGATCAGGATCTTCACTTCTTGGCACTCCGTTCGGCATTCCAGTCCGCCAGCCAGGTGGCGAGGTCGTCTGTCTGGTGATGGATATGGTCGAGGTTGGTGTCGACGGCGCGTTTCACGCTCTCGTCGGTGCGGATCCAGATGGTGCGCATGCCCATGGCGTGCGCAGGCTTGAGATTCACCGAGATGTCGTCGGCGAAGGCCGCGCGTGCCGGATCGACGTTGTGTTTGCGCACGAGCTGATCGTAGATCGCCTGGTGCGGCTTGGGCCAATAGTCGCCGGCCACGATGTCGAAGATCGCCTCGAAATGATGGGCGACGCCCAGCCGCTCCATGACCTTCTCCGCGTGCGGCACGTCGCCGGCGGTGAAGATCAGCTTGCGGCCCGGCAGCGCGGCCAGCGCGCGCTCGAGCGCGGGGCTCGCCGGTACGGGCGAGTAGTCGATGTCGTGGACGTAGTCGAGGTAGTGCTTGGGGTCGACGCCGTGCAGGCTCATCATGCCGCGCATCGAGGTGCCGTGGTCGCGCCAATACTGCTTCTGGACCCGCCGCGCCTCGTCGACGTCGACCTTCAGCCAGTCGGCGATGTAGCGACCGATGCGCACGTCGATCTGGGCAAACAGGTTGCAGCGCGCCGGATAAAGCGTGTTGTCGAGATCGAACAGCCAGACGTCAGGGTCGTGTTTTGGGGGCGCCATTTGGGGATTTTGATTAGTCGCCCACCGTGCGCTTGTCGAGCGCCGAGCCTATAAAGAGGGCAATGGATACACTCACGATTGTCCTGCTGATTGTTGTGGTCTTGCTGGCCATCGGCCTCGCCGTCGTGCTGTTGCGCCAGGGCGGCAACCGCAGCGACGAAGGCCTGCGCCAGCAGCAGATGGCCCTGGCCGACACCGTCCAGCGGGTCGAGCATTCGCTGCGCGAACAGGAGCGGGCGCTGGCCGCCGTGGTCAACGACCGGCTGTCCCAGAGCGAGCAGACGACGGGCAAGATCGTCACCGACCTGCGCGAGCGGCTGGTGAAGATCGACGAGGCGCAGAAGAAGATCGGCGACCTGTCGACTCAGGTCGTCGGCCTGCAGCAGATCCTGACCAACAAGCAGGCGCGCGGCGCCTTCGGCGAAGTCCAGCTCAACGACCTGGTGCAGAGCGCGCTGCCGCCCTCGGCCTACGAGTTCCAGTCGACCTTGTCGACGGGCGCGCGAGTCGACTGCCTGCTGAAGCTGCCGAACCCGCCGGGCTCGATCGCGATCGACGCCAAGTTCCCGCTCGAGAGCTATCACCTGCTGCGCAACGTCGTGGCCGGCGACGCCGTGGGTCTCGCCGCGGCACAGCGCGCCTTCCAGATGGCGATGCGCAAGCACATCACGGACATTCGCGACAAATACATCCTGCCCGGCGAGACCGCCGAATCGGCGCTGCTGTTCCTGCCGTCCGAGGCGATCTATGCCGAGCTGCACGCCAACTTCGGCGGCGTCGTCGACGAGTCCTACAAGGCGCGGGTCTGGATCGTATCGCCGACGACGATGATGGCCACGCTCAACACCGTGCGCGCCGTGCTGAAGGACGTGCGCATGCGCGAGCAGGCAGGCGAGATCCAGAAGGCGGTCGGCATGATGCTCGAGGACGTGCGCCGCCTCGACGAAAGGGTGGCCAAGCTCAAGACGCACTTCACGCAGACCGAGAAGGACCTGCGCGACGTCGAGACCTCGACCGACCGCATCACCAAGCGCGGCGAACGGATCATCGAAACCGATCTCGGCGATCTGCCGACGGCGCTCCCGCCGAAGCTTTAGCCCCAGGGACCCTTGCGCGGCGTTTGCGGCGCGGCGCCCCACGGGCTCGATGGGGGACTCGACGGTACCGTGGCCGGAGCCGCCGTCTGCATCGCCCCCAGGGGCTGGCCCGCCATCGCCTCGAGGCGCGCGACCCGCTCGTCCATCGACGGATGCGTCGAGAACAGGCTGGCCAGCCCGCCGCCCGACAAAGGATTGGCGATGTAGAGATGCGCCAGGGCGGGGTGCGCGTCGGCGGTCGCGTTCGGAATCTGTTGCGTGCCCCGCTCGAGCTTGCGCAGTGCCGAGGCGAGCCACAGCGGATGGCCGGTCAGTTCCGCGCCCGAGCGATCGGCTTCGAACTCGCGGGACCGGCTGATGGCCATCTGCACCAGCGAGGCGCCAAGCGGGGCCAGGAACATCGCCGCGATCGCCACGATGGGGCTGACCAGCCGGTTGCCATTCTGGTCGCGGCCGCCGCCGAAGAAACCGCCGAAGCTCGCCAGCATGCCGATCGCGCCGGAAAGCGTGGCGGCGATCGTCATGGTGAGCGTGTCGCGGTTGCGCACGTGGCTGAGTTCGTGTGCCAGTACGCCGGTCACTTCCTCGCGGCTGAGCAGCCGCAGCAGGCCTGAGTTGGCGCAGACCGCGGCGTGCTCGGGGCTGCGGCCGGTGGCGAAGGCGTTGGGCTGGTCCTCGTCGACGATGTAGACCTTCGGCATCGGCATGTTCGCGCGCTGGGCCAGCTGCTGGACGATGCCGTAGAGCTCGGGGGCGTCCGCCGGCCCGACCTCGCGCGCGTTGCTCATGCGCAGCACCATCTGGTCGGAGTTCCAGTAGGCGAAGGCGTTCATGCCCAGCGCCACGACCAGCGCGATCAGCAGGCCGGACTGGCCGCCCAGCAGATATCCAACGACCAGGAGGAACGCGGTGAGGGCCGCCAGCAGCACGGCCGTGCGCATGAAGTTCATGGTGCGAAAGATGGCGCCCAACTGTGGCGAATCAAGGCGTTCGCGGCCATCATGGGCGGATGAAACCTGCCGACATCTTCCACCCCGACTTCAAGGCCCAACCCTGGTGGTGGGAGGCCTGGCATCCCAACAACGCCTTGTCGCAGGACCCGCCGTCCAAGACCGACGTGGTGATCGTGGGCGCGGGCTACGGCGGCCTGTCGACGGCGCTCGAACTCAGGCGCAACGGCGTGGCGGCAGTGGTGCTGGAGCGCGGCGACTTCGGCATCGGCGCGTCGACACGCAACGGCGGCATGATCTCGGGCGGCACCAACCTGGGCAAGGGCCTGGGCGGCAAGAGCCCGATCGCCGAGGAGTTCGAGGCCAACAAGGCCGCCCTGATGGGCGCGGGCGCCGACTCGCTCACCGTGCTCGAGGACATCATCGCCCGCGAGGGCATCGAGTGCGGTCTGCACAAGAACGGCCGCTTCGTCGGCGCCTGGACGCCGCGCCACTACGACGATCTCGCGACCAAGATCGAGACCTACAACAAATACGCCAACGCCGGCGCCTCGATGGTGCCGCGCGAGCGCCAGCGCGAGTTCATCCAGTCGGACTACTACTACGGCGGCATGCATGCCACGCGCGCGGGCCATCTTCATCCGGCGCTCTACTACAAGGGCCTGCTCGAGGCCGCACACACGGCGGGCGCCATCCTGTGCGCCCGGGTCGAGGCCGAGCGGACGGAGAAGATCGCCAGCGGCTGGAGGGTGCTGACGGCCAAGGGGCCGATCGAGTGCCGCGAGGTCGTGGTCGCGACCAACGGCTACACCGGCGATCTCACGCCGCGCCTGAAGCGCAGGGTCGTGCCGGTGGCCAGCCACATCATCGCCACCGAGGACCTGCCCGAGCCCGCCGACAGGATGCTGATCCCCGCGATGCGCGCGATCGGCGATACCAAGCGGGTGCTGACCTATTACCGGCCCTCGCCCGACGGCAAGCGGCTGATCTTCGGCGGCCGCGCGCGTTTCACCGCGGCGCCGCCGGAAGTGAGTGCGCCCGCGCTCTACCAGTACATGATCGACCGCTTCCCGCAGCTCAAGGGCATCCGCATCACCCACGTGTGGACCGGCAACGTGGCCTTCGCGCTCGACTACATGCCGCACATGGGCAGCGACCAGGGCCTGCACTATCTGCTGGGCTGCAATGGCAATGGCGTGGCCATGATGACCTATCTCGGCACCCAGACCGCCAGGAAGATCGCCGGCGGCAGCAACGCACCGATCAACCCGCTCGACGGCCGGGAGTTCCCCACGCATCCGCTCTACAACGGCGATCCGTCATGGTTCCTGCCGATGGTCGGCGCCTGGTACCGCACCCGCGACTGGATCGACCGCAAGCGCGCGGCATAGTAGAAGCCGCGCCATGAACGCCCCTCATGCCACCCTGGCCGTCACGTTGAAAGACGTGCAGGACGCCGCTGCGCGCATCGCCGGCGCCGTCGTGCACACGCCCTGCCTGCGCAGCGAGACCCTGTCGCGCATCGCCAAGGCCGACATCTGGGTGAAGTTCGAGAACCTGCAGTTCACCGCCTCGTTCAAGGAACGCGGTGCGCTGAACACCTTGCTGCAGCTCACGCCGGAGGAGCGCAAGCGCGGCGTCATCGCCATGTCGGCCGGCAACCACGCACAGGGCGTCGCCTATCACGCCGGCCGGCTGGGCATTCCCGCGACCATCGTCATGCCGTCCTTCACGCCCAACACCAAGGTCTCGCACACCCGCGGCCACGGCGCGCGCGTCATCCTGCTCGGCAACACGCTGGCCGAGGCGGGCGTCGAGGCGCACCGCGTCGCCGACGCCGAGAAACTGGTGTTCGTCCATCCCTACGACGATCCGCGCATCATCGCGGGCCAGGGCACGATCGCGCTCGAGATGCTCCAGGACGCGCCGGAGATCGACACGATCGTCGCGCCAGTGGGCGGCGGCGGCATGATCGCGGGCTGCGCCGTGGCCGCGCGCGGGCTGAAGCCCGATCTCAAGGTGGTGGGCGTCGAATCCTCGGGCTACTCGGCCATGCGCCAGTTGCTGGCCGGCGAGACGGTCACGGCCGGCGGCGACACCATCGCCGAGGGCATCGCGGTGCGCGACATCGGCGCGGCGCCGCTGGCCATCTGCCGCGCGCTGCTCGACGGCGTGGTCAGCGTCGACGAGATCGCCATCGAACGCGCCATCGCGCTCTTCATCGAGGTCGAGAAGACCGTGACCGAGGGCGCCGGCGCCACCGGCCTGGCCGCCCTGCTGGCGCAGCCCGAGCGGTTCGCCGGCCGCAAGGTCGGCCTGGTGCTGAGCGGCGGCAACATCGACACCCGCCTGCTGGCCTCGGTGTTGCTGCGCGGGCTGGTGCGCGACGGCCGCATCGTGCGCCTGCGCCTGATGATCGGCGACGCGCCGGGCCAGCTCGCCCGGGTGGCGACCGTGATCGGCAAGCTGGGCGGCAACATCGTCGAGGTCCAGCACCAGCGCCTGTTCGGCGTGGTGGCCAAGGCCACCGAACTCGACGTCACCGTGGAAACCCGCGACCGGAACCACTTCAAGGAGCTGATTTCGGCCCTGGATACCGAGGGTTTCACGGTCCGTGTGCTCGAAGGCGCCGACGCCTGACAACGCACAGGTCGGGAGGCTAAAAGACCGCCATGTCCGCCGCCTCCGCCTACGTCCCCTCGCCCACCCCCGACCTCGCCAGGATCGAACGGGCGCTGATCTCCGTCTCCGACAAGGAAGGGCTGATCGAGCTCGGCAAGGCGCTGGCCGGCCACGGGGTCGAGCTCCTGTCGACCGGCGGCTCGGCCAAGGCGCTGCGCGACGCGGGCCTGAAGGTGATCGAGGTGAGCGACCACACGGGGTTCCCCGAGATCATGGACGGCCGGGTGAAGACCCTGCAGCCCTCGATCCACGGTGGCATCCTGGCGCGCCGCACCGACGCAGGTCACAAGCAGGCGATGAGCGACCACAAGATCGCCGGCATCGATCTGGTGGTGGTGAACCTCTATCCGTTCGAGGCCACCGTGGCGCGCGGCGCCGACTTCCCGACCTGCGTCGAGAACATCGACATCGGCGGGCCAGCCTTGATCCGCGCCTCGGCCAAGAACCACGACTTCGTCACGGTCGTCGTCGACCCCAAGGACTATAAGTCGGTGCTCGACGAGCTCGCGGCCAACAAGGGCGCCACGACCCTGAAGCTGCGCCGCGCGCTGGCCGCCAAGGCCTATGCGCGCACCGCGTCCTACGATGCAGCGATCGCCACCTGGTTCGCCAAACGGGAAGGCGACACTTTTCCCGAGCGTCTCACCATCGCGGCCACACGCGTGCAGACGTTGCGCTACGGCGAGAACCCGCATCAGCAGGCCGCCTTCTATTCCGACGGCAGCAGGCGCCCGGGCGTCTCCACCGCGCGCATGGTTCAGGGCAAGGCGCTTTCCTACAACAACATCAGCGACACCGACGCCGCCTACGAGTGCGTGGCCGAGTTCAAGGAGCCGGCGGTCGTCGTGGTCAAACACGCCAATCCCTGCGGCGTGGCGATCGGCGCCAACCAGTACGCGGCCTATCTCAAGGCCTACGCCTGCGATCCGGTGTCGATCTACGGCGGCATCGTGGCGCTGAACCGCACGCTCGACGCCGAGACCGCCACCGACCTCGCCAAGCGCTTCCTCGAGGTCGTGATCGCGCCCGACGCCACGCCGGCGGCGCTCGAGATCCTTGCGCGGCGCAAGGATGTGCGCGTGCTGCTGGCCGGCACCCTGCCCGAGCCCGCGGGCGCCGGTATGACGATCAAGAGCGTGGCCGGCGGCTATCTCTTCCAGGGCCGCGACAACGGCCATGTCGCCAAGCCCGATCTCAAGGTCGTGACCAAACGCGCGCCGACGGCGCAGGAACTCGACGATCTGCTGTTCGCCTTCACCGTGTGCAAGCATGTGAAGTCGAATGCCATCGTCTACGCCAAGGACGGCGGCACGGTGGGCGTGGGCGCGGGCCAGATGAATCGCCGCGACAGCTCGCGGATCGCCGCCATGCGTGCCGCCGAATCGGGCACGATCGCCAAGCTGGCGCAAAGCCCGGCGATCGGCAGCGTCGTGGCGTCGGACGCCTTCTTCCCCTTCGCCGACGGACTCCTGGCCGCGGCGGAAGCGGGGGCGACGGCGATCATCCAGCCCGGCGGCTCGATGCGCGACAAGGAAGTGATCGAGGCCGCCGACGCCGCCGGACTCGCCATGGTCTTCACGGGGATGCGCCACTTCCGGCACTAATGTTTTGCCTCTAGGCCGGACGGGGCGCACGCGCCTCCGTCGTCGCGATCCAGATTCCGGCGAACACCGCGACCAGGCCTAGCACCAGATTCCAGGTGATCGGCTCGTCGACGAGCTGGTGCGCCAGCAGGGCAGCGGCGACCGGGTTGACGGTCATGGTGGCGGCGACCCGGGTCGGCGACGCGCGCTGCAGCGCCAGCACCCACAGGATGAAGGCCAGCGCGCCGCCGCCGACGCCGAGATAGACACCGGCAATCCACTGCGGGGTGCCGAAGGCCGCGAGCACCGCCAGGCGGCCAGTCGCCAGTCCCGCGATGACGAGCCCGATCGCGCCCGCGCCCATGCCAACGGTGAGGAAGCCCAGTGCACTCGAGCGCCGGATGTAGGGTCGTGACGTGACGTTGTAGAATGACATGCAGAGCACGGCGCCGATCATGATCAGCTCGCCCTTCCATGCCCCGTCCGGCGCCGCCGTCAGCCCCGACGCCAGTGCGGCGAACACGCCCAGCATGGCGATGCCGACGCCCAGGCTCTTGCGCGGCGTGAGCGACTCGACGCCCATCAGCGCGCCGACCACCATCGTCTGCAGCGGCAGGGTCGAGAGCGCCAGGCTGGCGCGCGCCGCCGTCGTATAGCCGATGGCGATGTTGTAGAAGATGAAGAACAGGCCATAGAAGCAGAAGCCGAGCACGGCGACGGCCGGCCAATCGCGCTGCGACGGAAACGGCACGCGCAGCACCAGCGCCATCGGCAGCACGCAGAGGAAGCCGATCCCCCAGCGCAGGATGGCCAGGGTGAGCGGGTCGGCATTGCCGACGAGATAGCGCGTGATCGCGGCCGCCGTGCCGCCCAGGCAACTCGACACGATCGCGATCAGGACACCCATGATTTCGCTCATGATGCCATTCTCGCGATGGTTGGAGCCGTTCCCATTATCTCACAGGTAGTTGCCTCGAATACGCGCCTCCAGGCGGACTCCCCCGAGGCTGCCGCTGGCGTAGAGACGCGCGATGGTCGCATAGAACGTCTCCTGGGCGGCATACGCACCCTCGCCGTGGACCCGTGCATAGTCGGCATGATTGTGCCGCCACGCGCTCAGCCGCTGGGCGGCGTAGGGAGCCCAATCGGCGGTCAGGTCGGTGGCCGCAACGTCGGCAAAGCCCGCCGCGCGCAGGTCGGCTGCATAGTCTTCGATGCTGGTGACGGTGATCCCATAGACGATCCGGCGCACGTCGCGCCGCGCCTCGGCGTCGAAGGCGGAGCGCCGGCAGAGGTCCTCGACCTCGCATCGACCCCCTGGACGCAACGCCTGCGCGAGCCGGGCGAAGAGACGGCGGCGGTCGGGAATGTGCAGGACGGCGAGCCAGCTCACGGCGGCATCGAACGACGCGTCCGGAAGCGGATGGACAAGCGCATCCCCGCAAAGATGAATCACCCGATCGGCAAGACCGCAGCGTCGCGTGAGGTCCGTTGCGATGGCGTGAAGGTCGGGCTGAAGCTCGAGCGCAGTGACATGGCACCCGATGGTGTGAGCCAGGTAGCGCGCCGGTCCGCCGACGCCGGAGCCGATATCGAGGACCCGGTCGGTGGACCGAAGACCGAGCCTGCGCGCGGCGTCACGGATCGCGTCGGTGCCGTGATAGTGCCACTGGTCCAGGGCAAAGAACTGCTCGGGTGGAATCGGATCGGCCGGGCCAATGCCGCGGGCCGCCAGTCCCTTGGCGATGCGGTCCACGTTCGTATAGAGCGGCATTGAAGAGATCGTGATGTCGTCGTTCATCGCCCGTCACCTGCTCCGGCACGAACGCCGACGTTGAAGGCACGCGGCAGGATCGTGACCTCGAGTGGCAGCCGGCCGACGGTCTCGCCGTCGACATCGACCAGGGTCTCGACGTCCGATGCGAAGGCAAAGGACGTGCCGCGGCCGGTCCGCACCTTGGGATGATGCACGTGCCGGCCGCTATACACCTTGGGCAGTACCTGGGTCAGCATGGCGAGCGGATGGATCGCACCCATCTCGACGGTGTCGAGCACGCCATCGTCGAAGGCAGCCCCTGGTGCCAGCCGCATGCCGCCGCCGCCGTTCTCGGTGTTGGCGACCATGAGGGTGAAGACCGGCCGCGTGCCCTGCGCCACACCATCGACGGTGATGGCGACGTCGCGGGCGCGGAAGCCCAGGGTCACCGGTGGCGTCATCAGCAGATAGGCGATCCCGCCCAGCTTCTTGAGCCAGCGCGACTGCGACGTGCGATGGCTGATCGTGGCTGCCCCGCCCAGCGACACAATGAGATAGCCGAAGCGCTCGACCGGCCGTCCGTCGAGGCCCGTGCAGCGCACGCGCATCAGGTCGACCGGGCGGCTCGCCGTGCCCGCCGCCGCATCGAAGGCCAGCGTCGGCCGCGCGAGATGGCCCAGCGCGCGGCAAAGCTCGTTGGCGGTGCCGGCTGGAATCGGGCAGAGCACGGCGTCAGGTGCGCTCAGCTGGCCCGCCATATCGAGCATGCCGTTCAGTGTCTCATTCGCCGTGCCGTCGCCGCCTACCGACACGATCCGTCGCGCGCCCGCGGCAAGGGCGGCCCGCGCCAGCTCGGTCGCATGGCCGGGCGCCGTGGTGAAGCGCGGCATGAAGGGGCCGAGTCGCGCCGTCAACTCGCGCGCGATCTCCGTCCAGCGCTTCGCGGCGCCCCCTTTGTGCGCGGCGGGATTGACGATGACGGCGACACTCATAGCCGCGGCACGACCTGGTCGGCGAGCAGGCGGAACGAGTCGCGGCTCAAGGGCGCGCACATCAGGTAGTTGAGACCGATCTCCCCGCGCAGGCGGGATATCTGGTCGACGACGGAGTCGGGCGTGCCGTGGAGAATCACGTCGTCGACGTAGTATTGCACCGGCTCCTTGCCACCATAGGTCCGCGGCGCTTGCATCGTTTTCTGGGTTTGGTGCTGAGGGCCGGCATAGGCGTCGATCAGCCATTGCGCACCACGCCGCGCGATCTCCTCGGCCGCGCGCGCCGTCGGTGCCAGCGCGATCAACCGTGCCATCGGGATGTCGCGGCCTTCGTCGGCGAAGCCCGCCGCCGCCAGTCGCTCGCCGTAGCGCCGCCGCTTGGCACCGAGATCGGCCATCGAGGCGTGCGGGTCCATCAGGATCGAGAAGCCGCGGCTCGCCGCCCAGTCGACGGCGGACTCGGAGGTCGCGGCCATCCACACCGGCGGATGCGGCTTCTGCAGCGGCTTGGGCATGACCTCGATGTTGTCGAAAGTGAAATGCTTGCCGGCGAAGGTGAGCTTCTCCTCGGTCCACGCCCGCAGGACAATGTCGACGGCCTCGTGAAAGCGTTCGGTGCTTTCCTCGGGTGGAATGCCGAAGGCGTTGAACTCGCTGTGCGCGAAGCCACGGCCGGCGCCCCAGTTCACGCGACCACCCGACAGCAGGTCGAGCAGCGCCACTTCCTCGGCCAGCCTGAGTGGATGATAGAGCGCGGCCAGTGACACCGCCGTGCCGATGCGCAGGCGCCTGGTGCGCGCCGCGGCCAGGGTGCCCAGCATGTGCACCGACGGGCAGACGCTGAAGGTCGTGAAATGGTGCTCGGCCAGCCAAACGGCGTCGAAACCGCCGCGATCCATGATCTCGATGCGCTCGAGCGCACGGGCGAACACGTCCTCGAGCGGACCGTGACGGCCGGGCCAGCTGAAGAACTGCAGCACGCCCACCTTCATGGTTTCCTCCCGGCTTTGGCCCAGTAGAGCATGTGGAGGGTGCGATTGCCCATCCTTCGAGACGGCGCAACGCCGCCGATGGCCTCGATATTGATCCGAATGACGCACCCTCTGAATCTCGGCCCGCTAACAAGGAAGTGACTCGCCCCGGCTGCCGGGCGTCTTATGTTCGGGCCAAAGGAGCGAGCCATGAAGACCCCTCTCTGGAGCCTCTTCGCGATCGTCGCCGCGGGCGTGGCCTTCTTCGTCTTCGCGCCCGGCCCGTCGAACGCCGAGTCCGCTACGATGGTGCCCGCGCCCGAGCTCGACGAGTCCGCGGCGGGCGCACCGGCGCGCGAGACCGCGGTCTTCGCCGGCGGCTGCTTCTGGGGTGTGCAGGGGGTGTTCCAGCATGTCGAGGGCGTGATCAACGCCGTCTCGGGCTACGCCGGCGGCGCCAGGGAGACGGCGGAGTACGAGAAGGTCGGCAGCGGCCGCACCGGTCACGCCGAATCCGTGAAAGTGACCTACGATCCGACGAAGATCAGCTACGGCCGCCTGTTGCAGATCTACTTCTCGGTCGCCCACGATCCGACCGAGCTCAACCGCCAGGGTCCCGACTCCGGCCCGCAGTACCGTTCGACGATCTTCACGGCGAACGCCGAACAGACGTCGGTGGCGAGGGCCTATATCGACCAGCTCAATGCCGCCAACACGTTCGGCAAGAAGCTCGCGACGACGATCGAGCCAGCCAAGCCGTTCTTCGCCGCCGAGGGCTATCACCAGGACTACCTGACTCTCCATCCGCATCAGCCCTACATCGTCTACAACGACCTGCCGAAGGTCGAGGCGCTGAAGAAGATGTTCCCGAACGTCTACCGCGCCAAGCCGGTGCTGGTGAGCGAGGCGG
>Ga0207707_10003153_pt1 | contig 14634 bp, 10 predicted proteins | sample KBSC83BmetaG_FD_184336 | JGI IMG/M metagenome (GOLD analysis project Ga0207707, IMG submission 184336) | Corn rhizosphere microbial communities from Kellogg Biological Station, Michigan, USA - KBS C8-3B metaG (SPAdes) (version 2) | ecosystem: Host-associated > Plants > Roots > Rhizosphere ...
TGACGGATGACGGATGATAAATGACGGGGGACGGCATGGATAAAAGGAAAATCCGGTCTTTGATCAGATCAGGGGAAATAAAAATGGCGGGGTATAAAAAGAATAAGATTTATGGCAGCCTCCATTGCCGTTCGGGGAAAAGGATGCTGGCGGAGAACCGGGTATTTTTCAAAAATGAGGAAGAAGCAATCAGTATGGGATACCGGCCCTGCGGGCATTGCATGCGGGAAAAATATACATTGTGGAGGGCGGAAAATGATTTGCTGAAGCAGCATAAGCGGATCTCCCATTACCGGTAAAAAAAAAGGAATTGCCGAAGCGTCGGATCAATTTATTGATGACGGGTTTTTTTAAACCCGGCGAATAAAAATCTGGAAAATCATGAAAAATATTGTTGAACGGCTCGAAGAAATAAACTGGGACCAGGTTGCGGATGATATGCACAACCGCGGCTATGCGCAGATAAAAAATATCCTTGACAAAAAACAATGCGACGAACTCATCCGGTCTTATGATGAAGTGAATATCTATCGCAAAACCATTTCCATGGAACGCTACCGCTTCGGGTTCGGGGAATACAAATATTTTCAATATCCGCTGCCCGGCCTGATCACGGAAATACGCGAAACGATCTACCCTCATATCGCTCCCATTGCCAACCAGTGGATGCAGGTTTTAAATACCGGAGAATCCTTTCCGGCAACCCATAAGGCGTTAAGGGAACGCTGCGCGGAGCACGGACAAACCATGCCCACTGTCCTCATTCTGAAATATGGCCGCGGCGGTTTCAATACCCTCCATCAGGACCTGTACGGTGAAATCTATTTTCCCATGCAGCTGGTTTTATTTCTGAATGAACCGGAAGAGGACTATACCGGTGGTGAATTTGTTCTGACAGAACAAATCCCCAGAGCACAGTCAAAAGCTAATGTGATCAGGCCCCGGCGCGGCGATATGCTGCTATTTACCACCAATTTCCGCCCGGCGAAAGGGAAAAAAGGATATTACCGGGTGAATATGAAGCATGGGGTGAGCGCGGTGCACAGCGGGCGTCGTCATACCCTGGGAATTATTTTTCATGATGCCCTGAGTTAAAGAAAATAGAACTGCGGATCACCATATTCAAAATTACAGGGAACCGGATAGAATGAAAAATGCTGAAAACATATTAGAAAAGGACGGACAGGCAATTTTCTATCCGCAGTTTTTTTCTCTGCCGGAAAGCGATCATTATTTCGAAACCCTGATGAAGGAAATCGAATGGAAGCAGGAGCCCATATTCATTTTCGGAAAAAGCGTTATGCAGCCTCGCTTAACGGCGTGGTACGGCGATCCGGATAAATCTTACCAATACTCCGGCATAACCATGCATCCGAAGAACTGGACGAACGCATTGCTGGAAATAAAACAAAAGATAGAAACGCTGTCGCCGGTTGCATTTAACAGCGCACTGCTGAATCAATACCGTCATGAGAAAGATAGTGTTGGCTGGCACCGCGACAATGAAAAAAGTCTGGGAATAAATCCGGTCATTGGTTCCGTGAGTTTCGGCGCCCCGCGTAAATTCCTCTTCCGGTATTATGCTGACAAAAGCATCCAACATTCCTTTGAATTAACCCACGGCAGCTTCCTGCTCATGCAGGGCGAGACGCAAAACTATTGGGAACACTGCATTCCGAAGCAAAATCATAAAACAGGTCCGAGAATAAATATGACCTTCCGGGTAATTCAGGAGAAGATTTAAACTAACGGATGTCCCGCAACCCCACCATCTCGCGTTTTTCCTGATCCCAGATCTTTAGCCGCAGGCAGGCAAAAATAGCTCTTGGGCTTAACGAGGTTCTCTTGCAATTCTGCAATTCCTTAAAATCCCGCATCACTTCCGGCAAACGGTAAAAAGGGATTTTTGAATTGAGGTGATGAATATGATGGTAGCCTATGTTACCGGTGAGCCAGGCCATCACCGGATTCATCATCATATAACTCGAAGATTCCAGCGCCGCTTTTTCATAAGCCCATTCATTGTTCTCGGCAAACGTGACGCCGGGAAAATTATGCTGGGCATAAAACAGATAGGCCCCCAGTCCGAAAGCGATAATAAAAGGCAGAAAGAAAAGGCAAAACCAGATCTGCCAGCCAAAGAAAACGAAGATGAGCACGGAGGCCGTTACATGCAGGATCAGGGCAATCAGGGAATCATAATGTTTCCGCGGATTGCTGACAAAAGAAGCAATGCACATGCCGATAATAAACATGGAGAAATACCCAAGTCCGATGGTAAGGGGATGACGAATAGTGAGGTAAGTGAACTTCTCACGAAACGGCATTTCCTGGAATTTCTTTCGGGTGGCGATTGGATAGGACCCTATGCTGGCGCTGAATAATTTCGAATTGTGTTTATGGTGATGATCATGCGAGCGCTTCCAGATGCTGGTTGGCGAAAGAATAAAAAATCCAAACCCCGTCATGATAAAATCCGCCAGCCTGGAATTGATCAGTATGGAATGGTGCTGGTGATCGTGATATATGATGAACATTCTGACCAGCAGCAATCCGGCGATGATGCTGAATAATATTTTTACGGCCAGGTAAGGAATAAAAACCGTTCCCGCAAAGGCAAGTGAGAGAAAAAAGATCGTGGACAAGGTGCACCACCAGCTTTTGCTTCTGATCTCTTTCGCGTACGGTCTGGTGGCTAAAATAAGTTCTTTGCCGTGCAGCATATTCTACGATTAATGAAATTTACGGGTGTGTTTCCACCTTCTGTGGGTCCAAAGCCAGGTCTCGGGTTGTTTCCTGATATCCGCTTCGAGTCTTTTTGTGTGCAATTCGGTAATTTCCCCCGGCCGGGTTTCAACCGAAGGTAATTCAATTCTTTCGGCATTCAGCTCGTAATGCCCCCTTTTAACTCTTTTAATAGAGACGTAAACCAGCGGATAACGAATCTTTAACGCAATCTTCTCAATGCCCAGGAAAACGGGGGTGTCCTGATTCAGGAAGCTCATCCAGTAAGCGCGGTCAGGCTGCGGCGACTGATCCGCGATAAATGCCGTAGCACTCAGTGTTTTCCGGTTGTTCAGCATTTCGCGGAGCGTGTCCTTCATGGGAATCAGTTTCGTTCCAAAACGTGTGCGCATTTTAATGATCAGTCCGTTAAAATATTTATTGCTCAGGGGATGATAAATCACATATAACTGATGCTTACAGCAAATGCTGAAGGTATTTCCGGCCCATTCCCAGTTCCCCAGATGCCCCATCACCACCATAATGCTTTGATTATCGGCGGCCAGCTGATCAAAAAGCCGCTGCGCATTTTCTTCCAGCCGGCAATGTTTCAGCATGGTTTTCCGGGAAATGCTGAGTGTTTTAAAAGTTTCCAGGAACAGGTCACAGAAATAACGGTAAAACCTGCGGCTTATGATCTGAATTTCTTTTTCTGATTTCTCCGGGAAGGAATTCCGGAGGTTTTTCAAAACCACTTCCTTCCGGTAACCCAGCAGGTAGAACAGTAAAAAATAAACGATATTGGATAATCCGTACAGGAGCGGAAATGGAAGTACAGACAGCAGGTAAATAAAGGGAAGGGTCAGGTAGTAGAGGATGGCAGACAATGGCGATCATTCAGTTGACCAAAGATAAGGGTAATTAGATCCGGAAAGCTTTGCGGACAACAGAAAAACGGCTCCTTCAAAACAATAAATCCGGCCGGATTCCGTTATCTTTTGTTATTATTTTCCCAGATGAAACTGAAACCCGGCCTTGTTTTGTTGACCTCCCTTGTCGTACTGGTCATTTCCTCCTGCAGCAAAAAAGATACATTCATAACAGATACCCCGGCAGATTATTATCCGGTTCAGATTGGTAAGTATATTATCTACCGCATGGATTCCCTGAAATATACCAACGTGGGAAGCGAGGAAACCATTATCAGTTATCTCGCAAAAGAAGTAGTGGAGGACAGCATAACGGATAATCTGGGACGCCCCAGCTACCGGGTCATCCGGTATCTGAGCGACACGACCGGAACGCAGGAATGGGTGCCTTCGATTGCCTACCTCGTTACCCCGACCCGCAACTCCGTAGAGGTAGTGGAAAATAACCTGCGCTTCATCAAACTCGTTACCCCTGTACAGGATTTTGTTACCTGGAAAGGCAATGCCTATATCGATACCAAATCAGATACTTCGCAGGTCCCCTATATGGATGACTGGAACTATACATACGCCAACACAGGCCAGCCCTATGATGTTTTGGGCGGAACGGTTCCCGAAGCTGTTGTGGTGAATGAGATAGATGAAACCACCGGCAACATAAATACCTACACGGAGACCACGTTCAGTATGGAAGTATACGGCAAAGGAGTGGGCCTGATCTACAAAAAATTTCTGCATAGCGAATACCAGTCACCCAATGCCAGCAATCCCGCCGGTGCAACCATTGGTTATGGGCTCACTTTTAACATGGTGAGCCACAACTAATATCAGGATCTTGTAAAAACTGCCGCAAAAAGGGAATCCGCATTTTCTGAATATCCTGTTATCATTTGCTGTCTGACCGGTTGAAGCTCTCCCGCGTTCCGTATATAATCGGCAACCTCCTCATTTTCCGCTGCAAAAACTGAGCAGGTAATATAAACCAGCACGCCACCCGGCTTTAAACATCTGACGATATTTGACAGAATAAGTTTTTGCTTTTCGGAATAAGGGCCTACCGATTCCGGATTAAAAAAAAATAAGGACTCCGGCGTCCGGCTCCAGGTTCCGCTTCCTGTGCAGGGCAGGTCTGCCACAATCAGGTCATAAGTCTGCTTAGGAAGATCCGTCACCCGGGTCAGATCCTTTTCAAACGCCTGATACCGGATAATACCCGCTTCGGCGAACCGCTTCCGCAGGTTCTCCAGAATTGATTTACGAATATCCGATACCGTTATATCGAGCGTGGGATACAGGTCAGCCAGCAGGATGGATTTGCCCCCACTGGCAGCGCAACAGTCCCAGGCCCGGATGATTTTTTCCGGATCCATACCCGGCAATTTCAGAAAGCTTCCTGTTTTCTGGGAACTCAGGTCCTGGACAACGGCTTCCCGGTTGAGATCAAGTATCCCATCCAGGCGGGTTCCGTTGGCAAAGGAACAGGCTTTAAAAAGGAGCTGATCATCCGGCGCAGCTTCTTTAAAATAAATCTTTTTCTCGCGGAGTTTTGCCCGCACAATTTCTTCCTTTCCCTTTCGGATCCGGATGAATAATTCCGGTTTTTTTAAGAAGGATAAACAAAATGCAGTGTGATCCATTCCGGCGCTGAGCAGACTTTTAAATGGAAAAATCTGATTGGCTGAAAAATCCGGGAAGTTCATTTGCAGCAACTCAATTTTCTCCTCAGGTGATTTCGAAATCGCCGCGTTCCATTCCGGCCTCAGATATTCCAGTGCTCCATTTTGCGAATCATTGCACAGGAATATGCCAATCAGTATCCGCTCTGCTGGCGAAATATTATTCAGTGAATAACCCAGCCGGTAAAAGCAGTAAACCATTTCGCTAACCAGCTTTCTGTCCGTCGAACCCATTTGCGGATTCGCCCGGAAGAAATCTTTTAACCAGATGTGCAGCGGTTTCTCTCCGGAATATGCGTCAATGACCCGGACGGCATAGCGGAGCAGGTTGTCAAATTTCATGGGTGTAAATTACACCGTATCTCTCTTTGTGTGGAAATATATTGAATGCCTGGACATTACTTCATTCAACCCGCAAACTTTTGGAAGGATTCGCAACAGATGCCTTTATCGCTTGAAATAGTATCGTAGTCAAGGTCAATAGAATGAGCAAAAGACCGGTCAGTAAAAATATCCAGAAGCTAAGTTCTATCCGGAAAGCAAAATCTTCCAGCCATTTGTACATGGCAAGCCAGACGACTGGAATCGCAATCACAATGGCCAGACCAACCAATTTCGTGAACTCCTTCAAGAAAAGAAATAAAATATCCGCACTCGAAGCGCCAAAGGCCTTCCTGATCCCAATCTCCTTCGTTCTGTGTTGCACCATAAGCGCCGCCAGGCTAAATAAACCCGAGCAGGCAATCAGTATCGCCAGTATGGAGAAAAGACTGAACAGGGATGCTAGCCTGATTTCCGCATCATATAATTTTCCGATCCGCTCATCCGTAAAAGAATAACTCCAGCCAGCGTCAGGAAAGAACGCCTTCCAGCGATCCCGGATATAAGAAATTGTTGGTTGCATGTCAGCGCTGTGGATTCTCACATAGGTATACCCCTCTTTCATTATCCGGCTTCCCTTTAAAACCAATAAAGGTGGTTTTTGATGAAGCGATATTCCCTGAAAATCCTTTACTATACCCACAATCTTTCCCTGTAACACCGGTAATCTGAGCACTTTGCCGGCAAATGGCTTGTGCAATCCTAAAGCCTCAGCACAGCTTACTGTTAGGATAATCGATCTGGAACTATAAAGATCAAGTAACTCTGATTCGGTCATTTTTTTGCCAGGTGGAAACAAAGAATCCATATTCATATCGTCATCTGATGCATACCTGGAGGAGAAATCCCTACCTTCCACAATCTCCATTTGCATTGTTTTAATAAAATCATAGTCAACAAACAAAAAGGAAAAATCCAGACGTTTTTTCCCATTCGCCGGATCATCCATAACGGACGCGGCTCCATATTGTCGACCTGCATCCCAATTAGATATTGATACTGAGCTTATATTGCTGTTTTTAAGCAACTCATTTTTAAAACTGTTCGCATTGCTTCCCATTAATTGCTTCGGCAATTCCAGCAAATGCTCCTTATTAAACCCCAACTGAATATTATTAATATAATTTAATTGCTTATTAACCACAACCGTCGAAATAATTAATCCGGCTGAAATAATAAATTGCACCATAATGAGGGTCTTTCTAACCGCAAGATTCACTTTGACGTTGCCCAGATGTCCCCTTAAAATATTGACAAGTTGCAGTCGGGATAAAAATACGGAGGGATACAACCCCGCGAGGATTGCAGAAATACAACAAACCAGCAATATAACCAGTGCGGATTGCGGACTGAATGGAATATTTCCCTGAAATGCAATGCCAACGGCTTTGGAAAATAACGGCCATGACCATCCTGCGAAAAGGAATGCAAAGGGCAATGTCAGCAGGAAGATCAGCAATGCTTCCACAACAAACTGAAGGGCCAGTTGCCACGGTACGGCGCCCATAACCTTTCTTATTCCGGCTTCGCGAAATCTTTGTAAGGACCGCGCCATCGTAAGATTAACATAATTAATACAGGCAATAAACAGAATTAAAAAGGCAACCAGGGAAAATATATAGATGTACCCAATATTCCCGTTCGCATATTGTTCACCGGGAATATTTGAATGTAAGTGGATTTTGCGAACCGGATCAAAGAGCATATTTAAGCCTTCCGGAAACCCGTATTTCCTGTAAACGCTTCCCAGCTTTATTTCTAAGTCATTTACATGGATCTCTTTATTTAGCAGGACATATTGCGTAATGGATTTGTAAAATGTCCAGTTTAATTTATTTTCAACATTCAGATCGGCAATAATTACATCCGCACTGAAATGCGTATTAGACGGGATATCATCCATAACCGCCGATACAATAAATGACTGAATTTTCCCGCCAGCCATTTTTAACTCCATTCTCCTCCCGATTGCATCGGGTGTCCCGAAAAACAGATTGGCCGTTTTCTTATCAATAATAATATCGGATTGATGAACAAGGGCTCCATCAACCTTCCCGGCAAAAAGCGGGAGATTAAATACTTTTAAAAAATTATTATCCGTACGAATAGCTTCCAGCGTCTTTCCTTCTCCATGCAATAAGAATTGCATGGAAGCCCTTTCCAGCCGGGTTGTTGCTTCTATTCCCGGTAATTCTTTCTTCAGTACGGCACCCATTGCTTCCGGTACCATAACCGTTTTATTATCCGGATCTGAATCAGACGCGCTCTCCAGCCGGTATACCCTGGAACTATTTGAATATCCCTTATCATAGGACAATTCATACCGGACAAAAGTGTAAATCAGAATCACGGCCAAAATGCCAATGGTCAGGCCGGTTAAATTTATTAACTCATGGCTTTTATTCCTGACGAGGCTTCGGAATGCTACCAGGAAATAATTTTTAAGCATGGTTATGCTGGTTGCTTCCTAAAAGTTACTAAAAAGGTCCGTGATTCTAATACCGAAAACTGAAATGATCTTCTCCGATGGCAAAAAACCAATATTCTGCCTGCTGCATTTCATAACGTTCGTGATAGAGAAGCTCAGGCAACCCTTATTAGTGACTCACTAAAATGCCTTCCAGTTCTTCCAGGCTCTTCCCTTTGGTTTCCTTAACCCGGATCTTAATAAAAATAAAACCGAGCACGCAGATACCGGAATATAGCCAGAACGGGCCATAGGTTCCCAGCTTTTCCGCCAGCACCGGGAAAGTAAATACCAGAATGAAATAAGCGCCCCACAGCGATACAATGGCAACCGAAGATGCCAGGCCCCGTATTTTGTTCGGGAATATTTCGGAGATCAGCACCCAGGTAACAGGCGCAAGGGATACGGAATACGTTGCAATCGCAGACAGCACCACCAGCGAAACCCAGGGACCGGGAATATGGTTCATCAACAAAACAGCCAGTAAGATATACCATACCGCCAGCCCTGCCGAACCAAAAAGCATCAACGGCCTTCTTCCCATTCTGTCGACCTGCCACATGGCCACGATGGTAAAAACCAGGTTGACCAGACCGATGGCAACGGTTTCAAATAACTGTTCGTTGAGCGAGGCACCCAGCGATTCAAATATGGTGGAAGTATAATTGAATACAACGTTGATCCCGCAAAACTGCTGGAAAACAGCCAGGCCGATCCCGATCAAAACAGCCGGCCGCACATTCCTGGAAAAGACCGCTTTGTAACTGCTCTTCACAATCGTTTTTGAAAAAGAGGCACTGATCTCCTCCATGCTTTCTGCTGCATATTTTTCGTTGCCTATCTTATTCAGTACAGCTGCCGCTTTTTCAGGTTTACCAGCCTTGATCAGCCACCTCGGGCTTTCCGGCAGCCAGATCAGTCCGGTTAAAAACAAACCGGAAGGCACAATACCCAACCCGAACATCCAGCGCCAGGCATCGGCCCCTTTATCCGCCAGCGTATAATTGACCAGGTTGGTTATCAGGATCCCGGACACAATCGTTAACTGGTTAATGGCTACATTTCGCCCACGTGTTTTTGCCGGAGAAATTTCTGCAATGTAAAGCGGGCTCAGCATAGAAGCCATGCCCACGCCGATGCCGGCACAAAAACGCATGCAAACAAAAAAAACAAATCCGGGAGCCAATGACATGCCCAGGGAAGAAAGGGCGAAGATCAGCGCAGCCGTGATCAATCCGGGTTTCCGCCCAAAACGGTCCGCCAGGGATCCCGCAATTAAACAGCCAACAATACAGCCCAATGCCAGGGATCCGGTGAGAAAGCCAACCCACCATACATTCAGTTCAAATACATTTTTAAGAAAGGGCAGCGCGCCCGCAATAACGGCAAAATCAAAACCAAAGAGATATCCCCCCAGCGCGGATATAAAAGATATCCCCAGAATATAGCGTTGATTAAAGCCCGTTGATTGCGGCGTCATTCAATACCGGTTTGATTCCTTAAGATTTGTGCAGGATGCCCGGCCAAATGATTTGTTTTTAAAAAGTCGATCATGCGAATCTGTATGTTGGCTCCCGGGTGACACAAATCAATTTTCAGCACCTCGTTTAAATAATATTCAGCGGTTGCAAAATCCCCCAGGCCCAAATGACCCAAACCGATCATATATAGACAATGAAGCCTGTTTTTAAGATCCGGGGCCTGTTCAAAAACCAACAGATCGGGTAAGGAAACGGCAAAATAATCTATCTGAATATGATCATGGAGATGCTGATCCCCAAACCGGATGAACCGGTTAAAGATAGCATAGGCCTTTTCTTTTTGCTGCAGCTTTATCCAGGCCAGACCCTGATAAAATATTTTGTCGGGCTGCGGATCATTATAAAAAACCGATTGCAGGGGTTCATCATTCCCGACAGTCGCCCTATCAAAACAGGCGATGGCTTTTTGCTTTAATCCCAGGCCCTCAAAAGCACAGCCCTGCAGATAATGAATATCGTTCTCTTTTGTTCCGTACAATTTCCCTTCGCCGAGATTATGCGGATATTGTTCTGTACTTTTCAAGAGCTCAAGCGCCCGGTTGTAGTCAGCAACCCGGATGGCCGTCTTAGCCAGTTCAATATGGGCTGTCAGGAATTGCCCGACCACTTTCCCTTCCCCTCCTTCCCAGGGGTGAAACTGCCGGCGTCCAATGAGATCCTTCGCTTTTTCATATTCTCCGGTACAATTCAACAAAGCAATTTTCTCCAGGTACAAATCGTCGCGGTCGTTTACCAGTCCTTCATATTTCTTCAACAAAGCCAGGCGTTCCTTCATCGGGCGATTGATCTTTTTGTACAATTGATCCAGTTCCATCAATACCCGTGCGTCTGATGAATCGAGTGCAAAAGCTTTCTCCAGGGCAGTGACTGCTTTTCCGATATCGCCCCTCTTATTATGATAGGCAAGGGCCAGGTTCCGGAATACGGTAGGAAATGAATCATCCAGTCCGGCAGCCCGCTCCCAGTTTTCGATGGCCTCCCGGTATTGCCGTTTGTCGTACCAGAAATTACCGAGGTAATAAGGAGCCCTGGCATCCGAAGGGCGGTTATGCATAGCTGTTTCCAAAACTGCGACGTCTTCTATCCGGTGCGGAAAACAATAATCCGGCTTCATGGCAGCAGCCTGTTCGAAAAATGATTTGGCCTGATCGTTCCGGTTTAACTGAACGGAGAAATATCCCAGGTAATAATATACCATGGGATATACATCATTTTTACCGGCAGTATATAACCCCAGCAATTGAATCGCTTCTTCGTACAATCCGGCCTGTGCATAATCCAACGCATATTCAATATAATTGTGTACGTAGTCGCGCATCAGTTCTCTCAGCGCCTCCAGATACTTTTTGGATTCCGCCGGATCTTGCTTTTCAAAAATTAAACATCGTTCAAAACAGCAGCCGTAGTTGAAGGGATCGATGGCAATGGATTCCGAAATGAATTCCCGTGCTTCCGAAACCCGACCGCACTTACGCAATAAAACCGATTTGAGATGTCGTACAGAATGACTGTGCCAGTTTTTTACCAGGGACTTTTCTGTAAATTCTAATGCTTCCGCGAAATTTTTTTCCGCAGTGACAATCCGCGCCAGCGCAAAAAAACCGGCATGCTGCCACGCATCGTTCCAGACCGATTTATAAAACGCATCATAAGCTCCTTTGTTTTTTCCCTGCATTCTTAATGCCCACCCCAGATTATACCAGGGCTCTCCCTCGTAAGGATTCGGATTACGTTCTGTTAGCCGGATAATGGCTTTCCTGAAATACCCTTCAGCCTTTTCAAACCTGCCGCGGCGTAAATACCAAAGCCCGAGGGCATTATTATTCCGGACATCGTATTCATCCCTCCGAAGCGCTTCTTCATAATAATCAACAGCAGCATAAGTGGCATGGCGGTATTGTTCAATGTGCAGCCCGTTCAGATAAAGCAATTCCGTGCCGGCAATATCCTTTGGCTCTTTTGCGGGGGTGGCAGGGGAAGGAATCTCCGGAGGCTTCCCTGTTTCCGGCTGATATTCCACCAGCAATCTGCCCTCCCCATCCCTCACCGCGATCTTTAATACGGGATTCCCTGCTGGCTCATAATGTATTTCCTGTTCAAAAACATTCCGGGGAGAGAGGGTTGCAAAATCTTCATACAACAGATCCTGACCGTTGTAAAGTGAAATTTTCGCTTTCTCATAAACGGATGTCGCATAAACTTTGATCAGGATCCTTCCATGATCTGTTTCCAGGTTGACCATGGCATCCCGGGTGCCATTCTTCACCAGGCCCAGCTTACTGTAAGGCATCAAATATTGCGTAAAGGTTTTTTCTTCCTGTGGCTGAATCCAGGAAAAATCAGGCTGGTTATCCGTGAAAATGCCCGCCATCAGTTCGATATAAGGTCCGTCCTCTTCCGTGAGGTTACGGTCCCAGGCCCTTCCAAAATCACCGTTACCCCAGGTCCATTGTTTTTTTCCCGGAGAGAGATGACGGTCGGCTACATGCAATACTCCGGCCTGCACATCATGCTCGTATCCGGCAATAAAATCATAGTTTGAACCCATAGCCATATAAGAGGTCGGAACAGGAATATTTTTATACCGGGAGATATCGGTTCCGGGAGAATAATCCACTTTGTAATAAGTGCCCGTTGCGATGGGGAATGTGGATACATCTTTTCTGCCATGATCAAATACCGCATGCACATCCGGGGGAAAAACGGATTGATAAAAGTCATTCACTTTGACCGCTATATTCGCCCACCAGAGAAAGGACTGAGGAAAGGGCGTCCGGTTATACATCCTGCCCTTTATTTCCAGATAAGCTTTGCCGGGGTATAGCGTAAACCCTGCCATTCCTTTTGTTCTGAACATCAGCTCCACTTCATTTACCCAGATGGTTTTGCTGCCGTCGGCATTCTCCTCCGTGCTAAAATCGACCGGATCAAAAGTTGAAGGACGATGATGCTGGGGCCAGTTGAATTCAATTCCTCCGGAAATCCAGGGGCCCGCCAAACCAACCAGCGCCGGTTTGATCACCTGGTTATAATAAATAAAATGCCGCTGCTGCACTTTATCCCAGGCCATCTGTACCCTGCCGCCCAGTTGCGGCAATATCATTATTTTTAAATATTCGTTTTCCAGGAAAACTGCCTGGTATTTCTGATCCGCTTTTTCATCATAGATCTTTTCGATCACCGGATGCGGATATACTACCCCGCTGCTTCCCTGGTAAACTCTCTTTTCCAGGAACATCGGATTCTTTTCCGGCTTGCCTACTCCATAGGTGGGGATAATGATTTCCTCGGTCCATACTTTAACTTCGTCCATCTCAATAAATTTTTCCCTGGCCGGTAAAATGCCGTTGTTTATTTAAACAGATCATTGATTGTTTTGACGTCCACGAACAATCGGGGAGCGAACTGGTCGCCCGCCATATATTTTTCCAGGCTGTATAATAATTGTCTTGCTTCGGGTCTCTTTTCTTTATCCGTCAGGAGATCGATGCCCGAAACCAGCAACTTTCCCTTTCCGGTGCTGCATTCGAAAATCAAACCCAGCGGCCTTGCTGTAAACCAGTCGTCAATGACCCGGACGATCGGTTGCAAACCAGCAGCAACATCATCCAGGCGGATAGCATCCGCATGGGTTATTGCATCCCACCACTGCCAGTTGCTGAAATACTGTGTCGGAAATTCCTGCAGCGCGGGATGCTTTGGATCACACAGAATACCCAATGAATGCGGTAGCTGCCCTTTGGTCCACGAAGTATTCCAGAAGATGCTGGAGAAACCGATGCCGGCATCGCCTCCCTTTTCCGGCTTCACCGATCCTTTTTTAATGGTCAGCAGCACTTTCCCGCCTTTATTTAAAATATCCTGCGCCTGTGCATCCAGTTGCTGCGTTACATAAATGGAAGGATCGGCAGGGGGCAGCGTTTCAGGATAAATAAATATATCCCAGGAATTTTCATATTCTCCAACCATTACCGTCAGGATAAATCTGCCGGCCTCTTTCACAGCAGCAAGCGGCTGATTTATTTCTCCCAGCTTAAATCCATTTCCTACGGGAATATCGGTCCGCGCCAATGCTCCCCGGAATAAAACAGTACCGGTAACATTTTTGATTGTCCATACCGGTATGATATTACGTAAGGGAGCTTCTCCGAAATGGGCAATTTCCACCGCTGCTTTCAGGTTTTCATTATTATTATAAATCATCTTCGGCAATCGCACCAGGGGAACGGTTGCATTGCAAAAACGACTGTACTCTTTTGCGGTAACATAGCCCTTGTCTTCCCAGAACGGATTCAGCACGCCGACCAATGCAGTTCCCTGACCGGGAAAATCGTGCAGATCCAGCAGTTGAAAACCACCGAACCGGGGCGTTCGCAAAGCCGCTTCAATATCCGCTTTGTAACAAAGCACCTGTAATTTTCCGGAAGCCAGCAAAAAACTATCGGCCAGATGAGCCATACCGTGCTCAGTCAGCTTATCCCGGAAGATCTCAAAATTTTTAGGTTTTAAGACGCCATCGTATTCGGGAATTTCCTTAAAATCCGGATATACACACCACTGGCCGATTTCATGACTCACCGTCGGAATGCTATGCGATGGAAGCAAACTGTCCCAGTCATAATCTGCGCGCGGAGCCTGCCCGTTAATAATACTTTTCAATCCTTCTCCCCAATGCTGGATCCTGGGCTCCGGAGTAGAATTATAATCGTTTTCCGGAACCGAGGGCCAGCCCGAAGCGGTTGTGTACAATCTGCGGTTATCCTTTGCCTTCCAGTATTTCACAAAGGCCGTGAGATACTCCTTTAAATGCTTTCCGCCGGGTTCATTCCCGTAAGGCATCATGCAGAACGACGGATGATTACCAAAATGACTGACGATGCGGTTGCTTTCATCATAGAGAAACTGATCTATCGGCT
>Ga0207707_10003157_pt1 | contig 14629 bp, 14 predicted proteins | sample KBSC83BmetaG_FD_184336 | JGI IMG/M metagenome (GOLD analysis project Ga0207707, IMG submission 184336) | Corn rhizosphere microbial communities from Kellogg Biological Station, Michigan, USA - KBS C8-3B metaG (SPAdes) (version 2) | ecosystem: Host-associated > Plants > Roots > Rhizosphere ...
GCACGCTTCACTGATGGCGCGGCTCGATCGGCTCGGCCCGGCCAAGGAGACGGCGCAGATCGGGTCGGCGATCGGGCGGGAGTTCTCCCATGCCCTGCTGGCGTCGGTGATGCACAAGCCGGAGGCGGAGCTGCGATCAGCGCTGGACCGTCTCGTTGCGGCGGGTTTGTTGTTCCGCCAGGGCGTGCCGCCGCATGCGATCTACCTGTTCAAGCATGCGCTGGTGCAGGACGCGGCCTACGGCACGCTGCTGCGCGAGCAAAGACGCGCGCTTCATGCCCGCATTGCCCAAACCCTGGAAAGCGAATTCGCCGATATCGCCGAGCGTCAGCCGGAACTGCTGGCGCGTCACTGCACGGAAGCCGCGCTGATCGAAAAAGCCGCGGGCCTGTGGGGCAAGGCGGGACAGCGGTCGCTGGCGCGATCGGCGCTGGTTGAAGCTGCCGAACAGCTCACCCGCGCGCTCCGCCAGATCGCGGTGCTGCCCGGCACTCCGGCGCTGCGTCGCGAGCAGATCAAGCTTCAGGTCGCGCTCGTCAACGCTCTGATGCACCTCAAGGGTTATGCGGCGCCTGAATCCAAGGCGGCGGTCGAGCAGACGCGCTTGTGCATCGAGCGGGCGGAGGCGCTGGGAGAACCTCCCGAAGATCCGCTGGTGCTGTTTTCGGTTCTCTACGGTGTATGGGTCGCGAACTATGCCGCGTTCAATGGCGACGTGATGTGCGAGCTTGCCGCGCAGTTCATGGCGCTCGCCGAGAAGCAGGGGGCGACGGCGCCCCGTATGGTCGGGCATCGCCTTGTGGGTACATCGCTGTTGAGCGCGGGAGCTATGGCGCAGGGTCGCGCGCATTTCGACAGTGCGCTCGCGCTCTACGATCCCGTGGCGCATCGTCCGCTGGTGACGCGCTTTGGCCAGGACGTTCGGGTGGCCATCCTGGCCTATCGGGCATGGGCCCTGTGCTTTCTCGGCTATCCCGAAGCGGCACTTGCGGACGCGGAGTACGCGCTTAATGATGCCCGCGAGACCGGCCACGCCGCCACCGTGATGTACGCGCTCTATCTCGCATCGGTGACCCATCTCGAATGCAGAAACTACGCGAGAGCAAGCGCGGAAGCCGATGAACTGATCTCATTGGCCGACGAAAAAGGCACCTTGTTCTGGAAGGCGTTTGGAATGCTAGGCCGAGGATCGGTGTTGGCGGTGAGCGGCAAAGCCGCGGACGCGGTCCAGCCGCTCACCGCCGCTATTGCCGGATTTCGGTCGACGGGAGCAAAAGTGGGTTTGCCGCTGTATTTATCGTATCTCGCCACAGCCTATGCGCAGCTTGGCCGATACGATGAATCCCTGCGCTGCATTGACGAAGCGATGGCGGCGAAAGAAGCGACCAAGGAAAGGTGGTGGGAGGCCGACATCCATCGCATGGCCGGCGAAATCTCGCTCAGATTGCCGGCGCCGGATGCGGAGAAAGCGCAAGCCTATCTCGAGCAGGCGCTCGCGCTTGCGCGTGCGCAGCAGGCGAAGTTCTGGGAACTACGCGCGGCGATGAGCATGGCGCGGCTGTGGCGCGACCAGGGCAAGCGGCAGCAGGCCCGCGATCTTCTCGCTCCGGTCTATGGCTGGTTCACCGAGGGTTTCGACATGCGCGACCTGACCGAGGCGCGAGCCTTGCTGAAGGCGCTGGCCTGACGACGATGTTCTGGCCGCCAGAGGCGGCTGTGCGCTTGCAAACCCTAGATGTTCAGGAGCTTCCGCGCGTTGGCCTTCAATACCTTCGGCCTGATCTCGTCGCGGATCTCGAGCTTGGCGAAATCCGCCATCCAGCGGTCGGGCGTGATCACCGGCCAGTCCGAGCCGAACAGCATCTTGTCCTGCAAGATGCTGTTGACGTAGCGCACCAGGATCGGCGGAAAATATTTCGGCGACCAGCCGGAAAGGTCGATATAGACGTTCGGCTTGTGGGTAGCGACCGACAGCGCTTCTTCCTGCCACGGGAACGACGGATGCGCGAGAATGATCCTGAGGTCGGGGAAATCCGCCGCCACATCGTCCATATACATTGGATTTGAATATTTCAGCCGCATCCCCATGCCGCCAGGCATGCCGGAGCCGACGCCGGTCTGGCCGGTGTGAAACAACGCGATGGCGCCGCCGTCGTTGATGGCTTGGTACAGCGGATAGGCCATGCGGTCGTTCGGATAGAAGCCCTGCATGGTCGGATGGAACTTGAAGCCTTTGACGCCGAATTCCTCGATCAGCTTGCGTGCCTCGCGAACCCCTAACTTGCCCTTGTGCGGATCGATGCTGACGAACGGGATCAGCACGTCGGAATTATCGGCGGCCACTTCCAGCATCTCGTAATTATTGTAGCGGCGGAAGCCGGTCTCGCGCTCGGCGTCGACCGGAAAAATCACGGCGGCGATTTTCTTGGCGCGGTAATAGGCCGCGGTTTCCGGCACGGTCGGCGGATGCTTGTTCGGCGACTTGAAGTACTCGGCCATTTGCGCCTGGAAGTCGTCGTAGCCGTCGTCGCCATGCATGCCGCAGGGCTCTTCCGCATGGGTGTGGATGTCGATCGCCACGACCTCGTCGAGGTTGGGAAACTTTGGCTTGGCCATGCGGGCACCCGGGCTTTCATGGGGGGTTTGGCCCCCGGGGAATTTGATTATACTATATAACGAATTTGGCAAGCGCCGCACTGCTGCGCCGAGGCGGTGTTGTCCCCGTGCTCAATCTGATGTTCGCTGCCGTCAACAACAAGACAGCAAGGAGGCCGTCATGGCCAGGGCGGACGCCTTCGAGACCGACTTCTGGAAAGATGCCAATCTGCGGAAAGTCTGGGACGACATCGTCCCCGGCGAGCCGCGCAAGACCATTCCCTATACCCTGACGCGGCAAGCGATCGAGTTGTACTGCAAGTCGGTTGGCGAAGATCATCCGGTTTATTTCGACGAGGATTACGCCAAGACCACAGCCTATCGCGGGCTGATCGCGCCGCCGTCGATCCACATCCTCTTGATGTTTGCCTGCACGCCGGCCGACGACTGGATGCGCAGCCCCGGCACCGTCAATGCCGGGCAATCATGGAGCTACAACATTCCGGCGCGCCCCGGCGATGTCATCACGCTTCAGGCGCGTGCGCTCGACAAATTCATCAAGCGCGAACGGCTGTTCGTGGTGCACGACAATGTCTTCTTCAACCAGCATGGCGACGTGATCTGTTCCGGCCGCGGCTGGACCATCCGGCCGATGTAGAGGGGCGATCATGAGCACTGCGTTCGAAAATCTAAAGACCGGCGACACCATCGAGGGGCCGAAATTCGCGGTGTCGCGCGAATCCATCCGTCTGTTCTGCGACGCCTCGCTCGACTATAACCCGCTGCATCTCGATGACGACTATATGAAGGGCAATTTCGGCAAGACCAATTTCGGCGGCATCATCATGCACGGCATGAACAGTTTCGGGCTGATCTCGCGGATGATCACCGACTGGGCCTACCCTGCCGGCGCCATTCACCGCCGGCTCGAAACAAGGTGGGTCAAGCCGGTCAGGCCCGGCGACACCATCCAGCTGACCGGCATCGTGAAATCGAAACAGGTGACCGCGAACTCGCGCTGGGTGCTGATCGACGTCATGGTGCGCAACCAGAAGGACGAGAAGGTTGCGACCGGCGAGGCGATGGTCGAGTTCCCAGCCGACGCCGCGGCGTAACCTTTACTCGGCAGGCACGTCCGTCATTCCGCGTGTCGTCAGCCGGCTACCTGCGGGCCGTGCTGCGAGCTGAGCATTTGGCGGCACCACTTCGGTGGCCAGTCCAATCCACGCCAGAAAGCGGATGGTGAGATAGGTGTTGTCGATTTCCCACCAGCGATGGCCATGGCGCGCCGATCGCGGATCGGCATGATGGTTGTTGTGCCAGCCTTCGCCATTGGAGATGAAGCCGACGACGATGTTGTTGCGGCTGTCCTCGTCGGTCTCGTGATTCCGGTAACCCCACAGATGCGTCACCGAATTAACAGCCCAGGTAATATGCCAGACCAGGACCGTGCGCACGAAGACGCCGAACATCATGATGCTCAATCCAGTTTTCGCCGCATCCGCCGGCGCTTCGCCCAATAGCCATGCGACGGCGAATCCGGTGCCGAAGAACAGCGGCATCTGGCCGAGATTGATCCAGACCAGCCAGTTATGGCGCTCGAGTGCGACGTAAAACCGGTCGCGCAGGATGTCCTTGGCGTAGCGCTCGTAGATTCCGAGGCGCGCGAGTTCCGGCTGGTTGACCAGAATCCATCCGATGTGGCTCCAGAAGAAGCTTGCAAGCGGGCTGTGCGGGTCCGGCTGCTCGTCGGCAAATTGATGATGCCGGCGGTGGATGGCGACCCAGCGTGCGGGCGTTTCCTGGAGGCAGGACATCGCGATGACCACCATCGCGTGCTCCAGCCATTTCGGACATTTCAGGCCGCGATGGGTCAGAAGCCGGTGATAGCAAAGGTTGATCCCAAACAGTCCGCACAGATGCGTGCCCAACATCGCGACGATGAGTCCGCTCCAACTGAAATAGCCGGGCATAAAGGCCAGCAGGGCCGCGACGTGATAGGCGCCGATCACGATGATGTTGGGCCAGTTAAGCCGAAACGGCCTCACGCCCGCCGGCAGCATCAGCCGTTCATTCCTGGCAGCATCAGGGGTGTAGTCCGCAGCGGCCAATACCGCGGTCTTTGTCGTTGGCCGGCGAGCCGTCGTCATAAGGTGGGGGTCCCAATCTGCGCGCGACGCAGGTCGGCCGAACAGCCTGATGTCAGAGATACGGACGAATCGCGTATCGGGGTCCAAACCTTTGACTGAATTTGTCTATTTTGTATATCCGCTGGAAATCGGTTCCATTGAGGCTGTTAGCCGCACGCCTCGTGATCTGCCCGTTTGGATTGACATTCGACCGCTCCATGGCTTAGAAACCGGCCGTCCCGGGCGGTATGGCCGCTGGTGGGATTAATCCCATTTTGCCACTTTCGGGCGCGCAAACGACAAGTGCCGAACACGGCCTTTCAACGCATCAGGATTGTCCCATGAAGGTCCGTAACTCGCTGAAATCGCTGCGCGGTCGCCACCGCAACAACCGTCTGGTCCGCCGCAAGGGCCGGGTTTACGTGATCAACAAGGTTCAGCGCCGCTTCAAGGCGCGCCAGGGTTGAATCACGGCTGATTCCGGCGCTTTTGGTCGCGCCCCTAAAATTCGCGCCTTCACGGGTCTTTGACGTCTTGCTGCTTTGCAAGCCGCTTTTGCTGCGTCTACAGTTTGCCAATGGCCCCGAGATTCCCTGACGCGCGCAACTGCCTGGCCGCCATCCTTCTCACCGCGACGATGGCGGCCGCGCCGGTGGCCGTGTTGGCGCAGGATCCGCCCGCCAACCCGCCGAAGCAGCAGAAGAAACTGCCGGAAGCGCCGAGCAAGCTGCCGAAGGTCGGCGCCGACCGCACCCGCGGACTGGACTTTCTGTTCGGCGCGCTGAAGGCGGCGCCGGACGAGAACAGCGCCAAGCATGTCGAGGCCCGGATCTGGGCGCTGTGGCTGCAGACCCCAAGCGATACCGCAGCCCTGTTGATGATGCGCGCCAAGGCCGCGATGGACGCCCAGCAGATGGATACCGCGCTGAAGCTGCTTGATGCCGTGGTCAAGCTGCGTCCCGATTATGTCGAGGCCTGGAACAGGCGCGCGACGCTGTATTATTTGAAGAACGACTACGCCCATTCGCTTCAGGATATCGAGCAGGTGCTGGTCCGCGAACCGCGCCATTTCGGTGCGCTGGCGGGGCTTGGCATGATCATGCAGGATCTCGGCGACGACAAGCGCGCGCTCGACGCGTTCCGCAAGGCGCTCGCGGTCAACCCGCACCTCGACAAGGTGCCGGAACTGGTCAGGACCCTGAGCGAGAAGGTCGAAGGCCGCGACATCTGACCGCTCTGTCGATCGGCCCGATCGCGCGAATGAACCACGACGACAGACAATCCAATGTGAGCCGGAACGGTTTTTCGCTGACCCGAGCTTGCCCGCTTGGATCCACGTCAGTGGGAGCGAAAATGACTTGCGACCGGGACCGCTTGTTTCGCGAACCGAGCTCGCGCGCTCGACCATTGGCGCCTGCCCGGAGAAAGATCCTTCTGCAGACTGACAGGCGGTTAAAGCGCTTTCGAGCGAAGATCAGAACCGAGGTTCTAGTGCAGCGCGTGGCTGCCGCGCTCGAATGGCCCGCCGACGGCCACTGCCGCGTAGAGCTGCGCAAGCTCGGCCTCCAGCTGCTCGTTGACCAGCAGCAGCGCTCTCAGCGCACCATGGATGTCGCCCTTGCAACTGGCCACGATCTGGTTGATGGCGGCTTCATTTGATCTGGAAATCATCAAAAATCCTCCAATTGAACGGCGAGATAAATCCTTGGCGCCGGCCCTGTTCCTGTGGATTACGTGGATAGGTCCGGGCGACCAGCCTCGATGGGCGCGCGTGCGACACCTTGCATGTTCCGCAAAGGCGGAAACCGGTTTTCCGAAAAGATTATGTTCAAACAAAGAGGAAACGCTACGCCGGGGCCTGATGCACGCGGGCGATCACGGCTTCCGACACCTTCAGGTGCCAGCCGTGCAATCCTAGGTCGTTATTCCGGATACCAGTTGCCCATAAAAACTGCAGCCTCTGGGGTGGAAAGTACCGATGCGGGTCAGCCGAAAATAATGCCCCGGCCCCGATCCGTCATTGGCCGCGAAACCGCACCGCCGTAAAATCGTAACTCGTGGGTGCCCAAGCTCGTCCGGATAATGCAAATGATATTAGTCGTTGTCGTGGCGGTGCTCGCGATCCTGGCGCTGATCACGCAGGCCGGAGTCCTTGCCCTGCAGCGCGCCTATCCCGCGCAAGGCAAGATGATCGAGGTCACCGGCGCCACACTCAACGTCGTCGATATCGGGCCGCGCGATGCCGCCGGTCCGCCGGTTGTGATGATCCATGGCGCCAGCTCAAACCTGGAGGTGATGCGGCGACCGCTGGGCGACCTGCTTGCCAAAAATCACCGGGTGATCCTGATCGACCGTCCCGGGCATGGCTGGAGTACGCGCGCGCGTACGTTCGATTCGACGCCGGCGATTCAGGCCGCAATGATCAATGAGACGCTGGAAAAGCTCGGCGTCGGGCCGGCCATTGTCGTGGTTCATTCCTGGAGCGGCGCGCTTGGCGCGCGCATGGCGCTGGATTATCCCGGGCGCGTCGCGGGCCTGGTGATGCTGGCACCGGTGGCGTATCCGTGGCCCGGCGGCGTCGGATGGTACAACAAGGCAGTCACTACCCCCGTGATCGGCCCGCTGCTGGCCTATACGATCACGCTCCCGCTCGGATTGTTTCTGACAGAGCCCGGCGCCCGCGGCGTGTTCTTGCCGCAGATCATGCCGGACGGCTTCGTCAGTGACACCGCGACGCCGTTATTGCTGCGTCCGCGCGCGTTCCTCGCCAATGCCCGCGATCTCGTCACGCTGAAGGCGGCGGTGGCCGAGCAGTCGCCGCGCTACGCCGATATCAAAGTGCCGGCGGTGGTGATCTCGGGCGAAATTGACAAGACCGTGTCGCCGAACCGCCATTCACGGCCGTTCGCGAAAGCGGTGCCGAACGCGAAACTGATCATGTTGAGCGATGTCGGTCACATGGTGCAGAACGCCGCGCCCGAGCTTGTGATCTCCGAGATCGAGGCGATGATCGGCAACATCGCGCGGAGCAGGGCGGCCGCCGCGAACTGAGGGCATGCCATGGGCTATCTGCTGGCGAGGGTGTTGCTGATCCGGGTGACGATGCTATCCCACTGGCGTTTCTCGGCCGCCGGGTAGTTGATCAACACGCAGTGGATAAAGCGCCCGGCAAAGTTGCAGCGGTCGTACCAGATTTTTCCCTTGCGGAAACTGGACACGACAAAAAATCGCGGCGTCACCCTCTTGTAGACAATATCCGGCGGGGGATTTTTCCTGGCCAAAAAGACCGCCGGCGACAATCCTGCGTCGTTTGCAACCGACTGGACCGTCAAATCGGCGCGCCGGTCCGAGGTTATAAAGCGCCCGCCATATCCTGCTTCCAGCTTTCCAGCCTGTTCGGTAAAAATCGAAGTTGGAATCTCAACCGCAGCGCCGGTTTCGGCAACTTGATACCTGACCCAGTTGACCGGCTGTGCGGCTCCGACCGCAGGCGAAAGGGCCAAACTCAAGGCGATGAAATGACGGCGCAGTCTCATGATGTCCTCCTGGCATCCCCGTCAATGATGCCGCAGGATTTTCGTTCCGCGCGTGGTCAGATCGATGACCGCCTGATGCGCCCGGGCGCTATTTGGTCTGTCCGGAGGGGATAACGCGTTTCGCTGTGATCCGTTCAGGCGGCGACGAAGCCGCGGCCGGGGCGGAGCACGGCCTTTGCACCGCCTGCGGAAGGCAGCGGTGCGGATCGAATGACAAGCCGGTTGAGATCGTGGCGGTTCGGCCGTTCGACGAACTTGACGGCGAAGCCATTGCGCGAAAGTCTGACGACGCGGCCGATGCAGGCGCCGACGGCCAGGGGCATTCCAACGGGCGGCTGAATTTGAGCGGACACCGCAGCACCCGCGACCGACATGTCGATGATGAAGCATTCATGAATGCTGCCGTCCGCCAGGGTCAAAATTGTATGCGGATCGGCCGGGATGATGCGCGCATCTTTCCTGACGTCGAGGATGCCAGGATTTTTCTGCTTCTGTTCCAGCCAGGTGAGCTTGCTCGCGAGCTTCTCCCGCATCGGCCGGGTCATCTCGAGTTCGAACAGGAAGGCGCCGCTCATGGTGTCGCTGATAAAGCCCTCGAGCTTACCGAAAGCGCTGAAATAGGATGTGACGGGGTCGCCGACCTTGCCGACTACCGGCACGTCGACCATCATCCGGAACGGCGAAACGCGGGTGGTCCGGCACGCGAAGGTGCGTGGCTTCCCCTTCGGGTCAAACCACTTTGCGGGAGTGTAGCTGCCGCCGACGGCGATATTGACGGCTCGCTGCTTGAGAAACTTTTCGACAGACACGGGACATCCTCGCGGAAAATCGCAACTTGGGTCTTAATAGGGTAAGCTTAATAAAAAGACCGCTGCGGAAGGTATTTTGCCTGCCGAGGTTATCAAAGGCTTTCCAATGAGCCATACGCTCGGGCCTTAGGTCCCCCCTCACGTCAAGGTCGAATGGCACGGCAGCCGCACCTTTAGCGGAGAGCGGGGATCAATTCTGCATCGCGTTCAACAGCGTCGAAATCCTGATGGTCGCGAAATTGGCGAAGGTATCCGACACGGCGTATGGCAAAATGATCTGGTCGTTGTGCTTCATCGCCCCGCAGGTATAGACGACGTTGGGGACGTATCCTTCGCGCTCGGACGGCCGGGGCCGTAACAGCGGCTCGCGCGAGCGCGCAAGCACCCTGGAGGGGTCGTTCTTGTCGAGCAACGCCGCGCCGATCGAGTATTTGCGGACCGGGCCGACGCCATGCGTCAGCAGCAACCAGCCTTCGTCGAGCTCGATCGGCGATCCACAATTGCCGATCTGCACGAACTCCCAGGGAAATTCCGGCTTCAGAATGGCCTGACCGCCTTCCCAGGTATGAAGATCGTCAGAATAGATCAAATAGAGGTTCTCGTTATCCTGCCGCGCGATCATGGCATACTTGCCTTCGATCTTGCGCGGGAACAGCGCCATGCCTTTGTTCTGCGAGGCGGCACCCTTTAGCGGTGACATCCGGAACGACAGGAAGTCGGTCGTTTCGATCAATTCGGATCGGATCGCTCGTCCGCTGTAGGCCGTATAGGTCGCATAATAGAGCTTTCGACCGCCATTGCTGAAATCGACGAAACGCGCGTCCTCAATGCCGTTCGACTGCGAATCGGTGACTGGAAAGATAACGCGCTCGCTGAGCTCTTCTTCGGGATTGAAAGTTAACTCGATATGGTCGCCATCCGGTCCGGGTACGCGACGGCTGATCCGAGGGCTCGAGGCGAGCCGAGCCGTCGGATCGACGCTCAAGCTGCCGTCCGCTGCGATGGTGCCGGCGCGAAACGTCAGCGACGACACATGTCCTTCGCCTACCGCACGCAGACTGAGAACGAAGCGCAAGCCACCTTTCGGTGCGTCCGATTGATCGGGGTGCGGCACGATGCTGGGGTTGAACAAGGCCGAGGCTTCGAACGAATATTCGTTGAGAAAATAGGCGCCGATCAGCTGGCGCTGGACGTTGGAGAAGGTGCCGTGAGCCGCCAGGGCCTGTTCCATGACGTCGGCGCGGGCCTCGAACGTCTCCAGCAGGTTGCGATGCCGGCCGGCGAAATTCTCCAGCACGTCGGCGAGCTGGCTGGCAACCGCCTCCGGATCGAGTGCGAGAACGCGGTCGACGATATGGTTGGCGCGTGTCTTGTCGGTCGGGTTGAGATCGCGCGGTTCGGTTGCCGGCTTGAACGGGCGCACAATCACCCGTGCGGGATCAGGGCGCAGATAAAGCGCCTGCCGGTTCAGGAAGGTGGCTTGCGACAAGGTGCCTCGGCTTCGCTGGAGCAAAAATGGTCAAATTCAAACGCCGACGGCGCGAAGCGCCGCGGGCTTTGTCTGGCCGATGTTGACGCGCGCAAGCTGCCTGATCTCTGCAAGACTAAGAAGGTAGGATAAGACCGACTCACCTCCGCGATTCTCATTAGCACGATCGGGATGCAATCCATCGCGACAACTGCCGGTGAGCGGATCGACCAGCGCCACGGACAGGTCGTTGCTGCCGAGAAACCAGGCGAAAACGCGGCTGGCGGTGGCTTTCCACTCGGCATCGCCATCCGCCCGCCACGCGGTGAGGCAGGCAGCGATCGTCGCCGTGGCTTCCAGGGGCTGCTGATCGAAGGCGCGGGGATGTTGCCGCTGTTCGCCGAAACCGGCGGTGCCCACGGGGCGGAAATGACCAGCCGATGCCGTTTGTTGGGTCATCAACCAGCGCAGCGACCTCAATCCGGCATCGACGTAAACAGGCCTTTGGGTTGCCAGGCCGGTCAGCATCAGGGCCTGGGGCAAGCGCGCGTTGTCGTAAGCCAACCCCTCCTCGAACCACACCCATTCCGGCGTCTCGACCGACGCCAGAGTGGACATCAACCTGTCGGCAAGAAAATGCCGGACTTCCTGGGCGTGGAGATCATCCGGAGCCGCAGCGCAATAGGCCCCTAAACCCAGTAGCGTGAACGCCCACGCCCGGGGCGAGCGAAAGGCCTGCGCGGTCGACAATGCCTCGGCGAACAGGGCACTAGCCCACCGCCGCCGTGACGGGCTTGCGTCCCGGCGCGCGCACTCGCCCAAGGCCCACAAGGTTCGCCCGTGGCTGTCTTCGGAACCGCTGTCTTCGAGCCAGGTTCGATCGAAGCCCATGAAGTTTCGAAATCGCCTTGTGTCGGGATTCCATGCATGCTGCACGAAAGCTGCAAAGCGGGCCGTCAAGACTTCCGAAAGGGGCTGTTCGCCCGGATTGTTGAGGGCGCAGGCCAGCAGCAACGCGCGGGCATTGTCATCGACGCAATAGCCGTGCGAGCGATCGGGCACCGAATACAGCGCGTGCTGGAACAGGCCGGTATCGTCGCACATCGACAGGAAATGGCCGATTTGCATGTCAGGCGCCGCAGCGCTGCGTGGCTCGGGTGAGCCGGTGTCGGAGCGCGCAATGACCTTGAGCCAGTGACCCTGCCGTGCGTTCTCGAAGCCGGACACGTAACGCTCGGCGGTGCGTTGCCATGTCATCGTTCGGCTGACCGCATAGGCGCGCCGGCACATCGCCTGCCGGCGAGCATCGTCGGTGAGCAATTCCGCGATTTCCCTGCCGATCGCCGCGGCGTCGCCAAAAGGCACCAGAATGCCGCGTCCATCCGCCAGAAGCTCGCGCGCGTGCCAGTACGGCGTCGAGACCACCGGCTTGCCCAGTCCGAAGCTGTAGGCCAAGGTTCCCGACGTCATCTGCGCCTCGTTGAGATAGGGCGTGACGTAGACGTCGCACATGGAAATGAATTCGAGCAGCATGGCCTGATCGACGAACTGGTCGAGGAACACCACGTGATCCTCGACGCCAAGTTCACGCACCCGCGCTATCAGGCTCTTGCGATAGGCTTCGCCCTGGTCCCGAACCAGATTGGGATGCGTCGCGCCGAGCACGACGTATACGGCATCCGCGCGGCGTTTCAGAATCGACGGCATGGCGTCGATCATGACTTCGATACCCTTGTTCGGAGACAGCAGGCCGAATGTCAGAATGACCGACTTGCCGCCAAATCCGAGCTTGGCCTTCGCTTCATCGGGCCCGGCAAATGCGACGTCAGGTATGCCGTGGGCAATGACTTCGATCCTGTCGTCCGGCACCTGATAGACGCTGCGCAGCAGCTCGCGGCCCTTCTTGGCCATCACCACGACCCTCGACGACGCCTCGATGATGCGCTCCATCACCGCGCGTTGAACGGCGGTCGGCTTGGCCAGCACGGTATGGAACGTTGTCACCACCGGCATGGTGAGACGCGACAGCAGCACCAGGATGTGGGCGCCGGCTTCGCCGCCGAAAATTCCGAATTCGTGCTGCAGGCACACGGTGTCGAAGCGGCCGGCATTCAGGAAGTCCGCCGCACGCAGGTATTCCTCGATATTGTCGTCCTTGATCTGAAAAGCGACCGTCGCAGGATAATCATAGGCCTGACCATGATCGGTCATCGCCACGATGGTGGTCTCCAGGTTCGGGCGTGAAGTCGATATCGCCTGCTGCAGGTCGGTCGTAAAAGTTGCAATTCCGCAGCGGCGCGGCAGCGAATTGCCGATAACGGCGATACGGCGGAGCGGTGTCATGTCTGTGCCTCGGCGGTCTCGTTTGATTTCGGGGAGGGTGAGGCGGGCGTTCCGGCAGATTTGGCCGCTTGCGCTCCCAATTCTTGCAGCAACGGCATGGTTGGCTCCGGTCCTGGATAGGCGAGCAGGCAGCTCATCCCATCGGGACCGACTTCAATGCTGGCGCGATCGGCTTCGGCGAAGACAGCATCGCCGACCGACGCAGCTATCAATCCGATCCGTGCGCGCCCTTCAATCACAAGGATCCAGGTTTCCCGGTCGGCATCCAGTGACCAATTCGAATTCGCCTGAAGATCGATCCGTTCAAGGATGAAATGCGGGCTCGAGACGAGAGCCGTCCGAGCTGCGGTGAGACGTCGTGGACCTGATTGAACCTGAACCGGCCCGGCATCGGAAACGGCAACGGCGTGCTCTTCGTGCAGCTCGCGCCGCCGGCCAAAGTCGAACAGCCGGAATGTCGTGTCGCTACGCTGCTGAATCTCGGCAAGCACGATCCCGGCGCCGATGGCGTGGATCGTGCCGGCGGGGACGAAAATGATGTCGCCTTTGACGGCTGGACGCCATTGAACCAGATCGGCAATTGAGCCGTCCCTGATCGAGGCGCGCAATTCCTGCGGCGTGAGACATTGCTTCAAGCCAACGGCAATCCGCGCGTCCGGCGTTGCCGAAAGAATGTACCATGCCTCGGTCTTGCCGTTCGGCAAACCGATCGAGCGCGCAAACGCATCGTCGGGATGAACCTGAATCGACAGCGGCCCGCTGGTGAATAGCAACTTGAGCAGCAGGGCCGGGATGGGTGCGTTTTGAGCGGCGCGCTGAAACCACAATTCTCCAACCGCATCGCCGGAACCGTCGATGCTGCTCCAGGGATGCAGATCGGCGACCCCCCAGGGCTTGCGCGCGACCTGCACGGCGGCATGTTCGATGGCCATAGGTTGTCCTGACCCGTGACGCGCATGTCGAAGCGACATGCCGTTGGTCGATATCGTCCGTACGATTTGGCGTGGCTAAGGCTCGGCGTTTCGGAACATGCGCTGTCGAAGCGATCCGATCGCGTCATCTACTTAGATGGCCACTCTGGCACCCGATAGCAACCGGTGCGCGGCCCTAAAGACCATCGCCCTTAAGATTAACGGAAAACACGCGAAATCGTGGGATAATGCCGAACTATGCAATGACCGCGCGGGCTCACTTAGATGGCCACCAGGAAGGTTTCGCCGGTATTGCACTTTGCGCATTCAAAGGTGCGCAGATCAAAACCCGGCCTGTCCGGCTCGATGCGGGCCAACCGCATCGGTTTGCCGCATCCGGAGCAGTTCAGAACCCCGATCTCCGCAACGCTAAAAAGTGAATCGGGTTGAGTGGAATGCATGATGCTCCTCCTTGGACAGGCGGGAGCGCGACACTCTCAGTCACCGGTTGTTGCCCATGGTGGGTCGGTGATCGAACCAGCATACGCTTGGGGTTCCAGACATGCCGGTCAATATTGCTCGCTTTCGAAAAATTCGGGACGCTCTCGGCCAGGGCGATTAGGAGGGTCCCGCAGTCGCAAGCCCGGTCGCGGCCAACAAGGCCGCAACGGCCACAGAAACCATCAACGTTTTTCTCATCTGATTTTTTCCAATTCATCTGAATCTATGCCGATGAACGTCAGCCAGAGAGGCGAACGGGCCCAACAGCCTTAAGTTCCGCCTCTATCGTTGGTTGAGCGATGCATGGGGAAGTAAGTCGGGGGAAATCGCGTCGAGG
>Ga0207707_10003158_pt1 | contig 14626 bp, 7 predicted proteins | sample KBSC83BmetaG_FD_184336 | JGI IMG/M metagenome (GOLD analysis project Ga0207707, IMG submission 184336) | Corn rhizosphere microbial communities from Kellogg Biological Station, Michigan, USA - KBS C8-3B metaG (SPAdes) (version 2) | ecosystem: Host-associated > Plants > Roots > Rhizosphere ...
TTTGTCCGGGGTGGTACCGGAACGGAAACAAAACAATTTGTGGATGGTGCTTTATTACCCAACCCCAATTTTGCCCCCGTGCCGGGTTTGGTTCAACCCGCACACCTGAACCCGTTTTTATTCCGCGGTATTTTATTCAGCACAGGTGGCTATTCCGCATTATACGGGGATGCGCTAAGCAGCGCCCTGATCCTGCAAACGGTTGACCTGCCTGACAAGTCCTCGGCTGCCCTGCATATTTTCCCGGCTTCCCAGGGTGCGGGGTTTCAGGAACTGGCTAAAAATAATAAAAGCAGCTACGGGGTGGATATAAGTTATGGAAACCAGCAACTCTATAACCGGGTGGTGCCCCAGGCGCCTGACTTCTTCCACGGCCCCGAATATTTTACGGCCGACGGAAATTTCCGCATCAGGACCGGTAAGAGCGGAATGCTGAAACTGTATACCAACTATGGCTACAGCAACGTGGGTATGCGCAATCCGGATATCGACAGCAGCAGCTTGTTGTCATCTTTTCAAAACAGGGGGAAGACGCTGTATGCGAATCTTTCCTACCGGAGTATGTTAGGTAAACAATGGAAAATAGATGCGGTGGTTGCTTCCAATTACAACCATCAGCAAACGGCAACCGGATTGCTCGACGCGAATAAGCAGGAAGTTCGTCTAACCGATACGCCCTTTAATGCAAAGAATAATGTAACCAGCCTGCATGCTGACTTTGCACAGGCAAGAACTGTATTCACAAAAACCTTTTTGCACCACCAGGCGATTCGCTTTGGAGCAGAATATTTCCTGAATCGGGATGCATTTTATAATCACGATGTGGAATACAGGCTGCGGGAAAACCGCATAGCAGCCTTCGCAGAAGCGGATATCTATCTCTCGGAAAATATCGCCATTAAACCCGGTATCCGGTATGAGTATTCCGGTTTGATGCAGCAGGCGAACCTGGCGCCCCGGATCAGCATGGCGTATAAATTTTATGATGGGGGACAGATCAACTTCGCATACGGTGTTTTTTATGAACGGCCTGAACCAGACTATTTATACCCTTTCGCAAATCCGGATTTTAGCAAGGCCACGCATTATATTATCAATTATCAGAAAAAGGCCAACAACCGGCTCTTCCGCATCGAGGCATATTATAAAAATTATCGCCATCTTCCAACCTCCGATCCTTCCATCACCAGCCGGGGCCAGGGATATGCAAAAGGAATTGAATTGTTTTTCCGCGACAAGAAGACTTTTAAAAATTTTGATTACTGGATTACCTACACTTATATCGATACCAAAAGACAATGGCTCAACTATCCTGCAGAGCTCTATCCCGACTTTGCCACACCCCATACCGGTTCCATCGCTATTAAACGGTTTTTCCCCGGGATAAATTTTAGCGCCAATTTATCTTATTCCCTGGCAACCGGAAGACCTTATTACAATATTCAAAAAGATCCGGAAGGCAAAACATTTATATATGACCAGGGGAGAACCCGGATGTATAATACGATGAATCTCAGTTTCGCTTATCTCTTCACATTTTTAAAGAAAGGGAAATACAGGGATTTTTCCGGTATCGGATTCGGAGTCAACAATGTATTCGGCACGAAGCAGGTTTTCGGATACAACTACAGTTATAATGGCACAAATAAAGTACCGGTCACTTTACCTGCCGCGAGAAATTATTATATCGGCATCTTTATTTCGCTTGGCATTGACATGAGAAATGATTTCATCGATCAGAATCTTTAATTCCATAATCATAAAAAATAATAAAATGAAAAAGACAATTGTGCTATTGGTTACTGCCTTTCTTGTAACCAGCGGTTTGAAATCACAGAGTCCTTCGCCGGGGCTGATGGAGTCCTATGTTTCGAGACTGGACAAATCTTCCTCCATAACCGACTATCAGCAGCTGGCCAATGATTTTCTGCGCTTTGCCAGGGCGCAAAAGACGGGCTGGCTTCCCTACTACTATGCCGCCTATTGCAATGCCAAAATAGGCTGGCTGATGCAGGAGAACCCGGATAATATTGATTTTTTTGCGGATAAAGCGGAAGAAGAAATAAAGAAAGCCCAATCTTTACTGGATTCGGATTCGCAGAAAAAAGAAATGTCGGAGGTCTGTACAATTTATCAGATGCTCAACCAGGCGAGGGTTTTCATTAATCCTGCTACCTACGGTCCGAAATATGGCCCTGCCGCCAACCGCTATCTGAATCTGGCACTGGCCATGAATCCCGATAATCCGAGGGCAGGATATCTGGCCGGCTGGGAAAAGTATGCGACCCCTAAAATGTGGGGAGGGGATAAGGTTAAAGCAAAGGAACTGCTGGAATCTGCGAAGAAAAAACTCGAAGCTGAGTCTGATGCGACCCTGAGTCCGCACTGGGGTAAGGAAGAAGTTGAAGAGTTACTGCGGAAAATGTAAACGCGCAAGTAAAAGGCTATACAGCAGGTACATGGAAGCCGGAAATTCCCCAATCATGTGATTTTCGGGTTGAAAGACCCATTCAGAGGCCCCAATGGGGCTTTTTGAGCGAAATATATTGCAGAACTACTGCCACTTATCAAGAAAAATAAATACTTTAAGTAAAATTTTAAGAAGTTTTGATAACTTAACATATATTTATCCAAATTTTCATCAGGAAATAATTAAGTCGAGGATGGCGGAAAAGAGCACCACGTATAAGAAAAGGATACTGAAGCAGCTTTATTTCTATGATACCTTATCCTGTGCTGATTTAAGTGCACAAATCAATTTAAGCCTGCCAATAACGACGAGAATGCTGAATGAACTGATTGCAGAAGGCCATGTTTCAGAAACGGGCTATGCGCCGTCCACCGGGGGGCGGAGGCCGCTGATGTATTCCATCAGGCCGGACAATATGTATGTGGTAGCGGTTTCCATGGACCAGTTTATCAGCCGCATTGTGATCTCCGACATGAAGAACAGCGATGTCACTGCTGTTGAGAAATTCGAACTCCCCCTGGCCAGGAATACAGAAGCGCTTTCCATACTGATCGGTAAGATCGATCATCATATTAACCAGTCGGGTATTAAGAAAGAGAAGATCATCGGCATCGGCATCGGCATGCCGGGCTTTATTGATTCCGGCAAGGGATTAAATTATTCCTTTCTGGAAACCGGGGGGAAAAGTATCACGCAGCTGATTTCGGAAAGCATCGGGCTTCCGGTGTACATCGACAATGATTCCAGTCTCATTGCTCTCGCAGAATTAAAATTCGGTGCGGCGCATAATAAGAAGAGTGCGATGGTCGTAAATCTCGGATGGGGCATTGGGCTCGGCATGATCCTGAATGGTGAGCTGTTCAAAGGATACAATGGCTTCGCAGGAGAGTTCAGTCATATCCCGCTTTTTCTGAATAACAAATTATGCAGTTGCGGAAAAAGTGGTTGCCTCGAAACAGAAGCTTCCCTGCTGGTGGTAGTGGAAAAGGCGGAAAAAGGTCTGAAAGAAGGCCAGGTTTCGATGCTGAAGCAATTGCCGAAAGAAAGTTTTGAGCAGGCAGCCCAGGCCATTATTGGTGCTGCGGCGAAGGGCGACAAATTCGCCGTTGAGTTGTTATCGGAAGCGGGATACAATATCGGAAGGGGCGTTGCCATTCTTATTCATCTGCTGAATCCGGAAGCCATTATACTGAGTGGCATGGGATCGGTAGCCGGCAAAGTGTGGCAGGCGCCCATACAGCAGGCGCTGAATGAGCACTGTATTCCAAGACTTGCGATCAATACACAAATAGAAATATCTGCATTAGGCTATGGTTCTGAGTTGATCGGGGCTGCCGCACTGGTTATGGAGAATTTTGAAAAAGCATTGTTGAAGAAAGCGCAGAGATCGGAGTCCGGGCTTTTACAGAATAACTGAGGGACGGGGTGCTGCAGCCCTTTCATTAAAAGAAAGAAAAATTTAGTTCAGATAAAAATTTAGTTCAGGCCTTTAATTAAAATTTAAAACCAAAATTCAGCTGCGATGAAAAAGACAACTAACTGGCTGCTCCTTTTCCTGCTTTTCTGTGCATGGAGCACCACCGCGATGGCGCAAGACATTACCACCGTTTCGGGTACGGTAAAAGACAGCCTGGGCAACGGATTATCGGGGATCACTTTTGTGGTGAAAGGAACGAAGACCGCCGGCGCCACCGATGACCTGGGAAATTTCAAAGTAAATGTTCGCGGGTCAGGCGCAGTACTGGTTTTTACCGGCGTTGGCTACCTGGATCAGGAAGTTCCGGTTGGAAATAACACGGAACTGACGATTGTGCTAAAAACCGATTCCAGGAGCCTTAATGAAGTGATTGTAACCGGTTTCGGTTCAAGAACCAATGCCAGTAAATTGTCATACTCGGCAACGGAAATAAAAGGCAGCGATCTGACAAAGGCGAATAACTCCAATTTTGTTGACGCGATGCAGGGTAAAGTGGCCGGGGTATTTGTCAGTCAGGGAACCGGCGGACCTTCTTCCAGTGCCCGGATCCGCATCAGGGGAAACTCCCGGTTGGACCCCAATACCCAGCCGCTGATCGTGATCGACGGGATCATTATTCAGCCATCCACCACCGGTTCGGATTCCTGGGGCGATGGACAGGATTTTGGTAACATTATCAAGGACCTCAACCCGGATGACTACGAAAGTATGACAGTGTTGAAAGGCTCTGCAGCTTCTGCACTGTATGGTGCACAGGCGCAAAACGGAGTATTGCTGATTACAACAAAAAAAGGCAGGGCCAGGAAAGGCATTGGCGTTTCCGTGACCCATTCCGAATCCTACGAAAAAGCGTATAAGGCGCCGGATTTTCAAAACATTTATGGTGGTGGTATCAAGCCAACTTTTGATAAAGATACAGATGGCAGCGACCTTGTGGACCAGTCAGCCGGTCCCTACAGCAATAACGACGGTGGTTATTCTTTTGGGCCTAAGTTCGACGGACATATGGTGAAAGATCTCGATGGAAGAATGGTTCCCTGGGTTCCCAACGATCCCCTGAGTATTTTTCAGACCGGGAAATATATCAATACGAATGTGGCAGCTGAGGGTGGCAATGATGTGAGTACATTCCGGTTCTCCTATTCGAATCTGTACAATACATCCATCATGCCCAATAACAGTTTAAACCGGAACAGTTTTAATCTGCGTACTACCTATAAACTGACCAGTTTTCTGGCGTTGGATGCAAGTGTTAACTATACCAATAATAAAATACATAATCCGATCATACAGGGCGGTAATGATAATCCATTATTCGGATTTGCGTACTATATGGCCCGGAACGCGCCAATCACTTATTACCAGCATAACTATATTGATCCGGTTGCCGGCGGGAGAAAACATGGAGCGACCGGACCCAACAGCGATCCCTATTATCTCAGCCACATGATGTGGAATTACTATGAAAATAATAAAGTACAAACTGAAAATAATCTGCTCGCGAACCTGGATCTGACAGGAACCATCACCCCTTACCTGAATTTTATCGTCAGGGGGAATATCAATGCCTTTAATTCTTCTTATGAAGAAAAAGATAATGGTACCGGCGCAGGATTTAGCGGTCAATATTATGGATTAAATCAGGGCAACTATAAAAATACCCGAGTGCAGGGGCTATTGAATTTCTCTAAAGTTTTTGCAAAGGATTATGATCTGCACCTGTCGGCAGGCGGCGAAACCCAACGTGCACTGGGAGGCTTTATTACAAAACAAAATACTGTTGGCGGGTTTACCAATCCGGGTATCTACACCATTTCCAATTCCCTGCAGCCTCCGGCTACCTCTGTGGATTATACAACCTATCCAAAAAAGCGACTCGATGCGTTGTATTTGTATGGAGATATGACCTGGAAGGAAATGCTGACACTAAATTTCAGCTTTCGGAATGACTGGTCTTCTTCACTCACCTATAATGACGGTCATGGGGATTTCAGCTATTATTATCCGAGTGTCGGGCTGGCCTGGGTATTTACAGAACTGCCCGCCTTCAAGAATTCGAATTCCATCATTTCTTATGGTAAGTTGAGGGCAAGTATCGGATGGACAGGATATGATGCCACTGCATATTCCACAAACAGTACGGGTTATTATGGTCAGAGCGGACAATTTAATGTTCCGGGAAACGCAGGTAATACGAACCAGAATATTTATACTTTCAACGGTTCATCCCTTGGGAATCCGAATCTTAAAAATGAATTGTCAAGAGAAATGGAATTCGGTACGGATATCCGCTTTTTTGATAATCGCTTAGGCTTTGACATTGCCTATTATAAAAAGAATTCCTTTGAGCAGATTCTTTCTTTGTCAGCTCCATCGGAAAGTGGTGTAACCAGCAGGCTCATTAATTCAGGTAATATACAAAACCAGGGCTTTGAAATATTACTGACCGCAAATCCGATAAGGAGAAGCGATCTCAACTGGAATTTTACCATCAACTATACAAGAAACAGGAACAAGATCATTTCCTTAGCCGAAGGGGTGGAAAAATATAGCCTCGAACTTGCTTTCGGCGCAGACGAACAGGCCTATGCAGTTCCGGGGGAAGATTATGGAACCGTCATCACAGGTTATGGATACGCCATTTACCATACGAAAGACGGTTCTGCCAGTCCGGCCAATGGGAAAAGGGTAATCGGCAGTGCTCCTTACGGATCGGCAGGTTATACATTCCTAAGGTCACAGGATTATGATGGCAGCACTAAGGTGCTGGGTAATATCATGGAGAAATATATGTTTGGGACCAACCAGAACCTTCGCTATAAAGATTTCTTCCTGGGCATTCAGGTTGATGGAAAGATCGGCGGCCTGATGGCTTCTGCCACGCATCAGTACGGTTCGAACACCGGTGCATTCAAGAACTCGCTGTTTGGCAGGGATGCCGAACACGGAGGAATCGCCTTTACCGATGATGCGGGTAACGCCCGTAACGACGGAATTATTCCAGACGGTGTACTGAACGACGGTATTAAATCCAGTGGTGGTGTGGAACTCGGAGGAATGACTTATGCGGATGCCGTTACGAAGGGTTATCTGAAACCAGTGAAAGCATCTGATTACTATAACAATTTGTCACAGTGGTCAAGTGGTATCCGGGAATATTCAACCTTCGAAAATTCCTGGGTTGCGGTTCGGGAAATATCCATCGGTTACAATCTTCCTTCCAGATTATATAAGAAGATCAGCATGAACAGTCTCCGGGTTTCCCTGATCGGCAGGAACCTTGGTTATCTCTATAAGACAGTTCCGGACGATATCAATCCGGAGGGATATTATACCAACAGGGCGGCCGGTTTTGCTGAGTATGGCGGACTGCCATTTACAAGAAGTTTGGGTTTTTCAGTAAACGCATCATTCTAACCTTGTAAACCACTTAAAATTATTTTTATGAAAATAGTTAAATGTATTTTATCGTTATCCTTCCTGGCCCTCACGGCGGGATCATGTAAGAAGGAGAACTTTGTTAAAGTCAATTCGGATCCCAACACCCTGTATAAAGTAGATCCGGCTGATCAGTTTCTTGCTGCAGCAGCCGGTTGCCAGGATGATTTTGAATATTATTACGATGTTTACCGGGCGATGAACTACTGGCTTCAGTATTCCACCAACCAAACTGGTAATGCGCTGGGCTTTATGAATCCGTCTTCCAATTTCAATGAACGGTATGGAAAGGTTTTCTATGGAAGGGTAGGGCCCTATTTATCTGACATCCCGCATCTGGTTTCCAATATGCCGGCAGATGAACAGGCGACCCGCGTTTATCAGCAAAGCATCGCCGCCATTTTTAAAGCCTATTATGCTTTTTATGTAAGCGATATCAATGGCAGCATTCCATATTCAGAAGCTTTTCAGGCCAGATATGGCGGAACTCTTTATCCGAAATATGACAGACAGCAGGATTTATTTGATACCCTGGATCTGCAAATCAAGAATGCAGTGAACACATTGGAGACTGCCCAGACCGCCACCCAAACGCTTTATGGCGCTAAAGATCCTTTTTACGGAACAGCTGCGGATCAGGTGAAGGAATGGATCGGTGCCGGGAATGCACTCAGGTTAAAAATAGCGCTTCGCTTAATGAAACAGGATCCGGCAAAATTGCAGGCCATTGCAAGCGAAGTGATAGCTGATCCGAATCAAATGAGTCAGAACAGTGACGGGTGGGTGCTTTTGACGGGACCGAATTATGCGAATGCAACGGGTAATTACAATCCAAACGGATTTGCTGCCTCCAAGCCTTTGATCGATTTTATGTCGGCGAAAGCAGATCCCCGGTTAAGGATATTTTATACTACCAATAATGTCGGAAATTATCTGGGAAGTTTTCCAAGCCCCGATGATGCCACCAACCCGGCCAACGCGGCTTTGTATAAGGCAGCAGCTGATACATTCTCCGTTATTCAACCCCGCCTTTTTGCTCCCAACTACGCGTATACCGGTGGGCCTAATGCCGGTGTCGTAGGTACGGGAACCGGATTTTTTCCAATCCTTACCTATGCGGAATATTGCTTTATCCGGGCCGATCTTGCCGCCAGAAATATCAGCACGGATGATGCTGCGACCTGGTATACGAAGGGTATTACTGCATCCATTCAATTTTATAATACGCGCGCAATAGACGCGGGCATACTTACGGATGCAGTAGGATTAGTGGATTACGTTCCTGTAACCCAGGGCGAAATCGATGCCTATCTGTTGAAACCGGATATTGCATTTAATCCGGCAAAAGCACTGGATCAGATCGCCTGCCAGGCCTACCTTGATTTCTACCGGCAGCCAAGCGAAGCCTGGGCATGGTGGAAGAGAACCGGATTTCCCAATACGACTTCCGTTGTTCCCTGGTCTGACCTGAAGGGTAATGGCAACGAACTGGTTATGCCCCGTCGTGCTTTACTGGTTCCGAAATTCGAATCTGATGCCAACTACGATAATCAGAAAGCGGCTTATGATGAAATGGCCACAAACCCTGACTTTGGTTCGGGCCCCGGCGATGTGTATGGTCGCGTTTGGTGGGATAAAAAATAGCTTTCTCTAGTAGTGAACTCCTGGCTATCACTGGTCAGGAGTTCATTATTTTTATTACTCGTACCTTTTCAGTGGCTATGAGATTTTTAAAGAAATATTTTCTCTGTCTACTCCTCCTTTATTGCAGCCATTCGTATGCACAATCCAAAAATGATTCTGTTTTCAGCGCAGAGTTCATATCAACAACACAACTTGCTGATGCGAAAGCGGGCGAAATAATCCATCTGGGGAGAGGAATTGGGACCGGCAAACCGGTGTTATTTATTTTTTTGTCTCCCGAATGTCCACTCTGTCAGCAATACTCCCTCGTACTCAATAAACTTTACGGAGAATACGGAAAGAAAGTAAACTTTTATGGAATTATCCCGGGGAAAACGTTTGACGCAAATACGATAAACGGTTTCAGCGAAAAATATAAAATTGCCTTTCCTTTATATATCGACAGGGTATTGAAGCTCTCCCGTTATTTGCAGGCAACGGCTACGCCGGAAGTAATTCTGCTGGACAACCGGAGCGAATTATTATATAAAGGAGCGATCGACGACTGGTTCGCGGATCTCGGAAAGCAAAGATCGAGAACAACAAAGAACTTCCTGCACGATGCACTGGATCAGCAGTTGGGCGGTGAACCGGTTGCCGTCAAAAGAACAAAGGCTATCGGCTGTTATATCAACGACTATTAGTATGAAAAGAATTTTTATTGTTTGCATCCTGTTCGCATTGGTTTCACAAAGCAATGCACAGGAGATCACTTATAATAAAGATATTTATCCACTGATACAAAGCAAATGCGCTCCCTGTCACCAGCCGGGGGAAGCAGCGCCCTTTTCCCTGCTCACTTATGAAGATGTGACAAAACGGGCTTCTTTTATAAAGAAGGTGGTTCAGAGCCGCTATATGCCGCCCTGGCGCGCAGACAACAGCTATTCGCATTTTGCGAATGACCGCAGCCTGACAGATGACCAGATCGCCCTGATCACGAAATGGATCGATGATAAAACGCCGAAGGGAAACGGGACTGAAGTGAAACCACCGGTCAAACTGGTTTCCGGATCTTTATTTAACAGAAAGCCCGACCTGGTATTGCAGGCAAGCGACAGCTTTCATGTACCCGGCGACGATATTGAGCGTTTCGTTGTTTTCAAAATCCCATTTGAATTAAAAGACTCCGCCAATGTGGAAGCCATCGAATTCATCAGCAATAATAAAAAACTGATCCACCATGCCAACTATGGGATTCATGCGGTGCCGGATGAAAAAACCGATATAAAAAATACGGCTTCGTTCGTAAATCTTACCGACGATGACCGGACCAAATATGATCAGTATCTGCCTTACAAGAAAACCATTGCCTATTACGGCGGATGGATCCCCGGAACCAGTTATGAATACTTTCCGAAAGAATTCGGATGGGTAATGCCCAAACGGGGCGTCATTTTACTCACCGTGCATTTTGCTCCCTCTGCTACGGATGAAACAAGCATTAACGGAGTGAATATTTTCTTCAAAAAAACGCCGGTTACCCGGAAAATGAAAGTGGTGAGTTTTGGTTCAGGCGGTATCGGCGAAGGACAAATACAACCGATATTTTATATTAAGGCGAATACCGTACAGACTTTCAAACTGGAAGTTACCAACCCGAGCGAGGACCAGTCCTTACTTTATGTATGGCCGCATATGCATTATCTCGGGAAAGAATATACGGCTTATATCACCACCCCTGCCGGTGATACCATCCATCTGGTGCATATTCCCCAATGGGATTTTCGCTGGCAGGAAATCTACCGGTTCAAACATCCCGTTAAAGTACCGAAAGGATCGGTGATCCATATTGAAGGAACCTACGACAATACCACCAACAATCTTTTTAATCCGAATAGTCCGCCCAAAAATGTTTTCTCCATGGGCGATATGAGAACCACCGATGAAATGATGACCCTGATGATGGGATTTCTTCCTTACGAAAAAGGAGATGAAGAGATCAGCCTGGAGTAAAATAAACTTTCTGCCCGTGAACCGCTTCGTTTTATACTGCTGCCTGTTTTTTCCGGCATTCCTGTGCGGAACAGCTTCTTTTGCACAGCCCTCCGGTGAGCCTTTGTTTTCCCTGATGAATGAAAAAGCGACCGGGCTTTCCTATCTGAACGAAATCCGCGAAGACGATTCACTCAATGTAATGCGGTATGAATACCTGTACAACGGAGCAGGAGTGGGGATTGCCGATTTTAACAACGACGGGTTAATGGATGTTTTTTTTTCCGGCAATACCGGCCCCAATAAGCTTTTTCTGAATGATGGCAATTTTCATTTTACGGATATTACCCGGAAGGCCAATGTAAAAGGAAACGGTACCTGGAGTACGGGCGTTTGTCTTGCCGATGTAAACGGCGATGGCCTGATGGATATCTATGTCTGTCATTCCGGAAAATATGATGATCCGGCACAGCTGAGCAACGAACTGTTCATCAACCAGGGCATAAAAAACGGCATTCCTGAATTTAAGGAAATGGCAAGGGAATACGGGCTCGACCTGCCGGGCACCCAGTCCACCCAGGCTGTTTTTTTTGATTACGATCACGACGGCGACCTGGACATGTTCCTGCTCAATCATTCCAATCACACCTACAATCCCTTCCTGAATACGCGGAAGATCCGCTCCATTCCGAATTTTGATTTCGGGAACCGTTTGCTCCGGCAGGACCGGGATGCAAACGGGAAAATCCATTTTACGGATGTTACTTTACCAGCCGGCATCGTCAACAATGCCCTGAATTTTGGCCTGAGCGTTACCGTTAGTGATGTGAACGGCGACGGCTGGCCCGATATCTATACAACCAGTGACTATACCGAGAAGGATTGTTTCTACATCAATAACCGGGACGGAACCTTTACAGAAAGCCTGGAGAAATCCTTTACGCATATTTCGAAATATTCCATGGGCTCCGACATTGCGGATTATAACAACGACGGGAGGCCCGATGTGCTCACGCTGGACATGCTGCCGGAAGATAATCACCGCCAGAAATTATTGAAGGGCCCCGATCAGTACGATCAGTATCATCTTTTGCTGGACAGCGGATACTATCATCAGCAGATGCGGAATATGCTGCAGCTGAATGAGGGCCCTGATCAAACCGGCACTCTCCGCTTTAGTGAGATCGGCCAGCTGGCAGGAATATCCAATACGGACTGGAGCTGGTCCGGACTCTTTGCCGATTTTGATAACGACGGCTGGAAAGATCTCTTTATCAGCAACGGGTACCTGCGGGATTTTACCGATATGGATTTCTTAAAATATACCGTGGCAGATGCGAAATTCGAAGCCGCAAAACACGGTCATCAGAATTTCCAGACCTACGACCTGGTTCGGCAGATGCCTTCCAATAAACTGGGAAATTATATTTTCCGCAACAACCATGATCTGAGCTTCACGAATATGTCCGCCGAATGGGGATTGAATACACCCTCTATTTCCAATGCAGCAGCCTATGCCGACCTCGATAATGACGGCGACCTGGACCTGATCGTTTGTAATAATAATGAGCCGGCCATGGTTTACCGGAACAACGAAAATGAACTGCGCAGGAATCATTATATCAAACTCCGCTTAACCGGAACAGGAGGGAATACAAAAGCCCTCGGCGCGAAAGCCATCCTCAGCACTTCCGATGGTATCAGCCAGTACCAGGAACTGTACACGGTAAGAGGCTATCAATCCAGCGTAGCGCCGGAATTGTTTTTCGGATTTGCCAGCGAACTTTCGATCCGGCAGATCCTGCTGATCTGGCCCGATGGGAAACAAACCCTGATAAAGGATCCGGTTCCGGATCAAACGATCGAATTGAAACAATCCGATGCACTTCCGGCCGGTGGAAATAGTATTGCACCGAAAATATCCAAAAGAATCTTTGAAGATATCAGTGCACAATCCGGCCTCAGCTTTCAGCACCGCGAAAATGATTTTGTCGATTTCAAGGATGAAGTGCTGCTGCCTTACCAGCTATCGAAAGAGGGGCCCGCCCTCGCTAAAGCGGATGTGAACGGAGACCATCTGGAGGATGTTTTTATCGGGGGCGCCATTGGTCAGTCCGGCCGGCTTTATTTACAAACTGCTTCCGGAAAATTTATAACTGCTGCCAGTCAGCCCTGGGTTGCCGATTCCAGCAGTGAAGAAGTGAATGCGCTGTTTTTTGATGCGGATCAGGACGGCGATATGGATTTGTACGTGGTGAGCGGGGGCAATGAATATACTGACCAGTCGCCGGAATACCAGGATCATTTATATATCAATGACGGCAAGGGGAATTTCACCCGCGCAAACAATGCACTTCCGGCCATGCTCAGCAGCAAGTTTGCTGTTGCTGCCGCGGATTTCGATCACGATGGTGACATCGACTTATTTGTTGGTGGAAGAGGCATGCCCGGATCCTTTCCCCTGCCTTCCAGGAGTTACCTGCTTCGCAATGATTCACAGAACGGTGTGATTCATTTTACCGACGTTACCGCTGCAATGTGTAAGGAACTCTTAATGCCGGGCATGGTAAAGGCCGCTGTTTGGACCGACCTCAATCAAAACCAGTATCCCGATTTGCTAATTGCGGGCGACTGGATGCCGGTGATGCTTTTTCAGAACGATAAGGGAAAACTGTCCGATATTTCAGCAAAGTCCGGACTCACGCACCTGAACGGTATGTGGGGGTCCGTCAAGGCAGCGGATGTGAATAATGACGGGAAGATGGATTTTATTCTGGGAAACTGCGGATATAATGATCAGTTTAAAGCTTCTCCCAAACAACCCATGACCATGTATGTTGCCGATTTTGATGACAATGGCAGCATCGATCCCATCATCTGCTATTATATCCAGGGTAAGAGTTATCCAATGGCTTCCCGGGATGAGTTGCTGGATCAGATCAGCCCACTGAAAAGAAAATTTATAAAGTATAAGGATTATGCGGATGCGACGATGGAAGATATTTTTCCTGAGAAAAAAATAAAGCAGGCAAAAATTTATTTCTGCGATGAACTGGCGTCCGGCATTTTATACAATCTGGGAAATAATCAGTTTTCATTTAAACCTTTTGGTTTGCAGGGACAGTTTTCAAAAGTATTCGGAGCGCTGGCTGATGATTTCGACCAGGACGGGAAGACCGATATTTTGCTGGCCGGAAATTTTTATCCCTATCGGACCCAGCTGGGGCAGTGTGATGCAGGACTGGGTGTGTTATATAAAGGGACAGGCCATTCTTTTGAAGCCGTTGATCCCGCGCGCAGCGGATGTTATATTGGCGGGGATGTGAGAAGAATGCTGGAGATAAAAAATCCCCTGGGAGAGAAACTGATCATCATTGCAAAGAATAATGATGCCGTTCAGGTGTTAAAAACAACGGATAAATGAAAGGATTATTTATTTTTTTGGGAATGCTGATGAGTTGCTTCAATGGCAAAGCACAATCAGATTATCTGCAGGATGCCGCGCCATTGCACCGCGCGGAAAAAGCATTGACCGATGTGATCATTCATGATATTTTTTCCCCGCCGGTTTCCAGCAGAATCTACCTGTACGCGAATATAGCTGCCTATGAAATTTTGGCGAA
>Ga0207707_10003161_pt1 | contig 14619 bp, 16 predicted proteins | sample KBSC83BmetaG_FD_184336 | JGI IMG/M metagenome (GOLD analysis project Ga0207707, IMG submission 184336) | Corn rhizosphere microbial communities from Kellogg Biological Station, Michigan, USA - KBS C8-3B metaG (SPAdes) (version 2) | ecosystem: Host-associated > Plants > Roots > Rhizosphere ...
CGGTCTTCTTGTCGATGCCGACGATCTCCGCCTTGATCTTGGTGCCGTCGTTCATGATGACGTTGATCTCGTCGGCATCCGCGATGACGTGGTTGTTGGTGACGACGATGCCGGAGGTGTCGATGATGAAGCCGCTTCCGAGCGAGTTGGTCTTGTGCGGCTGCACCTCGCGATCGCCGCCGCCCTTGCCGCCCCTGCGGTTCTTGAAGAAGTCGTCAAAGAACTCCTCGAAGGGCGAGCCCGGCGGCAATTGCGGAACCGCACCGCGGCCCTCGCCGCCCTTGGCCTCGACCGTCTGCGAGGTCGAGATGTTGACCACTGCATCGATCACCTTCTCGGCGACATCGGCGATCCCCTCCGGCCCGCGAGCCTCGGCCGGCAGGGCAACGAGTGCGCCGGTCACGCCAAGGCAGATCGCGGCCAGCACGGGGCGCAGGCCCCGGCTCAAGGCTGTCGTCGCAGCGGTCATATCGGCTTCTCTCCAAAAGAATCTGATTTTCGGTGCCTACCCTGCGCCCGAACGGGGCAATGGCGCAAGCGGGCCGGCGGCTGTATCCGCTCGCCATCAAGCCACTTAATACGGCAAAAAGCCGACGTTAACCCCTCACGATCGCGTTCTTTCGGGCTCCGTCAGATCGGGCGCCGTACCACCCAGATCAGGATCAGGCCGATCACCGCCGAGCCGATGCCGACCGCGCGCAGGATATTGTCCGGCGTCGCCAGCGCGCTTTTCATCGCCCGGCGCATCCAGTTGGGGCTTGCTGCGAACATCAACCCTTCGATCACAAACAGAATGCCCACACCGATGAGGAAGTCGGAAAATGCAATGGACCTCATCGGACAGGAACCTCCCGCTTGATTCTTTTTTAGGCTTCGCGGGGACGAGGCAATCTTGCCGCCTCGTCCCTGTCAACTCCATGGCGTTGGGGCTGGAGCGCCTTCAGGGCTTGGCCGGCGTCTCGGCCGGCTTGCCGCTGGGCTTGCCGAAATACTTGAAGAAGTCGGAATCCGGCTTCAGCAGGTAGCGGGTATCGTTGCTCTTCAACCCGTTCTCATAGGCCGACATCGAGCGGTAGAAGGCGAAGAAGTCGGGGTCCTTGCCATAGGCCTCGGCAAACAGCCGGTTGCGCTCGCCATCGCCCTCGCCGCGGGTCTGCTCGGCCTTGGAGTTAGCTTCCGCCACGATCACGGTGGCTTCGCGATCGGCGTTGGAGCGAATTTCCTGGGCCTTCTGGCCGCCTTGCGCCCGGAACTCGGCGGCCTCGCGCTGCCGCTCGGTCTGCATGCGCTGGTAGACCGCCTGGCTGTTCTGCTCCGGCAGGTCGGCACGGCGGATACGGACGTCGACCACCTCGATGCCGTAGCCGTCGGCCTCATGATCGAGTTGGTCGCGGATGCGTCCCATCAAGGCCTCGCGCTCGTCACGCACCACTTGGATGAAGGTGACCTCGCCGAGCACGCGGCGCAGCGACGCGTTGAGCAGCGTGGTCAATTGCAGGTTGGCGGCCTGGATCGTACCGACGCTCTGGTAAAACCGCAGCGCATCCTTGATGCGGTAACGCGCGAAGGCGTCGACCACCAGCCGCTTCTGGTCAGACGCAATGACCTCCTGCGATGGATTTTCGAGATCGAGGATACGCTTGTCGACCGGAATCACCGTGTCGATGAAGGGCGCCTTGAAATGCAGGCCGGGCTCGGTCGCAATGTCGACCGGCTTGCCGAGCCGCACCACCAGCGCCTGCTCGGTCTGCTGCACGGTGAACAGCGAGCTGTAGACGACGATCGCTGCGAAAAGGAGCAGGATCAGCGTGACAATGCCCGTGACGGGGGATCTCATCGCGTGGCTCCGCTCGGCTGTTGCTGCTGGCCCGAGGTGGCCGGCTGACGCCGCGGCGTCAATTCGCTCAGGGGAAGATAGGGCACGACGCCCTGGCTTGGCCCGGAACCGCTGTCATAGATCAGCTTCTCCGAGCCGCCGAGGATGCGTTCCATCGTCTCCAGATAGATACGTTCCCGCGTCACGTCTTTCGCCTTGGCATATTCATCGTAGACTTTCAGAAAGCGCGCGCTCTGACCCTTGGCTTCCGCGATCGCCTGCTGCTTGTAGCCCTCGGCGACCTGCAGGATCTGCGCGGCGCGTCCCTTGGCGTCGGGCACGACACGGTTGGCGTAGGTCTGCGCCTCGTTCTGCAGCCGCTCGAGGTCGGCGCGGGCCGCCTGCACGTCGCGGAAGGAGTCGATGACCTGCGCCGGCGGATCGACCTTCTGCATCTGAACCTGCGCGATCTGGATTCCGGAGCCGTAGCTGTCCAGCGTCTTCTGCATCAGTTGCTGGACGCCGTTCTCGGTGGTGGTGCGGGCGCCGGTCAGGATCGGCTGGATGTTGGACTTGCCGACGATCTCGCGCATGGCGCTCTCGGCCACCGCCTTCACGGTGCCTTCGGGATTTTGGATGTTGAAGAGGAAATCGGCGGCGCCCTTCGGCTTGATCCGCCACAACACGGTGAAGTCGACGTCGACGATATTCTCGTCGCCGGTGAGCATCAGGCTTTCCTCCGGCACGTCGCGCATGGTTCGCCCGCGCCGGGAAGGATCGTCGATCAGCGTCATGCCGATCGAGATGGTGGATACGCGCAGCGCCTTCGGCAGCAGCACGGTCTCGATCGGGTAAGGCAGATGATAGTTCAACCCGGGCTGGGCATCGCGGACATATTTGCCGAAACGCATCACGATGCCGAGCTCTTCCGATTGCACGCGGTAGAAGCCGGACAAGGCCCAGATCGCGAGCGCGCCGATCAGGATCACGGCAAGGCCGAGGCCGGAGAAGTAACCGCCCGGCAGGAGCTGCTGCAGCCGGTCCTGGCCGCGGCGCAGAAGATCCTCGAGATCGGGCGGCCTCGGTCCTACCGGCTGCGGGCCGGAGCCCCATGGCCCCTTCGGACCGGAGCCCCACGGGCCACCGCCCTGATTCTTCCACGGCATCGACGCTCTCCTCAGCGGGGATTTTGGGCAGCAGCGCCCCGGACCCGCTCATTTGGCAGGCTTTATAAGGGACGCTTCCTGCCCTTACAACGCACGCCTAGGTCAGATGCAGCTAAGCTTCAGGCCATATTTGTCAATGTAAACATTGGCAAATGCGGTTAATTCGGCTTGCGCCGACGATATGTCACATAGGCAAAAGGTGCGCTGTCGTCCGCGCCGGAGGGATGCTCCTCGCGCGCGGCTTCCTCCCACTGCGCGGCGTCGATTGCCGCCAAACGCGTGTCGCCGCCGGGTTTCGCATGAACCTCGGTGATCTCCAGCCGGTCCGCGAAAGGCATCCATTGCGCATAGATTTCCGCGCCGCCGATCACGGCGATTTCGGCGGCCGAACGCCGCAGCGCGTCGCCGCGCGCCACCGCCCTCGCCGCCTCCAGCGAGGTCGTCACCACGGCGCCGGCCGCGCAAAAATCCCTGTCGCGCGTGACGACGATGTTGGTGCGGTGAGGCAGCGGACGCTTCAAGGAGACAAAGGTCTTGCGGCCCATCACGATCGGCCGGCCGATCGTCAGCGCCTTGAAGCGCTGCATGTCGCTCTTCAGCCGCCACGGGATCGAACCATCGGCGCCGATCACGCCATTGTCGGCAACCGCGACGATGAGGACCGTTTCGATCATGGCGCAGGCTTGTCGATCATGGCGTTGCCTTGGCAAGCTGCGCCAACGCCGGCCCCGAAACCCGGCACAGCGTCCATTCGTCCATCATGACCGCACCGAGCGATTTGTAGAATTCGATCGACGGCGTGTTCCAGTCGAGCACCGACCATTGCAGTCGCGAACAGCCCTTTTCAATGCCTGTTCTCGCAAGATGCGAAAGCAGCGCCTTGCCGATGCCCTTGCCGCGGAAGGCCGGGCGCACGAACAAATCCTCGAGATAGAGGCCCGAGCGCCCGCTGAAGGTCGGGAAGTTGAAGAACCAGAGCGCGAAGCCGGCCGGCTCGCCGTCCCACTCTGCGATCTCGCAGAACAGACGCGGATGCTCAGCGAAGATCGCGGCCGCGATGTCGGCCTCGGTCGCTTCGACTTCATGGGTGAGCTTCTCGTACTCCGCGAGTTCGCAGAGCAGCGAGAAGATCAAACCGACCTGGCCGGGACGCGCACGGTAAATCGAAAGCGACATCCGGCGCTCACACCGCGACTTCGGCCTTGATGTGCGGGTGCGGGTCGTAGCCCTCGAGTTTGAAGTCCTCGTAGCGGAACGAGAAGATGTCCTTCACGTCGGGGTTGATCTTCATCGCCGGCAGCGGCCGCGTCGGCCGCGTGAGCTGCAGCCGCGCCTGTTCGAGATGATTGGAATAGAGATGGGCGTCGCCGAGCGAGTGCACGAAATCGCCGGGCTTCAGGCCCGTCACCTGCGCCACCATCATGGTCAGCAGCGCGTAGGAGGCGATATTGAAGGGCACGCCGAGGAAGACGTCGGCCGAGCGCTGGTAGAGCTGGCAGGACAGTTTGCCGTTCGCGACATAGAACTGGAACAGGCAATGGCATGGCGGCAGCGCCATCCTGTCAACGTCGGCCGGATTCCAGGCCGTGACGATCAGACGCCGAGAATCCGGACTTTCCTTGATCATCTCGACCACCTTCTTGATCTGGTCGATGCTGGAGCCGTCCGGCGCCGGCCACGAGCGCCACTGCGAGCCGTAGACCGGACCGAGGTCGCCGTTGGCATCCGCCCATTCGTCCCAGATCGTGACGCCGTGCTCCCTTAGATATTTCACGTTGGTGTCGCCCTTCAGGAACCACAGCAGTTCATGCACGATCGCCTTCAGCGGCAGCCGCTTGGTCGTCAGCATGGGGAAGCCGGCCTGCAAATTGAAGCGCATCTGGTGGCCGAAGATCGACAGCGTGCCGGTGCCGGTGCGGTCGTGCTTCTCCGCGCCGTCGGCAAGGATGCGCTCGAGCAGGTCGTGATATTGGTTCATGGCGTGCCTTTCGCCGGACGCGAGCTAGTCGGCCCGGACGGCCTTCGATAACCGCGATTCGGGCCTTCAGGAGCGATTATACAGGGAAAAGTGTGGGTTTTACCCACAAACAACAAGGGGCGGAACATTCGTCCGCCCCTTGTCCTGAAGCGATTTCAAGGGCTTGGCTAGCCCTCGGATTCCACGAAGACCTCGTCGCGCTTCTTGCGCAAGTTCGGCAGCACCGCCAGCACCAGAAGGCCCGTGGCGGCCGCGATCAGGACGGCCGACAGCGGGCGGGTAATGAACACGCTCCAGTCGCCGCGCGAGATCAGGAGCGCCCGGCGCAGGTTCTCCTCCATCAGCGGCCCCAGCACCATACCGAGCAAGAGCGGTGCGGGCTCGAAATCGTGCTTGATCAGCCAGTAGCCAACCAGGCCGAAGATGCCGGCCAGCACGACGTCCATCGGTGCGTTGTTGATGGAGTAGATGCCGATCGCGCAGAACACCACGATCGAGGGGAACATCAGCCGGTACGGCACGCGCAACAGGCGAACCCAGATGCCGACCATCGGCAGGTTGATGATGATCAGCATCAGATTGCCGATCCACATCGAGGCGATCATGCCCCAGACCAGATCGGGCTGCTTCTGCATCACCTGAGGGCCCGGCACGATGCCGTGGATGGTCATGGCGCCGACCATCAGCGCCATCACCGCGTTCGGCGGGATACCGAGCGTCAGCAGCGGGATGAACGAGGTCTGCGCCGCCGCGTTATTGGCGCTTTCCGGTGCAGCCACGCCCGCGATCGCGCCGCGGCCGAACCTGGAGGGATCCTTGGCGATCTTCTTCTCGAACGTGTAGGCCGCGAACGAGGCGATCACCGCGCCGCCGCCCGGCAGGATGCCGAGGATCGAACCCAGCACCGTGCCGCGGGCGATCGCCGGCAGCGATTCCATCATGTCCTTTTTGGTCGGCATCAGACCGGTGATCTTCTGCTGCACCAGATCGCGGTCCATCCCGGCGCCGGCGTCGAGGTTGCGGATGATCTCGGCAAATCCGAACACGCCCATCGCAACGGTGGCGAAGCCGAGGCCGTCGGCGAGCTCGGGAATGTTGAAAGCCATCCGCGAGGCGCCGGTCTCGATGTCGGAGCCGACCATCGACAGCAGGATGCCGAATGCGATCATCGCGATCGCCTTCAGCACGCTGCCCTTGGCGAGCACGACCGCAAAGATCAGGCCGAGGATCATCAGCGAGAAATATTCGGCCGGACCGAAGGCCAGTGCGAGCTTGGTGAGGGGTGCGCCGAGCACGGCGATCAACACGGTCGCCGCGCAGCCCGCGATGAACGAGCCGATCGCCGCGATGGCAAGCGCGGGGCCCGCCCGGCCCTGCTTGGCCATCTGGAAGCCGTCCAGCGTGGTCACCACCGATGTCGCTTCGCCCGGGATATTCACCAGGATCGACGTGGTCGAGCCGCCATATTGCGCGCCGTAGTAGATGCCGGCGAGCATGATCAGCGCGCCGACCGGCGGCAGACCGAAGGTGATCGGCAACAGCATGGCAACCGTCGCGACCGTGCCGATGCCGGGCAATACGCCGACCAGCGTGCCGACCATCGCGCCGATCAGGCAAAAAAGGATGTTCATGGGAATTGGAACGGTGAACCCGCCCATCCACGACGGCAGCGCGTAGTTCACGAACTGGAATACGACGTGAAAGCCGAGGCCGAGATTTTGAAACAGCTCGAGCATCGCGACCTCACTGCACCAGGAAACGCGGGAGCAGCGGCATCGGCAGTCCCAATATGTAGGGGAACAGGAACGCGCACCCGACGGTCAGGCAGATGCCGACGGCGATGGCTTCGATCCAGCGCGTTTCGTCCGACCCCAGCGCGGAGATCAAAAAGGTCGCCAGGCCCGAAATAATCAGGCCGAGCGGACGAATCGCGAAGGCAAAGAAAACGATGCCCGCCATGACGAAGAGCGGGCCGCGCCAGGCATAGTGCTGCAAGCGCGGACCTTCCTGCACGATGCCGACGATCGCAACCGCCGCTCCCAGTCCCATCAACAGGGTGGCAAACATGCGCGGCGCGGTACCGGGCCCGAACGAAAATCCGTGCATGCCCTGCAGATCGCTGCACGCCCACAATGCGAAGATGGAGACAACTACCAGCACCAGGCCGCCGATGAAATCCTGCGGGCCCTTGATCCATGCCGGCATGATGGAATTGGCTGGCGCCTCGCTCGGCGTATCACTCATAGACCTCTCCCCCCGAAACCGGGTTTTGCACCCGTTCTGTTCGGATTAGCGTTTTCATCCCCGCCCCTTGGCACCTGCCTAGCGGCTTTCATCAGATAACGCCAGCAAAACCCAAAATCCCGCCGGCAAGCAATAACCATAGAGGATTGAGCGGCGTGGCGTAGGCGGCTGCCGCAACCGCAAGCGTCAGAAGAACCGCGGCCCAGTTTCTGTCCGCCGCCTGCGCCACGATCAGGGCGGATGCCGCCATCAAGCCGATGGAGAGCGGCACCAGCGCTGTCTGAATGATGGACGGCCAGGGCGACGTGGTCGATCGCCTGAGCAGACGGCTCACATAATAGGCAAGCGCCGCGGTCGGAACGCACATCGCCAACGTCGCTGCGAGCGCACCGCCAAAACCCGCAACCGCATATCCGATCAGGGTCACGATCAGAACGTTCGGTCCGGGCGAGAGCTGCGAGATCGCATAGATGTCGGCGAACTGGCGGTCGGTCATCCAGTGCTGCACGTCGACAGCGATGCGGTGCATCTCCGGAATGGCCGCATTCGCGCCGCCGACGGCAAACAGCGACATCAACCCGAAGGTCCACACCAGCGACCAGATCGGATTAGAACCCTCGCTCATACCGAGGCCTGCCGCCGCATGAGAAATGTAATACTGAGCGAGAGCGGCACGGCCGCCAGCAGCACGGCCTGCAACGGCAGCCGCAACAGCCCGATCGCGATGAAGACGGCAACCATCACGATCAGTCCGGCCCCGTCGCGCCGCTTGACGAGCGGCACCAGCATTTTCACGACCACGGCGAGCAGCAGGCCGACCGCCCCGCAGGAAATCCCGGCCAGGATGCGCCGCAACATGTCGAGCTGGCCGAAATGGGCGTAGAGCACGGCCAGGACCATCACCAGCACCATGGGCGGACCAACCAGCCCGGCAAAGGCCGCGATCGCGCCCGGCACCCCGCCAAAGCGCGCCCCGAACACAACCGACAGGTTCACGATGTTGGGGCCCGGCAGGAAATGGCACAGGGCGAAGGTTTCGTTGAACTCGTCCGCCGTCATCCAGCGATGCTCTTCGACAATGCCGCGGCGGGCGAAAGCCAGGACGCCGCCGAAGCCGGCCAGCGACATCTTCGCAAAGGCCAGGAACAGCGTGATGACGCCAGGCGGGTTCTTCGGGCTTGTGGGGAGATCCGGCCCGGGGGGAGCGGCCGGCGGCGATTCCAGGAACATTTCCGGGATTTAAAGCGCGCATGTTGCCGCAGCCAACCCAAATCGGCGTGTTATCCCTCGCTTTTGCGCGTTTTTGCCGGCGGATGCGGCCGTTCCGCCACTGTCTTTTCGACCATTTGGCCCCTATATTGGGCGTGCCGGTTCGCCGGCTATGGAAATAAATTGCCGTCGCAATAAACCATTCGGACCCGGGGGCAGTACCCGGCGCCTCCACCCAAGCCCACCCGTCCAGGGCGGGCTTCGGCGGGGGCGAAACAGGATCGACGAGGGCGTAAAGGGCGTGTTTTTTCCCGGTATTGTTCCGCCGTTATCGGGCTACTGCAATAGTTGCCAACGACAACTATGCTCCGGTTGCTCAGGCTGCGTAACGCAGTTTGAAAGACCACTTTAAAGTCCTGACGGGTTAAGCTCCGGCAGGCGGGGTTCGGAGGCACCTGGCAACAGAAGCCTCCACTTTATCTCCCTCTTTCACCCGACCGGCCGGTGGAGCGCGCAATTTGGCGTCCTCACGGCTGCTGATTTCGGGCCGCAGGCGGGATAGCATGCGGGCAAAGGGCGAGTCGGACCGGGCAAATCCCGCAGCCGGCGAGACCGAAGTCAACAGGATCGATAATGGCGACCGATCATATTCGTTATGACGTATTGGCACGCGACGCGCTGCGCGGCGTGTTGCGGCGGGTATTGACCGACGCCGCCGCGCATGGCCTGCCGGGCGAACACCATTTCTTCATCACCTTTCTCTCCACGGCCGAGGGCGTCAAGCTGTCACCGCGGCTGCTCGCGCAATATCCGGAGGAGATGACGATCATCCTGCAACACCAGTTCTGGGACCTGGAGGTGTCGGAAGATCGCTTCGAGGTCGGACTGTCGTTCGGCGGCATTCCGGAGCGGCTGACCGTTCCCTTCAGTGCGATCAAGAGCTTCTTCGATCCTTCGGTCCAGTTCGGACTGCAGTTCGAGCCGATCGACGGTGCCGTGGCAAGCGAAGCACCGGCGGCGACGAATTTGCCGGCTGCTCCGGCCGCACTTGCCGTCCCCGCCGCGGCACCCGCCATTCCGGCCGCGGCCACCGAGCAAGCCGAGGAGCCGGCGAAGCCGGGCGAAGGCGCCGAGGTCGTGCGGCTGGATCGTTTCCGCAAGAAATGAGAGGCGACGCGGCCTGCCGCGCCGCTGTAGAGTGAGCACGCCGCCGCTAAAGCGCGATCATCTGATCGCGCCCCGGTTCTTTATTTTCGCATGATCTTTCCGGAAAACCGCTGCACACTTTTCCGGATCATGCGTTGATTATCCACGGACGTGTTCATGGCCCGCTCGACCAGGCGCCCCCGCGCCAAATCCACCCGCACCGAAACCGACAGCTTCGGACCGATCGAGGTTGCCGCTGACCGCTATTGGGGCGCGCAGACCGAACGCTCGCGGCAGAATTTCCGCATCGGCAAGGATCGCATGCCGATCGCGATCATCCATGCGCTCGGCATCGTCAAGCTCGCGGCCGCCGAAACCAACCGCGACCTCGGACTTCTCGACAAGCGCCGCGCCGGCGCCATCACCCGCGCCGCGCGCGAGGTCATCGAAGGCAAGCTCGACGATCATTTCCCGCTGGTAGTATGGCAGACCGGCTCCGGCACGCAGACCAACATGAACCTCAACGAGGTGATCGCCAACCGCGCCAACGAGCTGCTCGGTGGCGAACGCGGCGCCAAGGAGCCGGTTCATCCGAACGATCACGTCAACATGAGCCAGTCGTCGAACGACTCGTTTCCGACCGCCATGCATATCGCGGCCGCCATGCGCATCACCGCCGACCTGATCCCGGCGCTGGCCGACCTTCATCGCACGCTGCGCCGGAAGGAGAAGGCGTTCGCCAAGATCGTGAAGATCGGCCGCACCCATACCCAGGACGCGACGCCGCTCACTCTGGGGCAGGAATTCTCCGGCTACGCCGCGCAGGTCGAGAGTAGTATCGCGCGGCTGCGCACCGCGCTGCGCGAACTCTATCCGCTGGCGCAAGGCGGGACCGCGGTCGGCACCGGGCTCAACTCGAAACCGAAATTCGCACGCGCCTTCGCGCGCCACGCTGCGAAGATCACCCGCCTGCCCTTCACCAGCGCCGCCAACAAGTTCGAGGCGCTCGCTTCCAATGACGCCTATGTTTTTGCGCACGGTGCGATCAATGCGGCGGCGACCGCGCTATTCAAGATTGCAAATGACATCCGCTTTCTGGGCTCCGGACCGCGCTCCGGACTCGGCGAACTGGTCCTGCCGGAAAACGAGCCCGGCTCGTCGATCATGCCCGGCAAGGTCAACCCGACGCAGTGCGAGGCGATGACGATGGTCTGCTGCCAGGTGTTCGGCAATCACACTGCGATCACCGTTGCCGGCAGTCAGGGGCATTTCGAACTCAACGTCTACAAGCCCGTTTTGGCATATTGTATGATACATTCCATCCAATTACTGACAGATGCGGTACGCTCCTTCACAGTGCATTGCGTGGAAGGAATACGCGCGGACGAAAAACGCATCAGAGAACTGATGGAGCGATCGCTGATGCTGGTCACCGCGCTCGCGCCGAAGATCGGCTACGATAATGCGGCGAAGGTCGCCAAGTCGGCACATGCGCGCGGAACCACGCTGAAGGAAGAAGCCCTGCGGCTCGGCTACGTTTCAGACGCGGAGTTCGATCGCCTTGTTCAGCCGGCTAAAATGACGCACCCGGGTTAATCATGCCTAGCTGACCCCGGGAAAGTACGGGTGGTGAATTCATTTACGCAGACGCGATATGATTATAAATCATAACGCCTAAAGGCTGAGATTGTTTGGACTGTCGTCGTTCCGCCAAGCTGTGATACAGCACCGACATACTGGCTTGCGCAGAGCGGAACATAATTTTTGATGCTATCACGCGGCGTTTGGTGAGGACTTCTTGCAATGAATATTGAACCGGCCGGTGTGCGCTCTGGATTTGTGCAGCATTCGTTACTTTCCGGAATGATCGCGTTCTCCAATTTCGATTTATGAGGAATGATTATGGGGGACCTGGTCAATCTGAACCGTTTCAAGAAGCGCAGCGAGCGCAAGCAGCAGGCCAGTCAGGCCGAAAGCAATCGTGCTCGCTTCGGCAGGAGCAAGGCCGAACGCAAGGCCGACGAGCAGCGTGCGCGACGTGCGAATGAAGTGCTGGATCAACATCGCATCGATGGCGAGGACGCACGATGAAATCGCCTGTTGTCAAACGTTCGATCGTCGTCGCAGGTCACAAGACCAGTGTCAGTCTCGAGGAAGCCTTCTGGAACGGCATGAAGGAGATCTCCGGACTCCGCAACATGACGTTGTCGGAGCTGGTCGGCGAGATCGACAACAACCGCCAGCAGGGCAATTTGTCGTCGGCGATACGGCTGTTCGTCCTGGACTATTTCAAGAGCCGCTCGACTGGCGCGCCACCGTCGGACTCGAAGGCGCACAGCGAACATCGGCCGCAGCAATAACCGCTAAAGGCTGGAAACCAGCCAAAAAAGGGCGCGCTCACTTTGGTGAAGCGCGCCCCTTTCGTTTCAACCGGCGGTGATCAGTAGACGAGACCCGTGCCCGGCAGCGGCGCCGCGATCAGCGACGCGAAAACCGTCAACGCCACCAGTTTGATCGAAGATCTGACCGTGCATGACTCCGGCTTGCGCGCACGCGCGGTTGCACCGCGTTCGCTGTCAACCTGTCTCGGCGCGGCTATTCCTGACACGAAGCTTACACTCACCTGACAGCAATCCCGCCTTGAGCGCCGCCGCGCGGGCGGCGCTCCGTCATCAAGCAGATGTGATCAATAGACGAGACCGGTGCCCGGCGGCTGCTCCAGCGCGGCGGCGAGCGTGCGATATTCCTGGCAATCGGTCCCGCAGATATCCGCGATACGGCTCAGATGATATTCGGCCTGCTCGCGGTTGCCCTGCTCGACCTGCCAGAGCCCGTAATAATTCCAGGTCAGGACGTGGTTCGGGTCGGATTTGAGCGCACGCTCGTACCAGACCTGCGAAAGCCCGTAGTCACCGAGCTTGCGGTAGGAATAGCCGATCAGGTTGGCGACATTGGCGTAGTCGTCATGGCCGAGCGCCTTGAGCTGATCGATCGCCGATGTGTAATCGTGGCGGTCATAGATCGACGTATAGGCCGTATGATATCCCTGAATGAAGGCGGGATCGGCAAGGAAGGATTGCTTGGCCGACTTCTTGGTCCGGTGAGTCGTCGAGCGGCCGTCGGACGACGGGTTGTGCGTTTGCGGCTGTGCCGGCGCCGAGGACGACGGCCTCATGATGTCCGGGCCGCCGGGATCGCCACCGCCCGCAGCGAAGGCCGGCATCATCGCCGCCGCCACAGCGAGCGCGCCGGCAAAACCTGCGAGCGTCAGGACCCTGGTTGCGAGCTTGGTCATGCATTTCTCCGATGCGGTTGTGAACTTGCGTCCCCGCCGCAGTGATCAACCCCGGCTCCGCCGCGGCATTCCGGCAACGGAGCTCTCACTTCCAGGTGAACAGCGTCCGCTCGTCCCGAGCCGCCGGGCGACTTTTAAAATCGCTCTAAGGTAAGGCCTGCGGCGGAAGCTGTGCTTGACCTCTCGCGTTGCGATTGAAAACTAGAGGCATGAGCGAAGCAAATGAAGCGAAACAGCATTTCCCGCTGGGACTGGCCAAACGCGGCTATTCGGGCGTGATTCAGCATCTGGCGGCGGGCAAATCAGGCTCGGCGCTGTCCGACGTGGAACTCGAGAGCCGGCTGATCGAGCTTGGCTTCGTCGAAGGCGCCCGGGTTGAGGTGCTCCATGAGGGCGTTGTCGGCGGCGATCCGATCGCGGTTCGCGTCGAGAACATCACCATCGCGGTCCGCCGGCGCGAGGCCATGGCCATCATCGTCGCCTGAACGCGGCCGGACAGATACAGACATGGAAGCTTCTCTGATGCATCTCGCCCTGGTGGGCACGCCGAACAGCGGCAAGACCTCGCTGTTCAACGCGCTCACGGGCAGCCGGCAGAAGGTCGCGAACTATCCGGGCGTCACGGTCGAGCGCAAGGAAGGTTCGTTCGTGACGCCGCAGGGCCGTCAGGTCTCCGTCGTCGACCTGCCCGGCACCTATTCGTTGCGCGGCCGCAGCCCCGACGAGGAAATCACCCGCGACATCGTGCTTGGCCGCTCCGAAGGCGAGGCCCTGCCCGACCTCGTGCTGTGCGTCGCCGACTCCACCAACCTGCGGCTGACCATCCGCCTCCTGCTCGAGCTGAAAAGCACAGGCCGGCCGATTGCGCTCGTGCTCAATATGTTCGACATCGCAACGCGCCGCGGCGTCACCGTCGACGTCGACAAATTCTCGGAAGCGCTCGGCGTGCCCGTCGTCACCTCGATCGCGGTGCGCAAGGGCGGCACCGCGGATCTGCTGCGCCTGACCGACGAGCTCCTGGCGCAGGCCCCGGCCAAGCCGCGCGAAAACCTCTGGCAGCCGCTCACCGTGTCCGAATTGCGCGCGACCCAGCGCGAGGCCGACCGCATCATCGCCGCCGGTGTCAGCCTGCCGGCGCGGCCCGACACCTGGACGGCGCGGATCGATGCCGTCGTGCTGCATCCCGTCGCCGGGCTCGCAATCCTGCTGCTCATCCTGTTCGTGATGTTCCAGGCCGTGTTCGCCTGGGCGCAGCCGCTGATGCAACTGCTGTCGGCGGGTTTCGACGCCCTCGGCCAATGGGTGCATGACACGCTGCCTGCCGGACTTCTGCAAAGCTTCCTGCAGAACGGCGCCATCTCCGGCGTCGGCAGCGTCATCGTGTTCCTGCCGCAGATCATCATCATCTTCCTGTTCATCCTGCTGCTCGAAGACTTCGGCTACATGGCGCGCGCGGCGTTCCTGATGGACCGCATCATGGGCGGCGCGGGCCTGCACGGCCGCGCCTTCATTCCGCTCCTGTCGAGCTTCGCCTGCGCCATCCCCGGCATCATGGCGACCCGCGTCATCGACAACCGCCGCGACCGCCTGACCACGATCCTGATCGCACCGCTGATGACCTGCTCGGCGCGCATCCCCGTCTACACGCTGATCATCTCGGCCTTCATTCCGCCGAAGCTGATCGGGGGCTGGATCAATCTGCAGGGGCTCGTGATGTTCGGCCTCTATGCGGCCGGCATCGCGAGCGCGCTCGGCATGTCCTTCC
>Ga0207707_10003164_pt1 | contig 14614 bp, 12 predicted proteins | sample KBSC83BmetaG_FD_184336 | JGI IMG/M metagenome (GOLD analysis project Ga0207707, IMG submission 184336) | Corn rhizosphere microbial communities from Kellogg Biological Station, Michigan, USA - KBS C8-3B metaG (SPAdes) (version 2) | ecosystem: Host-associated > Plants > Roots > Rhizosphere ...
GAGCGACATCCAGGTGCTGATCGGCAACGCCGCACAGGCGCTGCACCCGGTGGCGGGCCAGGGCTTCAACCTCGGGCTGCGTGATGCCGCCATGCTCGCCGAGCTCATCGCCAATGCCTCAGGCGACGTCGGCTCGCCGGAGCTGCTCGCCACCTTCAGCGCCTGGCGCGCCCGCGATCGCGCCGGCGTGGTGCGCTTCACCGACGGGCTGGTGAAGCTGTTCGCCGACCGGCGGCCCGGCGTGCCGTTGCTGCGCAACCTGGGCCTGCTGATGTTCGATCTCGCCCCGCCGGCCAAGAGCGCGCTGGCGCGCGTCAGCCTCGGCTTCGGCGGTCCGGCGCCGCGCCTCGCCCGCGGACTGCCGGTGCGCCATGTATGAGGTGGTGGTGGTCGGCGGCGGCCCGGTGGGGGCCTGCCTCGGCGCGCTGCTCGCGCGCGGCGCCGGCGGCGCCCGGCCACTGGCGGTGGCGGTGCTCGAGCCGCAGCCGCCGGCCGCGCCGGCGGCGGACGCGCCGCTCGAGGCGCGCGTGGTGGCGCTGTCGCGTGCCAGCGAGCGGCTGCTCACGGCCGCCGGCGCCTGGGGCGCCATCGCCGGCGCGCGGCTGTGCCCCTACGAGCGCATGCGCATCTGGCACGAGAGCATCGCCCCCGACAGCGAGCGGGCACTGACCTTCGATGCGGCGCAGGCGGGCGAGCCCAACCTCGGCTACATCGTCGAGAGCCGCCTGCTGCAGGCCGCGCTCCTCGAGGCGTTCACGCAGGCCGGCGGGCACGTGGAGCGCGCGGCGCTGGCCGGGCTCGAGATCGGCGCCGGGCGCGTCACGGTGCGCACCACCCGAGGCGAGCTGAGCGCGCGTCTGGTGGTGGGCGCCGACGGCGCGCGCTCGGCGCTGCGCGAGCACGCCGGGCTCGCCGCCGACAGCCGCGGTTACGGGCAGACGGCGATCGTCGCCACGGTCGCGACCGCGCACCCGCACCGCGCGACCGCCTGGCAGCGCTTCATGAAGGACGGCACGCTCGCCTTCCTGCCGCTCGCCGACGGCACCTGCTCGATCGTGTGGTCGGCGGATGAGGCCCTCGCCGCGCGCCTCGCGGCGCTCGAGCCGGCGGCGTTCGCCGCCGAGCTCGACCGGGCCTCGGACCTCGCGCTCGGGGTCACGCGGCTCGTGAGCGCGCGCGCCTCGTTCCCGCTCACCCGCCTGGCGGCGCGGCATTACGTCGCCGAGCGCGTGGCGCTCGTCGGGGATGCGGCGCACGTGGTGCATCCGCTCGCCGGGCAGGGGGTGAATCTGGGACTCCTGGATGCGGCGGCACTGGCGCAGCAGGTCGCGGATGGGGTCGCGCGCGGCGAGGACCCGGGTGCGCTCGCCGTGCTGCGCGGCTACGAGCGCTGGCGCAAGAGCGAGGTGGCGCTCATGAGCACCGCCATCGACGCCTTCGACAGCCTGCTGGCGCACGGTGCGGGCCCCGTGGCGCAGCTGGCGCGGCGCGGGCTCGGCTGGGTGAACCGCGCCCCGGAGCTGCGGCGGCTCTTTATCCGCCGAGCGCTCGGCGTGAGCGGGGAGCTGCCGCGGGCGGCACGCTGAGGCTGCGCCGTGCGTGCAGCGGGTGGTGCCCGTGGGCGCCGGCGGGCGTGGCGCGGGCGAGGCGGGGCAGCACCTGCGTGCGCGGCGCGCGCGTCGCCAGCCACACGCCCGCGGCCGCGATCGCAAGGCCTGCGACCTTGAGCCCCGAGAGCGCATCGCCCAGCACCAGGAAGTCGAGCACCGCGGTGAGCGGCGGCATGAGGAAGAACAGGGCGGAGACGCGGCTCACCGCGCCGCGCTTCAGGAGCACGAACAGCAGCGCGAACGCCGCGAGCGAGTTCACCGCCACCAGCCACCCGAGGCTCGCGGCGAGCGCCAGCGAGGCATCCGCGTGCACGCCGGCGGCGAGCGCGCACGGCGCCAGCAGGGCGGTCGCGACCAGGTGCTGCACGGCGAGCCCGCCGCGCAGATCCACCTCGGAGCCGAGATGCTTCTGATAGAGCGTGCCGGCGCTCACGCCCAGCAGTCCCAGTGCCAGCGCCACGTAGGCCGACGGGGGCGCGGCGACCTGACCGGCGCCGATGCTCTCGCCGACCGTGAGCGCCACCCCGGTGAAGCCGAGCGCGAACCCCGCCCACTGCAGCGGCCGCACCGTCTCGCCGAAGGGCAGTCCCATGAGCGCGGTGAGGATCGGCATGGTGCCGATGATCAGCGCGCAGATGCCGACGCTCACCCCCTCAGCGGCGGCCAGGTACAGCGCGCCGAACTGCAGCGCGAGCGACAGCGCGCCGACCACGGCACTGTGCAGCAGCGCCCGCCCGCGCGGCCAGACCCGGGCCTGCTGCGCCAGCACCGCGTAGACCAGGCCGGCGATGCCGAAGCGCAGGGTGAGGAGCGTAAAGGGAGCGGCGTGGTCGAGGCCGATGCGGGCGGCCGGATAGCCGGTGCACCACAGCAGCAGGAAGGCCGCCCCGAGGGCGCCCGCGGGCCGGGCGGCGAGGCGCGAGGCGGTGGGGATGCGGGCAGTGCTGCCTTCTGAGGTCATGGGCGCACCCTACGGGCCGCGCCGGTTGCGATAAACTGGCCAAAGTGGAAATGACCATTGCGGAAATCGCAATAAAGCCATGGACCGCCTCGGCGAGCTGAGCGCATTCGTGGAGGTGGCGCGGCGCCAGAGCTTCGCCCAGGCCGCGCAGCAGCTCGGGCGCCACCCGTCCGCGGTCAGCCGCGCCGTCGCCGCGCTCGAGGGCCGGCTCGGCGTGCGCCTCCTGCAGCGCACCACGCGGCGCGTGGCCCTGAGCGCCGCCGGGCGTGACTACTTCAAGCGCTGCGAGGCACTGCTCGCGGAGTTCGAGGGGGCGGACGCCGAGGTACGCGACCTCGGCGCATCGCTGCGCGGCACGCTCAGGGTCAGCGCCGCGACCGGCTCCGGGCAGACGCTGCTGGCGCCGATCCTGGCGGAGTTCCTCATCGCGCATCCGCTGCTGAGCCTCGACCTGCAGCTCACCAACCGCTACGTCGATCTCATCGAGGAGGGCTATGACCTGGCGCTGCGCGTCGGCGCGCTCACCGACTCGCGCCTCGTGGTGCGGCGCCTGGCGCCGAGCCGCCGCATCCTCCTCGCCAGCCCCGCCTACCTCGAGCGCCACGGCAGCCCGCGCCAGCCGCGCCAGCTCGAGGAGCACGCCTGCCTGGTGCTCGACATCGGCGCCCAGCCGCGGCGCTGGGAGCTCGAGTCGGGACGCACGCGCGCCGCGCACGAGGTGCGCGGCCCGATGCACTCCAACAACACGCTGGCGCTCCTGTCCGCCTGCTGCGGCGGGCTCGGCATCGCGCTGCTGCCGGAGTTCGTCGCCGAGGCGGCGCTCGCCGCGGGCACGCTGCGGCGCGTGCTGCCGGCCTGGGGCAGCCCCGAGCAGGCGATCTTCGCGGTCTACCCGACCGCGCGCTTCATCCCGGCCAAGGTGCGCGCCTTCGTCGAGTTCGTGGCCACGCGGCTGCGCGGCGCGGCCCGCTAGCTGAGCGGGATGAGGTCCACCTTGGCCGCGCACACGAAGTCGTTCTCCGACAGGCCGTGGATCGAGTGGGTGGTGAAGGTGACCCGGCAGTAGTTGTAGCCGACCTCGAGATCGGGGTGGTGATCCTCGATGTTGGCGACGTGCGCGAGCGCGTTGACGAAGCTCATGGTGCGGTAGAAGTCGCGGAAGCCGAATTCGCGGCGCAGGGCGCGCGCCGCTTCGGTCAGCACCCACGAGGCGGAGACCTGCGTCAGCAGCTGCGCGGCGGCTTGCGGGCTCAGGGGCGCGGTGCCGCCCTCGCAGGGCTTGCACTTGCGCGTGGCGAGTTCGTTCATGGATTCCCCAAGCGCGCGTAGCGGCGCGCGACGTAGCGTTCGACGATGTCCTGGAATTCCTCGGCGATGCGCTCGCCCTTGAGCGTCACGGTCTTCTCGCCGTCCTCGTAGACCGGCGCCACGGGCCGCTCGCCGGTGCCCGGCAGGCTGATGCCGAGGTTGGCGTGCTTGCTCTCGCCCGGGCCGTTGACCACGCAGCCCATGACCGCCACCGTCATGTCCTCGACGCCGGTGTACTCGCGCCGCCACTGCGGCATGCGGGCGCGGAGGTGCGCCTGGATGCGCGCGGCCAGCTCCTGGAAGTAGGTGCTGGTGGTGCGCCCGCACCCCGGGCAGGCGATCACCAGCGGCGTGAACGCGCGCAGTCCCATGGTCTGCAGGATCTCCTGGGCGACGATCACTTCCCGGGTGCGCTCGCCCTCGGGTTCGGGGGTGAGCGAGACGCGGATGGTGTCGCCGATCCCCTGCTGCAGCAGCACCGCCATGCCGGCGGTGGAGGCGACGATGCCCTTCGAGCCCATGCCGGCCTCGGTGAGGCCGAGGTGCAGCGGGTACTCGCAGCGCGCGGCCAAGTCGCCGTAGATGGCGATCAGGTCCTGCACGCCCGAGACCTTGGCCGAGAGGATGATGTGATCGTGCGCCAGGCCGAGCTGCTCGGCGCGCTGCGCGCTCTCGAGCGCCGAGCGCACCACCGCCTGGCGCATCACCTGCCGGGCATCGAGCGGCTCGGCGCGGCGCGAGTTCTCGTCCATCAGGCGCGTCAGCAGGTCCGGGTCGAGGCTCCCCCAGTTCACGCCGATGCGCACCGGCTTGCCGTGCCGGCAGGCGGTCTCGATCATCTGCGCGAACTGCGGGTCACGCTTGCTGCCGCGGCCGACGTTGCCGGGGTTGATGCGGTACTTGTCGAGCGCCGCGGCGCAGGCCGGGTGCTCGGCGAGGAGCTTGTGGCCGTTGAAGTGGAAGTCGCCGATCAGCGGCACGCGCACGCCGGCGCGCTCGAGCCGCTCGCGGATCGGCGCGACCGCGGCGGCGGCCGCATCGGTGTTCACCGTGATGCGCACCAGCTCCGAGCCGGCCCGGGCGAGCGCCCGCACCTGCGCCGCGGTGGCCTCGACGTCGGCGGTGTCGGTATTGGTCATCGACTGGACCACGATGGGCGCACCGCCCCCCACCGGGACCTGGCCGATGCGTACCTGGACTGAATTGCGGCGGCTGATGCTCATGTAGTGCGAAGCAATGTGAAGAGCGTGGATTCTACCGTCGCGGCGCTTGGGCGGCACGAAGCGTGGTGCTAGGATGCGCCTCGCCCGCATCGGTCTGTTCGGAGAGGGTCCGGCTGACGCCGGAACGCCGAAGGCGCAATTCCGCCCGGAAACGCTCAGGCACATGAACGGCAGACGGCGGAACGCCCGGGGCGTCCGCGGGGCTTCTGGAGAGCGGTGGAGCACCGGCTTCCACCCACCGAAGGGGAGCGGCGCGTCGCGCGCCTGAATCTCTCAGGTCACAGGACAGAAGGGCGGCAGGGAACCTCGCGCCTGGCGCGACGGCACCCTGCCGCTCTTTTTCATTTGGAGAAGCCTGTGGGACGACAGACGCCGCTCTTCAAGCTGCACCAGGAACTCGGCGCGCGCATGGTGGATTTCGGCGGCTGGGACATGCCGGTCCAGTACAGCTCGCAGATCGGCGAGCACCACGCCGTGCGCCGCGCCGCCGGCGTGTTCGACGTGTCGCACATGTGCGTGGTGGACCTCACCGGCGAGCGCGTGCGCGCCTTGCTCGAGCACCTCATCGCCAACGACGTCGGCAAGCTGCGCGTACGCGGCAAGGCGCTCTACAGCTGCATGCTCGAAGAGCACGGCGGCGTGCTCGATGACCTGATCGTCTACTTCCTGAGCGAGAGCTGGTTCCGCCTGGTGGTGAATGCCGGCACGCGCGACCGGGACCTCGCCTGGATCCGCCGCCACGCCGCGGCCTTCGGCGTCGAGGTGAGCGAGCGCGCCGACCTCGCCATGCTCGCCGTGCAGGGACCGGAGGCGCGTGCCAAGGCGGCGCAGCTGCTGCAGCCGGCGCAGGCCTCCGCGGCCCTCGCCCTCGGCACGTTCGTCGGCTGCGAGCTCGGCCACTGGTTCGTGGCGCGCACCGGCTACACCGGCGAGGACGGCTTCGAGATCATGATGCCGGCCCGGGACGCGGTGCCCGCGTGGCGCAGCCTGAACGCGCTCGGCGTCGCCTCCTGCGGCCTCGGGGCGCGCGACACGCTGCGCCTGGAGGCCGGCATGAACCTGTACGGCCACGACATGGACGAGAGCACCCACCCGTACGAGTCGGGGCTCGCCTGGACGGTGGCGCTCGAGCCGCGCGCGCGCGCCTTCATCGGCCGCGCCGCCCTCGAGGCGATCGTCGCGCGCGGCTCGCCGCGCAAGCTCGTCGGCCTGCTGCTGGAAGACCGCGGCGTGCTGCGCAGCCACCAGAAGGTGGTGGTGCCCGGCGGCGGCGAGGGCGAGATCACCAGCGGCACGTTCGCGCCGACGCTCGAGCGCTCGATCGCGCTCGCGCGCGTGCCGGCCGCCACCGCCGACAAGGTGCAGGTCGACATCCGCGGCAAGCTGCTGCATGCCCGCGTCGTGAAGCCGCCGTTCGTGCGCAACGGCAAATCCCTGATCAGTTAAGAGCGAAGGATCATTCCATGAGCAACGTTCCCGCGGATCTCAGGTACACCAAGTCCCACGAGTGGCTGCGCACGCTCGCCGACGGCAGCGTCGAGATCGGCATCACCGATCATGCCCAGCACGCCCTCGGCGACCTGGTGTTCGTGGAAGTCCCCGACGCCGGGCGCGCCGTCAAGGCGGGCGAGCCGTGCGCGGTGGTCGAGTCGGTCAAGGCCGCCTCCGATGTCTACGCGCCGCTGTCCGGACAGGTGACCGCCGGCAACGCCAAGCTCACCGCCGAGCCGGAGACCGTCAACACGCAGCCCTACGGCGAGGGCTGGCTGATGCGCCTGCGGCCCGCCGCCGGCGCGCTCGCCGCCGCGGAGCTGCTGTCGGCGGCGGACTACCAGAAGCTGCTGGACGCGGAGGGCGGCTGATGGCCTTCATTCCCCACACCGCCGATGACGTCGCCCGCATGCTGGCGGCCATCGGCGTGTCGCGCCTGGAGGACCTGTTCGACGAGATCCCGCGCGAGCTGCGCATCAAGGCGCTCGCCGGCGTGCCCGCGGAGCTCAACGAGATGGAGATCGGGCGGCTGATGAGCGAACGCGCGGCCGCCGACGGCACGGCGCTGTCGTTCCTCGGCGCCGGCGCCTACGAGCACCACATCCCCGCGGCGGTGTGGGCCATCACCACCCGCGGCGAGTTCTACAGCGCCTACACGCCCTACCAGGCCGAGGCCAGCCAGGGCACGCTGCAGATGATCTACGAGTTCCAGACCATGATCGCGCGCCTCACCGGCATGGAGGTGTCCAACGCCTCGATGTACGACGGCGCCTCCGCCATGGTCGAGGCCGCGCTCATGGCGGTGCGCGCCAACCGCAAGTCGCGCGCGGCGCGCATCCTGGTGCCGACCACGGTGCATCCGCACTACCGGCGCGCGGCGGTGGCCACGGCCGCCAACCAGGGGCTGCGCTTCGAGGAGCTGCCGTACTGCACCGAGGAGGGCGTGACGCCGGCCGCCTCGCTCGCCAGGTTCGACGCCGAGGACGTTACCGCGCTCGTCATCCAGCAGCCGAACTTCTTCGGCCGGCTCGAGGACGTGGACGCGCTCACCGACTGGGCGCATGCCCACAACGTGCTGGTGGTCGCGGTGGTCAACCCGACCTCGCTCGCGCTGCTGAAGCCGCCCGGCCAGTGGGGCACGCGCGGCGCCGACATCGCGGTCGGCGAGGGCCAGCCGCTCGGCGTGCCGCTGTCCTCGGGCGGGCCGTATTTCGGCTTCATGACCACGCGCATGGAGTTCGTGCGCCAGATGCCGGGCCGCATCGTCGGCCGCACGCTCGATGTCGCCGGCCACGAGGGCTTCACGCTCACCCTGCAGGCGCGCGAGCAGCACATCCGCCGCGCCAAGGCCACGTCCAACATCTGCACCAACCAGGGGCTGCTGATGACCGCGGCCACCATCTACCTCTCGCTCATGGGGCCGCAGGGGCTGGCGCGCACCGCGGCCACCTGCCACGCGCGCACGCGCGAGCTGGTGACGGCGCTGACGCGCCTGCCCGGGGTGCGCCCGGCATTCACCGGGCCCTGCTTCCACGAGGCGGTGCTGCTGCTCGACCGGCCGGCCGCGCCGCTGCTCAAGGCGCTCGCCGCGCGCGGCATCTTCGGCGGGCTCGACCTCGGCGGCTACTACCCCGAGCTGGGCCCAGCGCTGCTGGTGTGCGCCACCGAGACCAAGACCCAAGCCGACGTCGAGCGCTACCGCGCCACGCTGCAGGAGACGCTGCAGGCGGCGCGCGCCGCCTGACGCCTAACGAGGTCCGAACATGTCCGCCCGTGAAAAAGTGATCTTCGAGTACTCGCACCCGGGACGCGGCGCGAGCGATCAGTGGCCGCACGACCCCGGTCCGGCGGCGCTCGCCGACCTGCCCGCGGGGCTGCGCCGCGCCCGGCTGCCGGAGCTGCCGGAGGTGGGCGAGCTCGAGGCGGTGCGCCACTTCACGCGGCTGTCGCAGCTGAACTTCTCCATCGACACACACTTCTATCCGCTCGGCTCGTGCACCATGAAATACAACCCCAAGGCGTGCAACCAGTACGCCATGCTGCCGGGGTTCCTGGGGCGCCATCCGCTGGCGCCCGAGTCGCACGGCCAGGGGTTCCTCGCCTGCATGTACGAGCTGCAGGAGATGCTGAAGGCGGTGACGGGCATGGAGGGCGTGGCGCTCTCGCCCATGGCCGGCGCGCACGGCGAGTTCGCCGGCGTCGCCATGATCCGCGCCTACCACCGCGCGCGCGGCGATCTCAAGCGCAACGAGATCATCGTGCCCGAGGCCGCGCACGGCACCAACCCGGCCACCGCCACCATGTGCGGCTGCGTGGTGCGCGAGATCGCGGTGAACGCCCAGGGCGACGTCGATCTCGACGAGCTCAAGCAGGCGGTCGGTCCCAACACCGCCGGCATCATGCTCACCAACCCCTCGACCCTCGGGGTGTTCGAGCGGCGCATCCAGCAGGTGGCGCGCATCGTGCACGAGGCCGGCGGGCTGCTCTACTACGACGGCGCCAACCTCAACGCCATCCTCGGCAAGGTGCGCCCGGGCGACATGGGCTTCGACGTCATCCACATGAACCTGCACAAGACCTTCTCCACGCCGCACGGCGGCGGCGGGCCCGGTGCCGGGGCGGTGGGAGTCGCGACCCGGCTGCTGCCGTTCCTGCCGCTGCCGGTGGTGGGCAAGGAGGGCGAGCGCTACCGCTGGCTCGCCGAGGCCGACCTGCCGCAGTCGATCGGCCGGCTGTCGGCGTTCATGGGCAACGCCGGGGTGCTGCTGCGCGCCTACATCTACATGCGCCTGCTCGGGCGCGAGGGCATGCGGCAGGTGGGCGAGTACGCCACGCTCAACGCCAACTACCTGCTCAAGCGCCTGATGGCGGCCGGGTTCGATGCCGCCTATCCGGAGCGCCGCGCCAGCCACGAGTTCATCGTCACGCTGAAGCGCCAGGCGCGCGAGCTCAATGTCACCGCCATGGACTTCGCCAAGCGTCTGCTGGACCACGGCTTCCATGCCCCGACCACCTATTTCCCGCTGCTGGTGCCGGAGTGCCTGCTCATCGAGCCCACCGAGACCGAGAGCAAGGACACGCTTGATGCATTTGTGGCGGCCATGTCACAGATCCAGAAGGAAGCCGAGCAGGAACCCGGGCGCGTAACCAGCGCTCCGCATACCATGCCGGTGCGGCGCCTGGACGATGTCCGGGCCGCCAGACAACTGGATCTCACATGGAAGCCAACGGCGCAGCCGTAGATCGCTACAAACCCCGCGGCGTCACGCGCGTGCTGCGCGCGCTCGGGGCCAGCCTGCACGGCCTCGCCGGTGCCTACCGCGAGGAGGCCGCCTTCCGCCAGGAACTCGCCCTGGCGGTGCTCGTCATACCCCTGGGCCTGTGGCTCGGGCACTCGGGGATCGAGCGGGCGCTGCTCGTCGGCCCGATGCTGCTGGTTCTCATCGTGGAGCTGCTCAACAGCGCGATCGAAGCGACCGTGGACCGCATTTCCTTCGAACGTCACGCCCTCGCCGGCCTCGCCAAGGACATCGGCTCCGCGGCCGTGCTCATGTCGGTCGTGCTCCTGGTCTCGATGTGGCTGCTCGTGCTGCTCGGGCGTTAGGCGGGCAGCCGGGCATGCGACTGACGAGCCTCTTGTGGCTGTGCCTGCTCGCCGCCGCGCCCTTCGCCAGCGCCGGGCCCGCCACGCCCGCCCCCGCGGCCACCAATGCCGCGGCCGCGCCGGCTGCGCCCTTGCCGCCGCCGAGTCCGCTGCCCGGGGCGCGTCCGCCCGGCCCTGACATTCCGCCCGCCGGCCCGGTGCCGCCGACGCCCGAGGCGCAGGCGGCCGCCGTGGAGGGCAATCCCGACTGGGCCGAGACCCTCGAGCGCATCGCCGGCAGCGTGGTGTCGATCGACGTCGACATGACGCGTGCCTTCGATACCGAGTGGAACGCCACCGCGCAGGCGACCGGGTTCGTGGTCGACGCCGAGCGCGGCCTGATCCTCACCAACCGCCACGTCGTCACGCCCGGACCGGTGACCGCCGAGGCGACCTTCCTCAACCGCGAGGAGGTGCAGCTCTACCCGGTGTACCGCGACCCGGTGCACGACTTCGGCCTGTACCGCTACGACCCGAAGAAGCTGCGCTTCATAAAACCGAAGGCGCTGGCGCTGTATCCGGAAGGGGCGCAGATCGGCCGCGAGATCCGCGTGGTCGGCAACAACGCCGGCGAGCAGCTGTCGATCCTCGCCGGCACGCTGGCGCGCCTCGACCGCGACGCGCCCGACTACGGCATCGCCAAGTACAACGACTTCAACACCTTCTATCTGCAGGCGGCATCCGGCACCTCGGGCGGTTCCTCCGGCTCGCCGGTGATCGACATCCGCGGCCGGGTCGTGGCGTTGAACGCCGGCGGCGCCAGCGGCGCGGCTTCGAGCTTCTACCTGCCGCTCGGGCGCGTGCGCCGCGCGCTGCAGCTGATCCAGCAGGGCAAGCCGGTGACCCGCGGCACGCTCTACACCGTGTTCAACTACGTGCCCTACGACGAGCTCGAGCGCCTGGGGCTCGACGCCGCCACCGAGGCGGCCGTGCGCAAGGACTTCCCGCGCTACACCGGCATGCTGGTGGTGACCGAGGTGCTGCCCGGCTCGCCCAGCCAGAGCGTGCTGCAGACCGGGGACATCCTGCTGCGCCTCAACGGCCGCTACGTCACGCAGTTCGAGCCGCTCGAGGAGGTGCTCGATGCCTCCGTCGGCCAGCAGGTCGAGGTGGAGATGGAGCGCGGCGGCAAGCTGGTGTCGGCGAAGGTGCCGGTCGGGGACCTGCACGGCATCACTCCCAGCGCCTACGCCGAGTTCGGCGACGTGGTGGTGAACGCGCTCTCCTACCAGCAGGCGCGCCACTTCAACGTGCCGGCGCGCGGGGTGTACATCGCCAACCCCGGCTACGTGTTCGGTGCCGCCGGCATCCCGCGCGGCGCGGTGATCGTGGCGCTGAACGGCAAGCCCACCGATACGCTCGCCGCCTTCGAGGCGGGCATCGCGCAGCTCGGCGACGGCGATCACGCCACCCTGCGCTACATGACCATCGACGATCCCAACAGCACCGACCTGCGCGTCATCCGCATGGACCGCCTGTGGTTCCCCGCCCACCACTGCGACCGCGACGACGCCGCGGGGCTGTGGGACTGCCACGACCTGGCCGCGGGACCGGCGCCGAAGCCGACCCCGGTGAGTGCGACCGCCTTCCCGAGCTACCACGACCCGCGCCTCAATGCGCTGGCGCCCTCGCTGGTCATGGTGACCTTCGACATGCCCTACTCGGTGTCCGGGATCACCGAGCGCAACTACCACGGCACGGGCCTGGTGGTGGACGCGCAGCGCGGCCTGGTCGTGGTCGACCGCAACACCGTGCCGGTGGCGGTCGGCGACGTCACGGTGACCTTCGCCGGCACCGTGCAGGTGCCGGGGCGCGTGGTCTACATCCATCCGCTGCACAACTACGCCGTCGTCGCCTATGACCCCAAGCTGATCGGCACCACGCCGGTGAAGTCGGCCAGGCTCACCCCGCGCGAGCTCGCCCCCGGCGAAGCGGTATGGGTGGTCGGCCTGGGGGGCGACAGCCAGATGCACGCGCGCAGCACCGAGGTCGCCAGCATCGACCCGCTCGAGCTGCCGCTGTCGCGCACCATGCGCTTCCGCGACAGCAACATCGAGACGGTGCAGCTGGTCAATCCGCCGAACGAGTACGACGGGGTGCTGGCGGACAAGTCCGGCAACGTGCTCGGCACCTGGTCGAGCTTCGCCTACGAGAACGGCCGCGAGATCGCCCAGGAGACGCGCGGCGTGCCGATCGATGTGGCGGCGGACATGATCGATCGCGTACGCGCGCAGCGCCCGCTGCACTCACTCGAGACCGAGCTCGGGGTGCTGCCGCTCGCCGCCGCACACGAGCTGGGCCTGCCGGAGAGCTGGACGCGGCGCCTGGCGCTGCACACCCCGACCCGCCGCCAGGCGCTCAGCGTGGTGCGCCTGGCGGGCGGCTCGCCGGCCGCGCAGCTGCTGCAGCAGGGCGACCTGCTGCTGGCGATCGACGGGGCGGTGGTGACGCGCTTCCGCGAGGTCGAGCAGGCCGCGGCCGACAAGGACCACGTGCAGGTCACGGTGTGGCGCGGCCAGTCGCAGCAGACCCTCGAGGTGCCGACCGCGCAGCTGCCCGGGACCGACGTCGACCGCCTGGTGGAGTGGGCCGGCGCCACGCTGCAGGCGCCGCACCGCGCCATGAGCGTGCAGCGGGGCATCGCGCCGGTGGGCGTGTACGTCGGCTACTTCGCCTACGGCTCGCCGGCGACGCGCTACCAGCTGTACCCGGGGCGGCGCATCGTCGAGGTCGACGGCGTGCCGGTGCCCGACCTCGACACCTTCCTCAAGCTCGTCACCGGGCGGCCGGACCGCTCCTCCGTGCGCCTCAAGACCATCACCTGGAACAACGCGCCGGAAGTGATCACGCTCAAGCTCGACAAGCACTACTGGCCGGCATACGAACTGACCCGCACCGCGGACGGCTGGCAGCGGCGCGCCCTCGAGTAGGCGGGGGCGGCGCGGCGCGCGCGTCGGCGGGCCGCGACACTGCCGTCAATACCCACGGCAGGTTTTTGTTGCCGACTGCGGCGCCGTTGTGACTTATGTGCGGCTTTCACACAACACGCCGCAGCGCGCGCCTGCGGCTTGCTAGAATTCGTCTCATCTATGGTTCGCGTCGTCCGGGCAACCCAGGTCGAAATCGACACCGCCGTGCAGGCACTGCGCAACGGCGAGCTGGTCGCGTTTCCCACCGAGACCGTGTACGGCCTCGGCGCCAACGCGCAGAACCCGGCCGCGGTGGCCAGGGTCTTCGAGGTCAAGGGCCGCCCGCCGAGCCACCCGGTGATCGTGCACCTGGACAGCCCGCGCTTCCTGCACCGCTGGGTGCGCGAGGTGCCGCAGGTCGCCACGCGCCTGGCCGAGGCGTTCTGGCCGGGGCCGCTGACCATGGTGATGCCGCGCGCCGGCAACGTGCACGACGTCATCACCGGCGGCCAGGACACCATTGCCATCCGCGTGCCGGCCCACCCGATGGCGCAGCAGCTGCTGACCGCCTTCGGCGGCGGCATCGCCGCGCCGTCCGCCAACCGCTTCGGGCGGCTGTCGCCGACCCGGGCCGAGCACGTGCGCGAGGAGCTCGGCGAGGCGGTGCGCGTGCTGCTCGACGGCGGCGAGTGCCAGCTCGGGCTCGAGTCGACCATCGTCTCCTTCGAGGGCGAGAGCGTGCGCCTGCTGCGCCCGGGCGGCGTCACCGCGGCGCAGATCCGCGCCGTGGTCGGCGAGCTGTTCACCGCCGCCGCCGCCGGCGCGCCGCGCGTGCCGGGCAGCGGCCCGGCCCACTACGCCCCGACCACGCCCATGACCATCGTGCCCGCCGGCGAGATCGATGCGCAGGCGGACGCCGCTTCCGCCGGCGCGCGCCGCGTGGCGGTGCTGGCGCAGCGCCTGCCGCTGCGCGCCCACAAGTACGTCACCTGGATCAACGCCGGGCGGCGCCCGGAGAGCTACGGCCGCGACCTGTACAACAACCTGCGCACCCTCGACAAGGCGGGCTGCGCCCACATCCTGGTGCAGGCCGTGCCCGACGCGGAGGCCTGGGATGCGATCCGCGACCGCCTGGTGAAGGCGGCGACCGCGGTGGCCGAGGCCGACGACGGCACCGGCACGCGCGCCGTGCTGCCCTGAGCCGCGGCGCCGCCTCGGTGCGCCGCGCGCGCTTCATCGATCCGTTCCAGCCCGCGGAAGTTCGCCGCCTGGTGCGCGAGTTCGGCTCGCCGCTCGTGATCCTCGACTGCGAGCGCGTGCGGGTGCAGTTCCGCAAGCTGCGCAAGGCGCTACCGCACGTGGACCTGCACTACGCCCTGAAGCCCATGCCGCACCCGGCGGTGGTGCAGACCGTGATCGCCGAGGGCGGCTTCCTCGACCTCGCCACCACCGGCGAGGTACAGCTGGTG
>Ga0207707_10003165_pt1 | contig 14612 bp, 8 predicted proteins | sample KBSC83BmetaG_FD_184336 | JGI IMG/M metagenome (GOLD analysis project Ga0207707, IMG submission 184336) | Corn rhizosphere microbial communities from Kellogg Biological Station, Michigan, USA - KBS C8-3B metaG (SPAdes) (version 2) | ecosystem: Host-associated > Plants > Roots > Rhizosphere ...
CGTCCGCCTTATCTGCGCATCGCCGCATTGCGGGAGGAGCTGCCTGGCGTGCCGGTACTGGCGCTGACGGCTTCTGCAACAAAAGAAATACGGGATGACATCTGCATCCGGTTAAAAATGATTCAGCCCGTTGTTTTCACGCAAACCTTTCTTCGTCCCAATCTTTCTTTCAGCGCGCTCAACACGACATCCATTTTTAATACGCTCACGGGCATTCTCCGCAAGCAGGAAGGCAGCGCCATCATTTACTGCCGCAACCGCCGGCGCACGAAAGAGATCAGCGATCTCCTGAATATGCACGGGCTTTCCGCTGATTATTATCATGCAGGTCTGCCATCTGAACAGCGCAGTGAAAAGCAGGATCGCTGGCGGAAGAATGAAGTGCGGATCATGGTATGCACCAACGCCTTCGGCATGGGCATTGATAAACCGGATGTGCGGCTGGTGCTGCATGCCGATGTGCCCGACTGCCTGGAAAGTTATTACCAGGAAGCAGGTCGTGCGGGTCGCGATGGGAAAAAGGCCTTTGCAATTCTGCTGTACAATGATCAGATGCTGGAGGATCTGGAGGGGCTGCATAAAATACAATATCCCCCGCTGGAATTTATCCGCGAAGTATACCAGGGAGTCACTAATTATTTGCAGGTGCCGCTGGGCACTGTGGATGTTTATTATCCATTCGACTTTGCCGATTTTCTGAAACGGTTTTCCTTCGATGCCAAACGGACGAATGCGGCCCTGCAGGTGCTGGGACAGGAGGACCTGCTTTCCCTGAATGAAACGGTATTTAAACCAGCCACGGCCTGTTTTATTTGTGAGAAGGAAACCCTTCATGCATTTGAAAATGAAAATCCCGGCCTGGAGCCCCTGATCAAAACCCTGCTGAGAACCTATTCCGGGATTTATGATCAGCCTGTTTCGATCCGCGAGAAACAACTCGCCTGGCTGCTGAAATGGCCGCCGGAGCAGGTGTTGAAAGGGCTTTACGAATTACATCGTTTTCAGCTGATTGATTATGTTCCCCAAAAAGAAGAACCGCAGATTTATTTTAATCAGCCCCGCAGAAAGGCCGCGGATGTACAGATTGACCGTAAAGCGTATAAGTTCCGCAAAGAACAATTTATTAAAAGGGCCAAAGCCATGCTGGACTATATTGCCACGCCCAATTGCCGCAGCAGCTTTATCGCCCGTTATTTCGGAGAAGCATCGCCTGAAGATTGCGGCATCTGCGACCAGTGTTTGCGAAACAGGGAACCGAAGCTTAACCCCGATCAGTTTACCATCATTTACAAAACTGTGATGGAAAGAACGCATCAGCAATCCATTCCCGCCGCCTCCCTCTTCGACCACTTCCCCGAAATCCATTCCGGCCAGCTGCGCAAAGTGATCGATTTTATTCAGGCGGAAAATAAACTGAGGGTGGATGCGGATGGGTTTGTAAGGGTGGAGGGATGACGGCTTTTAATTGTGGCGAATTCACCACAATTAAAAGCCGTCATATTTCCTGGCGCTCCAGACAATTTTCGACAGCGTTTTAAGGGCAATTCCTGCTTATTGCTATCAATCCGATCAGGTTATTTTAGTTTTTTGATGGCTGAATTGTTAAGTAATGTTTTCAATTGCTGAATGGCAATTTTGTTCAGTTGCAAAAGCCGGTCTGGTGAAGCCAAGCGCTGATCAATCAAAACGGCATTCAGGCTTTCCAGATTGGTGAGCACGACCAGTTGTTCCAGGCCGGCGCAATCGCGGATATTGCCGTCTGCTTTTGGATTTTCGTTACGCCAGTCGCCGGCCGTTTTGCCGAACAAAGCCATATTCAGCAAATCCGCTTCATTCGCGTATACAAAAGAAGCCTGTTTTTTGGTAAGCTCTTTGGGTATCAGGTTTTCTTTAACAGCATCGGTATGTATTTGGTAATTTACTTTTGCCAGGGTGCGTTGCAGGCTCCACTCCAGTTTCAGTCGATTACTTTCGTCCGCTTTCAGACGCTGGAATTCCTTAATCAGGTAAAATTTGAATTCGGCGCTTAGCCAGGACGCAAATTCAAAGGCGATATCCTGATGGGCGAACGTTCCTCCATACCTTCCCGTTTTTGAAACAATGCCTTTGGCGTTCGTTGCCGCGATCCATCTTTTCGGGGTTAAAGAGAAGCTGTTTGATCCAGCCATATTTTTAATTCCATCGAATTCGATGGAATTAAACAGGGGATTATTGAACTGTTCCCAAAGTCCAATGAATTCAATCGTATTACGGTTACGCATCCAGTTTTGAAGAATATAGTCACTACGGTCAGGATCGCGATAGTGCGCAATGTCGGGCGGGCCTGGACATAAACCGGGGTGGGATTACCGTTTCCGGCGACCCGGAAACAGAGTTCGGATCTATTGACACCGAAATTGAAGTACTGCCGGATATTGTAACCTATCTGCAAAACGAAACGCAGCTCACCCGGAAAACCATTGTCGCCATTTTACTGGGCTGCAGCAATTTGCAGTATTTCAAATTAAATCCCCAGAAATTTATTGAAAGCTGCATTGACCTCATCAATGAACAAATGCGCATGCATATTGTGGATGGCATTGTGTACAGAAAAATTGGAGATCACGAATTTTATTGCCAGGAATTGTTTGAGAAAGAGGAATTGACCGGCTACCTGAAAAGCAATATGCAGGCCAGCTCCAAATCGCCCTATGAGTATGTGGTCTATGACAGTGTCATTGAATCCGATTTCACCCGGGAGTTTGAAAGGAACAATAATGTGAAAGTGTATGCTAAACTTCCCGGCTGGTTTAAGATTGATACACCGCTGGGCTATTACAATCCGGACTGGGCCGTTCTCTTTGAGTTGGATGGAACGGAGAAATTGTTCTTCGTTCTTGAAAGCAAAGGGACACTGGGCTTTGAATTCTTACGCCCTGCAGAGCAGGGGAAGATCGAATGCGGCAAGAAGCATTTTAAAGAATTGGCGGGGGTACCGGAAAGTAATTTAAGATTTGAACTTGTAAGTAATATTGAGGATTTTGTGGAAAAGGCGATGGGGATTCAATAAGATACTTTCTGAGGTCTGGTTGCGGTGGCCGTGACATGCTGACAGTGGCAATTTCCCGGATTATAATCCCGAAGCTCTTTTTCGAACAGACTGAAAATGAGCTTTTTGCAAAAAATCCTTTGTCAAGCTCTTTCCGAGGGTTTATGAGGCCGATCGGGGTAGGATCAGAGCGAGATCAGAGTTAGACCAGAGTATTATCAGAGTATGATCAGAATCCAATCAAAAAATCGGCGGGGAGTTTCTTTATTTAAAAAACCGGCTTAGTCACTATTCTCTACCTTATTGTTTCCCTGAGCCATTTTGTCATATTATTTTCAAGCACACATTTGCAGCCTGGAATTCATTCCGAGCGAAGGCTGATGACAGGATTCATCAGGGCGGATTTTATGCTTTGGTAGCTAACAGTAAGCATGGCAATACAGATGGCCAGCAAACCTGCCAGCAGGAAGATCCACCAGTCTAGCTGAATCTTATAAGCGTAACCTGATAACCACCGGTTCATGATGAACCAGGCCAGCGGCGTTGCAATGGTTATGGCGATCAGCAACGGTTTCAAAAAGTCTTTGGAGAGCAGGCCCACGACGCTGGCTGCGGTTGCGCCCAGTACCTTGCGCACACCGATCTCTTTGGTGCGCTGGCCGGCGGTGAAAGTTGCCAATCCAAAAAGACCGAGACAGGAAATAAAAATCGCCAGAACGGCAAACCAGTTTGCCAGCTGCGAAACCACCTGTTCGCTTTTGTAAAGATTCGCGAATTCCTGGTCGGAGAACGTATAGGTAAACGGAAATTTCGGGTTTAGTCCGGTACAGATCTTGTGGAGCGCAGCAAGGGTCTCCTTCGTATGCTGCCCGTTCACGCGGACGAGGATCGTACCCCAGGGCCAGTTTTCATCCAGCCTTACAATCAGCGGATCGATTGTTTGATGCATGGAGCTGAAATGAAAATCTTTCAGTATGCCGATAATCTTACCGGGATGATTTCCCCAGGTAATTGTCTGGCCTACCGGATCTTTCAATCCGATCTTGTTTACTGCGGTTTCATTCAGTATATAGCTGAGCGAGTCGCCGGCGAAATCCCTCGAGAAATCGCGGCCCTCCTGTATTTTCAGCTTCATCGTTTTTACAAAATCATACCCTACTACGGCATCGGCAAAAGAAAGCTGCGCATTAGGATCTTTTCCCGGCCAGCTAATGCTTCCGGTGTGATGTTCAATGATGGTCGGGGAATTCCGCATTTTAGAAATGCTTTGTATGCCCGGTATGTTTGCGGCTTCTTCCTTAAACAGTTCGAATTTTTTTATCAGTTCCCCTTCAATCGGAATATATACCAGGTTGTCCCGGTCGTAACCCAGATTGGTGGTTTGAATAAATCTCACCTGGCGATAAATAACGATCATTCCCACGATCAGTAAAATGGAAAGCACAAACTGGAAAACAACCAGTCCCTTCCGGAAAAATGTTGCCTGCCAGCTGAATTTCAAACTGCCTTTTAGCACCCGCACGGGATTGAGGGACGACATGAATAAAGCGGGATAGCTGCCGGCTACCAGGCCGGTAATGATCAGCAGGCCCGTTAAAACCGCCCAGAACACGGGTTGCGTAAACGGCAGGGAAAGCTGTTTTCCCGTCAGGTTATTAAATGCAGGTATCCCTGCGGCAGCTAAAATAACCGCAAGTATAACCGAGAAGGAAGTGAGCATCAGGGCCTCGCCTAAAAACTGTCTGATCAGGGAGGAGCGGAAGGCGCCAATCACTTTACGCAGTCCGATTTCTTTGGCGCGTTTGGCAGACTGCGCCGTTGCCAGATTCATGAAATTGATGCAGGCGATCAGCAAAATAAAAATCGCAACCAGGGTAAACAGGTGAACATATTCTATACGTCCGCCATCCGGTTTTCCATCTTTAAAAGCGGAATGCAGATATTTTTCAGGAAAAGATTGTAAGCCAAGTTCTGTAAAAGATCCATTGTCTTTTTGTTTATACCGGTAAACAAAATCTTTAATCGCGGCTTCTACCTTTGCCGGATCTGCTGTTTTGCGTAACTGGACATAAGTATCGGGACTTGTATTGCCCCAGTTATGCACCCAGTCGTTTTGTTTCACATAATCGCTCCAGCTTCTCAGGAAATCAAATTTTCGGGAAGCATGCGCAGGCAGGTTTTCAAAGACTGCTCTTACCTGGAGGTTTTCACTATTATCAAAGCGAATGATCTTATTCATGGCCAGTTCAGGGCTTCCAAAAAATTCCTCCGCCATCTTCCGCGAAATAGCAATGCCGGCCGGTGCACTTAACGCTGTTTCCCGATTTCCCTGCAGCAGGGGATAACTGAACATGCTGAAAAAGTCGGCCCCTGCAAAATTCCCGTTCTCCCTGATTACTTTATTCCCCGCTTCAAAAGTATTGAGTGTGCCGGGCGAGGCAGCATAATCCAGACTACTTGCGTACTGTACTTCGGGGATCACTCTTTTTAATTCTTCAGCCAGCAAGCCCTGGGTGGCGTAACCAGCCCCGATTTTCCCGTCATTATGTTCGCGTTCGTATACCTGGAATAATTGTTTGCCGTTGACATGAAAGCCGTCCACTGCCTTTTCATCCTGCACCCAGAGCATGATCAGCAGACTGCAGGCCATGCCGAGTGCGAGCCCAATGATATTGATCGCCGAAAAGGCTTTATGGCGGAGGAGATTGCGGAGGGCGATTTTGAGATAGCTTTTTAGCATTTTATTTAGTTGACGGATAACAGAATTGGAAAGAGGGTCATTCGGACCTCAGTTTCACTGCGGGATTTTCCAGGGCAGTTCTAAGACCCTGGTAGCTGACAGTCAGCAGGGCTATTAAAAGGGCTGATAATCCGGCTATCGCAAACATCCACCAGCTTAAGTTAATATGATAAGTAATATTGGAAAGCATTGTTCGCATGCTCCAGGTTGCGATGGGTATTACGAATAAAAAAGCGATCAACACCGGTTTTAAAAAATCGCCTGAAAGCGATAGCCATACGTTTTTTATACTTGCACCAAATACCTTGCGGATGCTCATTTCTTTACTTCGTCGCTCCGCAAGGAAAGCCGACAGACCAAATAATCCCAGACAGGAGATAAAAATCGCCATGCCTCCGAATAGTGATGCCAGGAATCCATACGATGCCAGTTCCTCAAATCTTTTTTGATAGTTCTCTTTGGTAAAATAAAATTCGAACGGATAATCGGGATTGATCTTTTTGGCCGCCTGCTGAATTTGGACGAGTGTTTTCCGCCACCGGCCATCATTCTGAATACGCACAAAAAAATGACTCAGCCGATGGGTGTTCAGGGAAACGACCATGGGGGCTATTATGCCGGAAGGATTGTTGAAAACGAAATTCTGAAACACACCGATAATGATCTTGCCGCCCAGCTTTGTCCCGATCACCGGTTCTTTAAGTCCCAGATTTTCTATGGTAGCCTGGTTGATGAGGCAGGCGGATGTGTCCGTGCCAAATTCTGGACTAAAATCACGTCCTTCCATCAATTTTAATCCTGCTGTCTTTATCCAGTTGTATTGGACATCGGTAACCAGGAGGCCAATCTCATGGCCGGACAGATTTTCAGTCCAATCCTTCCGGCTTTCGCCGCTGCCGTATTGCAGTAAATTGTCGGAACCCGCAGATAGATTTTTTACGCCTGATATTTTTGCCAGTTCATTTTTAAAGATGTCAAATTTACCTGCGAGATCTCCGCTGGCAGTGATATCAATTAGATTTTCCTGGTCGTACCCGAGGGGACGGTTCTTTACATAATTCGTTTGTACATAAAACACGATGATGCCAACAATAAAAAAAATCGAAACGAAAAACTGGATCGTAACCAGCAGCCTGCGGAAACCCCCTCCGCCTTTTCCCCGGGACATTACGCCCTTAAGCACCCTGACCGTTTTAAAGTTGCTCAGGAAAAAAGCCGGATAGCTGCCGGCCAGCAGGCCGGTGAACAGTCCAATCCCAAGCAGTGAAGTCCAGATCCGCCAATCCTCCAAATTAAGACGGATATTCTTTTCAGTATATTGATTGAAGACTGGTAATACGAGTTGGCTTATCAATATAGCTAATAAAAGTGCCAGGAAAGAGGTAACCAGGGCCTCGCTCAAAAATTGAAGGATGAGTTGTTTTCTTGCCGCCCCCAGCACTTTTCGTACACCGACTTCCCGTCCGCGGAATTCAGAGCGCGCCGTGGCGAGGTTCATGAAATTGATACAGGCGATGCCTAAGATGAATAGTCCAAGGATGGCCAGCAGTCCTACCATATATATTTTTCCTCCGTCAGGCTTGCCATTATTGAAGTTTCCATACAGGCGCATATCCTTAAACGGATACACAAACAAAGAGACGCTGGCATCGTCGGACTTCGTTTGCAGCAATCTGGTTAATTTCTTATTCAAAGCACTGATGTTGGCAGATGGAACCAACTGTGCCCAGGTCTGTATGCGGTTATCGTCCCATTTACTCAGCCAGGGATTTTCCCCTTCAAAAATCCGGAATGGGATCGCGATATCAAATTGAATGCTGCTGTTTGCCGGTACGTCCTGCAGCACAGCAGCTACCTTCAAAACATGGGAATTATCGTATACGAATGTTTTGCCGATGGGGTTTTCGTTGCCAAAAAGCCTTTTAGCAGCACGCCTGGTAATGACCGCGGAACTTCCATCTTGCAAAGCGGCAACCGGATTCCCTTCTATTGCCGGGAAGCTCATCATGTTGAAAAACTCCGGTTCGGTATACATTGCCGATTCATAAATGCTTTTGTTTCCCACTCTTACCAGTTGATCGCCGGCATCGGCAACACGTGCTGCGTATTTCACCTCGGGCATTTCATGGCGCAGGGCAGGAGCCAGCGGGCCGGCGGTGGACCGACCTGTATGTATTCCCCCATTCTGCTTCTGATTCTTCATTACGTAATAGATCTCCCGGAGATTAGTGTGAAATCTATCGTAACTGAATTCATCTGCCACGACAAGCATGATAATAATACCCGTAGCCAAACCAACAGCCAGCCCGGCAATATTGATAAACGATGAAACCTTGTTTTTGAGGAGGCTTCGCCAGGCCAGTTTGAGATAGTTTTTAAACATGCCTTTGTTTTCGTTGATGGTTGATAGTAGATGGTGGATAGACGTTCACGTTGATGAAATTCGTATCAGATTTCGGCCATCGATTATCATCTAAATCAATACCAAGGGAATGCCGGGTTTGTAAATTACTGGAAGTCAGTCTTTTGTCATCTCGGGGGTAGAATAGAGATGTCCGCAAATGATACAATGGATGTACGCTGGGTGCTATCGCTTATTTCTTAATCGTTCATAGGTTTTTCGTACTTCGTCAATGTCTTTCAAATCTGCGATTTTAGCTTCCTGCGATACGTCTTTCCGGATTAGTCGCCCCAAATATTTTGTAATCCATTCTGGCAGAGCTTCGGACGAAAGAATAGTTTCCCCCTTATTGATTTCAATCAGTAACCGCGTTTTTTCTGAATTATCGAATAACTGTAATTTATCCGGTTTGTCCAAAGGAATTGAGCTGTTTTCTTTGCTCTTCCATTAACCGGATTGCTTCCTGATTGCTGTATTCCTGAGTATTTACAGAAGCAAGACCAGCATTACGGACTTCTTTTGCGATTTCGTCTGAATTGATTATCGGAGTACCTGCGGGAACCAGATCATAAGACGAAGTTGTTTTGCCAATTCCGTTAGGACCCGCAATAACATATAGGACAGGCATTTTATGCTCGCTTATTTACCTCTTCAATATGACCATCGGAATATTCAGCATATACTTTGCCCCCTTTCCCGAAATAGATGGGCGATCCTTTGGAAAAGGCCTTCTCCTTAGCCCGACGCAGAATGGATATCGCTGCCTCTTCCAATTCCTCCTCGTTCATTTCGAAGCTGGATTTCTTTGCGCCTCCATACCTTAATAATATCGGTGCAATCTGTTTTTCCATATAAAATTTGCATTGTGAAGATACAAATTTTCATCTCTTTGGACAAATCACGCTTTCCTTCTTACCCGTTGTTAAAGTCCTGAAACGAGCGTCTATCCACGATCAACTATTAACTAAATTATCCCGGCCAGCTCCAGACTCTTCTTCCGCAATTTCCGTATTTCCACATCCTCAATTATCGCTTCGGGTGCGAGAATGAGTGAGGTTTTGTTTTCACGCCACCAGCCATTTTGCTGCAGTTCTTTGAAAGGGAGAACGCCGATCAGGTATTTGCGTTCGCTTTCGGCATGCCATTCTTCGATCCACTCAAATTTTTCTTTGGGGATATACTGCCAGTCGTCGAAACTGATATAGGCTTTGATGTAGAAATCATCGGCCAGCTCCAATGGGGCATGATGATATAATTTCTTGTATTCGTACTGATACTGATAGCGGAGTGCGGAGAGATCGCTTAATACTGCCGAGGCGGTTGGGAAACTGCCTGCTCCTTTTCCGTAAAAGAATTGTTTGTCGGCGAATCCGCTTTCGATTACGACACCGTTGTACTCGTTCTTCACAAAGCTGAGGTGGTCGTCGGCTTTTACAAACTGGGGCAACACCAGGGCGGCTACTTTGCCGTTCAGTAATTTTTTCGCCTGGGCAACCAGTTTGATGTCATAATGTTTTTCCGCGGCAACCGTGGCGTCGCCGGCTTGTATGTTCTGAATGCCGTTGAATACGATGGATAACGGATCCGTTACGATGCCATACGCATGCGTTAGCAGGAGCGTCCATTTATTCACTGCATCAAAGCCTTCCACATCCAGCGAGGGGTCGCTTTCTGCAAATCCCAGCTGCTGGGCCAGGAGCAGGGCCTGTTTGAAGTCGAGTTTTTCTTCAAACATTTTTGTCAGGATGAAATTCGTGGATCCGTTAACGATAGCCCGGATCGAATGCAGCAGGTCGTTGTCGTAGTATTCTTCCAGGTTCCGGATCACCGGTATGGATGCACAGGCGGCTGCTTCGTAGAGAATGGAATGGCCGGTTTGTTTTTGCAATCCGAGTAGTTCAGGCAGATTTTCGGCAAGCATTTTTTTGCTGGCGCTGACCACATCTTTTCCGTTTTTTAAAGCGGTGGACACGATGTCGAAGGCGGGCCCGGTTTCGTTGATCACTTCCACGATCACGTTGATTTCGGGATCATTCAGCAGAAGATCCCGGTCGGTCGTGAATAATTCTTCCGGCGCATTCCTGTTTTTACCAGGATGTTTGATACATACTTTTTTAATGGTTGCTTTCAGGGAGGGAGTCTGTAATAAAATACGGTAAAGCCCTTCGCCAACAACGCCAAATCCGAATAGTCCGATCGTTAATTGCTTATGTGTCTCCATGATATTTGCCTTTTCAGCAGGTTTCTAATTTTTGGGAATAATCGTTTTCCTTAACAACAATCCGGTCCAATGTGTTGCAAAGATCCGCTATTAAATCTTCCGGTTCTTCCAACCCTACCGATAACCGCACCAGGCTGTCATTTACTCCGCCAGCCCTTCTCCTTTCTGCCGGAATGCTTTTATGGGTCATTTCGGCGGAATGGCTGATCAGGCTTTTGATGCCACCCAGACTTTCTGCCAGCTTGAACAGTTTGGTGCCGGTCACCAGGAATTTCGCTGCTTCCAGGGTATCTTCCCGCAGAGTAAAAGATACGATGCCGCCGAAGCCCCGGGATTGTTTCCTGGCGATGGCATGCTGGGGATGCGTGGGCAGGCCGGGATAAAAGACCCGGTCCACGGCTGGATGATCCTTTAAAAATTCAGCGATCTGTCCGGCAGAAGCGCAATGCTGCTTCATCCGCAGATGCAGGGTCTCCAGCCCCCGGATCAGCAGCCAGCTATCGAAGGGCCCCAGGATGGCGCCGCAGGCATTCTGGTAGAACCGGATCTTTTCGCCGAGTTCCGCTGTGGCGGTAATCACGAGGCCCGCAATCAGGTCGCTATGGCCTCCCAGGTACTTGGTGGCGGAATGAACCACAATGTCGGCACCCAGTAGAATGGGTTGCTGAAGGGCTGGCGAAGCAAAAGTGTTATCGACACAGAGCAGACAGCCCTGGGTTTTTGCAACAGCGGCAATGGCCGCGATGTCGGCAATTTTCAGTGTGGGATTGCTGGGCGTTTCAACCCAGATCAGTTTGGTTTTGGGGCTGAGCGCCTGAAATACATTGGCGGGATCGGAGGCATCCACATAGTTCACGTTCACCCCGAATTTTTTGTAAACCTGTTCGAACAAACGGAAAGCGCCGCCATAGATATCATCCACAGCAATCACTTCGTCGCCGCTTTCCAGTAATTTGAGTACGGCGTCGATGGCTGCCAGTCCGCTGGCAAAAGCCAGTCCCACAGCGCCTTTTTCAAGTCCGGCGGCCAGGTTTTCCAGTGTGGCGCGGGTGGGGTTATTGCTCCGGGAATAGTCATAGCCTTTATTTACCCCGGGTGCTTCCTGTACAAAGGTGGAAGTCTGATAGATCGGAACGGACACGGCGCCGGTAAGCGGATCCACCGGAATGTTGTGAATGAAGCTGGTAATTTCCTGCATAAAAAATCCTCCTGTTCCCGTTTGATGCGGGATCTTTTTAAGAATGAATAAATGCTCCGGCAAGAAAGTTGAAAACTCCGGACGATTCTTCTATTGAGGGTGAGCATGTTCACCGGCAGGCAATAAAAAAGCTCTTCCGAATCGTCAGAAGAGCTTTTAATATATTGGTTGATTAATAAGCTTTGGATCTGACTTATCTGTCCCGTGGTTACACGAGATGGAGTTGGCACCTTGCACGGATCAGATCCGGGCAGGTTGTCAAGGCTTCAGCGGGCCATTTCCCTCAGCCTTTCTTGATAAGAGTTTGATAAGAACTGCGGCAAAGATAAATATCACAACTGAATTGCAAAAAAAATTGTTATTAACTTTATCGATTCCTTTTTTTATTTATGATTGAACCGAATGATCCGTCTGTTCCGGCTGGCGAAGAAGTGATTGAAGTATTTGGCGCCCGGGTGCATAATCTGAAGAATATTGATATTTCCATTCCCAAGAATCAGCTGGTGGTGATCACCGGCATCAGTGGCAGCGGGAAGTCCTCCCTGGCATTCGATACCATTTATGCGGAAGGTCAGCGCCGGTATATGGAAAGTTTCGGCGCTTACGCGCGGCAGTTCATCGGGGATATGGAACGGCCCGACGTAGACAAGATCACGGGCCTCAGTCCGGTGATCTCCATCGAACAAAAAACCACCAACCGCAACCCGCGCAGCACGGTGGGAACCGTAACGGAAGTATATGATTTTCTCCGCCTGCTGTATGCCCGCACCGGGGAAGCTTATTCTTATAACACGGGCAAAAAAATGGTGAAGTTCAGTGAGGAGGAGATCGTAGAGAATATCTTTCAGAAGTATAAAGGGAAAAAAATTTCGGTGCTCGCGCCCATTGTGCGCGGACGCAAGGGCCATTACCGCGAACTGTTTGAGGACATCCGTAAAAAGGGGTTTGTAAAAGTGCGGGTGGACGGGGAAGTGAAGGACCTGGCGCCGAAGATGCAGGTAGACCGTTACAAGATCCATGATATTGAAGTGGTGGTGGACCGGCTTGCGGTTACTGCCGATATGCGGACGCGCGTAAGCCAGAGCATTCAGAATGCGCTCAAAATGGGAAAGGACCTGATGTTCCTGCTGATCAACGAAAGCGATCAGGTGGTTCAGTACAGTAAGCTACTGATGTGCGAAGACACGGGCATCAGTTACGAAGAACCTTCTCCGAATAGCTTTTCTTTCAATTCTCCTTATGGCGCCTGTCCGGTGTGTAAGGGACTTGGCTCCGTGTACCGGGTGAGTATGAATGCTATCATTCCGGATGACAGCAAGTCGGTGAAAGAGGGCGGCATTATTCCATTGGGTGGAGAAAGGGAAGCCTATGTTTTTAACCAGGTGGAGAAACTGGCGAAGAAAAATAAATTCAGCCTGGATACCGCCATTAAGGAGATGCCCCGCAAGGCGCTGAACCTGATCCTGTACGGAACAACGGAAACGGTGGGAGAGGAAGCGCTCGATTTTGACGAAAGCGAACAGGTTCCGGGCGATGCGGAATATGAAGGACTGATCCCCATGTTAAAGAGATGGTTCGGTGCATCCGGAACGGATTCGCTCCGGGAATGGGTGGAAAAATTCATGGAATTAAAACCCTGTGATGTATGTGGGGGGGCGAGACTGAAGAAAGAGAGCCTGTGGTTCCGGGTGGACAACAAAAATATTGCAGAGCTGAATGAACTGAACCTGGATAAATTGCTTGCATGGTTTAGTGGTTTGGAAAAAAGATTAAATACAAAGCAGCAAAAGATTGCCAAGGATCTTTTGAAAGAAATCCGCGAACGCCTGCAGTTTCTCCTGGATGTGGGCCTCACGTATCTTACGCTGAACCGGCCGACCAGAACCCTGAGTGGCGGCGAATCCCAGCGAATCCGCCTGGCCACGCAGATCGGATCGCAGCTGCAGGGCATTACCTACATACTCGATGAACCGAGCATCGGTCTGCATCAGCGGGATAATCACCGGCTGATCCTTGCATTGCAGAATCTGCGCAATATCGGCAACAGCATCCTGGTGGTGGAACACGATAAGGAAATCATGATGGCAGCAGATTACCTCGTGGATATCGGTCCGAAGGCCGGTCATCACGGAGGCCGCGTGGTTGCCCAGGGAACGCCGGAAGAAATGCTGAAACTGAATACGCTCACGGCGGATTATCTGAACGGACATGTGCAGATAGCTGTTCCGCCGGAAAGAAGAACTGGAAATGGGAAGTTCCTCGACCTGAAAGGCGCCAAAGGAAATAATTTAAAAAATGTGGATGTTCGCCTGCCGCTCGGTAAATTCATTGTGGTAACGGGCGTGAGCGGAAGCGGAAAATCAACGCTCATCAACGAAACCTTATATCCGCTATTGAGCCATCATGCTTTTGGTTCAAAGGGGATTGCCCTGGAGTATAAGACCATCAAAGGGCTGGAAAATATTGACAAGGTGATTGAAATAGATCAGTCGCCGATCGGCCGTACACCGCGCAGTAATCCGGCAACCTATTGCGGATTCTTTACCGATATCAGAACTTTATTTGCATCCATACCGGAAGCCAAGATCAGAGGCTATACTGCCGGCAGGTTTTCTTTCAATGTGAAAAGCGGCCGCTGCGATGTTTGCGAAGGCGGCGGAATGCGCGTGATCGAGATGAATTTTTTGCCGGATGTATATGTGCATTGTGAAAAATGCAATGGCAAAAGATATAACCGGGAAACCCTGGAGATCCGTTATAAAGGAAAATCGATCAGCGATGTGCTGGACATGACGGTGGATGAGGCGGTGGAATTTTTTCAGAACGTGCATTATCTCTATCGCAAGATCAAAGTATTGCAGGAAGTAGGACTGGGATATATCACCCTCGGGCAGTCTGCCGTAACGCTCAGCGGGGGAGAAGCGCAGCGGGTAAAGCTGGGAACAGAACTATCGAAGCGGGAAACAGGAAAAACATTTTACATACTCGATGAACCTACCACCGGTTTGCATTTTGAGGATATCA
>Ga0207707_10003168_pt1 | contig 14608 bp, 15 predicted proteins | sample KBSC83BmetaG_FD_184336 | JGI IMG/M metagenome (GOLD analysis project Ga0207707, IMG submission 184336) | Corn rhizosphere microbial communities from Kellogg Biological Station, Michigan, USA - KBS C8-3B metaG (SPAdes) (version 2) | ecosystem: Host-associated > Plants > Roots > Rhizosphere ...
CCCTGATGGCGCACTGGATCGGGCCGGGCTCCGGCAGATCATCCTGACAGATCCGACCGCCCGCGCTGACCTCAACGCCATCGTCCATCCGGCGGTGTACCTCCGGATTGAAGAGGAACTGGCGGCCCTTCGTGCCAGGCGCCAGCCGGTTGCAGTAGTGGAAGTCCCGCTCCTCGTCGAAACCGGAGCCGCCGGTCGCTTTGACCAGGTGGTGCTGGTCGAGGCGCCTCGCGCGCAGATCATCGAGCGGCTGGTGCGGATCCGCGGACTGGACCGGGAGACCGCCCGGCGCTTTCTGGAGGCACAGGCGCCCGCCATCTCGGCTCGCGGGCAGAGCGACTTCGTGATCCGGAATGAGGGATCCCTGGAAGCGCTCGAACGGGCCGCCCAGGCGGTGTGGCGGAAGCTCGCCAACGATGTTTGATTTCACCGGGCCGCGTATCTATCCCCTCACCGCAGCCAGCCTACGATAAGGGAGTGTCCGTGTCGAACGTTCCGGAGCAACTGCGGTACACGGCAGAGCATGAGTACGTGCAGCCCACTGGCGACGGCGCCGTCGCGACGGTAGGCATCACCGACTATGCGCAGGGCGAACTGGGCGACATCGTCTATGTGAGCCTGCCCCGGGTCGGCGACACCTTTGAGGCGCACCAGTCCTTCGGCACCATTGAAGCGGTCAAGGCGGTGTCCGAACTGTTCATGCCGGTGGCCGGTGAAGTGGTCGAGGTCAACGGGGCGCTCGACGCCGATCCCGCCGTGGTGAACCGGGATCCGTATGGTGCTGGCTGGATGGTCAAGCTGCGCCTCTCGGATCCTTCAGCCATGGGTGGCCTGCTCGATGCTGCGGCCTATCGGAAGCACATCGGCGAGTAGTGCGCCGGGTGCAGCTGCTGCTCCTGAATTGGCGCCCCGGGTGCGTTGCCCCGGGGCGTCCGTCCGTTTATCGCCTGTCGAGGTAGTGTCATGACCACCGTCACACCGCCGTCCCGCTCCGATCGTCCACCCGTTGCCCGCCCAGCGACCGAACTGGTCTCGGGCCGGCAGACTCAATTCGCGTCGCGCCATATCGGGCCGCGCAGCGACGACATCCAGGCCATGCTTGGCACCCTCGGCCTGGACTCGCTCGATGCCCTCGCCGACGCGGTGGTGCCCGGGGATATCCGGCTGCGCCGGCCACTGGCGCTGCCGCCGGGCCGGAGCGAGCGCGAAGTCCTGCAGGCCCTCCGGGCCATGGCCGGGCAGAACCAGGTCTTCCGGTCCTACATCGGCCTGGGATATCACGGGACTTTCACACCGCCGGTTGTCCTCCGGAACATCCTGGAGAACCCGGGCTGGTACACCGCCTACACGCCGTACCAGGCGGAGATCGCCCAGGGACGGCTGGAAGCACTGCTCACCTTCCAGACGGTGACCGCCGACCTGACGGGGCTGCCCATCGCCACCGCCTCGCTGCTCGACGAAGCCACGGCTGCCGCCGAGGCGATGGCCATGACGGCGGCGATGAGCCGCCAGCCGGCGCCGCATACCTGGCTGGTGGATGCACAGTGTCATCCCCAGACCATTGCCGTGGTCCGGACCCGCGCTGAGGCCCGTGGCATCACCATCGTGGTCGGAGAGCCCGACACCTTCACCTTTGACGCGGGCGTCATCGGCTGCCTGGTCCAGTACCCCGCAACCGACGGCGCACTGCGCGATTTCCGGGCGCTGGCGGAGCGAGCCCATGCCGCCGGAGCGCTCGTCACGGCGGCCACCGACCTGCTGGCGCTGGCGCTGATCGAGTCGCCAGGAGCGTGGGGCGCGGATATCGCGGTCGGCAACAGCCAGCGGTTCGGGGTGCCGATGGGCTACGGCGGCCCGCACGCAGCGTTCTTCGTCACTCGCGACGAATACAAGCGTCACCTGCCGGGCCGCATCATCGGCATGTCGCGCGATACCGACGGCCGGCCGGCGCTGCGCATGGCACTCCAGACCCGGGAGCAGCACATCCGCCGGGAGAGGGCCACCAGCAACATCTGCACGGCGCAGGTTCTGCTCGCGGTCATGGCCGCCATGTACGCGGTCTATCACGGCCCCGACGGGATTCGCCGCATCGCGGAGCAGGTGCACAGCCGGGCGGTGCTGTTGTCCAACGCGCTCCGCCGCCTGGGCTACCACGTGGTCCACGAGGCGTTCTTCGACACGATTGCGGTCGACGTGGAGAAATGGGCCGCGGCGCGCATTCTCGATGCGGCGCGCGCCCGCAGGATCAACCTGCGGCAGCTGTCGCCCACCCGGCTGGCGGTCGCGCTGGATGAGACCGTGACGCTGGGCGATCTGGCCGACCTCATCACCGTCTTCTCCCGGGACGAGTCGCTGCCGTTCATGCTGAACGACCTCGGGGTGACGCGGGACAGCGCCATTCCCGTTTCGCTGCGCCGGACCAGCGCCTACCTGACCCACCAGGTCTTCCAGCGCTACCGCAGCGAGACCGAGATGCTGCGCTACCTCAAGCGGCTGGAGTCGCGTGATCTCTCGCTCACATCCGCCATGATCCCGCTGGGCTCCTGCACCATGAAGCTCAACGCGACAACCGAGATGATCCCTATCGGTTTCCGTGAGTTCAACCGGCTGCATCCCTTTGCGCCGGAGGACCAGGCGCAGGGATATCAGGTGCTGTTCTCCCAGCTGGAGGACCAGCTCGCGGAAATCACCGGGTTTGCGAGGGTCTCGCTCCAGCCGAACGCCGGCGCGCAGGGGGAGTTTGCGGGCCTGATGGTCATCCGCGCGTGGCACACGGCCCGTGGTGACACCGGCCGCACCACCTGCCTCATCCCGACGTCGGCGCACGGAACCAATCCGGCCAGCGCCGTCATGGCCGGGATGAAGGTCGTCAATGTCCGCAGCGACGAGCTGGGCAACATTGATGTCGCCGACCTCAAGGCCAAGGCCGCCGAGCACCGTGACTCGCTCGCGGCGCTGATGGTGACCTACCCGTCCACCCACGGGGTGTTCGAGGGCTCCATCCGCGACATCTGCCGTATCGTGCACGAGCAGGGTGGGCAGGTGTACATGGACGGCGCCAACATGAACGCGCAGGTGGGCCTCTGCCGTCCCGCCGATATCGGCGCCGATGTCTGTCACCTGAACCTGCACAAGACCTTCTGCATTCCCCACGGCGGTGGCGGGCCCGGCATGGGGCCGATCTGCGTGGCTGCACACCTCGCGCCGTTCCTGCCCGGGCATCCGGTAGTGGATCTCGGGCACGGTGCGCCGTGTGGCACCATCTCCGCCGCGCCGTGGGGCAGCGCCATGATCCTGCCCATTTCCTGGGCCTACATCGCGCTCATGGGTGCTGATGGCCTGACCGAGGCCACCAAGGTGGCCATTCTCAACGCCAACTACATTGCCAAGCGGCTGGAAGGGCACTTCGAGCTGCTGTACTGCGGCGCGCGCGGGCTGATTGCGCACGAATGCATCCTCGACATGCGACCCTTCAAGCAGAGCGCCGGCGTCGAAGTGGAGGACATCGCGAAGCGGATCATCGATTTCGGGTTCCACCCGCCCACGGTGTCGTTCCCGGTGGCCGGAACGCTGATGATCGAGCCGACCGAGAGCGAGTCGAAGGAGGAACTCGACCGCTTCTGCGACGCGATGATCGCCATTCGTGAGGAGATCCGCGAAATCGAGAATGGCACGGCGAGCCGGGAGCGCAACCTGCTCACCGAATCACCGCACACGCTGGCACAGTGCACCGCCAACGAGTGGAACCGCCCCTATTCGCGCGAGCGCGCGGCATTCCCCGCCCCGGAAGCCCGGACCCACAAGGTCTGGCCCTCCGTTTCACGCGTGGATGGCGCGTTTGGTGATCGCAACCTCGTCTGTACCTGGAGTGATGCGTACGCCAGCGCCTGATGGCAGGAACCGGTGCTGACCGCCGGCCCGTCTCCCGTCGGGATGCTGGCCGGGGTCGCGCCGCTCGACTGGCAGCTCTGGCTTGACCATTCACCGCGGCCCGGCTGGTCCAACATGGCGTATGACCAGGCCCTGCTCGATCTTGCGGCCGGGGGCGAAGCAACGCTGCGGATCTATCAGTGGGATCCCTGGTGCCTGTCGTTCGGGCGACACGAGCCGGCCTTGCGGCGCTACGACCGCAAGATGATCGAATCACTGGGACTCGACACGGTGCGGCGGCCCACCGGGGGGCGAGCGGTGTGGCACGCGCAGGAACTGACTTATGCCGTGGCGGCACCGGCGGCGGCATTCGGTGATCTTGCTCGCGCGTATCGCCTCATTCACGCCATGCTGCAACAGGCGGTAGCGGAGCTCGGCGTGCAGGCGGTCCTCGCCAGCGCGCCCGCCAAACCGCTTTCGCTCGATGCTGGCGCCTGTTTCGCGACGCCGGCCGGCGGTGAAGTCGTGACCAGCGCGGGCAAGCTGGTCGGCAGCGCCCAGCTCCGCCAGAACGGCGGCCTGCTGCAGCACGGCTCGCTGCTGCTGGATGGCGATCAGCGCCTGGTGCGCACGGTGGCACAGGGCGACGCGGCCGAAGCGCACTGCACCACCCTGACCGAGGCGCTGGGCCGCCCGGTGAGCTTCACCGAGGCCGCCAGCGCGGTCGTCTCCGCCGCGGGCTCGTGGCCAGGGCGCTGGCACGAGCTTCGCACGCCGTCATTCGCGCTGGAGGAGCTGGCCGCACAGCATGCGGAGCAGTTCCGGTCGCCAGCATGGACCTGGCGCCGCTGACTGCTGGACGGACAGCGCCCAGTTTCTCACATTGCAGCACGTGACGCACGCGACCCACGCGACCCCGTCCCGGGATGGCCCACGATGCGCCAGCTGAGATCCACCATCACGTTCGCGCTCTGCATGGCCGCCTGCGCGCCGCTGGACGCGCAGGCGCCCGCCGGCACGATCGTGATCGTCACCGGGGAGCAGGCCACGCTTCCCGTTCCTACCCTGATCGAGGGCGCCGCCAACACGCGGGCCAACCAGGAGCTGGCTGACCAGCTCTTCCTCCGGCTGGCAGTCCGGAAGCCGGGCCACGCCACTACCGACGAAGCCGGCTATGAACCCCAGCTGGCCCGGAGCTGGAGCCGCCGCGATTCAGTGACGCTCGTGTTCGATCTCGACCCGAGGGCCCGCTGGCAGGATGGCGTCCCCGTCACGGCGCGTGACGTGATATTCACCTTCCGGCGGGCGCGGGACCCGGCCATCTCGCCGTCACTGGCCGACCTGCTGCGCTATGTGGCGGACGTAAGCGCCGAGGGGAATCAGCGGATCGTGGTCCGCTTCACGCGGGCCTATGGTGAACAGTTCTTCGACGCCACGTACTACGTGCAGCCGCTGCCGGCTCATCTGCTCGAGGGGATGCAATCGGATGGCATCGCGCCATCGCCGTTCAGCCGTGCACCGGTGGGCGATGGCCCCTATCGCTGGGTGCGAAGCGTCCCGGGTGAATCGGTCGAACTGGCCGCGGTCCCGGACTTCTTCCTGGGGCGGCCAGGGCTGGCCCGCGTGATTTTCCGCACCGCCACCGACCCCGCGGCGCGCATGAACCTGCTGCTGAGCGGCGAGGCGGACGCGATGGCGGCGGTGGTGCCCCCCCTGGACAATCGTGCCCGGCTGGAAAAGTCCGGCGACTTCCGGCTGGTGACCACGCCCTCCGATCTGCTGGGCTATTTCCTGTTCAACCTGCGCGCCAGCGGAGACAGCACCCGGCCCCATCCGATCCTGGGTGATGTCCGCGTCCGCCGGGCGATCACGCTGGCGCTCGATCGTCAGGCCATGAGCCAGTCGGTATTCGGACCCTACAGCAAGGTGCCCTTCGGGCCGGTGTCCCAGCTGCTCTGGCTCGGCAACGTCTCGCCCAGGGCACGACCCCAGAGCGTCGCCCAGTCGCGCGCCCTGCTTCGGGACGCCGGCTGGCGCGACAGCGATGCCGATGGCACGCTCGATCGTAACGGCGTGCCGCTGGAAGTCAGCATCATCGTTCCGTCCTCCAGCCTCATGCGCCACCAGCTGAGCGTCATTGCACAGGAGCAGCTCCGCCAGGTCGGCGTCAAGCTCGACGTGCTGGTGCTGGAGCGCCCGGTCTGGCAGGAACGCTTCGTGGGCGGACGCTTCGACCTCTCGTTCGGCGCCATGCGCCAGGTTCCCACTCCGTCGGGGCTCACCGATTCGTGGACCTGCAAGGGCGCCAGCAACGTGTCGCACTATTGCGACCCGATAGTGGATTCCCTGCTGGCTGCGGCCATCGTCTCCCAGGGCAATCCCACGGCCACCTTCGTGCAGGCGCTGCGCCTCATGGAGAACGATGCGGCAGCCACATTCCTCTACGCTCCGCTCGAAGTCATCGCGGTGCACCGTCGCTACGAGCATGTGGAATTGCGGGACGGCTCGCCGTGGCTCATGCTCTGGCGCTGGAATGTGCGGCGCGGGCAGGAACTCCCGCGGGATCGCGTGACCCGCTGAAATGACGTGGCTCGCCGGACGGGTGGGCCAGGCCATCATCACGGCCGTGGTGGCCGTGATCCTGGCCTTCTTCGTCATGCGTGCCGCACCGGGGGATCCGCTCGCCCGGCTGGGCGATGAGCACCCGCTCTCACCCCGGCAGATGGAGACGCTCCGCGCCCGCTACGGACTCGACCAGCCGCTGACCACCCAATTCACCAGCTTCCTCTCCGGCGCCGTCCGCGGCGACTTCGGTACGTCCATCGAGTATGGCCGGCCCGTCACCGGACTCATCATCCAGCGGCTGCCCGCCTCGCTGCTGCTGGGCGGCACCGTTCTGCTCATCACCTTTGCCCTCGGCTCCTGGCTGGGCGCGCTGCAGGCGGTACGTTCTGGCGGCAGAACGGAACAGGCCATCGGCGTGCTGTCGCTCGCGGCGTACGCCACCCCGTCGTTCTGGCTGGGATTGGTGCTCGCCTGGCTGGTGGGAATCGTCTGGCGGGTGCTCCCCGCGGCCGGCATGCATGACCCGCTCCTCCCGTCCGACGCCACGTTCGGTACCCGCGCAGTGGACGTGCTTCGCCACCTGATCCTGCCAGCCGTCACGCTCGCAGCGGTCAACATCGGCGCCACCATGCGGCACCAGCGCAGCGCCATGCTGCATGCCCTGCGCGAACCATACGTCCAGGCCGCCCGGGCGCGCGGGCTCACCGAGCCGCGGGTCCGCTGGCACCACGCGTTCCGCAACGCACTCTTTCCCGTGGTGACACTCTTCGGGCTCTGGCTGCCACTGGTGGTGGCGGGCTCCGTGTTCGTGGAGAAGGTATTCGCCTGGCCCGGGCTCGGTGCGCTCGCCGCCGATGCCGTGAGCGCTCGGGACTATCCCCTGCTCATGGGCATCACGGTGCTGGTATCGCTCATGGTAGTGGGCGGCGCGCTGGTGGCCGACGCCGCCTACGCACTGCTGGATCCGCGGGTGCGGCGCGCGTGAGCCTGCCACTGACTCCTGCGCTGCGGCGCACATTCCGGACGCCGGCGGGACGGGCGGGTGCCATGGCACTCGGCGCCATCGTGCTGTTCGGCCTGCTCGCTCCACTGGCGCTCCCGGATCCGTCAGCCCAGCCCGACATCATCAGCGGCGCATTGCTGGCGCCCAGCGCGCTCCACCCATTCGGCACCGATCAGTTGAGCCGGGACGTGCTGGCACGGGTCGCGTCGGGCGCGCGCGTGTCGCTCGCGGTGGCAGCCGTGGCGGTGGCGCTGTCCATGACCCTCGGCGCGCTGGTGGGACTCATCGCCGGGTACGTTGGTGGTGCCGTGGATGCAGTGCTGATGCGCGCGGTGGATGGGGCAATGGCGGTGCCCCGGCTCTTCGTGCTGCTGCTCCTCGTGGCCGCGTGGGAGCAGATGCCACTGGTGGCCCTCATGGTGATGATCGGCGCCACCGGGTGGCTGGGGACCAGCCGCCTGGTGCGTGCCGAGGTCCTGCGCCTGAAGGAGACCGATTTCGTGCGCGGCGCCGAGGCGCTCGGGGCCCGGGCGGGCCGCGTTATGTTTCGGCACCTGCTGCCCAATACCATGGGACCGCTGCTCGTGGCCGCCACGCTTGGCGTGGGCGACGTCATCCTGCTGGAGGCGGGACTGTCCTTTCTCGGCATGGGTGTCCGGCCGCCCACGCCGTCCTGGGGCGGCATGATCCTGGATGGCAAGGACGTGCTCACCGCGGCGCCGTGGGTCAGCATCTTCCCCGGTCTGGCGATCATCGCCACCGTACTGGCTGTCAACCTGTTCGGCGACGCCCTTCGCGCCGCCACCGATCCGCGGGAGACATGAGCGCCCTACTCGAAGTCCACGACCTGCGCGTTTCCTTCCCTGACCGCGTGGCGGGACGTATCCACCCGGTGGATGGCGTTTCGTTCGACATCGAGCGGGGAAAAACCCTGGCCCTGGTGGGCGAGTCAGGCTGCGGCAAGAGTCTCACCAGTCTGGCGCTGCTCCGCCTGGTCCCACCGCCCGGCCGCATTGATGGCGGCAGCGCGGTGTCGCTCGACGGGACCGACGTGCTGGCCCTCAAGGGCGATGCGCTGCGACAGGTGCGAGGCCGTCGCATCGCGATGATTTTCCAGGATCCGATGACCAGCCTGAACCCCGTCTTCCGGATCGGCGACCAGATTACTGAAGTCATCCACGCGCACTTTGATGTGTCGCGGCAGGATGCCCGCGCGCAGGCGGTGGCCCTGTTGCAGGAGGTGGGAATCCCCGATCCGGCCGAGCGGCTGCGTGCGTATCCCCACCAGCTCTCGGGCGGCATGCGCCAGCGTGTCATGATCGCGATCGCCCTCGCGGGCCAGCCCGAACTCCTCATCGCCGATGAGCCCACCACCGCACTCGACGTCACGGTGCAGGCCCAGATCCTGGAGCTGCTGGATCACCTGCGTCAATCACGCGGCATGGCGATGCTGCTGATCACCCATGACCTTGGCATCGTCGCCGGGCGCGCCGACCATGTGGCGGTCATGTATGCGGGCCAGATCATCGAGTCCGCACCGACAGCGCAGCTCTTCGAGCACCCATCGCATCCCTACACCGTCGGCCTCTTCGGTTCGGTGCCCCGCCTGACGGGACCCGTGGAACGACTCACGCCTATCGCCGGCACGGTGCCCCCGCCTAATGCCTGGCCCGAGGGCTGCCGCTTCCGGCCACGCTGCCCGATCAAACACCCGAAGAGCGCCACGATGCCGCCGCTCCTCGCGGTCGGGCCCGGACATGCGATGCGTTGCTGGCTGGCGGAGGACGAGCGGTGAGCGCGGAACCGGAAGCACCTATCCTGGTCGTCCAGCACCTGGTCAAGCACTACGACGCCGGCGGATTTCTTCAGCGCGACCGGCCGCCGGTGCGGGCCGTGGACGGCGTCTCCTTCGATATCGGCCGGGGTGAAACACTGGCGCTGGTCGGCGAGTCCGGCTGCGGCAAGAGCTCGGTCGGGCGCACCATTCTCCGGCTGCAGGACCCCACCGCCGGCACCGTCCAGTTCGAGGGGCACGATGTCTTTGCGCTCGGCCGCGAGGCACTACGCGTGCTACGGCGCCGGATGCAGATCATCTTTCAGGATCCATATTCATCGCTCAACCCGCGGATGACCGTGGGCGAGGCGGTGGCCGAAGGCATCCGGATTCATCGCCTGGCGCGGGGCGCCGATGTCGCGCGGCGCGTGGCATCATTGCTGGAGGAAGTGGGGCTGGACCCGAGCTATGCCAGCCGGTACCCGCACGAATTCTCCGGCGGGCAGCGGCAGCGAATCGGCATTGCGCGCGCCCTGGCGGTTGAACCGTCCTTCATCGTATGTGACGAACCAGTCTCGGCGCTGGATGTGTCGGTTCAGGCCCAGGTCATCAACCTCCTGCGCGACCTCCAGGAACGGCGAGGGCTCTCCTATCTGTTCATTGCCCACGATCTCGCGGTCGTGCGGCAGATAGCCCACCGGATTGCGGTGATGTATCTGGGCCAGATCGTGGAAATCGGGCCGGCCGAATCGCTGCTGCGGGATCCGCGCCATCCCTATACCCAGGCCCTGCTGTCCGCCGTGCCCAAGCCGGACCCGGACGCGCTGCAGGATCGCATCGTGCTCAGTGGTGATCTGCCTAGCCCCTCTCGTCCGCCATCCGGCTGCCGCTTCCACACCCGCTGCTTTCACCCGCTCCGCGACCAGCGCTGCGTCAGTGAAATCCCGCTCCTCCGCCCCATCACCGGCACCCGGGTCGCCTGTCACTACGCAGAGACCGTGGCTGTGCCACAGGTCACCGCCTCCTCGGCCCCATAGCCCTATCCTTCCCGGTACAGTCGCCCGGCTAAGGGCGGCTGGTGAGACCCCGTCAAGGAGTGCAACATGGCGACGGAAAACAAACGGGACCAGCTTCGTGACAGTGCAGCCAAGCACCGAGCGAAGGGCAAGCTCGAGGAAGCGGGTGGCAAGCTGCGCGAGGCCTATGGCGACCTGGCGGACGATCCGAGCCAGGAGTTCAGGGGAAAGGTCCAGGAACTGAAGGGCAAGCTCCGCCAGGGATTGGGCAGGACCGAGGAGAAGCTTGCCGAAGCTGGAGAGTCCGACGACGAACCCGAAGACGAGACAGCCTGACATCGAAACCGGCGGCCAAGGGCCGCCGGTTTTACTATTATGCTCCAGTTACCGATGTCACTGTCATCATTCACCGAAGGCGCCCGATCCGTGCATCGCCAGACCGTGTCGAGCGGAGCACCGTGGGAACCGCTGGTTGGTTACTCACGCGCGGTGCGATCCGGCCGGCACATTCACGTGTCCGGTACCACGGCCGTGGACCAGAGCGGCCATGTTGCCTGTCCCGGTGACGCCGAAGGCCAGACGCGGCGCGCACTGGAGATCATCGTGCACGCGCTCGCCGAGCTCGGCGCCTCGGCTCAGGACGTGGTGCGGACCCGCATCTACGTGACCGATATCACCCAGTGGGAAGCGATCGGACGAGCCCACGGCGAGATCTTCGGCAGTGTTCGCCCTGCCACGTCAATGGTGGAAGTACGCAGCCTGATTGACCCTGCCATGCTGGTTGAGATCGAAGTGGAGGCACTCGTGGAGTCAGGACCGGACGCATGAGACGGCAGCCCATACTGCAGGTGGACGCCTTTGCCGATCGGGCCTTCATCGGGAATCCCGCGGCGGTCTGTGTGCTGGAAGAGCCCGCCGAGGACGCGCTGATGCAGCAGATCGCCATGGAGATGAACCTGTCGGAGACGGCGTTCCTGCGGCGTCACGATGACGGCCATTGGGATCTCCGCTGGTTTACGCCAACGGTTGAAGTGGATCTCTGCGGCCATGCGACGCTTGCCAGCGCCCATGCGCTCTGGCACGAACACGGCGTGCAGGCCGCGGAACTCCAGTTTCAGACCCGGAGCGGCACGTTGCGCGCCCGTCAGGTCACCAACGGCATCGAGCTCGACTTTCCCGCTGTCAACGTCAAGCCCGAATCACCGCCGCCGGGCCTGCTCGAGGCGCTCGGCGCACCCGCCCGTTCCGTCTCGCGCAACAGGATGGATTGGCTGGTGGAGCTGGAGAGCGCCAGCGCGGTGCGGTCGCTCGCTCCTGACATGCACCGGCTCTCGACGCTGCCGGCCCGCGGCGTCATCGTCACCGCAGCCAGCGACGACCCCCGCTTCGACTTCATCTCCCGCTTCTTTGGCCCTGGCTCGGGCGTGCCGGAAGATCCGGTGACCGGATCGGCCCACTGCGCGCTGGCACCGTTCTGGAGTGCGCGCCTCGGCCGCAGCTCACTCACCGGATACCAGGCGTCGGCGCGCGGCGGCGTGGTCGGCACGGTCGTCAAGGGTGACCGCGTGCTGCTGCAGGGCGGTGCCGTCACCGTGATGCGCGGTGAACTGCTCCTGTGATCAGCGGGCCCGAGGCCTTCGACGCGCTGGATATGCGGGTGGGGCGGGTCACCCGCGCGGAGCCAAACGCGGCCGCCCGGAAACCGGCCTACTGCCTGTGGATCGATTTCGGGCCGCTGGGCGAGAAGCGCTCGAGCGCGCAGCTGACGGTTGCCTACAGGGCGGAAGAACTGGTGGGACAGCTGGTGGTAGCTGCCATGAATCTTGGAACCCGGCGCATTGCCGGTTTCGAATCCGAGGTCCTGGTGCTCGGCCTGCCGGATGCGCAGGGCAATGTGATCCTGCTCGCCCCGGAACGGGACGTGCCGCTGGGCGGCCGCGTTTACTGAGCCGGTTCAGCCAGGCGGCAGCGAATCGGTGGCCGGACGCAACATGAACCCGGTCACGGTGCCATCCCGTGTCAGTGTCCACTGCAGCAGCATGCGATGCGTCGAGCGCTCGAACGTCGCCAGACGGGAATAGACGGTCAGCGAGTCCTGGCGCGACAGCTCTTCCTGCGGCGCGCCCTGCTCGGCGCCCAGGCCATCCACCGTGCGGCCAGCAAATGATGCCAGCGCTGCGGGCGATGGGAAGGTCTGCTTCATCTCCGGTGAGAACCGCGCCCAGAGCGGCGCAAAGTCGCGCTGGTAGAACCAGGTCGTGTAGGTTCTGCCCTGCTGCTGCGGGTCGCGGCCCCGGCCACTGCAGCCGCCGGCCATGGCCAATCCGGTCAGAAGCAGGAGCCGCACGGATGCCTGCATGCACTATGCTCCATCAAGGTGTGCCTTGAGCGTAGCACCATGGTTCTCACTCCCGCAACCCGGAGCCAGCGTGAAGGTGTACCTGTCGGTGGATATGGAGGGCATCGCCGGGGTGGTGCACGAGTTGCAGACCGATCCCACCAACCCGGCGGTCGCCGCCGACTACGCGCGGTCCTGCCGCTTCATGACCGGCGAGGCAAACGCGGCAGTTCAGGGCGCGCTGGACGCCGGCGCCACACGCGTGGTGGTCAATGACAGCCACTGGCTCATGCGCAACCTCATCGCCGACGAGCTCCATCCGGCCGCCGAACTGATCAGCGGCAGCCCCAAGCCACTTTCCATGATGGAAGGCGTCCAGGAAGATTTCGATGCCGCCTGCTTCATCGGCTACCATGGGCAGGCCGGCACCGGTGGGTCGGTCATTGATCACACCTACACCGACAAGGTGTATCAGGTGCGGGTGAATGGCCGCGCCGTGGGCGAACTGGCGTTGAACGCGGCGGTTGCCGGGTGCTACGGCACCCCGGTGGCCTTCGCGAGCGGCGACAACACGCTGGCAGCAGAGGCACGCGAATTCCTGGGCGATCAGGTCGGCACCGTCGCCGTCAAGCAGGCCATCAGCCGGTATGCCGCCCGGAGCCTCTCGCCCGAACGGGCCCGCGCGGCCATTCGCGCCGGCGTCGCCGATGCTCTGAAGCGCCCCCATCCAGTTTTCACGTTCGGCTCGCCCGTCACTTTCGAGACCGACTACGCCAGGTCAGTCCACGCGGACATGGCCGAGCTGTTGCCTGGCGCGGAGCGCGTCGGCGCGCGCACGGTCCGGTATGCCCACGACAATTACCTGGCGGCCTTTCGCGCGTGGCGTGCCATGTACAACCTGGCCGGAGCGGACTGATCCGTGGAAACGATCTTCATCACCGGAGCCAATCGCGGTATCGGGCGGGAACTGGTGCGGCAGTGCACCGCGCGGGGCGATCGGGTCATTGCCACGGCCCGGCGGGAAGAAGCCGTGGAGGAACTCCGGAAGGAGTTCGGAGCGCAGGTACTGGCACTCCGATGTGACGTCAGCGACGATGCGTCCATCGCCGGCGCCCGGCAGCGCCTGGACGGAGCCGTATCGTCACTCGACCTGCTGTTCAACTGCGCCGGCCTCTATTCGCTGCACTCCGACCACTGGGATCCCGACGCCACCACGTTCGACACCGTGTCCCGCCGGGAGCTGGCCACCGTCTTCGACGTAAATGCAGCCGGTCCGATGCTGGTGCTCAAGGCGCTGCTGGACCTGCTGCGCCGCTCGGCGCGCCCCCGCGTGCTGAACCTCTCGTCCCTGCTCGGGTCCGTCAGCTCGCGCGAGTCGGCCGGTGACTACGCGTATGCCGCGAGCAAGGCGGCGCTCAACATCATGACCCGGACCGTTGCGGCGGAATTCCGTGATGACCGGCTCATCGCGGTTGCGATCACGCCGGGATGGGTGCACACGGAAATGGGCGGCGCCAATGCGGCGCTCTCGCCGGAAGAGTCGGTGCGCGGCCTGCTCGCGGTGGCGGACCGGCTGACCATCGCCGATAGCGGCACCTTCATTGACTACGAAGGCGTGTCGCAGCCGTGGTGATCAGCCACGTTCCAGCGTGAAGATCGGAATCTCCGGGGGACAGCAGAATCTGGCTTCGATCTCCACCGTACCCACACCACGTGACACATACAGCGGCGCGCGGGTGTCCCGGTACCATCCCTCGATGAATCGTCCCGAGCCGACTGGACGGTACGGCACCCAGCCAGGAAGCCGGATCTGACCGCCATGGGTATGACCGGACAGCAACGCCGCGGGCAGCCGCGGGATGGAACTTGGCAGGCGCTCGGCGTACGCGGGACAATGCACCATCCAGATGTCGGCCTCGGAGAGATCCGGATCCAGTACCTCCGGCCCCAGCGATGGTTCGCGATAGAGCGCGTCCCCCAGCCCTGCGATCCCGAGCCGGCCGCTGCCCTGACGCAGCACCAGCCTGGCATCCTGGAGCAGG
>Ga0207707_10003170_pt1 | contig 14597 bp, 12 predicted proteins | sample KBSC83BmetaG_FD_184336 | JGI IMG/M metagenome (GOLD analysis project Ga0207707, IMG submission 184336) | Corn rhizosphere microbial communities from Kellogg Biological Station, Michigan, USA - KBS C8-3B metaG (SPAdes) (version 2) | ecosystem: Host-associated > Plants > Roots > Rhizosphere ...
AGATGCGAGTAGCGCTTCATGTCGAGCAGCGGGACTTCGCACGAGATCGCGCCATAGAGCTGCGGGTACTCGGTGAGCATGTTGCCCATCAACAAGCCGCCATTGCTGCCGCCTTCCGCGCCGAGGTGTTGCGGCGACGTCACGCCGCGTTTGATCAGGTCTTCCGCGACCGCCGCGAAATCCTGGTACGCCTTCGGGCGATTCGCCTTGAGCGCGGCCTTGTGCCACGACGGGCCGTACTCGCCGCCGCCGCGGATGTTGGCGATCACGTACACGCCGCCGCGTTGCAGCCATGCGCGGCCGATCGAGCCGGAATAATGCGGCAGCAGTGAAACTTCGAAGCCGCCGTAGCCGTATTCCAGCGTGCGGTTCTTGCCGTCAAGCTTCATGTCCTTCGGTGCGATCTCGAAGTACGGCACGCGGGTGCCGTCTTTCGAGGTGACGAAGTGCTGGCTGACTTCGAATTTCGACGCATCGAAGAACGCCGGTTCCTGCTTGATCTTCTTCGCGGGCTCGCTGCCCAGTACGCCGCGTTCCAGCGAGGGCGGATCGAGGAAGCCGGTGACGGTGAGCCAGTATTCGTCGGAGTGATCGGGGTCGGTGCCGACCACTGCGACGGTGCTGAACTTCGGCGCGCCCGGCAGCGCTTCGCGCGCCCACGCGCCGTTGCCGGATGCGGGCGGCGTCAGCACGTCGAGGCGGCTTTTCACATCGTCCAGCACGTCGAGGATCAGGTGGTGCTGCGTCCACGAGTACCCGGCGAGCGCGGTGTGCGCATCGGGCGTGAACAACGCGATGAAGTCACGCTTGCCCGCCATGAAGTCGTCGAAGTTCATCGCGACCAGCGCGCCCGCAGGCCAGGTCTTGCCACCGACCGTCCATGGCGATTTCGTTTGCACCACCAGCCACTGGCGGTGCACGTCGGCGTTGGCGTCTTCCGGTACGTCCACCTTCACCAACTTGCCGTCATTCGACTGGTACATGTCGCCGTGGTAGAAATCCTTCTGCACGGAAACAAAGTCGCGCTCGAAACCCTTGGTGCGGTCGTGGTACGCACCGATCGCCAGGTCATCCGGCTTGCCTGCGTACACCAGCTTCGCCGACGACAGCGGTGTGCCGCGCGTCCACTCCTTGACGATGCGCGGATAGCTGGATTTGGTCATCGAGCCCGGACCGAAATCGGTGCCGACATATACATGGTCGGCATCGATCCAGCCGATTTCGGTTTTCGCAACCGGCAGGAAGAAGCCGCCTTTCACGAACGACTTCGACGGCAGGTCGAACTCGCGCACCTCCACCGCGTCACCGCCGCCCGGCGACAGCGACACGAGGCAATGCACGTAGTCGGGCTTCATGCATTCGGCACCCTTGAACACCCACTTCTTGCCCTCGGCCTTGTTGAGCGCGTCGATGTCCAGCACCGTTTCCCATTTCGGGTCGGTCTTCTCGAACTCCGCCAGCGTGGTGCGCCGCCAGATGCCGCGTGGATGCGTCTTGTCCTGCCAGAAGTTGTAGAGGTAGTCACCCATCCGTTGCACGTACGGAATGCGCGCCTCGGAATCGAGGACCTCGAGGATTTCGCCGCGGGTCTTGTTGAACTCCGGCGATTCCATGAAGGCTTTTTTCGTGACCGCGTTCTGCGCGTGCACCCAGTCCAGCGCCTTCGCGCCGTGGATGTCCTCGAGCCACAGGTACGGATCGTCGGATGCCGCGCTGGTAGCGGGCGCGCCGGATGCGGAAGCTGGGTTTGCCATTGCCATGCCTGTCATCGTGACGCCCAAGGCCAGGAACAACCAGACGTGTTTCATGCGCGACTCCCCAGTGCGACGAACGGATGAACGGCGAGTGTCGTGCTGGCATGACCCCGGTGCAAGTGACGAATAGCACACGGGTTCGGGAAACAAAAAGCCCCGCGCGAGGCGGGGCTTTTCGTCGAAACAGGATCAGCCGAAGATCAGTGCACCGCGAGCAGAGGAATAATTAAAAGGGCGACGATGTTGATGATCTTGATCAGCGGGTTCACGGCCGGACCGGCGGTGTCCTTGTACGGATCGCCGACGGTATCACCCGTCACCGCCGCCTTGTGCGCCTCGGAACCCTTGCCGCCGAAATTGCCATCCTCGATGTACTTCTTGGCGTTGTCCCAGGCACCGCCGCCGGTAGTCATGGAAATGGCGACGAACAAACCCGTGACGATGGTGCCGATCAGCACGCCGCCGAGTGCCTTCGGCCCCAGGATCAGGCCGACCAGGATCGGCACGACGACCGGCAGCAGAGACGGGATGATCATCTCCTTGATCGCGGACTTGGTCAGCATGTCCACCGCGCGGTCGTACTGCGGCTTGCCAGTGCCTTGCATGATGCCTTTGATATCGCGGAATTGGCGCCGCACTTCCTCGACCACCGAACCCGCCGCGCGACCCACCGCTTCCATCGCCATCGCGGCGAATAGGAACGGGATCAGGCCGCCGATCAGCAGGCCGATGATCACCATGTGGTCGGACAGGTCGAAGGTGAATGGCTGGTAGCTGATGCCGCTTGCCAAGGCCTGCGCCTTGCCGGCCGCATCGAGGTTGTGCGTGTAATCGGCGAACAGCACCAGTGCCGCCAGCGCGGCTGAGCCGATCGCATAACCCTTGGTGACCGCCTTGGTGGTGTTGCCGACGGCATCCAGCGGATCGGTCACGCCGCGCACTTCACTCGGCAGGTCGGCCATCTCGGCGATGCCGCCGGCGTTGTCGGTGATCGGACCGTAGGCATCCAGCGCCACGATCATGCCGGTCATGGACAACATCGCGGTGACGGCGATGGCGATGCCGTACAGGCCGCCGAAGTGAAAGGCGGTCCAGATCGCCGCGCAGATCGCCAGCACCGGCCACGCGGTCGCCTTCATCGAGATGCCCAGGCCGGCGATGATGTTGGTGCCGTGGCCAGTCGTCGACGCCTTGGCGATGTGCTGCACAGGCTTGTAGTTGGTGCCGGTGTAGTACTCGGTGATCCACACGATCAGGCCGGTCAGGATCAGGCCGCACAGCGAGCAGTAGAACAATGCGTTGCCAGAAATCGTTGCGCCGTCATCGCCGCTCAATCCCGCGGGGAACATCGCGTGGGTGATGAACCAGAATGCGATGGCGGCCAGTACCGCCGACACGATCACGCCCTTGTATAGCGCGCCCATGATCGAGCCGCCCTGTTTCACGCGTACGAAGAAGGTACCGATGATCGAGGCGATGATCGAGGCTGCACCCAGGACCAGCGGGTACAGCACCGCATCGGGATTGGCGGCGAACGCCAGCCCGCCCAGCAGCATGGTGGCGACCACCGTTACCGCGTAGGTCTCGAACAAATCGGCGGCCATGCCTGCGCAGTCGCCGACATTGTCGCCGACATTGTCGGCGATCACCGCCGGATTACGCGGATCGTCTTCCGGAATGCCGGCCTCGACCTTGCCGACCAGATCGGCGCCAACGTCCGCGCCCTTGGTGAAGATGCCGCCGCCCAGGCGCGCGAAGATGGAAATCAACGACGAGCCGAAGGCCAAACCGACCAGCGCATGCAGCGCCGCCTCGCCGGTGTAGCCGAAGTGCGGCAGAATCATGAAGTAACCGGTGACACCCAGCAGCGCCAAGCCCACCACCAGCATGCCGGTGATCGCGCCGCCGCGGAACGCCACGTTCATGGCCGGGCCGATGCCGTGACGCGCGGCCTCGGCGGTGCGCACGTTGGCGCGTACCGACACGTTCATGCCGATATAGCCGGTGGCGCCGGACAGGACCGCGCCGATGGCAAAACCGATTGCGGTGGCCCAGTTGAGGAAGAATCCGACCAGCAGGAACAACACCACGCCGGCAATGGCGATCGTGCCGTACTGGCGGTTGAGGTAGGCGCGCGCGCCTTCCTGGATGGCACCTGCAATTTCCTGCATGCGCTCGTTGCCGGCGGGCTGTTTCATGATCCAGCCGATGGACAAGACGCCGTAGAGAATCGCGATGATCGCGCAACCCAGCGCGATCCACATACCGTACTGTTCCAGCATCGGACAACCCCTTTCGGTGCATACCCCAACGGGCATTCCCGCCAGTATAGCGCCCTGGCGGCTTTCGGCCAGCCGGAAAATTTGTGGAACGCGGACAGGTTTTGGCGGGCGCGCCGGAGGTTTGGCGGCGGAGTATGCTCCACCGCGCGTAGCGTCTCCGCTCCCAGTAAATGGCACCGGAAAAAGGAGATGTGGCGATGTCGCGCTACCGTGGTGGCTTCATCGAATCGCGCGTCGCGCCATTCGTCTTGGGCGCGTTGCTGGCATTGCTTGCATGTAGCGCCTTCGCCCGGCAGTCTTCCGCGCCGTACGGGCCGCAGGATATCGCGGCGTTCCTCGGCACCTGGTGCGCGCAGGGCGATCCGTCAAAGCAGGCCTCGATCGCCACCGGCAACACGGGCGTTTTCCTGACACTGACCAATGAAACCGGCAGCACTTCGTACGGCCATCTGCAGGCGCCGGACCAGATCATCGCGCCCGAATGGCAGTTCGTGGTCGGACGATTGAGCCCGGACGGCAGCCAGATCAACTGGTCGAACGGCACGATGTGGGTGCGTTGCCCGAGCGGCGGAGCGTGGCCGGGTTGGCCGGGATATGTCCCGCAACTCACGGGTACCTGGTTTGCCAATGGCGACCGGTCGCGGCGGTGCACGATCAGCCAACAGCAAGGATCGCTGAGCCTGCAGAACGAGGTTGGCCAGACCGCCAATGGTTCATTCGTCCGCAGGCGCGACATAACCACCAACTGGAACGGCACCGTCATCAACGGTCGCGTGAGTCGCGACGGCGATCGCATCGACTGGAGCAACGGCACGTATTGGCTGCGCGATGTGGTGTACACGCAATAGTCTCGGGATTGCGATTCGCCTTGCACGCCGCGTGGCTTGAAACTACGCTGGCGCGATGAATACATCGAAGTGGTCAGCGCGCCGCGCCGCATTCCGCAAGCTGCATGAATCCGGCTGCTTCCTGATTCCGAATCCCTGGGACGCGGGCTCCGCGCACGCGCTGGCGGCGCTGGGCTTCAAGGCGCTGGCGACCACCAGTTCCGGTTTCGCGTGGTCGCGCGCGCATGCCGACAACACGATGGATATCGAGGCGGTGCTGGCGCATTGCCGCGAAATCGTCGAGGCTACCGAACTGCCGGTCAATGCCGATTTCGAAGACGGCCATGCGCGCGACATCGACAGCCTGAAGAAGAACGTCGCGCGCTGTGTCGAAACCGGCGTGGCCGGCTTGTCCATCGAGGATTCCACCGGTGATCCTTCGCAGCCGTTGTACGACTTCGGTGAAGCCGTCGCGCGCATGCGTGCCGCGCGTGCGGCGATCGATGCGATCGGCGAAGACGTGATGTTGATCGGTCGCGCCGAATGTTTCCTGACCGGCCACGCCGATCCATTGAATGAATCCTTGAAGCGCTTGCGTGCGTACGCCGATGCTGGCGCCGATTGCCTGTACGCGCCCGGCGCGGGCAAGCCGGAGCAGGTTCGCGCGATCGTCGACGCCGTTGCGCCCAAGCCGGTCAACGTGCTGGTGGGTCGTCCGATGCCGTACACACTCGCCGACCTTGCCGGGCTCGGCGTACGTCGCGTCAGCGTCGGTGGTGCGCTGGCCGGCGCAGCGTGGGGTGGCTTCCTGCGCGCCGCACGTGGACTGGCCGAAGGTCGCTTCGATGGCTTCGCCGAGAACGCCGCGCATGCCGAATTGAACAACCTGTTTGCACCGTAGGTTGGGTTGAATCCGCCTTTTGCGGATGAAACCCAACATGGCTTGTTCGGGTGCCGTTGGGGTTCGCGAGAAGCCGCTCACCCCAACCTACGATTCAAACGCCGGCAGTTTCTTTTTGACAGCGGCGTTCTTCAGCACGACGTATTGCGGCAGGCCATCTTTGCCATAAGGCGGCGGCGCTTCGCCACGGATCAGCGGTGCAAGGTATTGGCGCGCGGCGGCGGTGATGTGGAAGCCATCCTTCGCGATGAACGCGTTCGGCAGTTTCTTTTCGCGGTTGGCGATTTTGTCGAGCCTCGCGGTTTCGATCTTCCAGCGGTAGGGCGAATCGGAGGTGCGCGTGATCACCGGCATCACCGCGTTCTCGCCGGCCAACGCCAGTTCCACCGCGGCCTTGCCGACCGCCAACGCGTGCTCCAGATCGGTCTTCGATGCGACATGCCGCGCCGAACGTTGCAGGTAATCCGGCATCGCCCAGTGGGTTTTGAGATTCAACTTGCCGCGCACCAGTCCCGCGAGTGCCGGCGCGACGCCGCCCAATTGCGTATGGCCAAACGCATCGGTCCCGGCGTGTGCATCGGCGACGAACTTGCCGTCCGCGTAGCGGATGCCTTCGCTGGCCGCGATGACGCAGCAGCCGACGCGTTCCACTGTTTCATGCACGCGTTGCAGGAACGCGCCGGCATCGAACACGCGTTCCGGAAACAGGATGATGTGCGGCGCGTCATCCTTGTGTTCGCCGGCAAGCCCCGCCGACGCAGCGATCCAGCCGGCGTGTCGGCCCATCACCTCCATCACGAACACGCGGGTCGAAGTGTCCATCATCGACATCACGTCCAGCGCGCACTCGCGCACGCTGACCGCGGTGTACTTGGCGACCGAGCCGAAGCCCGGGCAACAATCGGTGACCGCGAGGTCGTTGTCCACGGTCTTGGGCACGCCGATGCAGCGGATGTCGTAGCCCATCGCCTTGCCGAGCTTCGACAGCTTCAACGCGGTGTCGGCAGAGTCGTTGCCGCCGTTGTAGAGGAACCAGCGGATGCCGTGCGCGCGGAAGACTTCGATCAGGCGTTCGTAGCGGGCGCGGTCTTCCTCCAGCGATTTCAGCTTGACCCGGCACGAACCGAACGCACCCCCGGGCGTGTGCTTGAGTGCGCGGATTGCGGCAGGGGATTCTTTGGTGGTGTCGATCAGGTCCTCGCGCAACGCGCCGAGGATGCCGTTGCGGGCCGCGTAAGCCGTGATCTTGTGCTTGCGGCAGGTTTCGATCACCGTGGCCGCGCTTGCGTTGATCACGGCGGTGACGCCGCCCGACTGCGCGTACAATAACTTGCCCTTCGAATTCGGGCCTGCGGTTTTCGGGGTCGCGTTCATGCGGTGCTCTGCGCTTGACGTGGCGTTGACGGGGTGGTTGCACTGCCGCTAGCGTACCCCTCGCGAGTCAATTTGCAATGAAGGTTCCGCGTTCTTCGCGGGCCGAAAGGAGACGCATGCGCATCGTATTGCTCGGCGCGCCCGGATCGGGCAAGGGCACCCAGGCCAAGCGGCTGAAGGTGGATCTCGGCATCGCGCACATTTCCACGGGTGATCTGCTGCGCGCGGCGGTCAAGGCCGGCACGCCACTCGGATTGAAGGCGAAAGCCGTGATGGAATCCGGGCAACTGGTTTCCGACGACATCGTGCTGGGCTTGCTGGAGGAACGGCTCGCACAATCCGATACGAAACCCGGCTTCATCCTCGACGGCTATCCGCGCAACCTCGCGCAGGCCAACGCGCTGGACGAGCTGCTTGCGCGCGTCGGCCAGCCGCTGGACGCGGTGGTGAAGTTGAACGTGCCGGATGCCGCCATCGTCAAGCGTTGCGAGATCCGCTTCGAGCAGGAACATCGCGCCGACGACAATCCGGAAACCGTGCGCAAGCGTCTCGCTGTTTACGCCGAGCAGACCGCGCCGGTCGCGGACTTCTACGCGCAACGCGAGTTGCTGACCGAAATCGATGGCGTCGGCGAGATCGAAGCGATCGGCGATCGCGTGCTTGCCACGCTGCGGGCGCGGGTCCCCGCCAGCACGTGACCTTGCGCCCGTTTTTTGCCGTCCTGCTGGGCATCTGCCGTTTCCGGCGTGGCCCGGAGGACATGCCGTATTCGCCGCCGTTGCTGATCGCATTGTTGATTGCCTGCGGTGCGCTGCAGGCTTGCTTCAACATCTACAACGGCGCCGCACCGGGTGTGGCGGTGGCGGTTCTGGTCGGTGGCTTCGGGCTCATCGGCGCGCTTTACCTTTTGTTGCGCGGGCGCGGCAAGTCGTTGCGCTTCGTGCAGACGATGACCGCGTTGGCGGCGGTGTACTTGTTGTTTGGCGTCGTCGTCGATGCGCTCATCTCCTGGTTGTCGCTGGCCGCGTTGAGCAAGCAGGTCATCGAGCACCCCGATCATCCGCCCGCGCTGACCGCGTTGCAGACGCTGATGATCCCGGGCGTGGTCGCGCTGGTGATCTGGCAGTTCTGCGTGTTCGTCGGGATCTTGCGTCGCGCGCTGGAGATTCCCGTCGCCGGTGCGGTGCTGGTGCTTTTGCTGCTGTTCCTGGTGGACTGGTTCGTTGCCAGCCTGGTGGCGTCTGCAATGGGCGTTGTCTGAGGGCTGCAAGACGATGCGCATCCATATCCTCGGCATCTGCGGCACCTTCATGGGCGGCATCGCGGCGCTGGCGCGTGAGCTGGGCATCGACGTCGAAGGTTCGGATGCGAACGTCTATCCGCCGATGAGCGACCAGTTGCGCGCGCTGGGCATCACGTTGCAGGAAGGCTGGTCCGCCGGACACCTGCAGCCTGCGCCGGACGCGGTGGTGGTGGGCAACGCGCTGTCGCGCGGCAATCCGTCGGTCGAGTACATGTTGAACGAAGGCTTGCGCTACACGTCCGGCCCGCAATGGCTGGGCGAGAACGTGTTGCGCGGGCGCGAGGTGCTGGCCGTCGCCGGCACCCACGGCAAGACCACCACGACCAGCCTGCTCGCGCATTTGCTGGATGCGGCCGGCTTGTCGCCCGGGTTCCTGATCGGCGGCGTGCCGGGGAATTTCGGGGTGTCGGCGAGGTTGGGTGCAGCGCGCCACCTTCCCTCGGAGGGGAAAGGAAGGCCGGAGTCACCTGCGGCGACCCCATTTGTTTTGGAAGCTGACGAATACGACACCGCGTTCTTCGACAAGCGTTCGAAGTTCGTGCACTACCGGCCGCGCATCGCGATCCTCAACAACCTCGAATACGACCACGCCGACATCTTTCCCGATGTCGCGGCGATCCAGCGCCAGTTCCACCACCTCGTGCGAACGGTTCCCGGCCACGGCCGCCTGATCGTCAACGCCGAGGACGCGCGGGTGGCGGAGGTGCTGGCGATGGGTTGCTGGACACCGGTCGAGACCTTCGGCATCGACGCGGGCGACTGGCGCGCGCGCCTGTTGTCCGCGGATGGGTCCGCCTTCGCGGTCATGCACGCGGGCGATTCGATCGGCGACGTCCATTGGGACCTCACAGGGCGCCACAACGTGATGAATGCGCTCGCGGCGCTGGCCGCGGCGCACGCGGCGGGCGTCGATACGAAGTCCCTGCTGCCTGCCTTCGCGACGTTCGAAAGCGTCAAGCGCCGGATGGAATCGCTGGGCGAAGTGAACGGCATCCGCGTGTACGACGATTTCGCCCATCACCCGACTGCCATCGCGACCACGCTCGCGGGGCTGCGCGCGAAGGTCGGCAACGCACGCATCCTGGTCGCGCTGGAGCCGCGTTCCAATTCCATGCGCGCCGGAGCGCACGCGGCGGCGCTGGCGCCGTCGCTGGCCGACGCCGACACGGTGGTGTTGCTGCAGCGGCCCGAGTTGCCGTGGGACGCGCACCACGTGACCGATGCGCTGGCGGGTCGCGGTGTCAGCGCGCCGTCGGTGGCGGAGCTGATCGCTACGTTGCGCACGCAGGCACGGCCGGGTGACCACGTCGTGTTCATGTCCAACGGCGGCTTCGAAAACGCACCGCGGCGTTTTATCGACACACTGCGCGACCGCTAAACTCGCGGTGTGAAGCGTCGCGAACTCCCCCTGTTTCCGCTCAACGCCGTGCTGTACCCCGGCAGCACGCTGGGCTTGCGTATTTTCGAAATGCGTTACCTCGACATGGTGCGTGATTGCGCGCGCGGCGATGGCGTGTTCGGCGTGTGCCTGATCATGAACGGACAGGAAGCGGGCGAGCCCGCCCTGCCTGCCGCGGTCGGCACGTTGGCCCGGATCGTGGACTTCGACACCTTGCCCGATGGGTTGCTGGGGATCAGCGTCACCGGCTGCACGCGCTTTCGCGTGCAGAAGTCGCGCATCCGCAACAACGGCCTCGTGGTGGGAGAGGTGCGTCACTGGCTGGATGAGCCCGGGATGCACGTACCCGTCGAATTCGCCCTGCTGCCCGCGATCCTTGAGCGATTGGCCGAGCAGGCCGGCTTGTCTTGGCGCAACGGGCCGCGCGAGCGCTACGACGATGCCAGTTGGGTCGGCTTTCGATTGGCGGAGCTTTTGCCTCTGGGCGATGCCGAGCGGCAGCACCTGCTGGAGGTCACCGATCCGCTGGAACGGCTGGCTGCCCTGCGCGACGCGATGCCGCGGTTCCAAAAGCCGTAGGGCGGGTCTTGCCCCGCCACTGGCGGCGCTTGGTACACCGCAATCGGTGGGACGGATTGAAATCTGGATCCGGCGGGTCGAGACCCACCCTACGGAGCTTTTCACCACAGCCGCTTCGTATTCCTCCACTATATGCATGCTTTACACATAAACACATTTACTATGTGTCTTAAAGGTCCATGATGAGGGGGTCGCGATGCGACGACCCACCATCAGGAGAACCAACATGAAACCGCTTTCAATGGCCTGTGCGCTCGCGCTCGGCCTGGCATTTGCCGTCACTGCACCGGCCGCCCTGGCCCAGCCCGCCCAAGCGGCGACGTCCGCGCCCGCCGCGGCGCCCGCTGCTCCGCAACTGCACGCCGCGATGCGCTCGTTGTGGCACGGCCACATTGCGGCCACCCGCGACTACGCGCTGGCGGTGCACGCCGGCAACCATGCCGGTGAGAAGAAGGCAGCCGACGCCGTCGTCGCCAACGCCAAGCAGCTCTCCAACGCGGTCGCAGGTTTTTACGGCAAGGACGCGGGCGCCGGCCTGCTGAAATTGCTGGCAGGTCACTGGGGCGGCGTGAAGGCGCTGACCGATACCACCAAGGCGGGGGACAAGGCGGGCGAGCAGAAGGCCATGGACGATCTCGCCAGCAACGCCACTGCGATCGCCAAGTTTCTGGCGGGCGCCAACCCCAACTGGAGCGAAGCCACGTTGCAAGGTGCGTTGATGATGCACGTCAGTGACCACAAAACCCAGCTAGACGAAATGATGTCGAATGCACCCGAGGCCGAACAGGCGAAGTCCTGGGCCGGCATGCAACAGCACATGAACATGATCGCGGATGTGCTGGCCGGCGGGATTGCCAAACAGTTTCCGAACAAGGCACATTGAGACCGTGCGACACACGAGCGCCCTGCGTCAACTCGGCGGCACCCAGCAAAAGCTGCTGCGCAAGCTGTTGCTTTCGCCGCAGGGCGCGACCGTGGAAGATCTGTGCGGGGCCACCAGCATCACCCACAACGCGGTCAGGCAGCACCTGACCGCGTTGATGGCGCAAGGGTTGGTGGCGCGTGGTGAATCGATCCCCAGCGGCGGCCGGCCGCGCGCCTGTTTCGTGCTGCTGCCCGCCGGGCGCGAATTGTTTCCGCGCAATTACGCGCTGATCGCGGGTGGCGTGCTCGAATATCTGTACGCGCATGAAGGTGCGCAGGCAGTCCAGGCCATGCTGGCGGAAATGGGCGCGAAGCTGGGCCGTGATGCCGCCGAACGGATCGCTGCGGCCAGGGATCCGGCCGAGGTGACGCGATTGCTTGCCGAGCAGCTCGATACGCTGGGCTACGAAGCGCAGGTCGCGGACGTCGACGGTCACCCGGAAGTGGAGGCCTGGAATTGCGTATTTCATTCCCTCGCGCGGACGCATCCCGACGTGTGCAGCTTCGACTTGGCCTTCATGAGCGCTGCGACGGGGCGTCCGGTGCAGCGCACGCAATGCATGTTGCATGGGGCACCGGCCTGCAGATTCAGGATTGGGCCGAAATAACCTGCCGCGCTACTCGCCACATCCATGTGGCTCGCGCTTCGCGCTGCCGGCGGCGTCCAGATCGGCAATCCTGCCGATCCAGTCGGCAGCTTGCGCGTCGGCGGTGCTCGGAATGCTCATGTACTGGCGTGTAAACCCCGCTTCCTGCGCGCCGGCGTCACGCAATCTGCTTCGCTCGCGACGGTTCTTTAGGGCCAATTCGAGAGTACCGTGCGGTAGCCCCGGACTAACGCAACGCTTGGTCGAGGTCGTCGATCAAGTCCTGGGCGTCTTCCAGTCCCACCGACAGCCGTACCAATCCGGGCGGTGAATGCGTGTGCGCGCCTTCGGCCGACGCGCGGTGCTCGATCAGCGATTCGCAGCCGCCGAGCGAGGTCGCGTTGGCGAAAACCCTCGTGCCGCGGGCAAGGCGCAGGGCCGCGTCGTAGCCGCCGCGCAATTCGACACTCAGCATTGCGCCGAAGTCGCGCATCTGGCGTTTGGCGATCGCGTGTCCGGGGTGATCCGGCAATCCGGGCCAGTTCACGCGCTCGATCGCGGGGTGTGTGGCGAGGTATTCGGCGACCTTGCGCGCGTTGGCGCAATGCAGCGCCATTCGCGCCGGCAACGAACGGCAGCCGCGCAACGTCAGCCAGGCGCTGAAGGGCGCGAGGATGGCGCCGGTCAGCAGGCGGCGCGCCGCGATACGTTCGGCAAAATCGTCGTTGCGCGCGAATACCAGTGCGCCGCCCAGCACATCGCTGTGGCCGCCGAAATATTTCGTGGTCGAATGCATCACGATGTCGGCGCCGAGTTCCAGCGGGCGTTGCAGCACCGGCGTCGCGAAGGTGTTGTCGCAGGCGAAGCGCGCGCTGCTGGCGTGGGCGATCTTCGCCAGCTCGGCGAGATCACTGACACGCAGGCGCGGATTGGAAGGCGATTCCGCCCACAGCAGCGCAACGCCGCCGCGGCAGGCCGCGCGCACGGCATCGAGATCGGTGGTGTCGACCGTGACCACCTTGACGCCGCGCTCTGGCAGCACTTCGGTGACGTACCCGCGCGTGCCGACGTAGCAGTCTTCCGGTACCACCACGCGTTGCCCACGTTGCAGCGTGTCCAGCACCGCGGCGACCGCAGCCATGCCCGACGCGTATGCCAGCGCGCGCTCGCCGCCTTCCAGCGCGGCCAGCGCCGCCTCGAGGCGGCGTTGGGTAGGGTTGTCGTCGCGCTGATAGCTGAAGGCGGCCGGGTCATCGTCGGCACCATGCAGGAAGGTGGTCGAAAGGTGAATCGGCGGCGCCACTGCGCCGGTCTCGCGGTCGGGCTCCGCGCCCGCGTGCACCGCCAGCGTGTCGAACTTCTGGGTCATTCGGATCTCCAGACTTGCATCGGTCAAATCGATGCGCCCAAGATAATGGAACGACCGGCGATCACGTTGACGCCGGCGAGGAGAAAACATGAAATATCTGCACAGCATGGTGCGCGTGCGCGACCTGGATGCCTCGTTGCAGTTCTACTGCGAGGGCCTGGGATTGCGCGAGGTGCGTCGCAGGGACGTGCCGCAAGGCAAGTACACGCTGGTTTTCCTGTCGGCGCCTGACAGCCCGGAAGCCGAGATCGAACTCACGTACAACTGGGATTCGGAAAAGGACTACGGCTCCGCGCGCAACTTCGGCCACCTCGCGTTCCGCGTCGATGACATCTACGCGACCTGCGCCCGTCTGCAGGCAATGGGTGTCGCGATCAACCGCCCACCGCGTGACGGGCACATGGCGTTCGTGCGCTCCCCCGACCTGATCTCGATCGAATTGCTGCAGGCCCGCGACGCATTGCCGCCCGCGGAACCGTGGGTGTCGATGCCGAATACCGGCGTCTGGTAAAAGCGGTAAAGCGGGGGTCAGGTTCACTTTCCCACGAGCACAGCAAGGGCACGGGTCGCTCAGAAAGTGAACCTGACCCCTTCTTACGCCGCGGCGGCTGCAGCGAACGCCGCGCATGTCGCCTCCAGCGTTTCCGCGATGACGTCGTCGCCGTGTGCCGTCGACATGAAGCCCGCCTCGAAGGGGCTGGGCGCGAAGTAAACGCCGCGCTCGAGCATCGCCTGGAAGAAGCGATTGAAGGCTTCGCGGTCGCACGCCATGGCTTGTGCAAAGCTCGTGACAGTCTCGGCGCTGAAGAACAAGCCGAACATGCCGCCGACGCGATTGACCGAAAACGGCACGCCCGCCTCGTGCGCGGCGGCGATCAACCCGTCGGTGAGCGCCTGTGTCTTCAACGAGAGATGTTCATGAAAGCTGGGTTCGCGCACCAGATCGAGCATCGCCAGGCCAGCTGCCATCGCCACCGGATTGCCGGACAACGTGCCGGCCTGATAGATCGGGCCCGCCGGTGCAACTTGTTCCATCAGGTCGCGGCGCCCGCCGTAGGCACCCACCGGCATGCCGCCACCGATGATCTTGCCGAGCGTGGTGAGATCCGGCGTGATCGCGTACAGCGATTGCGCGCCGCCGGTGGCCACGCGGAACCCCGTCATCACCTCATCGAAGATCAGCAGCGCGCCGTCGCGCGTGCACAGCTCGCGCAGGGTCTGCAGGAATCCCGGTCGTGGCGGCACGCAGTTCATGTTGCCGGCAACCGGCTCCACGATGACGCAGGCGATCGCCTTGC
>Ga0207707_10003172_pt1 | contig 14592 bp, 13 predicted proteins | sample KBSC83BmetaG_FD_184336 | JGI IMG/M metagenome (GOLD analysis project Ga0207707, IMG submission 184336) | Corn rhizosphere microbial communities from Kellogg Biological Station, Michigan, USA - KBS C8-3B metaG (SPAdes) (version 2) | ecosystem: Host-associated > Plants > Roots > Rhizosphere ...
CGTGCAAAAGAACTGTCTGCATTGATCGCCAGATTGCCCTAAGCAGATCCTTGTCCTCGATAGTTCATGAAGGACTGCACCGGTCAGGAGATGGCTGCATTCGGCAGCAGATTTCAGAAGATCGCTGAGAGAGTGGGCAAGACGAAGCTTGTCGGTACTGTCCTCACTGAGGACGATGTTCGGAAGATCATGAAATGATCACCCGTCGAGCCCTATTCGGCATCAGCGCAGGGGCGGCAGCTACGGCTGTCGCTCCGGCGCGCAAATCCTGATGCCGCTCCCCGATGAGACAGGTCCGGCTACAGCATAAGGTCATCAGCCGCGAAAGCCACACTTTGAGCACTTGAAGCGAGGGGCCTTGGTTCCGTGAGGAATCCGGGCCCTTCCTTTATGCCCACAGCGATCGCAGCGTACATCGCGGAATGATGGCAAGCGCTTCACCCGGATGCCGTCGAAGGCAATAGCCTCCTCGACCAGGTTCTCAGCCTCGATCCTGCGGTATGCCTTCCGGCTCAGCATGCGTTTCGTCCCATTGACGCTTGGCCTTGGTCGCAATCCATCTCAATAGCCGTTTCGACGGCTTGCGCTTGGCCGGCAAGCCAGCCAGATATCGTTCTTCCTGCTCATGCAGCTTGGCCAGACGCCGCATCCGCATCTTTCCCAGATCAAGCCCTTCTTCCCGCAGCCAACGAGCGATCGTTTGCCTCGGAAGCGATGTCACAATCTCTATTTCGCGCACAGTTGCGAGCTCACCGCGCCGAACACGCGCCATAGTCCGATCACGTAGCGGGTGACGATGCGGGGCCATACGTTCCAAAGCTTGGTATGTATCGATTTCGCGGGCAACGCACTCGGGCCGGTGCTCTGAACTCCCCACAAATGCAAGAAACCCGCATGAATGGCCCATAAATAGGTGGTGCGTACAGCAGTGCGTTGCCGCTCAATCCCACTTCGTGCCATCACTTCGCGCGTCGCCACGTGCGCGTGCCTTTCTTTAGCAAGCAAGGGCGACTGCCCGCAGCGAGCGCCATCCACGATGTCAGTACCAGCCAAGAAGCTCCCACCTGACGGCCTTATGGCTGACGAAGTGCTCAACAATAAGCAGAAACAGCCCAAAGCCTACCGGATATCCAAGCGCATTACCGAAGCGATCCGATTGCTCATCACCGGTGAGTGCAAAACGCAAAAGGCCGCTGCCGAACGCGCTGGATTGAACGCAAGCCACCTGTCTGAGCAATTGAGAAAGCCACACATTGCAAGGCATCTTGAGGAGCAGACACGTGTCGCGCTCTCTCGATCGCAGGCTCCGGCAGCCGCAACGCTGATCAGATTGGCGACGGAAGCGAGCTCGGAACACGTACAGAAGGACGCGGCGATCCACCTGCTCAACATCGCCGGACACAAGCCGCGCGCTGACACGCAAGTGTCTGTGAATGTTGAGATAAAGGCCGGTTACGTGATCGATCTGTCCGAGGGTGCAGCCAGGCCGCTCATCGACGTGTCCAAGCAATTGACACAGGACTGACACAGCGCATGCGCAAGCCATTGAAATCACACGACATGTGCTCCCTTGCTGAGGGAGACGGCATTAACGGGCAGTTAAATCGGGCGCCGGTCACCCTCCGCATTTCGCGATCGGCCTGGGGCGAGGCCGGGGGAAAAAATCGAGGCCGAAATCGAGCGCTGGTATCCCCCCCTCTCGATTATCGCTCTGTCCCTTGTGCGGGATTTTTTTCTGGCTGTGAGGTCGTTTTGGAAAACGGAGGTTTGGGATGACGACATTGGCGACGATCACGATCACCGCGCCGGCGAAGGCGTTGGACAAGCAGCATCAGGAGAGCCAGTACATGGCTCGGGCGCTGGATTTGGCGAAGGTGGACATTCGGTCGAACGGCGGGAAGAAGACGTCGGGGAACATCACGGACGACGGCGGGGTGGTGCTGGGGTCGTGGACGTACACGCCGGTCGCGGCGAGTTGAGCCGTGAGAGAGAAGCCCAAGCCGATCCGGCAGCCGAAGATCGGGCCACGGCAGATTTGGCGCATTCCCGCTGAGGGGCCGATCATCCCGCGATTACAGCAGCGCGAGGGAGTGGGCGCCATTGGCTTCACGGCGAAGCTCGTGGCTGATGACGACGAATGATCGAATACGACCCGCAGACAAACTACCCGATCTTCCGGCCAGACGGCGCGGTGCTGCGGGCGTTCATGCGGGACCAGAAAAGCCGCGTGAAGATCATCCAGGGGCCGCAGGGATCCGGAACGTCGTCGGCCTGCTGCATGCATATTTTTCAGCGGGCCCTTGCCCAGCCGGCGCAGGCTGACGGGCGGCAGCGGTTTCGGGCGCACATCATCCGCGAGACCTACTCCAAGCTCGAGGAAACGACGATCCCGACATGGAAGGACTGGTTCAAGCCCGGTACCGGGCCGGGGCAGTTCGGCGTGTTCTACGAGACGCGGCCCTACCGGCATGAGGTCAGGGTCGGCGCGCTCGAGCTCGACGTCACCTTCGTTGCGCAAGAGGACATCACCGACGCGAAGTCGTTCTTCATGTCGCTTGAGACGTCGCTGATCTGGTTCAACGAGGTGCAGTTCGCGCATTACGAGGTTTTTTCGGAGGCGGTCGGCCGCGTGTCGCCGCCGCGCTTTCCCGCGGTGAAGGACGGCGGCTGCGCCTGGGGCGGGCTGATCGCCGACACCAACGCGCCGCCGGCGGATCACTGGCTGCCGATCATGCGCGGCGACGTGCCGCCGCCGGACTGGATGACGGAGGAAAAGCGGAAGGCGCTGAAGCGGCCGGACAATTGGGGCTTCTACATGCAGCCGGCGGGCCTGCTCGAGGAGTTCGACGAGAAGGGCCGGTTCATCCGCTACCTGCCGAACCCGGCTGCGGAGAACCTGAAATACCTGCCGCCGGATTTCTACGCCGAGAAGATCGCCGGCAAGACCAAGAGCTGGATCGACGCCAACATCATGAACCGCTCGGCGCTGGTGACGGATGGCCAGCCGGTCTATCCGCAGTTCCGCCGCGACGTGCATGTCAGCGACCGGCCGCTCGAGATCATTCCCGACCATCCCGTCATCGTCGGGCTCGACTTCGGTCGCCAGCCGGCGGCGCTGATCGGGCAATGCCTGCGCGGCGACTGGTTTATCCAGCGCGAATATATCGGCCGCGACATGAGCGCCGCCGAGTTCGCGCCGCTGCTGAAAACCTACCTGTCTCAGCAATATCCGGGATTCAAATTCATCTTTTGGGGCGATCCTGCTGGCCAGCACAAGGGCGAGGCGTTCGACAAGACGCCGTTCGAGGTGTTCCGCGACAAGGGCATCACGGTGCTGCCGGCGCCGAACCCGCAGAACCAGTTGACGGTGCGCCATGAGGCGATGAACGCGGTGCTGATGCGGCGCGCGAGCACCGGGCGGGCGTCGGCGATGATCGTCGATCCCGGCTGTCCGACTTTCATCACGGGCATGGAGGGCGGCTATTTCATGCGGCGGCTGCGCGTGTCGGGCGAGCGCTATTCCGATCAGCCCGAGAAAAACCAGTACAGCCACGTCTGCGAGGCCGGCGAGAACATGCTGCTCGGCGGCGGCGAGGGCAGGGCGGTGACGATGGGCGGCGGGTTTGCCCAGCCGGTCAAGGGCTGGCACGGCCGCCGATCGATGCGGCGGGTTGCGGGATGATCAGGCTGGTTGCGGCCGGCGCGGCGGGCCAGGTCGAGAACTGGGTCATTGCTTTCCACAAGACGACGGAATCGCGCTGGGTCAGGTGGCTGGCCTGTGGGCGCTACAAGCACGTCTCGGCGTTCGGCTACATCCGGGATCTCGACGCATGGATCTTCTTCGACTGGCGCTATTCGACGGTCGACATCACTGCCGCTCACGGCACCGAGGCGACGCGGCTCCTCAACTTCTACACGGCGGACGCTGATCTGCTCGGCATGGCGCCGCGCAAGGTGAGCCGCGGCCTTCGCGTGGGGTTCTGGTGTGTTCCCGCGATCCGGCAGCTTGTCGGCATCCGCGGCAGTGCGTTGCGGCCCGATGCTCTGTGGCGAGACTGCCTGCGCCAAGGAGCCGAAATCGTTCATGAAAGCGCCGGACCCACCCGTGATCCAGGTCGATCCGATGCTGCAGCAGGAGCAGCAGCAGGCGCAGAATGACCAGGTTCTGGCGATACAGGACCGCGCCAAGACCGACACCGCGAGCCTGATGGCGCGTTTCGGCGCGCTTGCGAGTTTTGAGCAAGCGGCGAAGGGCTGACATGGCCCGGACCCCGAAACAGGAACCCAAACACCCGCTCGATGCCGAGGCCAACCAGCGCGTCGCCGACTGCCGCCGGCAGAAATCGCCGTTCGAGCTCGACATGCGGGAATGCTACTTCTTCACCGCGCCGCTGCGATCGCGCCAGATCAATTCGCAGTCGGCGCCGGCGTCGACCCCGCTCCATGACGACGGCTACCTGCAGACCAGCGCCGGTTTCGAACTGACAGGCGATTACGTCACGGAAATGCTCAACACCTTCATGCCGCAGGCCGAGCAGTGGTGCGAGCGGGCGAAGGGCATCTACGTCAAGAAGGCGGACTGGGAATCGATCAAGGCCCAGATCAAGGAAGACGACATCGCGATTTTCAGCGCGATCAAGGGCTCGAATTTTTACCCGGAATTTGCCAAGGCGGCCTATCCCGATCTCGGCATCGGCACCATGGGCCTGTTCATCGACGACGAGCGGCCGGGCGAGCACATCTGCATTCAGGCCGTCCCGCTGCGCGAGATCGAGATCAACCTCGGTCCCTATGGCGAGATCGACGACCGCTTCATCGTCCGCCACACCCGCAACCGCCACGTCCGCGCGCTGCTCAAGGGCATCCCGATCCCCGAGGATCTGGCCAAGGACATCGACGCCGGCCCGGACAAAAAGACCGAAGTCCGCTGGGGCTGGTGGCGGCTGTGGGATCAGGTCGGCGATGAGGTCTGGCAGCATGTCGTGATGATCAAGAACCGCGTCGTGCATACTGCGGTGATCAAGGGCGAGGGCTGCTGCCCGTTCCTGGTGATCCGCTTCAACGCGACCGCCGACTGGGCCTATGGGCTCGGCGTGCTCCTGCAGAGCCTGCCCGAGCTGCGGCAGGTCGACGAGCTCGAGGGACAGAAGGTCTCGCACATCGAATTGAACCTGACCCCCCCGATGGGCATTCCGGACGACAGCTTCGCCGCGGTCGAGCAGGGCCTCGAGCCGGGGATGCTGTATCCGATCCGGGTTGGCTCCGAGAATGCGATCAAGAAGCTGTACGATCCCGGCTCGCCGCAGGAGGGCATCTATGCGGTGGAGGACAAGGTTCGGCATCTGCGCAAGCTGTTCTATGTCGACTATCCCGAGCAGCGCGGTGACACCCCGCCGACGCTGGGGCAATGGATGGACGAGCTCGCGCGTGCGCAGCGGCGCATCGGCACGCCCGGCCTGACCTTCTGGTGGGAGGGCCCGGCCAAGATATTCCTCCGTTTCAAGTACCTCCTCGAGGCCCGCGGCGTCATCACGCCTGCCAAGGTGAACGGCAAGGCTGTCTCGCTGGTGCCGAGCAATCCGGCGCAGCGTGCGGCCGAGCAGCAGGAGGTCGCGATGGCGGTGCGCGCGATCCAGATCCTCGGCCAGGCCTTCCCGGAGGAGTTCCGCGCCTACATCGACGGCAAGGAAACCATGAAGGCGTTCCTCGAAAAGATGCGTGTCACGCTGTTGAAATTCCGGCCAGAGCAGGACGTGCAGAACGCGGTCGGCATGATCGCGAAGCTGCTCGGCCGCCACGGCGCTCCGACCGGCGATCCCGCACAGGCACAGGGGCTCCAGTAGGCATGACGAGGGTCAGCCAGTGATCGACGACAAGCTTGTGCATGAGGCTTTGCAGCGCTTCGCCCGCACGCCGGACGGCCGCGTGTTTTATGTCGGCTTGCAGAAAGTGCTGATGGCTGTGAGCGCCGCGGAGAGCGACGGTGCGTTGCGGGAAAATCTTGGTCGACGAAAGTTCGCGTCAGAACTGATGGCCGTGATGGCCGAAGTGATGACGGAGAATTTGAGTGACGACGGAATCGGGCCAGAGCGGCCAATCGTCTTCCAGCTCCAGCAGCCAGTCGCAGGGCCAAGGCTCCAGCGCGGGGCAAGGCGGCGCGTCGGACCAGGGCCAGACCCAGCAGACGCAGAATAGCGGCCAGCAGGCTGCGGCCTCTCGGCCGGCCTACATCCCCGAGAAGTTCTGGGACGCGACCAAGGGCGAGGTCATCGCCGACAAGTTCACCGAGCATTTCAATGGGCTGTCGAGCCGCGATGCCGAGCGCGTAGCGCGCGAGCAGGCGATCCCGGCTGCACCCGAAAAGTACGAGATCAAGCTGCCGGAAGGCTTCAAGCCGCCGGAAGGCACCGCTTTCGAGTTCAAGGTCGACGATCCCGCGATGATCGAGGCGCGCAAGGCCGCGCACGAACTGAAGCTCGATCAGGCCGGGTTCTCCAAGCTGCTTGGCGTCTATGCCGCCAATCGCATCGCCGAGCACCAGCAGATCACCGCCGGCAAGACCGCAGAGATGGCAAAGCTCGGTGCGACCGCCGACACCCGCATCGAGAACGTCGCGACATGGCTCACGGCGCGCGCCGGCGACAAGGCCGCGCATTCCATCGCGACGCTGAAGGCTTACCCGGTCGCGGCGCATGTCGAGATGTTCGAGAGCCTGATGCGGTCCTTCTCCTCGCAGGGAGGCGCCGCGGTCACGCAAGGCGGCCGCGAGGGCCAAGAGGATGCCGGGAAAATCCCCGGCTACGAGAACATGAGCTTTGTGCAGAAACGCGCTGCGCAGATGAACCATAAGTTCGCCGGTGGCGGCGGACGTTAAGAGGGGCCTAGACCATGGCTATCAACGTTTCGATCACCACCCCGATCACGCTGACGCAGTACGCGCAGACGCTGCCGGAAAACGACCCGACCCGCACCTTTGTGGAAAACATGGTGCGCGAGTCCGACGTCATGGCCGCAATCCCGATGCTGCCCGCGAGCATGGGCAAGCGCGCGTTCATGGACATCTCCTCGACGCCGACAGTCGGCTTCCGCGCCATCAACGCGGGGGCCTCGGCAGTCGCGGGCTCCTTCAACCTGCGCGAGGAAGATACGTTCTTCATCGACGAGTACATCCAGGTCGACCGCGCCATCGTCGATCGCCTCGGCATGGAGCACCGCGCGCGGCAGGAACAGCTCATGTCGATCGCGTTGGGACAGATGTTCTCCCAGCAACTGATCAAGGCGGATCGCTCCTCGAACCCGAGCGGCCCCGATGGTTTCCAGGTGCGCTGCACGCAGGTCGGCACCAACTGGTTCCACAACTCGGCCGCGTCCGGCGGCGCCGCGCTGTCGCTGGCCAACCTCGACACGCTCTACTGGACGGTGAACAAGCCGACGCACTGGATTTTCCCGCGTACGCTGATGCCGTTCATGGACGCTGCGGCGCGCAACAACTCGCTGGTCAACCAGACCGTGGCGTTCGCCAAGGACGATTTTGGCCGGCGCATCATCAAGTACAAGGATCTGCCCATCCTGTTCGGCTATGAGCCGGACGATACGCCCGACCTGTTGCCGATGACCGAAGTGGCATCCGGCGGCGGCGGCGCGGTGACGGGCTCGATCTACCTCGTGTCGTTCCGCGACGGCGGCATCTACGGCATCGAGCAGACGCCGCTCTCGGTCATCGACGAGGGCCTGATCGTCGGTCAGCCGTTCTGGTCCACTCACGTCAAATGGGACTGGGGCGTCGCCCGCGAGCATCCGCGCAGCGTGTCGCGCCTCGATTCCATCACCGCCGCGACCATCGTGGCCTGATCGCAGGGACAGCTTAGGAGAGACCAATGGCCCTCACGAACAACGCGCTTCCCTCGATCACTCCGCAGTTCACGCTGCCGGTCGACGCGAACATGCAGTTCGCCTCGGCTCAGACGCTCGCCGCGTCGGGCTTCGTCAACAACCTGAATGCGGTGCTCGACCTCCAGCCGGGCCGCTTCACCGGCATGCTGGCGCTCGACATCAGCGCGATCGACGTGTCGAGCGGAAACGAGACCTACCAGTTCTCGCTGCTCGGCTCGAACGACAACGCCTTCGGCAACGGCAACGTGGACCTTCTCGCGTTCCATGACTTCGCCGCGGCATCGGCGGGCCGCATCATCGCGACGCTGCTCGCGGCCTCGCCCGCGATCCCCGAGGCTGGTCGCGCCGGATCGATCATCGCAATCCCGTTCACGAACATCATGCAGGGCTTCATCTACCGCTACCTGAAGCTCGACGCGATCCTCGGCGGCACCACGCCGAGCATCACGCTGTCGGCATGGGTCACGCCGATCGAAATGAAGATCTGAGGAGGAATCGATGGCCCTCGCAAAAGCCGCCCAGCGCACGATCTATCACGTCAAGAATGGCCCCCAGGCCATGTACCACGTCGACGCCAACCACGCGCTCCGCTTCAAGGACGAATGGAGCGCGACGCCGTGGAAGAAGAACGGCGACAAGGCCGAGCCGGTCGTTGAAATCCCGGAAGATTGGGCCGACCAGTCGTCTCACCAGCGCATCGCTCTGGCCGTGCAGCTCGGCGCCGAGCGCCGCGGCCTGACCGCCGCCAAGGCCGATGAAGTGATCCTCGCCGAGGTCGAACGTCGCGCCGACGAACCGGGCGACGAATAGTCCAAGCGTATTCTCCCGAGACTTCACGGCCCGCAGTTCCGAAAGGCTGCGGGCCGTAGTGCGTTGCGGGCGCATGCCTTGCCCGTAGGGTCGGCATGACACGCGGAGACGGCAGTGGTCGACAAGCTGAGCATCATCGCAGACGAGCTGGCGCGGACCGGGAACAATGTGCCCGCGGCCGCCGATGACGGCTCCGATGAATGGAATTGCTGCTCGCCGGCCTTCGATGCTGCCGTGCAGGAGACCATCGAGGGACATAGCTGGAATTTCGACACCCGCATCGTCCCGCTGGTGCAGAGTGGCACGTCTGATGACGATCTCTACACCACGTCCTACGCCAAGCCGAACCAGTGCCTGCATCTGATCTGGGTCCGCCTGAATGACCAGACCGTCGACTACAAGATCATCAACAACCTGATCTGCCTGACGCCCAACGGGTTCACGCCGACGGCGAAGTACATCGTCGACCAGGGTATGGCAAACTGGCCGCCGCTGTTTGTCAAGATCATCCGCCTGCACGTCCGCGCGGCGATCTACGGCGGCCTGCGCGACGATCCCGAGACGGCGCTGCTCTACGAGAAGGCCGCGCTCGACGCCTTGCAGGATGCCCGTACCCGCGTCGACCAGGAAAGCCCGAAGCGCGCCCCGTTCAACTCCCGCGCCATCGCCGCGCGCCGCGTGCGCCGGCCCTTCGTCAACTCGCCGGCTGGCTGGTCTGGCACCGACGTACCGAACTAGCGCGGGTGAGCCATGGCCCAGAAGATCCTTGGCGGCCAAACGGACTTCTCCTACGGGGAGGTCGATATTGCCTTGAAGCGGAATGACAGCCATCCCGCCCGCAAGGCCGGCCTGCGCCAGATGGCGAACGCCCGCGTTCTCAACACCGGCGGCGCGCAGAACCGCTCGGGACGCCGGGCGCTGTTCCCCTCGGGCACTGTGAGCCGCATCGAAAAGTTTACGATCTCGGCTGGCAACAATTTCAAGATCGGCTTCGCTCCGGGCAATGCCTACATCATCAGCGAATCCAGCGTCACGGTTGCAAGCTTTGGCGCGCTGCCATGGGCCTCGCAGGCGGATATCAATTCGATCCGCTGGGTGACGCTCGGGCTGTCGATCTATGTCTGCTTCGGCCATGCGATGCGCCCGCAGGTCATCACCTGGGACGGCGTGTCGACATGGAGCATCGCTGACTATACCGAACTGGTGTTGGGCACCCAGAAGCGCACGCCGTTCTACCGGATCAGTCCGAAGGGAATTGGGCTGTTGCCGGGCGCGCGGACCGGATCGGGCGCGTCTCTCTTTGCATCAGCGCCGGTGTTCAAGGCCGGCCATGTCGGAACACGGATGCGGTTCATCAACCGGCAGATGCTGATCACCGCTGTGGCTGATAATCAGCACGCCACGGTGACGATCGAGGAGTCGTTGCCGGGGCATCAAAACCTGACCACGGCAGCAGCAGCCGATCCAAGGCCGATCATTTCCGAAGGCGATATTGTCGTCGGTTCGTCGAGCGGGTCGACGGGCATTGTCACGGGAGTGAGCGCGACCACCATCGACGTGCAATTGATATCGACGCACGAAACCATTCAAACCTTTGCCGGTGGTGATCAGCGCGTCGTTGCATTTCAAACTGGCGAGGCGGTCGTCGGACCAGCCGGAAGCATCCTTATTGGAAATGCGACAGCGATCGGCGATCCAACAGCGCCGGTGACGTTCTGGGATGAGGAAGTCATCAACGGTCTCCAGGGCTATCCCGCGTCGTGCTTCGTCGATCAGTTTCGTCTCGGGTTCTGCAACTTTGCGACGTTGCCGGGCGGCATTGCGTGGTCAGCGATCAATTCGCCGACCGATCTCTACGTCGATGTGACCGGCGACAATGCAATCTTTGAAGTCGTCCCGGCCAATGCCCAGGTGCAGGACGTGGTGCCGGGCGCCGAGAGCTCCGAGTTCGTGTTCTGCGACAGCAAGATTTATTACATCCCGATCACGGCCAGCAGCCCACTCGCTCCCGGAAGCGTTTCGTTTCAGGAACTCTCCAGCGACGGCGCCGCATTCGTGCAGCCGCGGCGGTGCCAGGAGATCATCCTCTACGCCAATGCCGGCGCGAATTCGCTGATGGGCATCGTGGCGACCGGCGCATTCAATCGCCCGTTCAACACAAAGGAACTCAGCCAATTCCATCAGCATCTGTTCGATGGAGTGACCGCGATTGCAGCGCCGACGGCTGACGCGCAATTCAACGAGCGATATTTCTACGTGCTCGACGCGAATAACGGGCTCGTGGTCGGCAAATACGAGGCTGGCGATCTGCTCTCCAACGCCCCAAAGATCGGATGGGGGCCATGGAACGGCGTCGGTACGGTCAACTGGGTGGCGGCATGGAACGGAGAAGTGCATTTCACGTCCAGCTATTTTGGTCTCGGCATCTGCGAGCGCCTGGACGACACGCTCTATCTCGATTGCTCACTACCGGTGAACGCCGCGCCGGCCGCATTTGACCGGCCACCCGGGAAGGGGCCGCTGTGGTTCATCCCGTCGCAGAGCGTGTCGCTGATGGATCAGGGCACGCGCATGATGGGCACCTATCAGATCGACGCGAACGGCTTTATCATTCCGCAGGGCAATGGTGGCGAGGATCTGAATGCCGCCACACTCGTCGCGGGACAGCCGTGGACGATGACGATGGAGCCATTCGCGCCCGAGGCGCCTCCGGGCCAGGACGCCAGACAGCGCATGAAGCGGCGCCGCATCTCGCAATTTGCGGCATCCGTCGTCAACTCGACCGGCTTCATCATGGCGCGGCTGTTCTCGGGACCGCTTCGCCCGAACGGCCCGGCGCTCGGCACGCTGATGAACCAGCGCCGCGTCCCGGCATGGAATCAGGACGACGATGCGACCAAGCCGCCGCCGCTGCGGGAGGAATTGCAGAAGTGGTCGCCGCTTGGCGCGAGCTATGATCCGCGCGTAGCTATCGTGAAGGATACACCCGGTCCCTTGACCGTGACCGAACTCGGAGTGGAGGCGAGCATCTGATGGGCACCGTAGCAGAGGCGGCTGGACCGCTCTCGGCAGTTTCGCCGATCATGTCCGTTGCGTCCGGCTTCGTGAAGGGCGCGGGCGATGAGGCGGCAGCCGATTATCAGTCGGAGAAGGCGACTGTCGCAGCGCAATACGCCAAGACGGCGGCGACGCAGACCGACGCCCAGATGCGGGAAAACCTCAACCTGCAGCTTGGCAATATCGATGCCGTGAGAACAGCGGCCGGCGTCAATCCAAATTCGCCGAGCGAAGTCGCCGTGCGCGATCGCATGGCCACAGTGGGCGACCGCACTCGCTCCATTCAGGTCGGCAACATCATGGCGCAGGCCGCGCAGGATGAGGCCGACGCGCAATACTTCAAGCAGGCGGGGCAGTTCGCCTACACCATGGACGTGGCCTCTGGCTTCACCAACGCAGCGGCCACGCTCGCAAAGACGAAATTCGGGTGACGCATGGCTGGTCCAGTCGATCTCACCACTCCGATCGTCACGTCGAAGATGCCGCAGTCCGCAGTGACAGCGGCCGACGTTGCCTCGCCCTACAAGCAGCTTGCGGGCGAACTCGACAAGATCGGCGAGGTGACGGACACGCTCGCGGTGAAGGCTGCCGAGAGCGCTGGCGCGAATTCCGTGTCCCGCGACGCGAACGGCGATCTGCAAGTGCAGAAGCCGGCGCTGCCGATCGTCGGTCCCGCCTCGGAAGCCTTCGCCCGCGCGTCGCGCTTTTCCTACCTCGCACAGACTCAGCCGGAAATCGAGAACAAGCTGACCGAGCTGCGGCTGCAGCATCCGAACGATCCGGCCGGCTATCAGCAGGCGGCGAAGGTCTATGAGGACACGTTTCTCGGCAATCTCAAAGACCCGACGCTGCGCGGGCCAGCGCAGAAGATCATCGCGGAGACGGCGGGCCAGCACTTCCGCAGCCTGCTGACGGAGGCGGACAGCACCAACACCAAAAACACGCTGATCGCGCTCAAGTCACGCATCAGCGATTCCTCGAACAAGTTGGCCGATCTCGCGTTTCAGGGCGGCGTCGATACGCCGGAATACAAGACGCTGCAGGGCAACGTCGCGGCGATGTACGGCGAACTGTCCAGCGATCCGCGCATGGGCTATCCCAAGGATCGCGTCGATTCAGAACTGAGCCAGATGACCTCGCAGCACAAGGTCATGGCGATCAGCGGGCAGGCGGTCCGCATGATGGACGCGAACAGCGTGACCGCGCGCGCCGATGCCAAGAAATTCCTAATCGATCGCATCTATGGGGACACCGGCCTCAACCTGTCCATGTCGCAGCGGCATCAGGCCGTGACGACGGCGATGGGCCTGATGGAGGCGCGCTCGGCCGAGAACAAGGCGCTGATCGATGCGAACAAGGCGCAGGTCACCTCGCTGCTGACCAACCTGCACAGCTCGCAGCCCTATAACCCGATCGCGGTGAACGATGCGATCTCAAACGCGGCCAAGATCGGCGACGCCGAGAGCTATTACAAGCTGACCTTCGCCAAGGGCATGCACGATTGGGACTCGACCGTGCGCGGCTTGCCGCTGCCGCAGCAGATGGCGGCGCTGCATTCGCTCAACACGGCCAATCTGCGCAGCGGCGCGGCCGGGCAGGCCATGGATTTCTTTCAGGGCCGCGGCTACACGCGCGAGCAGGCCGCCGGCATCGTCGGCAACCTGATCCACGAATCAAACCTCAACCCCGGCGCCATCGGCGACAGCGGCACGTCGGTCGGCATCGGCCAGTTCCATAACGAGCGGGCGGCGGCGCTGAAGCAGTTCGCCGCGGCGCGCGGCAAGCCGGTGAACGACCTCCAGACGCAACTGGAGTTTGTCGACCACGAGCTGCAGACCAGCGAAGCAGGAACGGCCGCTGCGCTGAAGGGCGCGACCACGGCGCGGGAGGCAGCGCGTGCTTTCATCGGTTATGAGCGGCCGCAGGGCTACACCGCGGCCAATCCGGAGGGCGGACTTGGGTTTGCGAACCGGGTTGCCAACGCGGAAGGGCTCGCCGGCGGCAAGACCGGCGCGGGGCAGGCGTGGTTCGATGAGGCCCGCCAGGAGCAAGTCACCCGGTTCCGCAACTATCTGAGCGGGCGCGCGCCGGAAATGGTCGACACGCTGATCAAGCGCATCAATACTACGACGGGCGTCTCCGATGACGAGATCAAGCAGTATTCGACGCTCCTCAACGAGGTCGGCCGCGATGACCTGCGCGACAAGCTGGCGGTCGCGGTTGCCGGTCACTACGGCGTCGAGGGCATCGACAAGCTACCGGAAAGCACGCGCCGGGCTCTGATCGTCGAGACCGCGCCGGAAGCGGCGAAGGACAATTTCAGCTTCAGGGTTCACGACTACATGCAGGCCCAGATCGCTGCGACCGCGAAGGCCATGCAGGAGACGCCGTACTCGACCTATGCCGCGCGCACCGGCGGCAAGCCTCCAGCGGCCTATAATTTCGATGATCCCCAGAACGTCGCCGCAGTCGCCAAGATGCGGGCCGGGACCGGCGCGGCCATCGTCGCGAACGACCGCACGGCGCCGGTGTCCGTGTTCGAGGGCAAGGAAAGCGAGACGTTCGGAAACACCCTGACCAACGGAGACCCGGCCGTCGCGGCGCAGTCGCTTGGCGGATTGGCCAGCCTGCCGACCGACGTCTATCAGGCGACGCTGGCCGACAAGCCGATCACGAACGCCGTTACCGGCATGATGGGCAGCAAGGATCCGGTGCGGATGTCGGCCGCGATGCAGGCCGCGGACAAGCTCTGGCGTGACAGCCCGGCGCAGGCAAAGGCCGTTCTCGGCGACGCCGCGATCACCAAAATGCAGGCATGGCAGGCGCTACGCG
>Ga0207707_10003173_pt1 | contig 14592 bp, 12 predicted proteins | sample KBSC83BmetaG_FD_184336 | JGI IMG/M metagenome (GOLD analysis project Ga0207707, IMG submission 184336) | Corn rhizosphere microbial communities from Kellogg Biological Station, Michigan, USA - KBS C8-3B metaG (SPAdes) (version 2) | ecosystem: Host-associated > Plants > Roots > Rhizosphere ...
CCGCCGCGGGCGGCACACCGCTGACCGCGGCGGCCACCTCACGCGCGGACAGCGGGTTCTGGGTCGGGGCCCACACTTCGCAGCGGCCCGCCCGCACGTCGGCAAGACAGTTCATGGGCTCCATGGGCGCGTGCGCGAGTAGCGGCACCTCGTAGACCGCCTGCAACGTCCGCGCCGCGCTCGCCCAGGCCTGCTCGAAGTTGCCGTCGTTGCGCACCACGAGCTCGGGAGCTGCGGCGGCCAGGCGTGCGCACTCGGCGCGACGGCGCTCGCTGTCCTCGGCGCCCGCTCCCTCCGACCAGCTCACCTTCAGAGCGCGCCGCCCCTGCAAGGCCGCCCAGGTGGAAGTGGCGATCACGGCCACACCGCTAACCGGGCGCGGATTGTTGTCGCCGAAGCCCGCCAGCGTCTCGGCGTCGAGGGTGATCACGTCGGTCACGCCGCCGACCGCGCGCGCCGCGGCCGCATCGACCGTCAGCGGGCGGGCGCCGAACACCGGCGCGCGCTCGATGAAAGCGTGACGCATCCCCGGGACGCGCGCATCCAGCCCGAAGCACGCCCGGCCCGCGACGATGTCCGGCGCATCGTGCTGGCGCGTCGGACGCCCGACGAGGGTGAAGGTGCTCGCGTCCTTGAGCTGCACCACGCCCGGCACCGGCAGTCGCGCCGCCGCCGCGGTCAGCGTGCCATAGGGTGCACGCCGCCCGCTGGCGGCGTGCAGCACCACCCCGCGCGCGGTGCTGCAGCTGGCCGCCTCCACCCCCCAGCGCGCGGCCGCCGCCTGCAGCAGCAGCGCGCGCGCCACGGCGCCGGCGCGGCGCAGCGGCACCCAGCCGGTACGTACGCTCTGGCTGCCGCCCGCAAACTGCTCGCCGAAGGCGTCGCGATCGACCCCGCCCTGCTCGATGCGCACCGCGGCCCAGTCGGCATCGAGCTCCTCGGCGACCAGCAGCGGCAGCGAGGTGCGCACGCCCTGGCCGATCTCGGCTCGCGCCACCGTGATCGTGACCTGTCCGTCGGGATCGATGCGCACGAAGGCATTGGGCGCGAAGGGCGCGCTGCCGGCCGCCGGCGGCCGCACCACGGCGCAGCCGCCGAGCGGCAGGCACACCGCGACCAGCAGCGCGCCGCCGCCGCCGGCACCGACGCGGCAGAATTCGCGGCGCGACAGGCGTCGCCCTGCGCCAGGGCGTGGCGCACTCATACGCTGCATGCTGAGATTATCGGCGCGCCGGAGGGCGCCGGCGGCGCTCCGGGCGATGAGCGGACCGCGCCCTGCGCCGGACCGTTGCCGCGCCCCCTAGGGGCGGCGGTACACCACGCCGTCCTTCATCACGAACACGACGTGCTCGAGGGCGCCGATGTCCTGCGTCGGATCGCCGCCGACCGCCACCAGGTCGGCGAGCGTGCCGGCGCGCACGCGGCCGAGGTCGGACTCGTGGCGCAGGATACGCGCGTCGGTGGCGGTGGCGGCGGTGAGCGCCTGGACCGGCGTCATGCCGTCCTTCACCATCCACTCGAGCTCGCGGTAGTTGGTGCCGTGCGCGAACACGCCCACGTCGCTCCCGCAGCCGATGGTGACGCCCGCCTTCATGGCGAGGCCGAACGCCCGCCGCGCCTGCTCCATGCCGGCAGTCGGCGGCGACTGTCCCGGCACGTAGTGCTCGAAATACTCCGCGACCGCAGCCTCCGCGGTGAGCGTCGGTAGGTACGCCACCCCGCGCGCGGCCATCAGCTTGAATACCTCGGGCGTGCCGCCGTAGCCGTGCTCGATGGTATCGACCCCGGCCAGCACCGCGCGGCGCATGCCCTCGGCGGTGGCCGCGTGCGCGGCGACCGGCCGTCCCGAGGTATGCGCGGTCTCGACCAGCGCCCGCAGCTCCTCCTCGGAGAAGGTCGGCTGCGGGCTGCCGTCCGGGCCCCAGCGATAATCGGCGTACACCTTGATCCAGTCCGCGCCGCGCCCCGCCTGCTCACGCGCGGCGCGGATCACCTCGGCGAGGCCGCTCGCCTCCTCGGCGCCCTGCGGCGTGCAGCACACGTCGGGCCGCAGCCCGCGCGGCGCCGGCCCGTAGCTGCCGGTGGCGACGATGGCGCGCGTGGCGACGAACAGCCGCGGCCCGTCGACGAGCCCGTCGGCGATGGCGCGCTTGAGCGCTACGTCGGCGTAGTCGGCGCCCTCGGTGCCGAGGTCGCGCAGCGTCGTGAATCCGGCCAGGAGCGTCGTGCGTGCCTGCACTCCGGCGCGCAGGGTGCGATACGGCACCGGTTCCTTCAGGACCTGGTCGTTCCATGGCGTCTCGTTGTAGGGATGCAGGAACAGGTGCGAGTGGATGTCCATGAGGCCGGGCAGCAGCGTCGCGTTCGGCAGGTCGATCACCTGCGCGCCGCCCGGTGCCGCCACGGCGGCGGCGGGGCCCACCGCCGTGATGCGGTTGCCCGCGGTGAGCACCACCCAGCCGCTGTGCGGCGGCTCGCCCGCGGTCCACACCTGCGCCGGGCGCAGCAGCACCGCCGGCGGCGCGGCCGCGCTGGCAGCGCCCGCCGTGGCGGCGGCCAGGAGGGACAGCAGGCAGCCGAGGGTCGTGACCTTCATCGTTGTGCTCCAGTCCTTGTCGGCGGACCTGTGGTGCGCGCGGGCGCGCACTTCCCCGCGCGGCGCGGGGCCGCGGCGGTGCGTGGGCCGCGGACGGCTCACGAACCCATCAGCACGGTCGTATCGTAGCTCTCGAAGCCCTGGATGGCGCGCGCGTAGGCATTGAAGATCAGCCGTTCGGCGACCTTGTCGGCGCGCGGCGCGAGCAGCATGCGCAGCACCACGTCGTCGGCGGGTCGCGTAGCCTCCTCCGCCAGCAGCTGCTCGATGACGCGCGTCAGCCGGTGGTAGAGCTCGTTGACGAAACGCAGGTGCTGCCCGTCGTGCACCTGCTCGTTGGGCCCGTAGGTGGCACGGCCCTCCTCGGCGAGCTCATGCAGGAACAGGTTCAGCAGCCGCGCCTTGTCCAGGAGCCGCAGCTCCGCGTAGAACTCGATTTCGGAATTGAGGTTCATGGCGTTTCCATAACGGTTCCTGACGCGCTAGGCCGGGAAGAAGTCGATGGGTTTGGTGGTGGTGATCGTGTCGACATCCTTGGCATCGAAGCGGAACAGGCGCACCAGCGCCACGATCTTGCGCTCGAGCTCCGGATCCTTGAGCTCGCTCGACACGACGCGGCACATGGTCACCTCGCCGCTCGGGGCGATGCTGAACTCCAGTACCAGCTTGCCCTGCAGCTCGGCGTTGTCACGCAGCGCGCGCGCGTACAGGCTGTAGATGCGGCCCTTGTTGCGGTCGAAGATCAGCTCGATCTCCTCGCGCGAGCGCGCCGCCTTGCCGCCGCCGCCGCTGGCGGCCGGCCCCTTGGCGTTGAGCCCGGAGGCCACGATGCCGGAGTTCACCGCCGTGGTCTCGTGCCCCGTCAGCGAACCGGCGCCCGTACCGAAGCCGCGGCTCGAGTTCGCGGAGGTGATGCCGCCGGAGCCGGCGCCGACCTTGGAGGTGATGAGCGAGCGCTCGGCGTGCGCATCGGCGCCGACCGCGCCGGACAGGTTCTTGGTCTCGAGCGGCTTCAGATCCATGATGTCGCGCAGGTCGGCGAGCTGATCCTTCACCTGGTTCAGCTGCTTCTGCGCCTTCTCGTGCGCGCGCTGGTGCTGGTCGACCGGCGGCCTCACCATGGCGAGCTTCGGCTCGATCTTCGGCTTCTCCTCGGGCTTCGGCGCCGGGGGTGGCGGCGGCGCCGGCGGCTTCGGTGTCTGCGTCATCACCCTGGCGAGCCGCTCGGGTACTTCCTCGGCGATGGTGTGCTGCGGCCGGGGCAGGAGCGGGAACAGGATGCCGAAGATCGCCAGCAGGATGAGCAGCACCCGCAGGATCTTGCGGAAACGCTGCGACGACTCCAGGTCCCCGTCCCAGGGCAGGTCGAATTCGCGGTAATAGGGGGCGAGCAGCATGTGTCCTTACACCGGCTTGTAACCGGGCGCGACCGGCTTCTCCTTCTGAATCACGGCGAGCGAGATGCGCCCGTAGTCGGCATCCGTGCACGTCGCCATGACGCGCTTGAGCACGTCGTAGGGCAGCGACTTGTCCGCCATGATGGTGATCTCGCGCTGCGCCAGGTCTTTTTCGCTCATCTCCTTGCCCACCAGCAGCGGCCGCTTGAGCGCGGCGCGCAGCGGCTCGACCAGGGTGTTCTTGTCGGCGCGGATGTCGGCCACCGTGGCGATGAACTCGCCCTGCACGAACAGGTCGGTCTTGGTGATCATCACCACCACCGACTGCTTCGGCGCGGTCTGCGCGATCGACTGCGGGATCTCGATGCCCTTGGAGTTCTGGATCACCTCCACTTCGGTCGAGTACACCAGCAGGAACGCCACCATCACCGACAGGATGTCGATGAGCGGGATGAGGTTGAGCTGCGCATCGGCACGGTTGCGCACGTGGTGCTGCGCCATGCGCAGCGCGCGGTTCGACATGCTCATCGCTTGACTCCTGCTGCCGCCGGTGGCGCCGCGGCCACCGGTGTCGGCGCGGCCGCCGGCGCGGCGCCCGGTGGCGCATCACTCGCCGGTGCATCGCCGATGGAAATGTCCGGGAACAGCTCGGCCTGCACCACGTTGGCCCCCTCGCCGGTCTCGAACACGCGCACGCGGTCCATCACCTGCACCAGCGTGTCATAGGCGGTGTCGGGCTCGAGCAGGATGGTGGCGTCGGTCTTGTCCGGGAACTTGGTCTTGACGAACTTGAGGTACTCGGCGAGCCCGTCATAGTCGTAGCCGGCGGCGGTGTTGGGGACGGCGTGCAGCGGACCGGTGTTGCGGTCGGCCACCTGCAGCAGGTCCTTGCGCACCAGCACCTCCAGCACCAGCCCGGGCGGGGGCTCCTTGAACTCGGTCTGCGCGGCCGGCAGGTTCAGCTGCAGGACCACGGTGCGGGAGAACACCGCGGTCATGAGCAGGAACGTCACCAGCACGGTGAAGATGTCGATCATCGGCACCAGCAGCAGCTCGGCCGGCTTGCGCGAGTGACGCTCCAGCTTGCGATATTGATACGAACGGCGCATGCGCGACCTTCAGCCGTGAATGGCGCGAACGGGTCGAAGGCTTCAGGCCGCGGCGGGCGCGGTCTGACGCTCGGTGATCGCGTTCAGGAACTTGACCGAGGCCATCTCGAGGCTGTCGATCAGCTCGGTGGTCTTGGTCTGCAGCCACGCGTGGATGAACAGCAGCGGCACGGCGGTCATGAGGCCGAAGGCGGTGCAGTTCATCGCCACCGAGATGCTCGCCGACAGCAGGTTGGCCTTCTCGGCCGGGTTCACGGTCGCCACCGCGGCGAACGCGCGGATCAGACCCATGACCGTGCCGAGCAGGCCGAGCAGTGTCGCGAGGTTGGCGAAGGTCGCCAGGTAGTGGGTGCGCTTCTCGAGCTTCGGCACCACCTCCATGAGGCTCTCCTCCATCGCCTTCTCGATGTCATCGCGGCGCCGCGCCGACTGGATGCGCGCCAGGCCGTAGTTGAGGATGTGGCCGATGGCCGAGGACGACTTCGAGGTGGCCTGGGCCACCTGACGGAAGTTGCCCTGCGACAGCAGCGGCACGATCTCGTTCCACAGGCCGCGGTTACGCACCGCCATGTGGGTGAGATAGATGTAGCGTTCGACGGCGATCGCCAGACCCACCACGAACACGATGGCGATCGGGTACATGAACTCCCCGCCGCCTTGAAAGAACCGTACGATCAAATTCCACAGGCCCATCTGACACTCTCCCGATCAAAAGGGCTAAAAAAGCCCGCCACTCAAGCACTAACACTCGTCAAAACTGAATGACATAAGCCCAAAAAGCTGCGACTTGGCTCTCATCCTGATGCTGCTACGACCATATTTCAGGGCTTGTCGCCAGAACCCTGGACCGGGTCCGTTTTCGGGGCAGCCCGGCCCGGCTGCAGGGCGTCGTAATAGCGGTTTTCCCGCTTGAAAACGTCCCGGTCGAGGGGTTGTAAAACCTCGTCCAGCAGGCTGTTCACGGGCCGGCCCGCGAGGTCGCCGAGATCCGAGCGCTTCCACGGCACGATGTACAGCACCTTGGGCAACTCGCGGTTGCCGGTGATCTCGGTGGTATCCAGCTGCAGCGTGTCGGGTCGCTTGCGCGTGCCGCCCCTGGCGGCCGCGGGCGCGGTGCGCGGCGCCGGTGCGGGCGCCGCAGCGGGCGCGGCCGGTGCCGCCGTGGTACCCGGGGCGCTGCCGCCAGGGGCGGGCGCGGTGGTCGGCGCGGTGTGCGTGGTGTCGACGGCCGGCTCGAGCTCGTCGGGCTTGGGCAGTTCGCGCCCGGCAGGCGCGCCCGCCGGCGGCACCGGGGCCTGCTGCGCAGGCGCCGCCGTCAGCGCGCAGCCGAGCAGCACGGCAAACACCACCAGGGTCAATTCGTGCGCGCGCGACATGGTGTCAACCTCCTGTCCCGGGCGATGGGCCTTGAGCGGCCGGATTGTCCACGTGGGCCGGCGCGCCCGGCGCGGTCTGCGGCGTCGGACTGCCGGATGCGGGGGCGCCCGGCGCCGGCGCTGCATCGGGAGCCGCCGGCGCGGCACCGTCCGGGGCGGGCGCCACCGCAGGCTCGGGCCGCTTCGCCGGGGGCATGCCGAGACGCTGGCGCAGCTCCGCGATCCAGCCGCTGACCGGCTTGTCTTCGCCCGTGATCTGCTTGTACTGCTCGAACGCGGCCAGTGCGCGGTTCGGGTCCCCCAGATAGAGATCCGCGAGCACGCCGAGGTTCCGCCACGCCGGCGCATAGCGCTGATTGGCCGCGATCGCCTTCTCGTACGATTCGGCCGCGTCCCTGAACTCGCCCCGCATGCGCTGCGTGACGCCGAGCTCGGTCCAGGCCACGGCATTCCCGGTTTCGTGGGCCACCGCGCTCTTCAGGCTCTGCTCCGCCTGGTCCAGCTGGCCCTGCTTACGCTGCAGCAATGCCAGATCGACCAGCGGCACGGCGTACTGCGGGTATTGCACCGCCATCTGCTTGAACCCGAGCTCGGCCTCGGTGGCATTGCCGGCGCGCATGAAGTTGACGGCGCGGTTGAAGTCGGCCCGCGCCGCGGGCGTGACCTCGGGATGCACCGGCGCCGCCGGGACACCGGGCGCGCCGGCGGCTGTTGCCGGCGCAGTGCCGGTGGCCGGCGCGGCCTGGCCGGCCGCCGCGGCGGGCTGGGCGGCCGGCGGTGCGGGCGGCGGCACCGGGCGCGCGGGCTCGGAGCTGCACGCGCACAGCAGCACGAGCGCCAGCACCGCGAGCGCGGAGCCGGGCAGCAGCGCGCCGCGCCGCGCGGTCTCAGTCAAGACTGGTAACGACATCCTGCGTCAGCTCCGTCTTGCCATAGCGCGCCGGTTTCAGCTCCGCGAGCGCCTGAAAGCTCTTGCGCACCCATTCGTCGTACACCCCGTCCTTGGCGCGCGCCGCGTTGAGCTCGTGCGCCTTGATCGCCTGCTCCTCGAACGGGAACACCTGCTCCTCGAGCAGTGAGTTGTACTCCTCGAGCTCGTCGCCCTTGAGGTTCTGCGGGCGCTCCGAGGCCATGATGTCCCTGGACAGGGTGCGATAGAGCTCCGCCATCTCGAAGGTCGCCGCGGTGGTCACCTCCGCGACCTGATATTCCGCCGCGCGCTTGTAGCCGTCCATCGCCGTCTCGAGCGCATTGCGCTTCACGATCAGGCTCTTCTTGAGCGGCGCGCCAAGACGCACGGCGCGGAAGGTATCGCGCGCCGGCTGCGCGAGCGCCAGCTGCGCTTTGGCGGCCAGGAAGTGCGTGCGCTCGGTGCGCTGCGCGCCGGCGCGCGCATCCGCGTCGATGATCTCCTGGTACCAGCGGTCGCGCTGCCTGAGGTCGCCCGCCTGCTGCGCGTAGTCGGCGAGCCGCTGGCGCGCCTCCTCGGCCTGCGCCAGCGGCGCGGGGTTGGCCGCGACGTACTTCTCCAGCATGCCCATGGCCTTGGGTGCGTTACCGGCCTTGGCGTACAGGTCCGCCGACTGCATCAGCGCCTCGCGCTGCACCGCCTTGTCCTCGCCCGGGTTGGTGGCGATGTGCTCGAACTCCGCGGCCGCCTCGCCCGGGCGGTTGGCGCTCGAGTAGGCGACCGCGAGCTTGCGCGTCACGTCCGGCTGCAGCGTGTTGCCGGGGAAGTCGCGCCGGAAGCCCTCCAGTACGGCGATGGCACGCTCCCACTGCTTGAGATTGATGAGCTGCGCGGCCGCGTCGTACTGGGCGTTGGCGCGGATCTTGGACGCCGGCGCCACGCGCGCGACGCGCAGGTAGTCCTCGACCGCGCCGGCGCCGTCGCCGGCCTTTGCCTTGGCCTCGCCCTGCTTGTAGACGCTGGCCGCCAGGCGCTCGGTGAGGTCGGTGCGCATCTTGTCGTCGCTGCCGGACAGATCGCGCGCCTGCAGGAAGGCCGGCTCGGCCTTGTCGTACTCGCCCTGGTCGAAGTGCGACTGCGCGATGATGGTCCAGGCGATGCGCTGCTTGGCGGAGTCGACCGGCGGCTGGCGCGCCAGGATCGACTGCGCCACGCTCATGGCGCGCGGCCGGTCGCCGGCGGCGAAGATCTCCTCGGCGGCACGCGTCAGCACGCCGGCGCTGTCCGGGTGCTCGGGGAAGGTCTGGGCGAACTTGACGCCGGCGTCGGTGGCGCGCCGGTGCCAGGCGTCCTTGTCAGGTCCGCTCAGTCCCTCCTCGCCCTTCTGATAGGCGACCAGGCCGGCGTAGGCGGCGGTCGCCGACTTGTCGTTCTTCGGATAGTCGTAGGCGGTGTGCGCGTACTCGGTGGCCGCGTCCCCGTACTGGTGGCTCTCGAACAGGGTCTCGGCCAGCAGGTAGTTGGTGGCCGCGGAGTCGGCATCACCGGGGAAGGACTTGAGATAGGAGCGGTACCAGGTGGCGGCCTCCTGGTAGTCGGCCACGCGCTTGCTCTTCTGCGCGGTGGCGTGGAAGTAGGTGGCCACGTCCTTGAGGTTGATCTTCAGTTCCTGCACCACGCGCGGGTTGTCGGCGCGGCTGCGCGTCTTCCAGTACGGCGAGTCGAAGTTGTAGCGCTGCACGAACTCGTGCTTGCCGTCGAGCACCAGCTGGCTGAAGCCGCCCTTGCCGTAGGCCTCGATGGCCGCCATGTCCAGGTCCGGCGCCTGGTCGCTGTAGGGATCGCGCGCCACGTAGGCGCGGTACACGGTGGCGGCGTCCTGGTAGCGCTGCTTGTCGACGTACAGGTCGCCGAGCCGCGAGTACAGCAGCCAGGCGTAGGGCCGCTCGCCGTGCTGGCGCATGTATTGTTCGAGCGACGCCGCACCCTCGGCGTAGGAGAAGGTGATGCTCATGACGCGCAGCGTGTCCTCGACCAGCTCGCGGTCGGGGCGCTTGAGCGACTCGAGGCGTACCGACTTGGCCGGCGCGGTACCGAGGACGCGGTCGAGGACCCCGCCGAAGGAGGGCAGGCTCTCGAGCGTGAGCGACTGCTTGAACAGCGACCAGCCATGCTTGTAGAGGCTCTGCTGGTAGAACGCGGACGTCGCGCCGCGCCCGATCACCGCGCCGTAGGCCTGCTCGGACTCCTTGTAGCGCTTGGCCGAGAACAGCAGCTCGCCGCGCCGGAACTGCACCTCGTCCATCTGCGGGCTCTGCGGATAGCGCTGCACGATGCGATCGAGCGTGGCGAGCGCCGGCTCCGGCTGGCCGGTGGTCTCGTAGGCGCGCGCCAGCTGGTACAGCACCTGGTCGTTGCGCGCGTAGTCGGGATAGGCCTTGAGCAGGGTCGTATAGAGCTTGATGGCCTCGCCCCCCTGCAGGTCGACCATCGTGACCTCGCTCTGCAGCCGCTCGATCTCGCCGGCGTCGAGGTTGAGGTCGCCGAGGCGGCGCATGGCCTCGGCGCGCAGCTTCGGGTCGGTGTTCTGCAGCTCGAGGAAGCGGCGGTAGTTCTCCATGGCGCGCGAGGCGCTGGCCGCCGCGGGCGTGTCCTTGTGCACCTCGACCTTCTTGGAGGTGAGGTCGCCGATGGTACGCGGCGGGTTCTGCCCGCTGCTCTGCGCAGGTGCGCGCTGTGGCGCGACGGCCAGCATCAGCACCGCCACCAGCAGCGGTGGCGTCAGGCGCGCGCCGATGCGGCTCATTGCGGCTTCTCCGGGCGGGGCTCCGGGGTGGGCTGCGGTGTGGGCGGGGCTGGCTGCTCGGTGCGGTCCGCGCCCTTCTGTACGGGCGCGTTCGGCGCCTGGCGCGCGCCTTCGGCATTGGCGGCACGGTCGTACATGGTGGCCAGCGCAAAGCGCGCCTGCACCTGATAGGTGCTGAGCCGCTCCTTCTGCTGCTGCAGCTCCTGCACGGCGACCTGGGCGAGGTAGCCAGTCTGGCGCCGTTCGGTGTCCGCCAGGCGCGTCTGCAGCGCATCGATGCGCACCTTGAGGGCGGCGACGCGCGTGGCGAACTCGCCGGTGTTCACCGGCACGTTCTTGCGCGCGCGCTCGACGCGGATCCAGCGGGCCTGCGCCTCGTGCAGCGCCAGGTTGAGGTCCTTGAGGCCGCGGTGCTCCTGCCACAGCCGCGCGCCGTAGGCATCGTTGAGACGGTAGAACAAGACGCCCTTGACCAGCGCCAGGCGCGCCCGCAGGTCGGCGTTGTCGGGCGTGTTCGGGGCGCCCGTCAGTGCACCCTCGATGCGCTGCACGCGCGCCCACTGCTCGCGCTCGGTATCGGTGCCGACGGCCGCCACGTCGTGGCGTGCTTCGATGGTGCTCAGCTCGGCCTCCAGCGCCAGGTCGCGCTGCTGCAGCTTGCCGACCGCGTCCGAGGCCAGCAGCGCGTCGGTGCGCGGCAGCCGTTCGGCGTAGGCGCGCTCGCGCGTCTCGATCATGTCCTGGAAGGCGACCATGCTGTCGCTCCAGCGATCCAGGGTCCCGCCCATGTACACCAGGTCGCGGTAGTTCTTCAGGCCCTCCTGAAAGTCATGGCCGGCGAGCAGCGCGTACAGGTAGCGGGACTCGGGCGCGTCGGGCAGGTTCTTCAGCTGCCAGAACCAGCCATAGCGAGCGTCCTGATCCTTGACCAGCACGCGCTGCAGCAGGTCGCCCTTCTGGATGCCGGCGATGGCCTGATCCAGCCGGCCGCTCTCGGCCTCGAAGGAACTCACGGCACTCTCGTAATACTCGGCCGACTGGGCGTTCGCATTCAGCTTGCCGAAGGCGTAGGGCACGGCCAGGTAGGATTCCTGCACCGCCGCATCGAGCACGTTGCGCTTGCGCAGCTCCAGCCATGGCGTGAGCGCACCCTGGTAGTCCGCGAGCGCGGCGTCCGCCCAGCCGATGCCGAGCAGCGCCTTGTCGGAGTACGGCCCGTCGAGGCGCACGCGCGCCAGCGCCGGGCGCGCCCGGGCCGGCTCGTTCGCCTGCAGGTAGGCAAACCCGAGCGCGAGATTGGCGCGGTCGCGCAGCGCCGCCAGCTCCGGGGTATCGGCCAGCATCGAGCCGACGCCGGACAGGAATGGGTCGGCGTCGCTCAGGCGGTTCTGCCGCACCAGCGCTACGCCGAGATTGAAGCGCGCATAGGCCGACCACACCGGGCCGCCCCGCCAGCCCGACAGCAGGCGGATTGCCTCGTCGAAGCGCCCCTCGTGCATCAGCACGTTGCCGAACAGCAGCTCCTTCTGCGCCTCCAGATCGGGCGACATGCGCCCGTTGATCTTGCGCAGTGCGGCATCGGCCCGATCGAGGTAGCCGCGTGCGTACCAGATCTGCGCCAGGTAGAACCAGGCACGGTTGCGCACGCCGGTGGGCACATCGAGCGTCAGCAGCCGCTGGAAGCGCTCGCCCGCCTCGTTGTGCATGCCGAGCGAGAGATACAGCCCGCCGATGAGGAGCTGTGCCTCGTCCTTGTGATGCGGCATGCGCTGCCAGTGGTCGTACGCGAGCAGCCGCGTCAGCGCCTCGAAGTCATCGTTCTGGTAGTAATAGAAGAGCACATCGCCGTAGTGCAGGTCGCGGATGCGCGTCTCCGGCAGCTTCTCCGGATCGTGGCGGCGCGCCCCGGCCGCGCCGGCGGCCAGCAGCGCCAGGACGGCAAGGAACAGCGCGCGGGTGCGACGGGCCAAGGCTTATTCCCAGTCCTTGATCTCGAACTCCGGCTGGAGCTTCCTCTGGCGGTCGTCGATCTTGAGCTCCAGGTACTTCGCGCCGACGCCCTTCTCGAACTTGATCGAGGCGCCGCGCTTGTAGGGGCGGTCGTTCGGGCCCTTGCCGCTGAAGAACGCCACCAGCTCGTGCGGGCCGACCTTGAGGTTGCCCAGGTACAGCCGCTGCACGCCGCCCTTGAGCAGCGCCTCGAGCTCGCGCGGGGTGTACAGGTAGTTGATGGCCTCCTTCTGATCGATCTTCAGCTGCACCGCGTCGAGCGCAAAGAAGTCGCCCACGTCGACCGACAGGAACACGGCCACCTGCGTGTTGGCGGGGAACAGCAGCTCCTCCTCGAGCACGAACAGGTCCTTGTTGAGGTCCACCACGTCCTTCTTCAGGTCCTGGATCTGCTGGTCGAGGCCGCGCGTGTCGGCCGACGCCTCCGCCGGCACCGCCGTGCCGCCGGCAGCGGCAGGCGCGGGTGCGGGTGGGGCCGGCGCCGGCGCGGCGGTCGCGGCCGGTGGCGGGGCGGCTGGCGGTGGCGCGGCCCAGGCGCTGGCGACGCACAGCAGCGCCGCCAGGCACCCCAGGGGTGCCGCCGGGCGCCGCGGCGCCGCAGCAACTCGTGACTGGGCAGTGATGTTGTTCGGCATGGTGGTTCCCATCATTCGTTCAGCAGCGCACGCAGCTGCTGCAGGTAGAGCGCCTCGCTCGCCTGGTTGTAGTCGCGCAGCACCCGCCGCACGGTGCCGCCGCGGTCGATGAGCACCGTCATCGGCAGGTTGTCGACCTGGTAGCTGCGGCTGACGGTCTTGGACGGATCCAGCAGCATGGCGAAACTGACCGCCACCGAGCGGGCGAACTCGCTCGCCCGCTCCGGCTCATCGTCGACGCCGACGCCGTAGACCGCGAGCCCGGCGGAAGCGTAGGTGTGGTAGGAGCGGTCGAGGGCCGCCAGCTGCGCGCGGCACGGCGTGCAGCGGCTGCTCCAGAAGCTCACCACGACGACCTCGCCACGGTGCTCCGACAGGCGCACGTTGCTGCCGGCGGCGGCGCGCAGGGCGAAATCCGGCGCCGGCTGCCCGAGCAGCTCGTAGACAGGCTGCGCACCCGTCGGCACGCCCGCGAGCGCGAGCAGCACGCCGACGCCCAGGGCGGACAGCGCACCCGCACGGGCGCGGAACCCACGCCACTCCGGGCCGTTCGGCCGTTGCCAGCTCAATAAGATTCCTTCGCCTGGGGCGGCGGTCTGCGCCCGCTGCAAGCGCGCAAAATTGCACAGCGCACTTAACACTGTCAACGAAACGAGCTGCGAAATGAGGCCTGCGACGCGCGCCGCGCGCGGCCATCGAAGCGGCGTCGTCGGCACGCGACAGCGCCGGAGCGTGCGGGCGCGCCGCGCGAGGGCGGCGCGCCGCATCTTCACACGATGGGCGTGAACACCGTCATGGCCCCGAGCGCGCTGGCCGGGCCGAGTCCCTGCGTGGGGAACGTGGAGGTGAACAGGTTGTCTTTGCCCATGAGACCCATGTAATTGAGGATCACGAGCTCGACCAGCTGGTTCACCGAATTCGCAGCCGGGCTGGAGGTGCTGACCACCGAGCCATCGGAGCTGAACCAGCCGATCTGCTGGCCGGCGGCGCCGTTGCGCAGCCCCGGACGGCCCGTGGGGCTGTACACCAGGCAGAAGGTCGAGGATACGGAGGAGTTGTCGCCCTGCCAGCCGAGCTTGTTGCGGCCGGCGGTGCTGCTGTCCACCATGCTGTTGGAACTGAGCGAGCCGTCCGACAGCACGTAGATCATCACCGGGGTATGGCGGCGCGCGGCGTACTCGAGCACCGCGCCGATCATCTGGCCGGCCTTGAAGTTGCGCGTCTCGCCGGTGGCGCGCGTGCCGTCATGGTAGTCGTAGCCGCCGATTGCGATGGTACCGGCGCCGGCGAAGCCGTCGATCACCAGCTTCATCACCGTGGCGGTGGCGGCGAAGTCATTGTCCTGGAAGTCGGCGGCGGTGAAGATCGGCGTAGCACCGCCGGTGATGGCGGGATCCTTGGTTGGATCGAGCGCGGAAGGGTCACCGAACAGGTTGGCGGTATTCGCCGACTTCACGTAGGCGCAGCGCACCTGGTTCTTCAGGGCGGCGTCCTGCGTCGGGTCGGTGTACAGCTGCACCCCGGGGGTGGCGCCGCTCGGCATGCCCAGCGCGCCGGTGAAGGCGCCCTGATCAGCGCTGCCCGAGACCTGCGTGGTGCCGGTGCTGATGCGGGTCTGCGACTCGAGCACCGCGACCGCGAGCGGATCGAGCGTGCCACCGGGCGGGATGGGCACCAGCGCGGTCGCATCCGAGGGCTGGCTGATGGTGGTCGGCTGCAGCGCCGGGTCGATCATCATCATGGGCGCCTGCGA